>C688J18823_10000805_pt1 | contig 18720 bp, 20 predicted proteins | sample HopSoiMetagenom1_FD_18823 | JGI IMG/M metagenome (IMG submission 18823) | reverse complement strand
GGTAAAGTGGGACCAGACGACTACGATCGGGATCATCTTCACATCCCGATGGAGCAGTTAGTGCTTTACGTGCCTGGTGGCTTAGCGTTGTCTACTGCCTCGGGCACCATCGAAGTTAGCGGCTACCACAATCGAGTCATCTGCGATCTGTCGCAAGCTTCGCAAATCCGTATCGTAGCAGCAGTTGGTACCAACGCGAGCGCTTCTAGCCTGTTACGCGTGGACTACGCTACTAATGGTATTACTCAGTCAGCTTGGGCTACCGCCCTAGCTACGTACACCGGTATGCCACTTAACACTGGTACTACTGGTGTATTGCGAGATTCAGGCTGGGTGGATCTTGCAGCTGCTGCGAAAATAGACAACGCTGTTCTCCGACTAGTCCAAGTTAATGCTGCTACACTAACTACCGCTCCTAACATCCGATCCGTTCAGTATCTGTTCCGCTAAGGAGAATTATGCCTCTGTCGTTGCCTATCAACAACCAGCGGTTTCAGTCTGGCGATACAATTGTTGGCCCTGCTAGCATCGCCGCAGGTGACTCAGGAATCCGCCTAGAGATTGATCGCAACACCGGTAATGCTGCTCTCAATACGCGCAACGAAGACACTACAGTGATGCTTCTCCTATACATTGATAGAGCGGACGGGAAGGGCTTCAAGCCTCTTGGTACTGGCGGTCCTGTTACAGGCGGCTTCATCCCCGATGAAACGGGTGCTCCGATGCCTACAGCATACGTACAGCTTAGTCTGATCGATATGCCCAACCCAAACCGAAGGATTCAAGGCATCGTTCGTGTTGTTAATGGGCCAGTCACTCTCGGAGGAGCGCTGACAGTCGACTAATGACGTTCACACGAGTACAGGCGGCTGGAGGCACAGCTACTGCTAACGTCGCCATAACGTTGCCTAATGCTATAGCTGATGGCGACTTACTCGTATGCTTCTTCGTAGCCAAAGGCCCTGTTCACGATCCTGGTGGCATATCAGACAACATCAATGGTTCCTGGTATATCTTGCCTACACAAGCAGGCAACCCAATGAATGGGGGTTCGTCAAAGAATCTTGTCATAGGCGTAATGCCGTATTCTAAGGCAGCCGCAGCTAGTGATCTAACCGTTACATGTATAGGTGGTTCAAACAACCAGTGGGCTCAAATCGCTCACTATACATGGAGCAATGCTGCAGACCCTGGGTACACAGATAATTCGATGGCAGCTAAAGTCAATGGAGGTTTTACAACAGCAATAGCCGTAACCTCTGGAGTACCGGAGCAAACAGGAGAGCTACAGCTACTTGCAGCTGCAACTGACACAGAGGCTGCGCAAACCTACACCCCTGCAGCAGATGCTACGCTTGTACTTGATGCTTCGAACAGATCAGGCGGTGGGCTCGCTGGTGCTATGACGATTGCTATGGAAGAGCGATTGTCAGGAGCTGCAGGTGCTTGGGCTGCCACCATGACGACTAGTCCTGCACAGAACTGGTCTGCTATTGTAGTAGGCTTTACACCTGCAGGATTAACCGATGGGGCGTTCGATGATACGAGCTTCGATGCGAACTCCTTCTGGACAGGTCCTGTAGCTCCGACAGGTCAGACTGTAGTACTCGGCTTAGCTGTCGAAACCGATAGCAGTTCGCCAATTACGAAAACCAAGAGGCGAAGTCTTGGACAAGCAGCAGAAACTGACACGGCTGCTACTATTGCAAAGAAGAAAGCACGTGTACTTAGTCAGGCTGCCGAAACTGATACTGCCTCGACGATCACCAAGAGAAAGGCACGACTTCTCGCACTAGCCCTTGAGACCGACAGCACGTTTCCGCTTACTGTGCGGGTGCCGACTGTCGTTGTGCTCGGGCAAGCTCTAGAGACAGACACGCCTCAACCTGCCACTAAAGCAAAGCGTCGTACGGTTGCTCTGGCCCAGGAAACTGATCTTGGTCTAGCAGTTACCAAAGTAAAGCGTCGTACAATACCACTTGCGCAAGAAACTGATCTTGGCCTTACAGCTACAAGGCGCAAAACGCGAACGCTCGGACAGGCAACAGAAGCTAACACGTCTTCAGCGGTTACCAAACGCAAGCAGCGTACTGTTGGACAAGCAGTAGAAACCGACACTGGCTTTGCATTAGCCTTGCGCCGGAAGCTACGGACGCTCACACAGGCTACTGAAACCGACACAGCTTCGACGATAACCAAACGGAAGCTGCGTACGGTCAATCAGGCTCTGGAAACTGATACTGCTGCCCCTGTGGNGCTTCGCAGTAAGCTCAGGACCCTCGGTATAACTATAGAGTCTGATACAGCGCTAGGAATCGGTAAGAGCGTTGTACGTCTTCTCGGACTTGCTACTGAAAACGATGCGCCTCTTGCATTACTACGTCGTGCTAAGGTACGTGCTCTAGGTCAGGCTGTTGAAACCGATGTAGCGCAGCCTCTCAAGGGCTTCGGCATCAAGCGGCTACTCGGTCTAGTTACTGAGACAGATACACCGTTTGCTCTTGTTCGAAATAAGGCTAAGCAACTCGGTCTTACCACCGAGACTGACACACCCTTCGGAAAGCAGATTTCTCCTGGCATAGCCGGTACACTTGACTTCGAGAGCTTTGCGCTCGGGACTCTAGGTCCAGCATTGAGTTGGTCTGCCTTTTATACTTCTACCGTAAGCAATGCTAACGATCTAGTAGTCGATGCTACCCATGTACACAGCGGTACCAAGAGTTTACTGTGGAATATACAAGTAGCAACCGGTGCTAGCGCTCATGCTTATGGAGGCCGTACTGCCGATAATAGTGTGCAAGGCGAGGATATAGTAGAAGGTCAGCTATGGGTGTGGCCTTCGCGTACTATGAATTTGCAAGGACGCTTTGACATACATGGTCCTACAGGAACATTTCTTGCCTTTGTAGCTGGCTCGCAGGTAAGTTGTCCTGCTGGACAATGGTCGTTGCTGACTGTACGCGCAGCAATGCCTGCAACAGCTATGCGAGTACTCCCGACCGTGCAGGTACCAGGTGCAACGTTAGTTGGCGATCAGATCTGGATCGACAACATATCTGTATCGCGTTACTCGATGCGACTCAAGAAGACTAGGCTGCTCGGTCAGATCCTTGAGTCTAACATAGCACAGGCATTGCTTCGTCGAACAAAGCTTCGCCGGATTAATCTAGCGCAGGAAACTGATCTAGGACTAGTGCTTAAGAAGCTTAAGCGCCTAGTGCTTGGACAGACAACAGAAGAAGACACTGCTTTCCCGCTTAAGCCACTACGCTTCCCGCCTGTTGAGTTCCAGACGATCGAGCAGTCGCTAGACAGTTCGCTTACACAGGAGTCTAATGGACAAAGCTTTGAGCAGGAGGGGCAACAGAGTCTAGTTCAGTCTGGTCAAACGCAAGAGTTCCAATAGGGAGCGGGTGATACTATTATATCCGTACATAGGGCGGAACGACCGCTTAGACAAATAGAATGGAGGTAGGAGGTAAAGTGAACCCTCAAGCCGTTCAACTCGGGTACTGGGTAGACTTGGCTAGCGCCAAACTGTCCGACGAACCAGAGCCAGCGTGTTGGCTTCAAGCCTTCCCGTATGGGACGTGGCAGCATCCGCTCTATGGCGAGATGAAGTTCGATCAGGATCGAGCTACCAGATTCGCTACCAATGTCAAGAACAAGGTACGCAAGAGCGACCTTGACATTGACTACGATCACAAGGAACGTGACGGCAAGGCTGCCGGGTGGGTCAGAGATGCTGAAGTCAGACAGGATGGTCTCTACCTCAACGTAGCGTGGACTCCTGACGCTGCAAGGATGATCAAGAACAAGGAGTACAGGTACTTCTCGCCGGAGTTCAACGACGAGTGGACTGACCCCGCAACACAGACGAAGTACACAGACGTCCTATTCGGGGGCGCTCTTACCAACAGGCCGTTCCTTCGTGGGATCGCGCCTGTCAATCTGTCCGAAGTATTACCTGAGAGAGAGGAAGAGCCACCCGTGGCGAAGATCGCAGATGCGATGAAGCCCATCGCAGAGGCGATCGGACTGGCCGAAGATGTCGACGAGAGCGAGTTCGTCACGAAGCTCTCCGAGCGTCTCACTAAGCCAGCTGATCCGCCTCCGAAGGACGACGACAAGAAGGCCAGGCTCAAGAAGCTGAAGGAGAGCGATCCCGAGGCAGCGAAGATGCTGAAGGAAGCCTGGGAGCGTGCCGAGCAGAACGAGAAGGACCTCGCTACGCTGACGGTGAAGAGCCTCACAGAGGGAGCAGCAACTAAGCTCTCTGAGGTCAAGGGCGAGAAGGGAATCCTTCCTCCGGCTGTCAAGGACAAGCTCCTTCCGGTCGCTGTTGCTCTGAACGAGACCAACCAAAAGACTCTGTTCGAAGCCTTAGAGCAGTTGGCCAAGACCGGACTCGTTCAGCTCGGTGAGCAGGGGCGCAACGACTCCGGAAGTGGTCGCACAGGTGCCGAGCCTGGGAATGAAGGCGGCCAGCACGTCTTCATGGAGAAGGTGGAAGAGGCGCGCAAGGCGAACGACAAGCTCTCTGCAGCCGACGCCATCGTCAAGGTCGCAAACGAGAACCCTGACCTGTACAGGGCCTACCGCACCGAGTTCCTCAAGTCCTCGACTCAGGTGGTGTGACAATGGGTCCAAACTATGTACTCGATAAGGGTTACGTCGTCGACACAGTCGTGCTAGAGTTCCGTGCAGTTACACTGACTTCGAACACGCATGTCAAGCAGTCGGATGCGGCAGCTCAGTTCGTTCTGGGCGTCGCTCAGTGGCAGGTTGACGACACCGCCAAGATTGCCTACGGCAAGGTGACCGTCGATGTTCGCATTCTCGGAATCACCCGTGCCATTGCCGGTGTTGCCAACATCGCTCGTATGCAGAAGGTAGGAGTCGATGCGTTGGGTCGTATCACCAATGCTGGTGTCGCTGGCTCCCCCGCTTTGGGAATCGCGATGACGCCTTCTTCGCAGGTCGGCGATCAGGTCGACGTCCTTCTGACTCCGGGAGCGGTGGTCTGACATGGCTGTCTACAACCCAACAGGGATGCAGAACGTCCATATCGACGTCGCGCTCACCCAGATCTCTATTGGCTTCCCGACAACGGGACTAGTCGCCGACAGGCTTACGCCGGCTGTCCCAGTCGGCCGTATCTCCGACAAGTACTACGTCTTCCCTCGTGAAGGCTGGTTCCCGGAGGACGACATTCGGGCGCCTGGCACCGAAGCGAACGAGATCCCGGGTCTGCACGTCAGTACGGACACGTACTACGCACAGGAGCACGCTCTGCAGATCCCGGTTACTTGGGAAGAGCGAGAAGAAGCCGATAATCCGATCACGCCCGATCAGGACGCGACCGAGTTGGTGACTTCGAAGATCCTCCTGGGTCGCGAGATCACGATCAAGAACCTGGTTACTACGGTAGCCAACTACGCAACGGGTATGAGCGCTACGCTCTCTGGGACGGCGCAGTGGAACGACTTCGCCAACTCCAACCCGATCGGTGACGTCAAGGGTGGTCGCATCGCGATCCACAACCAGATCTTCCTCGACCCGAACATGATGATCATCCCGTGGCAGGTCATGATCGTGTTGGAGGATCACCCGGACTTCATCGAGCGCATCAAGTACAGCGAGCGTGGCATTGTGTCGCAGGAGCTGATCTCGGCGCTGTTTCAGATCCCCGAAGTCGTCGTGCCTGGTACGGGTATCCAGACTTCGGCGGCTGGGCAGGCTGTCACGCTCGGGTACCTCTGGGCCAAGGACATCGTGATGGCATACGTGCCTGCACGACCAGGTCAGAAGATCCCNGCCTTCGCGTACGAGTTCGTCTGGGGCTACCCGGGAGCGGGTGCTCAGGCAGTCGAACGCTGGAGTGAAATCCGTCGCAAGAGCGACCTCGTTCGTGTCGGTCGTCGATACGACGTCAAGATGACTGCCGTCGACGCGTCCAACAAGTCCATTGCTGGGTACGTCATCAAGTCGGCTGTGGCCTGAGAGGAGGAACGATGGCTGACGAATCTGCCAAGAAGGCACAGCAGACTCAGCAGACTCAGCAAGAAGAGAAGCCTGCTGCACGAACTCGTAACCTAGTTGCGGTGTCGACNCTNCGNCATGGAACCGGTGATCCGGAGAATCCCCTGGTCGAGGTTGGTCCCGGTGAGACCGTACCGGGCGATACCTTCTCCAAGGAGGATCTCCAGCGCATGTATGAAGACGGCACGGTTACGGTTGAGGGCTACGCTGACGACCCTAACACTTGGCTTGTCGCAGAGCCTGGAGCGCTCAACCCGTCCATGGCTGAAGCGGTCATCACCGATGTTGCTCGTGCACTTGAAGGGCCTCAGCCTGGTGAGGCTGCTCGAAGCTTCGATGCCGAGCACACGCAGGACCAGTCCGTTGCCGTACAGCCTGGACGCGACACCGGCTCGAAGGCTGGCGCTGTCACGTCCAAGACCAGTCTTGTCGGCGAAGGCACAGAAGCGGGCGGCGGCGACGTCCGCGCAGACCTGACGCAGACCGAGGTTAGGAGGATTAAGGGCTGATGGGATCTGTCATCTCCATAGGGGAGATTCAGCGCTGGCTTGACACCCAGAAGCTGAATCTCCCTGCGGAGATTGACGAAGATCTCGTCCAGGGTCTGCTCGAGCAGGTGCGTGCTGCGCTAGCAAAGCGTTACGATGTTAATCGAATGCTTACGTGGACTAATCCTGATAACACCCCTGAGCTGATCCGTAACACCATCTCGCTTCTGTACGCTGCACGTATGCGTAAGAAGTTGTACGCGGAAGAGGTAGATAACCTCGATCGGTACGCCGAAGAGATCGAGAACATGGGTTTCGATCTCCTGGGCGGGTTGCTCGACGGTACTCTCGTCCTGATCGACAGCGACATTGATGACACCTATGAAGATCCTTCTCCTTCATTCTATCCCTCTGACAAGCAAGAAGCTCCTGTCAGAGCTCCAGGAACTGACGTGGGTGGTCCTGGGTGGTATAGCGACGAGGACTATCCGGATGCTCGACGCTTCACCATGGGAAAGGTCTTCTAATGGCCTTCATCCAGCTCTTAGGCGCTGCTCTCATCATAGAGGATGTTAAACGAGGAGCGACGAAGGCAAGGGAGCTCGAGAAGCCCCTACGCAGAGCTGTCAGCGAAGTTATCATCCCGTCGATACAGCAGAACTTCGAAGCGGGCGGACGTCCGGCTTGGGAACCACTTGCCGAACGTACGATCGACCAGAGACAGATGATCGGTCGTGGTGTAAAGATTCTAGTAGACACAGGCTCGCTCCTCGAAGAGATGGGCTTGATGAAGAACTGGAAGATCCAGGGCGGTAATGCCGAACTGCAGACTCCAGATGCAGCACCCTACGCAGGTATTCATCAGGAAGGCACCAATCAGATTCCCGCTCGACCGTTCGCGATCCTTCAACCAGAAGACGAAGTGGCGATCGAAAAGGTGTTCGATGATTGGATGCGTTCATGAACGACTACCTAGACGTAGCGAAGTACCTAGTAGGAATCCTTGACGCTGCAAAGACTTCCCTCGGCGTCAAAGATGTGTTCTATGGCGACCAGTCCTTGTTGCCAAATGTGCCTGCTGCTTGTGTAGAACCAGAACCAATGTCGCAGGAGTTTGTCGGCGTCCCGTTCAGGATGGAACGTCGCATTCGTGAGAACATATACGTCTACTACTCGCGACTCGGAAATAGAGCACAAGGGCGTATGGATGGCGAAGCTCTGTCGATTGCTGTAGCAGACTTCTTGCAGCTAGCAGAACATCGACAGGCTGGTGGACTCGTCATTCACAGCTTCATTACAACGTATACTCCTGGCTACCGTGCTCAAGGTGGGCACGTCTTCTACGCAACCCGGCTTACGTGGGAAGGGCTTGTGCGTGTCCAGCTACCGATCGGAGCACTCACATGAGTGACAATGAGTACGAGGTAAATGTCGACTATGCCAACACACCGAAGGGTGAAGAGATCCATATTCTTGGGCTAGGCGCCTTCGAGAATGGGAAAAGGACCAAAGTCGATCAGGACACGTTCGACGGATACAAGCGCTACTGGGGTAGCATGCCTCCACGTATCGATCCAGAGACTCTAGAAGAGCTTCCCTTACTGGATCCCATCGCTGCCTTCAAGGACGATCCCCACGTGACTGTCGAGAAGGTCCAGACCAAGTCGCGCAGCGACAAGAACGATGGAGGTAACAGCTAATGGCTGTCGGTGTTGCTGGTGCTGGGTTCCTCGGCATTGCTCTCGAAACAGCGGCCGCGCCCGGTGTTTGGGTAACGCCAGCAAAGTGGATCCCGATCGAATCGGAGAGCCTGAAGCACACTCAGGCTACTGTATGGCGTCGTCCTATTCAGGGTATCGTCGATGTGCGTGGTGGAGTTGCAGGTGACTCACACGTCGCAGGCGACATTACCATGGAAGTGCTCGAAGACGCGATGCCGTACTTTCTTTACGCTTCTCGTACAACAGGCGTCAGGTCAGGTACGACTCCCAACTTCACGTACAGCTTTACACCCTCAGCTGCTGCCGTCCCGGCGCGCACGTGCTCTATTACGGTCATCCGCAATGGGCTCGCCTTTGCTTACGTTGGCTGCGTTGTGTCATCGTCCCGGTACACCATCGACGGCGGGTTGCTGAAGGTTACATTCTCGATCATGGGGATGCAGGAACTCACGCAGGCTGGCCCGTTTACTCCAGGGTACGGCACTGTGCAGCCTTTCGGTGCAGGTCAGTACAACATTCAGATCCCGACCGCAACGCAGGTCTTCGACTGCGACGGTTTCGATCTTGCTATCGAGGACAATGCAGCGCCTCAGCAGCGTCTGCAGAATCTCGGCTCGCGTGCACAGTTCATCACGTACGGCGAGCGTTCGGTCGGTCTGACGACAACAAGGGACTTCCAGTCTCGTGCGGAGTACGATGCCTTCAAGGCGCTGACTGCAAGCTCGCTTACCTTGGTCGCTACCAAGGGAGTGAACAACTCGATCCAGTTTGACTTGCCGGTAACGGTGAAGTCGGACTACACGGTTGGGCTATCCGGTCAGGGTGACTTGCTTCGCGCGTCGACTGAGTTCATGGGCATTTTCGATTCAACGACGAACAAGTCCTACGGCATCACCCTGAAGTGTCAGGAGGATGTGGTTCCCGCCTAATCGCCCTGTGGAGCTTTGGTAAGTGTCTGACTGGTTAGAATCGCGTTAGACTTTCCAGAGGGTGATTATACTTAAGGAGGTAAGTTCCGCCCGTTAGACTCAATGAGACTCAGTCTAACAAGCAGTCTAAGCAAGCCCTTAACTTACGATCTGGAGGGGATCATGCCGAGGGCGACATCCAATAAGCGAGACGAAACGCTTTGGGAGCGCAAAGAACTCAAGACCTGTGAAGGTGGGTTCGTCCTACTTCGCAAGCTGGACTACGGTGAGATGCAGGCTCGACGAGCCTTCACTTCGAAGATGTCGGTAAAGTCCGGCCGGAAGAAGTCTAACTTCGAAGGCGAAATGGCGCTCATGGACCGACGTGTCCAAGCGTTCGAGTTTGCGCACACCATCATGGACCACAATCTGGAAGACGAAGGTGGTCGCAAGCTGGACTTCCAGAACCAAGCAGACGTCGAATCACTTGACGGTGCAATCGGTGAAGAGATCGCTCGTCTGATCGACGACATGAACCAGCCGCCTGAAGACGACGAGGAAGAGGAGGGAAACTCCTAGACCGGATCCGGATGGCAATTGTCCTTCCTAGTCCTAAGGATGAAGAAGATGTCGAAGTCGCAGCAGCCCTTGACTGGGCAATGTTGTGCCTGCGTCTCAATTGTCTACCAGGACCCGGCGGCCTATTCGATCAGGAAGTTGAACACGTCGAAATCCTCCAAGTAGTGATGGCGGCTATGGCCGAACGGAAAAGTAAGGACAAGCAGCCAGATGGCTCTCAGCAGTAGAGAGATCCTCTTCATCGTCAGAGCGCGCGACCAAGCGTCACGGGTTCTGTCGTCGGTTGCTTCGAATACTGCCATCCTGCAAGGCGCAACGCGGCGTCAGCTAGCACAAAGCCGTCTCCACACTGAAGCGGAGATTGCTCGTTCGCAAGCCCTTACTGGGGTGGGTATTGCGTTCGCGCTAGCTGGCGCTGCGTCGATTAAGTTCTTTACAGGGTCGATAAAAGCTAGCGCCGAATATGAGAATCAGTCTGCTAGAACCCTGACACAGGTCGATCAGATCGGTGTTAAGATACAAGACGTCGCTGCTATAGGTATGCGCGTTGGCAAGCAGATAGGTGTACCGTTCGAAGAACTGCAAGGGTCTTTGTTCGACATCTTCTCGTCAATGAACGTTACACTTCCTCAGTCGGAGTCCTTGCTACGTAGCTTTGCGAAGGAAGCAGTTGCTGGTCAGGTAAGCTTGCAGGATGCTTCGCGAGCTACGATCGGTATTATGAACGCCTTCCAGATTCCAGCTGGAGACGTGAATAAGGTTCTGGACTTCCAGTTCCAGCTGGTTAGGAAGGGCGTCGGTACCTTCGGCGAGTTCGCTAGTACGATTGGTAGAGCGACACCTACGACGGTCAGAGCTGGTCAGAGTTACCAGACTCTTGGCGGTATGCTCGCCTTCCTTACCCGAAATGGTCTGTCGACGGCTATGGCAGCTGCGTCGGCCGGTCGTGCTTTGGAGTCGATGGTCAACCCGAAGACTGTCGAACGCTTCGAAGCAATGGGTATTAAGGTCAAGGATGCTAACGGACAGTTCCGTCCTCTAGTCGATATTGTTGGCGACTTGGCTGGTAAGCTGTCAGCACTACCGCAGCCCGAAAAGGTAGCCGTACTCAATGAGCTCTTCAAGGGTGCTGGCGGTACTATTCAGGCTCGACGGTTCTGGGACCTTGCAGTTAAGAACTTCCCACAGCTGCGTGACCTCATCAACCAGATGGGCGATTCCGCAGGTGCGATGGATCAGGCATTCGGTCAGATGTCTGATACTGTACAGTACAAGGTTCAGCTTTTAAAGAACCGGTTTAAGGAATTCCGCATTGAGATCGGCGATGCTCTACGGCCGGTCATAAAGTTCTTCCTGGATCAGTTGCTTAAGATTGGTGACTTCTTTGCTAACTTGTCACCACAGACTACGCGTTACTTAGCAGTCGTAGGATTCCTCGGCGCAGCATTCTTGACTCTATCAGGTATCGTACTCACTGTAGTTGGTACCTTTGGTATGATCAGGCTTGCTATGGCTGCTATGGGCACTTCGATGGGACTTATCCTCGCCCGTACGGCGTTGTGGACTGCAGCCTTCGTTGCGTTGATGGTCGTCGGACGTCCAGTCGTAGAGTGGCTTGGCAGACACAAGGTTGCAGTATATGCTCTCGCTGCAGCTTACATTGCGTTGAAGTGGTCGGCTTGGACAGCACAGATTGCTGCCTTTGCGGGTACTATTCGTGCAGGACTTGTTAGCGCCCTTGAGACTTTGCGTCTCCGTGCAATGTTTGTCGGAGACGCTTTCGATGCAATGTCAGTTAAGTCAGCACTGCTTGCTACGGCGCGCTTTGCTATCTTGGCAGCTGGAGCGATCGGGGTAGTCAATGCCTTCCGTTCGTTCAGCACTTCAGGCGGAGCTGTTGCAAAGTCGATTGAGGATATCGACAAGGCAGCTGACCACACTACCATCCGAAGCTACCAGGATGAGATTACCCAGCTAGAGGGTAAGCTTCATGACATCTCAGGTGTCGCTGCAGTTGCTAAGGGTGTAATCGGTACTGTATTGCACGGCGAAAATATCGTTGCTGACCGTAACAGGTTGACAAAGGCAATTGACGATACCAAGCAGTCAATGCAAAATGCTCAGGTAGCATCCGATGTATTGTCTAAGGAATACAACATTTCCAATGAGCGAGTCCTAGAACTTGCTCACTCGTACGGAATCAACTTCGCAGGATCTATTACAGATGCTGAGAATAAGTTCCGTGCGATGTACGACGCTCAGGTAAACAGCCTGCCCATTGTTGACAAGAGTAAGCAGGGAATCGATGACCAAGCGGATGCCGCTAATGCGGACGCAGAAGCTCTCAAGGCCGCCGAACAAGCAATGCGACAGTTCGTCCAGGTTAACTTGGACGCTACTGCAGCGGATGCTAACTTCACTATCGCTCTATCGGAACTGAAGACTCAAGTCGATGCGCATTCGCGTAGCCTTGACACTAACACGATCGCGGGTGCTAAGAATGCAGTCGCGCTTGCGGAGATCACGAACCGAGCGCTTGACGATGCAGATGCGAAGGCGAAGGCTAGCGGCGGAACTCTCCAATATACCGACGCAGTCAACCAAAACATCCCTCGCATCATCGAAGAGGCGAAACGGATAGGATTCTCTAAGGATGCTATCGTAGACTGGCTTGCTAAGCAAAACTTGCAGGCACCTGCTGCTAAGACTAATACAGAGCAGACCAAGGCTGCATGGCAAGACATGACAAAGAAGATCGGAGATGCAGTTGCTGCACTGAAGGATAAGGATGTGCACATTCGTGCACTGGCTGACTTCCTGAACTTCGGACAGTCGCCTCCTAGTGCAGGTGCTAACTCCGGTCTTGGAGCATTCGGATTCAACGCCTTCGGTGGTAAGATTCAGGGTCCTGGTGGTACTCGTCAGGACAAGATACCGTCGATGCTGTCAAACGGTGAATACGTCCTTCAAGCTCCGGCTGTTGCAGCTCTCGAAGCGCATGGCGTTAACCTTGATGGATTGAACAACGCACACAAGTTTGCGTTCGGTGGTGCTGTCGGAGCTAAGGCAGTTCCTGACATCCACATGAACGATGTACCAGGCAAGATCAACAGGTGGTATCTAGACTCGATCAAGCGCGTTACCGATCAGGGTAATGCGATGATGCGAGAGATGATGACACTTGTTGGTGGTGGCTGGCAGGGTGTTACCGAATACCTCGATCGCATGCACGAGCCTTACACCATTACAAGCACTACTGGTGGCGGGCACGTTCAGGGTTCGTTGCACTACCAGGGTCGTGCCGTTGACCTAGTGTCCGGCAACATGATGCACCTGTTCTTGACTCTGGCGCGCATCGGTCCGAAGCTAGCGGAGTTGTTCTACGACCCTGCTGGTCGCTACATCAAGAACGGGCGTTGGATTCCTGGAGCAATCGGCGGACACAGCGACCACGTGCACGCTGGCGTGTTCGCACAGGCTGGTGGGTTCGGTCCAGGAATTGGTCTCAAGGGTGGAGCTGTTCGTGCTACCGTAGAAGCTGCTGCACGCGCACGCGGTTGGGGCGGAATGCTCGACTCCCTCGACTACATTATCAGCCACGAGAGTGGTTGGAATCCAAGTGCGAAGAACCCGTCGTCTACTGCGTCCGGTCTGTTCCAGCTGCTCTACGGTGGCGGCGGTTCGCTAGGTTCACAGATCCAGAACGGGTTCGCTTACATCTCTGGCCGGTATGGCAACCCAGACAGAGCAGCAGCCTTCTGGCGTTCGCATCACTGGTACAAGTACGGCGGTCCTGTTAAGATTATGGATAGCGGTGGGTTGTTGCAGCCAGGCTGGAGTCAAGTCTATAACGGTACTGGTCGAGCCGAAGAGCTTAGGCCCAATGACAATAGCCGTACCGTAACGCAGCACATTACCATTCACACTAACGAGATCGACCCGACTAAGCATGCAGCCGATCTCGGCTTCAGACTTGCTGCGAGGACTGGATGAGTAGAAACCTTTTCCCAGCAGACGGTGAACAGCTAGTACTGAACATCCCTAGATCAGGTCCAGTCACTAGTGCTGCAGGTTCTGTACTATTACTGTTCAATGATGCTGATGCTACGTCATCGGCAGACATCCTTGACGAGAATCAGAATCCAGTCTTTCCTGCTGGGACGCTCGTGCTAGACGAGTTCTCTATGGTTCCTCGCTTCTATGGTCCTAATGATGACAGCGAAACCATATACGCTCGTGTTGCCCAGGGTCCTGTAGTCGTTCTGCATATGCGACAGGATGCTCGTATTCGAGATGTACAGGCTGTCGTCGCAGATGTGCAAGACGTTGCTAAGCGCTGGAAGAGTACACTAGACCAGATTCAGGCAGCTCAGGATGATCTGGATACTAGTACAAAGTCGGTACGCGGACAGGCTCAGCAAGCACTGCAGCAGGCTCGCCAAGCGGTGAACGACGCACAGTCTCAGATCGGGTCAGTAAGAACTGTGCTAGACAATCTTGCTAGTCAGGTTAGTGCCCTGCAGGATTCAATGAGTGATATGACAACTAGAGTGGCTGCGCTTGAAGGTCCTGCTCAGCCCGTGCCTCCGGCTGCTGGAGGTGCTTGATGCCTATTCCTACCGTACTCGACTCGTCGGTTGTCAATATCGATACGAGTCTAGCTCCAACACTTCAAGATTGGCAATACCAGCTTAAGGATACTGCTGATGGTGGTGTTCTATTAAACGGGCCTGCAAGTGCTGACTTCTTCGATGTAACCAACATCGAAGGTATGAGTATGGCCGATACACGAGTTGTCACAGTAGACCGTGATGGCGCTCATGGTTCGTACCAGTATGCAAAGTACTTACAGCCTAAGACAATCGTCATCGACATGATGGCTTACGTCGTAAACGGTCCAGGTATCATTCCGTTGCTCGATAGGCTTGCTGCTAACTTCGAACCCGACGACAATGACTACCCCTTTTATACTAAGCCATCAGGAGCTGAAGCCCGAGTAGTCTTTGGTAAGCCACTAGGTATCAAGTACAATCACGTTTCCGGTGGCGACGAAGGCGGACCGAATAAGCGTAAGGTTCAAGCACAGATTCTGTGTGAAGATCCTCGTCACTATTCTACAACTGTTGTCACACAGACGATTCAGTTCCCTGATATTGTTGGGTCCGGTTTTCACTTCCCAATTACCTTCCCTTGGACATTTGGTGGACAGGTCGTTGGCGGTAGTGCTGTAATCAACAATGCCGGTAGTATTGAAAGTGAACCAGTCATTGTACTTCGCAACCGTTGGGCGAATGCAATGATCATTAACGCTGCTACAGCGCAAAGTCTGTACTTACCTATATCGACTAATCCAGGAGATATTATTGTCGTCGATTGTGGAGCTCTTACAGTAACAAAGAATGGCGCAGACATCTCCAACAAGGTTGTCGACACAGGCGGGTTTATCTTCCTAGCAAAGGGAGACAACAATATCTCTGTGACAGCTACATCAGCTGATGCTAGCGCTGCAGTAGATTTCAAGTACCGATCGGCTTGGTCACAGGGGTAGCATATGACAATTAACGTTAGGTTCTTCGACACAGGCTCATACACCGCTGCGGATATCCGATCCATTCTCAAGTTGATTACGGCGCTTGAGGGTGTACTCCGCATGTCGGAGTTGAAGGTTAGTCAGCGTGCTGCCGGCGCAAACAAGACTATTGACATTAGCCCAGGCAATGGGTTGATTAACGGTGACTTCGGGTCAGTCGGTAATCCTCAGTACACCTACCACTTCGAGAGTACTGCTGTCAGCAACCTTACCGTTGCGGACAACACAACGCTTACTCAGCGTAACGATATAGTCATCGCACGTGTCTATGACACTGCGTTTGATGCAAGCGGTTTGACTGTCGGCACGGTCGAGATCGTGCAAGGTACAACGAACGCTACTGACCCGGCTATTCCTTTGAGTTCGATTGCGCTGGCACGCTTGAAGCTGCCATTGAACTTTACTAGTATCTCCTCGTCTGGCACTATCTCGGGTACGGTGGGTGCTATGGACGACATGCGACAGCGCTGGCTTCCTGCAGACTACATGTCGACAGGATGGCTAGCTGGTGCTACAGGCACGACGGCTTCGGGTGGTGCTACTACGACACCAGTAGTCGTTCATACTTTCCAGGCTCGCTTGCTGCCAAACCGACGCTACAGGTTCTGTCATGACGGCTACGTCAGTAGCACTGTAGCTAACGACTTAGTCACTATTCAGATCGTACGCGGTAGTACTATCTACCTTGACACATCCGTCATTTGTGACGTAGCAAATGTGTCGATCCACATTGGGGGAATGCGTCCTGTCGTCAATACTACTGACACAGGGCTAGTAACCTTCAACGTGCAAATCTTCCGTGCTCGCGGTAGTGGTACAGTGAAGACTCTGCCCGGCGGATTCGGCAACATCGAATCGTGGGTCGAAGACATGGGAGACATTGGTTAATGGCGAGAAAGCCTAGCCGGTTCAGGCTCGAGACACGAGACATCCGTACGGGTGCTCTCGTTGCTCGTCTGCCCTACAAGGACTTGCAGGCCGAGTTCTACATCAACAAGCCAGATAACCTTCGCTGTACTCTTCCGCTTCAGTCCAATAAGGTCACGAAGAAGAATGTCGACCCCGGCGCACAGGAGATTTGGCTGTGGCGAGATGGTAAACTTCGCTACGCAGGTCCACTCTGGGCAGCAACTGCCGATCTCGACGCCGGTACGTTAGCAATTGAATCGGAAGGTCTCCTGAGCTACTTTGCTGAACGTGAGATCAAGCGTAAGCAGGATATCACGGACTTCCAGGACGAACTAGCCTGGAATATGGTTAATGCTACGCAGCGGTGGTATCAGTGGGGAGACCTACGTATTGTCAGGGGACGCTTCAAGGCTTCTGGTACTAAGCAGCACCTAGTTATCAACGTCTGGGAACCGCAAAAGGTACTCGATATTGTTACAGACGACCTAGCAAAGCGGGACTTCGTTAACCAGGGCTTCGACTTCTGGATTGACCCTGCTACTAGGGAGTTTAACTGTTACTACCCGTACAAGAGCGAACCACAGCCCCACAGGTTGGTATATCCTAAGCAGCTGCGCAATGTAACGGAACAGATCAATGCGCGCGCTATGGTGAACGACTACACGGGTTTGGGTTCTGGACAGGACGCTGCTAAGATTGTCTCCGAAGCACAAGACCCAGCTTCGCAGCAACGCTACACTCTGATGCAGGATACCTTCAACTACGGTCCTGCAAAGACAAAGGCTAATCTAGACAACATTGCAAAGGCTAACCTCGCACTAAAGAACCGACCTCTGGTTACCCCTTCCTTAGTGTGCGATCCTACACAGCTGCCCTTTGACCCTTTTACGAGTATCGGAGATCAGTTCCAGCTAGTTGTCCCTCACCATTGGTTCGACTACGATGAGGCGAAGCGCTTCGTAGGGTTCCAGCTTACACTTGGTCCGGATGATAACGAGACGATGGTCTTGTTCATCAATGACCTACGAGAGGTAGTGGACACTAGTGCCGAACTACCCACCTAACCTACTTGACATTATTCCTGCGATGGAGAAACGTATCCGCCGGCTCGAGCGGGGTGTTGATAGCGGTTCTACACGTCTTGCAGCTTACGTCCGTGAGATCAGTGGTGACGTTGGAGCTCAGACAGCAGAATTGACAGCAGCACAAGTTAAACTGGACTATGACAGTAATCGTTTGTACTCAGTTAGAGCCCATCAGCTAATCGGTGTGTCAGTAGCAGGCAGTACTGTCCAGGTAAACCTTCGGATAGATGAAGCTGGTGGGGACGTTACTACTACTGATCCAGTTCGTTCTATTACACGTGTTTCTCCGCAAGGTACGAACGCAGCAGCGATTGGTGCTGACTTATTTGACTTCATCGATCCAGGGACTTATCCTGACGGAGTCATTACAATCGGGACGACGCTCTTGGTCGTTGCGGGTACTGGTACATATGACCTCTGGCGTGCGAGCTCTCGTCCAGTCGTTATTGCAGTGTATGATGAAGGGCCGGTGTACGAATGATCCTCGCCGAGACTCCCATCACAGCTGCGATTGCTAACAACTGGGGCTTTCTCATTGCAGTTGTCAGCCTAATCCCTGGCATACTTGCATATTTGAAATGGAGAAGTGATAAAGATGATCCTGGGATCAAATACATCGTAAGTGTGCTGCAAGAAGAGAACAAGAACTTGCGCAAGGAGTGGCAGAGTGACCGAGAAACGTGGCAAAGAAGAGAAAAGGAGCTACAAGCGAATATCGATAGTCTACGTGCCCAACTTCTTCTTACACAACAGGAACGCGCATCGCTGGCGCGCAGGGTGGAAGGGGATATCGATGCGGGGTGAACCCAGTCGACTCAAGCGCTTCTGGCTTTGGATACAGACACCTAAAGCCTTGCTGCTACTTTTCATCTTGTTGCAGACTCTGAACGCGTTCACCCCATTCGTGTGGACTAAGATTACAGAGCACAAGTTTTGTGAAACAGTTCAAAGTATTGCACATCCGCCACCCGGAGCTACCCCATCCACTCCTTATACCATACACCAGGAGCAAATCTATAGGAGGTTAGAACAGAGACTGTACTGCTAGTCCACATGGTCCCGTGCCTCAAGGAGGAAGCAATGGCAACGACCGAACCAAGTATTACCCGTCAGTCCTACCATATGTCTGGTAGTAACGGTCGAGTCGACGTTTTCGTCGCACACGACGAAGAGTACCAGCTCAGTGATAGCAGCGCTGAGAACATTGCTGGGTACTTCACACAATCCGGTGCCGGAGGTTCGTGCACCTACGTAGTCGATCGTGATAGTCATCAGCACTGTGTGCCCGAGAGCCGTCAGGCGTGGCATGCACCGCCGAATGCTCACACACTAGGCTGGGAGCGCGACGGTTACGCTTCTTGGTCCTTACAGCAGTGGATGCAACCAGCAGCGCAGTGG
>C688J18823_10000804_pt1 | contig 18730 bp, 17 predicted proteins | sample HopSoiMetagenom1_FD_18823 | JGI IMG/M metagenome (IMG submission 18823) | reverse complement strand
TGCATGCGCTGGCGAGCTGCGTGTTGGGTCCGGCGATTGCGGCGATCAGTCTTGGCCTGGTCGGACCGCTCGCGATGGGGGAGCGGCTTGGGCGCAACGCCCGCTTCGCCTCGCTCGGCAACGGCTCGGCGGCGGCGCTGATGGGCGCGACCGGTTACTTGGTGTCGAACCAGGCAGTGTTTATCGTGACCTTCATGCTCGCGATCCCGACATTGCTGGCGCTCTCCCGGATTCGGGAGAAAGAGATCGACGTTGCTCAAAGCCATGGCGCCGTCGTGCGGGAGGTCCCCGACAAGGAAGCCACCAGCGTATTCCATCTGCTACGCCAGCGTCCGCTACTGATCTTTGCCGGTGGCGTGCTGCTGTTCCAGCTCGCGAACGCGGCGATGCTGCCGCTGATGGCCGGCGTCGTCACCACGCGGTCGAGCCAATGGGCGCCGGTGCTGATTGCGTTTTGCATCATCGTGCCGCAGGCCATCGTTGCGCTGGCCTCGCCCTCGGTCGGCCGCAAGGCGCAGGCATGGGGGAGGCGACCGCTGCTGCTGCTGGCGTTCGGCGCGCTGGCGATCCGCGGCCTGCTGTTTGCGGTGGTCAGCGATCCCTATCTTCTGGTCGCGGTGCAGGTGTTCGACGGCATCACCGCGGCGGTGCTCAGCGTGATGATCCCGCTGATCGTGGCTGACGTCGCCTTCGGCAGCGGCCACTTCAATCTGGCGCAAGGCATCGTTGGAACCGCAACCGGCATCGGCGCGTCATTGAGCACAGTGCTGGCGGGCTATATCAGCGACACCTTCGGCAGCAGCATCGCGTTCACGGGACTGGCCGGGATTGCGGGGCTTGGCTTGACGGTGATCTGGCTGTTCATGCCGGAGACCCGGCGGGTTGAGTGAGCGTGAGGCGCGCGGTGAACAGCGCTGAGATGGCTAGCGCTGCGCCGACGCCGGCGACGCAGGCGGTCCATCCGAAGTGGTCGAACAACTGGCCCAGCACGGCGCTGCCGACGAGACCGCCGAGGAAATAGCAGGCAAGGTAGGTGCCGCTGGCAATGCCGCGGTTGTCGCCGGCGGCTTGCCCGACAAAGCCGGTGGCGCAAGCCTGCGCGAAGAACGTGCCGACGCCGACCAGCACCATGCCCGCCAACACCTCCAATAGATGCGAGGACAGCATCAGCGGCAAACCCAGAGCGGCGACCGCAAGCGCGCCCCAGATGGCCAGCCGGGTGCCGAAGCGCGCCACCGCCCTGCCGGCGACCAGCGTCGTGACGACGGAGGGCGCGAACACGAAATAGACCAGGCCGAGATCCATTCGTCCAAGCGACAGCGGCGCGCGCACCAGCACGAAATTGACGAAGGTGAAGGTGCCGATAAAGGCAAACAGGATGCAGAAGCCGATGGCGAAGGCCGAGCGCAGCGCCGGGTTGCGCCAATGCGCGATCGTGGCGGCTAACGGCGACCGTGCCGTGGGCATCGCATGCATCGGCTTGACGCGCTGGATGGTGAAGTAGACCAGCGCCGCGCCGGCGAGATTGAGCAGCGCGAAGAAGTAGAAGTTCGAGGCCAGCCCGAGCGTATCGACCACTGCGGCCGACACCAGCCGTCCGACCAGATTGCTGGCGACGTTGCCGGTGATATAGGCGGCGAACGCACCGCCCGCATCCATCGAACTGCATTGCTCGCCGAGATAGGCCAGCGTCAGCGCAAACGCCGAGGCCATGCAGAGGCCCTGCGCAATGCGCAGGATCGTGAACACGGTTAGATCAGGGGCGCTCGCCAGCAGCGTGGTGGGGATCGCGAGCAGCACCAGGCTTGCGAGAATGCCGAACCGGCGGTCGATGTGCGGGCTCAGGAAACCAACCACGAGCCCCGCGACCGCCATGCCCATCGTGCTGGCATTGACCGCAAAGCCCATCGCGGCGGGGGTCACGTTGTAATGCCGGGTCAGCGAGGGAAGGATCGCCTGCGTGGCGAACAGATCCACTACCGTCAGGAACGCCGTGAGGCCGATGACGAGAGATCGCAGCACCACGCCGGGTGAGTGACCACGCATGTCCATCGCTTCCGATTTCATTTGCGCGGAGATGCCGGTCATGGCGCTGCTCAATGCTGTTCTTGAGAAAGAAGGATGTGACGCCTGGGCGTGTGGGGCGACACGTGGACCCCCAGGCCGTCACATCCGGCAACGAGACGTCGGGTGACGCTCGTTACAACTGCTTACATGTTGTGGTCGTGCGGATCCTTGCGGACGTCGCCGACATAGAGAATGACGGTCTCCTTGCCGAGGTTCTTCCACCAGTGCGAGGTACCGGCGACTTCCGGCCTGATCTCGCCGGCCTTGTGCACGATCGGCTCGGCGCAGTTGCTGGCATATTCGACGATCTCGCCCTGCTGGACGAAGATCAGCGCGGGACGATCGTCATGGCTGTGCCAGGGCACGATCCCGCCGGGCTCGATGGTGAGTTTGCGGAAGCGCAGCTCGCGATCCCTGATATTGGCCGGCTGCTTCTCGAGGTTGATCGCGCCAAGCGTCACGTCGGTGACGCCGACCGGCTTGGTGTCGACCATCGGGCGGACGTTGGGCTGCATCTTGCCGGCCGGGCATTCGCCCGCGAAGGCGGTCGAGGTGGTGGCGACCGAACCTGCGATTATTCCGGCAAGTGCGAGGCTTTGCCAGATGGTGCGTGAAGCGACGTTGGATTTGGACATGTCATGGTCTCCTCTGTTTCTGTCTTTGCCTTGAGATTCGCCTTGGCCGCGAATGATCTGGCCGGCTACGTCATCACCATCGAGGAAACTGCTCGGAAGAGGAAATGCCGGTTGGCTTTTGACTCCATAGCGCCGCGCTATGCGGCTAGCCGTGGCCGAGCATGTGCTTGATGTCGGAGGAGAACGTCGGATAGGCGTAAACATTTTCCCGGATCTGGCTCGCGGTGATGCCAAAGCGCATCGCCAGTCCGAAGATATTCACCAGCTCCTGGCCGGCATGCCCGACAAAATGGGCACCGAGAATGCGGTCGGTCGATTGATCGACGATCACCTTCGACCACGCCACGGTTTCGGCATAGGTTTTCGCGGAGAACCAGTCGAGCATGTCATTGGTGTGAACGTCGATGGCAAAACCCTTTTGCCTGGCGGTGGCCTCCGTCAGACCGACCGAGGCGAGCGGCGGCACCGTGTAGACGGAGGTCGCCATGCTGGCGTAGTCCGGGCTGTACTTCGGGCCTTCGACGATGTTGCGGCCGACGATGTCGCCCTCATAGGTCGCGATCGGCGACAGTTGCGGTGAGGTCGGCACCGCGTCGCCACAGACATAGACGTTGGGGTTGGAGGTCGAGCGCAGATGACGGTCGAGTGCGACGCGGCCATTGGCGTGCTCGACCTGGCCCGCGGCAAGATCCAGCGTATCGACATTGGCGACGCGCCCCGCGCCGTTGACGACGCGTGCCGCCTCGGCCGTGTACTCGGCGCGCTGGTGCGCGAAGTGGATGCGCAGGCGGCCATTCGCCTTTTCAATTCGCTTGACGCTGACCGCGGTCCTGACCCGGATGCCGATGCGCTCGCTCTCGGTCCGCAGGCGCGCGACCGCATCTGCGTCCATGGCCGGCAACAGCTGCGGCAATGCTTCGAGAATAGTGACTGTGGCGCCAGCGCGGGCATAGACGTGACCGAATTCCAGCGCGATCACGCCGCCACCGACGAAAATCACCGAGGAGGGTAGTTCGCGCTCGCTCAGCATTTCGTCCGAGGTGATCATCAGTTCGGCTCCCGGAATCGGCAGCGGCCGCGGCTTCGATCCCGTCGCAATCACGATATTTCCAGCTTCGAGTTCACGGTCTCCGACGCAGATGGTCTTCGGACCGGTGAATGCGGCATGGCCCTTGATGACCTCGACATTGCGCTTGGCCATGGAGCGGGCGAGGTTGGCTGGGATGTCCCTGATCATGTCCTTCTCGCGGTCGATGAGCGCCGCCCAGTCGAGCTTCGGCTTGCCGACGGCGATATGATGAATGGATGCCCGCTCGATTTCGTGCAGGGCATGGCCGGCGGCGACCAGCACCTTCTTTGGCGTGCAGCCCCGGTTCGGACAGGTGCCGCCGAGAAGATCGGCCTCGATCATCGCGACCGACATTCCGGCGCGCCGGACCGGGCCGGTCACGCCGATGCCGGCGTTGCCGCCACCCAGAATGACCACGTCGAATTTCTCCGGTGTCATCGAATTAACCCCTCTGTTGGCAGCGCTGATGCGATCAGGCCGCGCCGGGGACGCAGCCTGGGGAAGTTACGCGCGGCAGGTCGACGACGTTACCTGCGCGTGATGGTCGAGGTGATCGAGCCCACCACCTTGGTCGCCATCTCGAATTGGGCGGTACGATCCCTGATGTTGTGGCGCTTCGCGATCCATCCGAAATCGGTCCACACCGCCCAGATGTCGCCATTGTCATCCTGCGTCAGCAGCAGCCGGATTGGCCAGTCGAGGCCGGCGTTCGGGTTCGAGGTGATGAATTGCGTCCCGAGCGGGGGATTGCCGAACACAAGCAGCGTCGAGGGCCGCAGCTTGATGCCGGCATCGGCCGCGAGCTTCGACTGATCAATTTCCATGAAGAACTTGATGCCCTTGCCGGCGATATCGGCCTTGATGCGGGTGATCGCTTCCGCCATCGGCACCGCACTCTTGACGCGAACGATACCGTCGTCGCTGTCGGCGCGTGCGGCGGAGACGGCGGAAAGGATCAGCAGGGCGAGCAGCAGCGAGGTGCAGAAATTGGCAAGGCGGTTCGTCAAATGAGCTGTCATCGGAAATCTCCTGGCGATGGGCGCATGCCTCCGCATGCCTTAGTGGACAGGATGGAGGCCCGGCCGGCCAATATGAAATGCGAACTCGCTCTCAATTCGATAGCAGCCGGCTATAGGGTCGGTTCGATACGCGGCGGCTATCAAACCGATTGGGCAACGGCATTTCAAAGGCGGAGCAATCCCGTCTCAGATGGTCCCAGCGCCCGATTGGCGGGCGTCATTTATCCATTCATTCTGAGGATCCCCCATGACCACACTGTCCAAGACCCTCATTGCCGCCACTGCTTTTGCGGCGATTGCAACTTCGGCCTTCTCGCAGGCTCCCATGGAATTCAAGTCGGGCATGGCCCATGTCTATGTCGGAGGAAAAATGTCCGGCATAACCATAGCCCCCGGCGAGAAGAACCATGAGGCGATGATGAAGAACGCCACCAAGGTGCCGAACAACACCGTGTTCTTCATGAACAATGGCCAGCTCTATTCGACCTCGGGTATGCTCGACCCGACCGGTAACTTCTATATTCCCTGATCCAGGGCGCTCAACGCCCCCGGGCCTCNCCTTGCGGGTGGCCCGGACCGGAAAATAGTATCGAGCAGCCAAATGCCGGAGCAGAACATGTCGCTATCACCAGCCAATGCCGAGCGCCTCAGGCAGGCGTTTCAGCGATGCCATGACATGGAAGGCACGTTGCGCGACCAGCTCGAGGCCTACGCCGCGGCGGGACGGGACATCTTTCCGGCCTATGGCGAAGCGGTCGATCGGCTGGTGGTGCGGCTCAATGAGAATGGCGGCGGCGAAAACGCGCCGCGGCCGGGCGAGGCGATGCCGCCGTTCCTGCTGCCGGATGAGACCGGCCGGCTGGTCAGTTTGAAATCACTGCTCGACCACGGCCCGGTTGCGGTGATGTTTTATCGCGGTCATTGGTGCCCTTATTGCCGGCTGAATGTGCGGGCGGTGATCCAGGCCCAGGACCGGATCAAGGCGTTGGGTGCGCAAACGGTTGCGATCATGCCGGAGACGCAGGCCTATGCCGAGAAATTCAAAGCCGAGGCGGCGGCGCCGTTTCCGGTGCTGACCGACCTCGACAATGGTTACGCGCTGTCGCTCAATCTTGCGATCTGGCTCGGCACCGAAATCCAGCGACTGCTGTCATACCAGGATATGGCGAGCTTCCAGGGCAATGACGGCTGGGTGTTGCCGATCCCGGCGACCTTCGTGGTCGGCCGCGACGGATTGGTGAAAGCCCGCTTCGTCGATCCGGATTTCCGCAAGCGCATGGAGATCGACGACCTGGTTGCCGCGCTGAAGGGCGCGAGCGAAGAGCGGTAACGCTTCTCTCAGACGCCAGACGACTTGCCGATGAATTGCTGCCAGTCGGCGCCGCGGAGCATGCGCATCACGGCGGATGCCACCGCGGTCCGTTCGCGCCCGGCGACGCCATAGAGGTTTATGGTGCGACGCGCATCCAGCCCTTCGACGGCGGTACGTTTAAGCGTCGGCGGGATCGAGGCGGTGTCGGGCACCACGGCGACGCCGATATCGGCCTCCAGCAGCTCGATCAAATCGCGTTCAGAAGCGATTTCATGGCTACGATCCACATCAAGCCCGTGTTCGCGAAGCGAAGCGTTCATCCGCGCCGCATGCTCGCAGTAATTCCGCGAGAGCAATTGCTCGGCACGAAGATCGACGAAATCGATCTTGTCGCGGGCCGCCAGCGGATGGTTCTTGTTGACGACGAGCTGAAAGTTTTCCGTGAACAGCGGCCAGGTGTCGAGCCGTTCCCATTCCTCGCTGATCTCGGCGGCAATGCCGAGCTCGGCTTCGCCCTTCTTGAGAAACTCGGCGACTTCGCGAGCGTTGCCGCGCAGAAAGCGGAACTCGAGGCGGTTGAACAGCCGCTTGATCTGGTCGAGATGCGGAATCAGCAGTGACAGGTCGACGGAATGGGTCAGCGCGATCCTGAGCGCGCCGACTTCGCCGCTCTTGAAGGATGAGGCAAGTTCGCGCGCGCCGGTTGCTGCCTCGTAGCACTGCTTTAGCAGCGGATGCATGCGCTGACCGAGCTCGGTCAATTGCGCAGCCGGGCGCTCGCGGCGAAACAGGTCGCCGCCGAGTTCGGCCTCCAGCTGTTTGATGGCCCGCGTCAGCGACGGTTGCGTGACATTGCACTCGTCGGCGGCGCGCGTGAAGTTGAGCACACGCGCAACCGCGAGGAAGTAGCGAACCTGATGCATCTCCATGGCCGTGCCCCGATCTGCCTTGATCGCACCGTAACCGATCGCGCCCGGTGATGACACCATAACCGCCATAGCGCTGGCCTATGGTTTTGGAAGCCAAACGGCATTTCCTCAAATGAAGACGGCCGGGCAGGGTGGGACGGAGATGGTCAGCGTAAAGCGCTGAATCCCCAGACGAAAGGACGGCCATGAATATCCAGCTTAAAACGCAAGGTGTGGCGGCTCTACGGCCGTTGACCGGCAAGGTCTCGCTTGTCACGGGTTCGACCAGCGGCATCGGGCTGGGGATTGCCCGCGCGCTGGCGCAAGCCGGCTCCGCGGTCGTGCTGAACGGCCTTGGCGCCACGGCCGAGATCGCCAAAACCCGGGATCAGATCGCCGCCGATTTCGATGTCGAGGTCAGCTATTCCGCGGCCGACATGACGAGCAGTGACGCGATCGCAGAGATGATCGCGGCGACTGTCGCCAGTCACGGGCGGCTCGATATTCTGGTCAACAATGCCGGCATCCAGTACGTCGCGCCGCTCGAACAGTTTCCGGTCGAGAAATGGGACGCGATCCTGTCAATCAACCTGTCGTCGGCATTTCACACCATGCGGCTGGCGCTGCCCGCGATGCGGCAGAACAGGTTTGGGCGCATCATCAACATCGCGTCTGCGCACGGATTGGTCGGATCACCTTTCAAGGCGGCCTATGTCGCGGCCAAGCATGGCATCGTAGGCCTCACCAAGGTCGCGGCGCTGGAGACCGCGGAAGACGGCATCACCTGCAATGCGATCTGTCCCGGATATGTCTATACGCCGCTGGTCGAGGCGCAGATCGACAGCCAGGCCAAGGCACACGGCATTTCCCGCGAGAAGGTCATCCACGACGTGTTGCTGGCGCAGCAGCCCAACAAGCACTTTGCCTCGGTCGAGGAATTGGGTGCGCTGACGGTCTTTCTCGCCAGCGACGCGGCAGCGTCGATCACCGGCACGGCCTTGCCGGTCGATGGCGGCTGGACTGCGCACTAGCACCCCTACGAATATCCAAGGGAGCGTGACATGAGAGATGTTCAGGACATCGGTTCTTCGCCGACCTTGCGGTCACTGGCCAGATCCGAGCCCGGACAGGTCGTGCTGGTGCTGCAAGGCGGCGGCGCGCTCGGCTCCTATCAGGCAGGCGTCTACCAGGCACTGCATGAGGCCGGGATCGAACCGGACTGGATCATCGGCACCTCGATCGGCGCCATCAATGCCAGCCTGATCGCCGGCAATGCGCCGCAGAACCGGCTGCCGCGATTGCGCGAATTCTGGAAGAAGATGGAGCAGAATCCGGTCTGGAATTTTCGCGACATCTTCCCGGGCTTCAACGAAAAGCTCTCTTACTGGTCGACGGTAACCAACGGCATTCCCGGTTTCTTCCGGCCCAACCCGCTCGCCCATGCCGGCGACAGCTATCCGCTCGGCGCCGACAATGCCGGCTATTACTCGACCTCGCCGCTGGAGCGGACGCTGACAGAGCTGGTCGATTTCAACCTGGTCAATCAATGCACGCCGCGCCTGACAGTCGGCGCCGCCCACGTTCGCACCAGCCAGATGCGCTATTTCGACAGCCGCGACGGCGAGCTCGGCGTCAGCCACGTCATGGCGTCGGGCGCGCTGCCGCCGGCGTTCCCGGCGGTGCGTATCGATGGCGAGCTCTATTGGGACGGCGGCATATTGTCGAACACGCCGACAGAGGCCGTATTCGACGACAATCCGCGCAAGAACTCGCTGATCTTTGCCGTGCATCTGTGGAATCCGTCCGGCGCTGAGCCGACCACGATGGCGGAGGTGCTCAATCGCCACAAGGACGTGCAGTATTCGAGCCGCATCGCCAGCCACATTGCACGGCAGCAGCAGGCGCATCGCCTGCGCCATGTCATCAACCAACTCGCGGCGCGCCTGCCGGAGTCTGAGCGCAACACCGAAGCGGTGAGGGAGCTCGCCGGCTATGGTTGCCCCACCCGGATGCATGTCGTGCGGCTGCTCGCCCCGCAGCTCAGCCGCGAGGACCACACCAAGGATATCGATTTCAGCCCGTCCGGCATCATGCAGCGTTGGGATGCCGGCTACCGCCACACCAGGGCGGTGCTCGAAAAGAAGCCCTGGGTCGGCGAGTTCGATCCGCTCTCCGGCGTCATTCTCCACGAGCAATTGGAAATCATGCCGGAGGCGGCGGAGTAGCCGGAGTTACGCAATGATCGAAGGCGCGATCGTCTTGCGATAAAGCGCGCTGTAACAGGCAGCTGACAGATCCCAGCTAAACGACCGCGCCATCGCGCTGCGCCGCATCGCATCGAGCCGGTCCTTGGCGCGGAAGGCATCGAAGGCGCGCCGGACGCCACCGAGGAAAGATTCCGCCGACGGCTGCGGAAACAGGAATCCGGTTTCGCCGTCCTTGATGGTTTCCGCCAGCCCGCCGGTCTGGTGGCCGATCGGCAGCGANCCGAACCGTTGCGCATACATCTGGCTCAGTCCGCACGGTTCGAACCGCGACGGCATCAGCGTAAAATCGCTGCCGGCAAAAATTCGCCGCGCCTGGGCGTCGTTGAAGCCGATGACGACGCCGATCGCATCGGGCCTGCGGCGGTGCGCGTCGACCAGCGCCTGTTCGATCCGGGCCTCGCCGCTGCCGGTCACCACGATCTGTCCGCCGGCCTCGATGATTTGGTCGGCCGCGGAGAGGACGAGATCGACGCCCTTCTGGTGCACCAGACGGGCAACCAGCCCAAACAGNGGACCGCGCGACAGCGCNAGGCCGAACTGCTTGCGGACGTAGTCGGCGTTCGCCTGCTTGCCCTCCCAGTCGCCGGGGAGGAAGGTCTGCGCCAGATGCGCGCAGGCGCTGGGATCCCAGCTTTCGTCGATGCCGTTCAGGATGCCGGTCAGTTGGNCGGCGTCCGAGCGGCGCTGCAAGAGACCTTCGAGCCCGCAGCCNAGCTCGCGCGTCGTGATCTCCTTCGCATAGGTGGCGCTGACGGTGGTCAGGTGCGAGGCGTAGACGAGGCCGCCCTTGAGGAACGACACATGGTCGTAGAACTCCAGCCCGTCGATGTGGAAGGAACTTTCGGGCGCCCCGATCCGGCGCAGCGAGTCCTGCGGGAACAGTCCCTGATAGGCGAGGTTGTGAATGGTCAGGATCGAGGGGACCTTTGAGCCCCGCCATGCCAGATAGGCCGGCGCCAGCGCGGCCTGCCAGTCGTTGGCGTGGACCAGGTCCGCTGCCCAATTCTTGTCCAGGGTGCCTGCGGCAAGCTCGGCGGCGGCCGATGCGAACCGGCCGAACCTGACGTCGTTGTCCGGCCAGTCGCGCCCGGATTCGTCGCCATAGGGATTGCCCGGACGGTCGTAAAGCTGCGGGCAGAGCAGGACGTAAACCGGCAGGCCATCCTTGGTCGATGACCGCCCGAGCGAGCAGGCCGGCATCTCCGCCAGAGCGGGGCATTCCCCAACGATTTCAATGTGGGTGAACTGTTCGATGATGTCCCGGTAACCGGGCAACATGATCCGGACGTCACTCCAGCGGCGCAGCGCCCGGGGCAGGGCGGCGGATACGGCGGCGAGCCCGCCCACCCGGACGAAATCATCCATTTCAGTGGTGACGAACAAGACCTTCAAGACAAACGTCCTCGNCCAACCGCAATGTTACTGATGCAAGAATGGGTCCAACTTCCTTACCCTTTACAACGCGCGCTGCGGGCGGTCGTTCCTAAGCGAACTACTTTCCTGTCGAGGCNGCACAATTTAGGGTCTCGGCCGCTAACCAAAACGAATGGCCGCAAAAGGCCTAAGGAGTTTCACGCAATGACCATAGCCGGCAATGATCAGAGGAATTTGACAGGCAGCTTCGCAGGCCTGCGGGTCCTCGATTTCTCCACCACGATTGCCGGCCCCCATTGTACACGAATGCTCGCCGATATGGGAGCGGAGGTTATCAAGATCGAGACCGAGGAAGGCGAGACGATGCGGACCCGCCCGCCGGTGCGGAATCATTGCTCGACCGCCTTCGGCCAGCTCAATGTCGGCAAGAACAGCCTGATCCTGGATTTGAAGTCGCCGCAGGGCGCCGAAGCCGTTCGCCGGCTGGTCGCGACCGCGGACGTGCTGGTGGAAAATTTCCGTCCGGGCGTGATGCGGCGACTGAAGCTCGATTACGCCTCGCTGCATGAGGCCAACCCGAAGCTGATCTATTGCTCGATCTCGGGATACGGCCAGACCGGGCCGTCGGCCGAGCTGCCGGCCTATGCGCCGGTGATTCACGCAGCCTCCGGCTACGAGATGGCGCATCTGGCCTACCAGCCCGGACGCAGCCGGCCGGACTATTGCGGCATCTATCACGCCGACGTGCTGACCGGCGTCTATGCGTTCGGCGCCATCTCGGCGGCGCTGTATCAGCGCAACGCGACCGGGCAGGGCCAGCATATCGACGTCTCGATGCTGGAATCGATGCTGAGCCTGACGCTGAACGAATTGCAGTGGTCGCAATTCGAGGTGAAGCCGACGCAGCGGCCGATGTTCGGCCCGATCGAGACGACCGACGGCTATGTGATGATGGCGATCGCCAGCGAAAAAACTTTTCAGAGCCTGATGCAGGTGATCGGTCATCCCGAGTGGGTGAGCGATCCGCGTTTTGCGAAATATTCCGACCGCCGGGAAAACTGGGTGAGTCTGATCGATGGCGTCGAGGCGTGGTCGGGCACTGTCACGACCGCGCAGTGCCTCGCGGCGCTCAACGCGCACGGTGTTCCCTCATCGGCCTACCGCACCGTCGCCGAGGCGTTGCGCGATCCGCAGATTGTCCATCGCGGTGCATTGGCCGAGGTCGAGGACGACGGCGGCACCTTCAAGGTGCTCAATCTGCCGTTCCGCATGTCCGGCGCCAAAGTGTCGGCGGCGCCGCGCATGTCGACGCTCGGCGAACACACACGGGCCTATCTGAAAGAGACCGGCCTGTCGGAGGATGAAATCGCAGCCTTTGCCGGCAAGGCGCCGGTCACGGCGCGCGGCTGACGGCGCGGTCCGCATAGCGAAACATGAACCTGCGGCGTTTCATCCGCGGGTTGCGAACGGCCTTGCCCGCGACGGCGATTCCAGACAATCTTACCGCAGCGATCATGATCCGGAATACCCGGACGGACGACACATCGGGAGGGAACATCAATGAAAGCTGCGATCCGTTCGAGCTCGCTTGCGCGAATATTTCTTGTGGCGGGATTTGGTGTGGCATTGTCGGCCATGCCCGCCAGCGCGCAGAAAGCGGGCGGCAGCATCACCGTCGGCCTCGAGCTGGATATTCCCGGTTTCGACCCGTTGAAGGTCGGCGTTTACGACACCTCGGCGGAAACCGCGGCGGCAGCGATTTTTGACACGCTCGTCGCGCTCGATGACAACGGCAAACCGGTGCCGAAGCTGGCGTTGTCCTGGACGCATTCGGACGACTACAAGACCTGGACCTTCAAGCTCCGGCCCGGCGTCAAGTTTCACGACGGCACGCCCTTCAATGCGCAAGCGGTCAAGGAGAATTTTGACCGGCAGAAGGATCCGGCCAACAAGTGCCGTTGTGCTTTCTACATCGCCTACGTCAACAACTTGCAGGCGCCCGACGAGTTGACGGTGGTCTATAATCTGAACGATCCGCAGGTGAACCAGCCTGCACTGATGACCATTCAGAGTTCCAACAATGTCGTTCACTCGCCGACGGCTTGGAAGACCAAGGGCGACGACTACAATCGCAATCCCGTCGGCACCGGTCCCTACATCCTGAAGTCATGGACGGCGGGCGACCGCATGGTGCTGGAAAAGAATCCGGACTACTGGAACAAGGGCCATCCCTATCTCGACCGCATTGTGTTGAAGCCGCTGCCGGATGCGCAGTCGCGCTTTGCCAGCCTGCAGTCGGGCGAAGCCGACATCGTCTGGGACGACGAATACAGCGCCGACAACATCGCGCGCGCGCAAAAAGATCCCAAGATGAAGGTGCATAGCTATGCCGGGTCCGGCGCGCAGGTTTACGCCTTCAACACCAAGGCCGCACCGTTCGATGACGTCCGCGTTCGCCAGGCGTTGGTGATGGCACTCGACCGCAAGAAGATGTCGCAGGCGATCACGAATGGCCTCGCGAGGCCTGCCAGCAACCCCTATGGTGACGGTTCCTGGGTCAAGTGCAAGGACGATGGTGCGCTGCCCGAAGACCTCGAGAAGGCAAAGGCGCTGATCAAGGATTACGGCAAGCCGGTCGAGTTCAAGATGATCGTCACCGCGACCCCGCGCGGCCGCACCATCGGTCAGGTGCTGCAGCAGTTCTGGAAACGGGCCGGCGCCAATATGGAGATCGAGCAAATCGATCAGGCCACCGTCGTGCCGCGCGCTTTCATGCGCCAATTCCAGTTGACGCCATGGCGGATCGTCGATCTTGCCGATCCCGATCCCCAGATGTACGCCAACTTCCGCACGGGCAGCCCGGTCGCGCTTGCCAATTACTCCAATCCCGAACTGGACAAGCTGCTCGATCACGCGCGGGTCACGGCCGATCCGGAAAAGCGAATCGAAGATTATTGCGCGATCAGTCGCATCGTCAATAAGGAGGCGATCTGGTTCTGGACCTTCCAGAACACCTATTACGCGATCGCGACATCCAAGCTGAAAGGCCTGCCAAAAATCTATCACGGGGTGATCGACGTATCGGACACCTGGCTGGAATAATCTTCCATGCTGTTCTTTGTCGCGCGCAGACTTCTGTACCTCATCCCGGTCCTGATCGCCGTATCGCTGTTGACGTTCTTCATCGCGTCGCTTTTGCCCGGCGATCTCGCTTACGTAATCCTCGGCGATCAGGCAACGCCGGAGAATGTCGCGGCGCTCCGCAGGGACATGGGGCTCGATCAGCCGATCTGGATCCGTTACTTCAGCTGGCTCGGCAACATCCTGCAGGGCGATTTCGGCCGATCGTTCCGCACCGGGCAAACCGTGCTGCAGGCCGTGACCGAACGGCTGCCGGTATCGTTCGAACTGATGATCCTGGCCGAGATCATGGGCCTCGTCATTGGCGTGCCGCTCGCCATCGTTTGCGCCGCGCGCAGTGGCGGCGCCTTCGATCGCTTCATGACCGGCAGCGCGTTTGCCATGCTTTCCGTACCGGCCTTCCTGTCGGCGATCCTGCTCATCTATTTATTCGCGGTGGAACTGCGCTGGTTGCCGGCGACGGGGTACGTGCCCTTCGCCGAAGACCCGATCGCGAATCTGCGGTTCATGGTGCTGCCCGCGCTGACGCTGGCGCTCGCCGAATGGCCGGGGATCATGCGGGTGCTGCGATCGGACATGATCGCAACCCTGCAGGAAGATTATATTGCGCTGGCGAAAGCCAAGGGATTGAAGGCCTCGCGCATCCTGTTCGTGCACGCGCTGAAGCCCTCGTCGCTCACTCTGGTCACGATAACCGGTATCAATATCGGTCGATTGATCGGTGGCACTGTCATCGTGGAAACGATTTTTGCCTTGCCGGGAATCGGCCGGCTGCTGGTCGGTGCCATCTACACCCGCGACCTCATCATCCTGCAGGGTGTGGTGTTGATTGTCGCCGCCGGCTTCGTGATCATGAACTTCATCGTCGATTTGCTCTACGCCGTCCTCGATCCCAGGATTCGTCATGGCCACGCTTGAACTCACCATCGACGAAGGCGTCGCGGCGCAACCGGCAAAGCGCGGNCGCCGATTGGGACTGCTGTTCTGGATGGCGACCGGTTGGATGATTTTCATGTTCACGGTCGCGATCCTTGCGCCCGTGCTGCCGCTGCCGAGCCCGACCGACATGGACATGCTGGAACGGCGCGCTCCGTTTTCCATGGAGCACTGGCTCGGAACCGACGGTCTTGGCCGCGACGAGCTCTCAAGGCTCGTCTACGGCGCGCGGATTTCGCTCGTGGTCGGGCTGTGCGCGCCGATGATCGGGCTCACCATCGGCGGCGCGCTCGGCATGCTGGCGGGTTATTTCCGTGGCCGGTTCGAGTCCGTCGTGGTCGGCAGCATGGACGTGCTGCTGGCGTTTCCGCCCCTGATCCTGGCGCTGGCTGTGACCGCCTTTCTCGGGCAGTCGATCCTCAACCTCACCTTCATTCTCGGTGTGCTCGGCATTCCCGCCTTCATGCGGGTGGCGCGGGCGGCGACGCTGACGCTGGCGCGTCGTGAATTCGTCATCGCGGCGCAGGCGTTGGGAGCGACGCATGCACGCATCCTGTTGCGCGAACTATTGCCGAACGTCATCCTGCCACTGTTTGCCTTCTTCCTGCTCGGCGTCGCCGTTACCATCGTGGTTGAGGGCGCCTTGTCGTTCCTCGGCCTCGGTGTGCCGCCGCCGATATCAAGTTGGGGCAGCATGATCGGGGAGGGGCGCGAAAGCCTGGAGGTCGCGCCGAGGCTCGCCTTCCTTCCGGCGATCGCGATGTTCCTGACCGTGCTCGCCTTCAATCTCATCGGCGATACGCTGCGTGCGCTCACCGATCCACGTCAGGGCGCGCTGTGACCGGGAATAACCTGCTTTCCGTCGAGGACGTCGTCGTCGACCTGCCGACACCTCGCGGCAATTTGCGCGCGGTGGATCATGTTGACCTCACCGTCGGCGCGGGTCAGACGCTCGGCGTCGTCGGCGAATCCGGCTGCGGCAAGACCATGCTGTCGCGGGCGATCCTGCAATTGCTGCCGAAGAAGGCAAAACTCTCCGGCCGCGTGATGTTCGACGGGCAGGATCTGCTGCAGCTCTCGCCGGAGAAACTGCGCAAGCTGAGGGGCCGCTCGCTGGCGGTCGTGTTCCAGGATCCGATGACCTCGCTCAACCCGGTGCTCACGATCGGCACCCAGTTGATCGAGACGCTGCAGGAGCATCTGGAACTTGACGACGCCACCGCCACCAGGCGCAGCATCGAATTGCTCGCCGCGGTCGGCATCCCCGCGCCCGAGCAGCGGCTGGCGCAATATCCCCACCAGCTTTCCGGCGGCATGCGCCAACGCGTGGCGATCGCGATCGCGCTGTCCTGCGAACCGAAGCTCCTGATCGCCGACGAGCCGACCACCGCGCTCGACGTCACGATCCAGGCGCAGATTCTCGACCTGCTGGCGCGCGAGCAGCGCCGCCGCCACATGGCGATGATCCTGATCACCCACGATCTCGGCGTCGTCGCCGGCCGCACCGACGAGGTCGCCGTGATGTATGCCGGCCGCGTGGTCGAGCGCGCGCCGACGCCGGCCTTGTTCAAGAAAATGCGGATGCCCTACACCGAAGCGCTGCTCGCAGCGCTGCCACGGCTTGATGCGGCGCCCCACACGCCGCTGCCGGCGATCTCCGGGCGTCCGCCTGATCCGACCCGGCCGCTGCAGGGCTGCTCGTTCTCGCCGCGCTGCCGCTATGCGGTGGCCCGTTGCCAGACCGAGAAGCCGGCATTGACGGAAGCCGAGTCCCGCGACCATCAATTTGCCTGCTTCCACCCGATCGAAGTCCGCGTGGGGGCCGTCGCATGATGCAGCAGGCCGTGTCGATCGCTTCAGGCGAGCCGCTGCTCGCCGTCGACGATCTGGTCGTGGAATATCCCGTCGGCGCCAAGACCGTTCATGCCGTGTCCGGCGTGTCCCTGCAGATCGCCCGTGGCGAGACGCTGGGTCTGGTCGGCGAATCCGGTTGCGGAAAATCGACGCTGGGCCGCGCGGTGCTGCAGCTGCGACGGCCGACCTCGGGGCGGGTCCTGTTCGACGGTCATGATCTCACGACGATGCAGGGCGATGCGCTGCGCCAGATGCGCCGGCGCGTGCAATTGATCTTCCAGGATCCGATCGCCTCGCTGAACCCGCGCCGCAAGATCGGCGACATCGTCGCCGAGCCGCTGGTGATTGCAGGCGTCAAGGACTCGGAGAAGCGCGAGCAGCTCGTTCACGAGGTGCTGAGCGCGGTCGGGCTCGACCCGACCCTGGTCGTGGGGCGGCTGCCGCATGAGTTCTCTGGCGGACAGTGTCAGCGCATCTGCATTGCGCGCGCCCTCATTCTCAATCCGGAGTTTATCGTCTGCGACGAGCCGGTCTCCGCGCTCGATGTGTCGATCCGCGCCCAGATCCTCAATTTGCTGGAAGAGATGAAGGGCCGGTTCGGCTTGACGCTATTGTTCATCGCGCACGATCTCGCCGTGGTGAAGGCGGTGAGCGACCGCGTGGCGGTGATGTATCTTGGCCGGCTGTGCGAGGTCGGCCCCTCCGAACAGCTCTTCGCCCGGCCGGCGCACCCCTATACCGCACTCTTGATCGAGGCTATCCCGGTGCCCGATCCGGACGTCCGCCCCACCGAGACCGTGCCGGTGGGCGAGCCGCCATCGCCGATCGCGCCGCCGTCCGGCTGCCGGTTTCGCACCCGCTGTCCCCGCGCCGATCAGCGATGCAGCGACGAGGTGCCGGAACTGCGCGCCGTGGCGCCAGGCCAGTTCGTGGCCTGCCATCACCCGCTGATCTGAATACCGGAAGAGCGCTGCCCGCGTTTGTCTCGATGGGATGGACGTGGCAATGTCCGTCCTTGAGAGGTGTCCACGCCCAGGAATCTATGATCAAGAACAAGAATGACGGGAGAGAAGCGATGAAGAGTTTTCAGGTCGCCGAGTTCAACGCACCGCTGAAAGAGGTGGATCAGGAGACGCCGCAGCCGACGGGCACGCAGGTGCTGATCAAGGTGAAGGCGGCCGGCGTCTGTCACAGCGACCTTCACATCTGGGAAGGCGGCTATGATCTCGGCCATGGCCGCAAGCCGCTGTCGCTGAAGGACCGCGGCGTGTCGCTGCCGCGCACGATGGGCCACGAGACGGTCGGCGAGGTGGTGGCGTTCGGGCCCGATGTGACGGTCGCCGACAAGGGCGGTCTCAAGGTGGGCGATGTCGCACTGGTTTACCCCTGGCTCGGCTGCGGCAAATGCGCAACGTGTGTGGGCGGCGACGAGAACATGTGCATCGTCAAGCCGAACGCGCTCGGCGTCTATTGCGACGGCGGCTATGCCGACCACATGACGGTGCCGAACCCAAAATACCTGTTGAACCTCAGGGGGCTCGATCCCGTCACCGCGGCGCCCTATGCCTGTTCCGGCGTCACCACCTACAGTGCGCTGAAGAAGGTCGATTTCGCCTTCAACTCGCCGATCGTCATCTTCGGTGCCGGCGGGCTCGGGCTGATGGCGCTGTCGCTGTTGAAGGCGATGGGCGGCAAGGGCGCCATCGTGGTCGACATCGATGCGCGCAAACGCGAAGCTGCGGAAGCGGCCGGTGCGCTCGCCACCGTCGACGGCAAGGCGCCGGATGCGCTTGAGCAACTGGCGAAGGCGGCCGGCGGACCCATTCGCGCCGTGATCGATCTCGTCGGCAACGCGCAGACCACGCAGCTCGGCTTCGACTGCCTGACCAAGGGCGGCAAGCTCGTCATCGTCGGCCTGTTCGGCGGCGGCGCGCCCTGGGCGCTGCCGCTGATCCCGATCAAGGCGATCACGATCCAGGGCAGCTATGTCGGCAATCTGCGCGAAACCGCGGAATTGCTCGAACTCGTCCGCAACAAGATGATCGCGCCGATTCCGGTGACGACGATGCCGCTCGCGAAGGCGAATGAAGCGCTGACCGATTTGCAGAAGGGTAAATTGGTCGGCCGCGCGGTGCTGACGCCGTAGCT
>C688J18823_10000802_pt1 | contig 18742 bp, 19 predicted proteins | sample HopSoiMetagenom1_FD_18823 | JGI IMG/M metagenome (IMG submission 18823) | reverse complement strand
AAACCGACGCCGCGATGCCGACGTTGCGCAGTTGATCGGCGGCGGTGTTGGCGACCGCGACCGCGGTCGGGTCGTTGGCGGCCACGCCGAGCACAAGCGTCAGCGGAACACCGTCCTTGGTGATGCGGCCGCGGTTGTTCTCCGGCACGGGCGTGCCCGGTGTCGTCGGCGACGTCGTCTCGACCGGCTGAACCTGATAGCCCGCGTCGGCCAATAGTGTGAGCGCCCCTTCCTTCGTCATCGCCGGTGGCGCGGTCGGCACGTAGCCCGGGTCAGACGGGGACCGCACCTGGGCCTGCGCGAGGGTGACGGTGTTTTCGTCGCCGGCACCCACCGACGCGAGCAGATCGACGTCGAGCAAGCCCAGAATCGCCTTGCGCACTTGGGAATCCGCCAGTGCAGGCTGCTGTGCCCGCAGAGTCAGCTGCATGACCCGCGGTGTGACGATGCGCGCCGTCCGCACGTCGGGAATCGCCGACAGTTGCGCGAACGCCGCCGCGCCACCGTGCACTTGAGCGACCTGGGTGTCGCCGTTGCGGATCGAATCCGCGAGCGCCGCAGCTGCGCCGCCGCGGCGGAACAGCACCTGGTCGGGCTTGGCCGGCGCGCTCCAATACCGGTCGTTGCGGGCCAGCAGGATCTCGTCGCGCTGCGGATCGATGCTTTCCACCCGGAACTGGCCGCCGGTGACCGGAAGCGCGCGCGCCAACCCGGCCGCGAATCCGCCTGGCACGTCCTTGACGATGTGAGCCGGGAGGATGTCGTTGAACAGCTCTCGCCACGCGGGGTAGGGCTGCGAGAACGTCACCACCGCCGTCTTACCGCCCTCGATGGACTGGACACCGGTGATCAGGTCATAGCCCGCGGGGTCGACGACGCCGGGCTGGCCGACCATCTGGCGCCACAGATACCAGAAGTCGTCGGCGGCGATCGGGGCGTTGTCCGTCCACGACGCCTCGGGGCGGATCTTGTACGTGACAGTGAAGGGGTTCTGGCTGGTGACCTCCGCCGACTCCAGCAGCGTGGTGTCGAGCTCCCAGTGAGATCCGGTGGGCGACTTCGGATCCGGAGCGGGCCGAAACGAGCTGGGCAGCACCAGCGAGCTGATCGCCGCGTTCACCGGCGACTGGTCGGATAGCAGGTGGGAGTTGAAGCCCGGGCCTATCGAGTCGATGGCCACGATGATCTGCGTGGCCTTAGAAGGAGGAGGTGGCGGCGACTTTATCGTGTCGGTGCTCTGCGGCGCGGGCGGTGGGCTGACGGTGCAGCCCGAAACCACCATCATCAGCGCGGATAGCGCGGCGATGACGCGTGGCCGATGAGCCGCTTGCGCGAAGAGCGACAAACGAGGTCCCGGCACGCTGTTCAGAGTATCGGCAGGCTATCCGCGGGCCTTGGCCCGCGAACGGGCGCGGCCCCGCAGCGTGGCGTCCAACTCGACCTTGCGCACCCTGACCACCTCGGGTGTCACCTCCACGCACTCGTCCTCGGCGCAGAATTCCATCGCCTGCTCAAGGCCCAGCTCGAGGGGGCGGGCCAGCGTCTCCATCACATCGGCCGTCGACGACCGCATGTTGGTCAGCTTCTTCTCGCGTGTGACGTTGACGTCGAGATCCTCCGCGCGTGGGTTGATGCCGACGACCTGGCCCTCGTAGGTGTCCTCGCCCGGCTCGACGAAGAACTGGCCGCGGTCGGACAGCTGGATCATCGCGAACGGCGTGATGGAGCCGGTCCGGTCGGAGACCAGCGAGCCCGTGTGCCGGGCCCGGATCTCCCCCGCCCACGGCCGGTAGCCGTCGAAAACGGCGTTGGCGATGCCGGTACCGCGGGTTAGCGTCAGGAAGTCGGTGCGGAACCCGATCAGCCCGCGGCTCGGCACGATGAAGTCCATCCGGACCCAGCCGGCGGCGTGGTTGGTCATCTCCTCCATGCGGCCCTTGCGGCCGGCCATCAGCTGAGTGATGGCGCCGACGAACTCCTCGGGACAGTCGATCGTCATCGCCTCGAACGGCTCGTGCAGCTTGCCGTCGATGGTCCTGGTGACCACCTGCGGCTTGCCGACGGTCAGCTCGAAGCCCTCGCGGCGCATCTGCTCGACCAGCACGGCCAGCGCCAGCTCGCCCCGGCCCTGCACCTCCCAGGCGTCGGGCCGGTCGATGTCGACGACCTTGATCGACACATTGCCGACGAGCTCGGCGTCCAGCCGTGACTTCACCATTCGGGCGGTGAGCTTGTGCCCGGAGACCTTGCCTGCCAGCGGCGAGGTGTTGGTGCCGATCGTCACCGAGATGGCAGGTTCGTCGACGGTGATGCGCGGCAGCGCGTGTGCATGCTCGGTATCGGCGAGCGTGTCGCCGATCATGATCTCGGGTATGCCCGCGACGGCGACTATGTCACCTGCGATGGCCTCATTGGTGGAAGTACGTTCCACACCTTCTGTGACCAGTAGCTCGGTGATCTTCGCGTTGGTGATCACCGGATGGCCGTCCACCTCGCGCATCCACGCGACCTGCTGGCCCTTGCGAATCCGGCCCTTGTAGATGCGGATCAACGCGAGCCTGCCGAGGAAAGCCGACGCGTCGAGGTTGGTCACCAACGCCTGCAGCGGGGCCTCGGGATCGCCCTGGGGCGGTGGGATGTGCTCGAGCAGCACATCGAATAGCGGGTCGAGGTTCTTGCCGTCGGGGTTCTCGCCGTTGGCGGGCTCAGTGGTGCTCGCAATGCCTGCGCGGCCCGACGCGTACAGCGTCGGTAATCCGAGCGCCTCCTCGGCGGCCTTCTGCGCCTCGTCGTCGAGGTCGGAAGCCACGTCGAGCAACAGGTCGTGGCTCTCGGAGACGACTTCGGCGATACGCGCGTCGGGCCGGTCGGTCTTGTTGACGACCAGGATGACCGGCAGATGCGCCGACAGCGCCTTGCGGAGCACGAACCGGGTCTGCGGCAGCGGGCCCTCCGACGCGTCGACCAGCAGCAGCACGCCGTCCACCATGGACAGTCCGCGTTCCACCTCACCGCCGAAGTCCGCGTGGCCCGGGGTGTCGATGACGTTGATCACGGTCATGCTGCCGTCCGGGTGCTTCCGGTGCACCGCGGTGTTCTTGGCCAGGATCGTGATGCCCTTTTCCTTCTCCAGGTCACCGGAGTCCATCAAGCGTTCGATCGTGTCGTCGCCGCGATGCGTCAGCGCGCCCGATTGGCGCAGCATCGCGTCGACCAGGGTCGTCTTGCCATGGTCGACGTGTGCCACGATGGCGACGTTCCGAAAGTCCACGTCGCAGATTGTCTCAGTGTGGTCGGCTGATCACGAAAACGAGAGACGCCCGTCACGTGCCGTGCTGCCCGGCTCTGCGCGACAAAATCGTTACATGCCTACTCACAGAGTTCGGGCGTACCGTCAAAATCGGCCGTCAAGCGTGGGTTGGAGGTTGACGAATATGCCGGCTGAAGAGGTTTTCACCATCGCAGTCATCGCCGTGTTGGCGACCGCCGCGACAGCGGCGATCTACCTCGGGCTGCTCAACTGGATCGGCGCGTTCTACGTGGTCCGGTGTGCGGCCTGCCACCATCTGACGTTCTCGTCGGCGAAACAGACGCGAGAGTCCTGCCCGCACTGCAGGCACCCGGCTCTGATGCATCCCATCCACTCGCTGCGCCACTCCGGTGTGGTGGTCAACGACCGACTGCATTACTAGGCCTAGCCCGGGTAGCGCATGTAGATGCGCTCGCGAAATCCCTTGATGCGACCAAGCTTCTCTTTCACGCGCTTGACGTCGACGAAGCCGATCTTGCGGTAGCACTTGCGAGCCGCGGTATTGACGTCGGTCACCTCGAGCTCGAAGTCGGTATAACGCGTCTGTGCGATGACGCCTTCAACGAGTGCGGTGGCGATGCCCTGCCGCCGGCCTCGCTCGGCGACGGCGACGAACTCGATGTAGCCCGTCACGGCCGGATAGTCGAGCTGAGACATCCAGTGCGAAGCCAGGATTCGCGCTGCCAGTGCGCCTCGCACGACGCCGAGGTGGCGGCGCCAGTCCGCGGCGTTTACCCGCATGGCGCGGCCGGCGTGGTCGGTGCAGGCGACGGCACCGAGGATGTCGCCGCCGCGATCCGCGACGAAGAACCTGTCGATCTCGACGGCTGGTGTGAGGGCGGCCGCGACGTTGTCCATGTTGTGAGACAGCGTGGAGAACTCGTGCCGATAGGCCTCGACGATGACCGCCGCGATGCCCGCCCGGTCGGACTCGACCGCAGGCCGCACCATGGGGCCGCTCCGCAGCAAGCGGGTCAGCTCACAGACCCACGCGCGGTCGGCCGGCACCCACGGTAGGTCGTCGAGCTCGTCGGCGCCGACCCACCGCAGCGCGCGGTGATCGTTGGGGTGCAGCGCGCCGCCGGTCTGTGCGACGCGATAGGCGCGCAGCGTCGTCGTCTTGTTCAAGGCCACGTCGGCGCCGATGCGCGGCCCGACCGTCACGTCGACGCCGAGCTCCTCGTGCAGTTCGCGGGCCAGGGCGGTGGCGTCGCTCTCTCCTGCCGCCACCTTCCCACCGGGCAGCTCCCACAGGCCCGCCAACTCCGGCGGTCGCGCGCGCTGGGCCACTAGCAGAAGGGAACCCGAGATCAGCGCACCGGCAACGACGATCTGGTTGGACACTGCCCGCGACGGTATACCGTCGAGACATGGCTGTGTTAACGGACGACCAAGTAGACGCCGCACTGCCCAACCTCAACGGCTGGGAGCGCGCCGAGGGCGCCCTGCGCCGCTCGATCAAATTTCCCGCCTTCCTCGACGGCATCGACGCAGTAAGCCGCGTCGCTCAACGGGCGGAAGAGAAAGACCATCACCCCGACATCGACATCCGTTGGCGGACGGTGACTTTCGCGTTGGTCACCCACTCCGAGGGCGGTATCACTGATAAGGATGTCGAGATGGCCAAAGAGATCGACGGGATTGTCGGGAACCCGTAGAAGCGATCCACGCCAGCGTCGCCAGCGTCGCGACGATGTAGATCAGACCGGCCCAAGCCAGGTACCACGGCCGGGGAATCACCCAGATCGTCGGCTGCGCGAAGCTCAGCAGCCACGGCACCCCGACCGCGGTCAGGGCCAGCCAGCCCCAGCCGAACACCCGCGCGCCCAGCCGGTCACGCAGAGGGCCGTGCAGCAGCCAGATCATCAGCGGGATCAGCCATACCCAGTGATGCGTCCACGAGATCGGCGACAGCAGCAGACCGAACAACTGCACGATGACGATGGCGCCGAGCCGGTCGGATGCGCCGCCGACAGCGCGCCAGGCCAGCACGGCCAGCACCGCGGTGATCGCGATTCCGATCAACACCATCGGTCCGTAGCCCGCGTCGTGCCCGAGAATCCTCGAGATCCCGCCACGCCACGACTGGTTGAACGACGTGCCGATCGGGCCCACCCGATCGGCATCGCCGAGCAGTTCGGTGAAGTAGTAACGGGTTTGGTCGCCGACGACTAACGCCGAAACCCCGACCGTGCCGACGAACACCAGCGCCGAGAACACCGCGGCTGCCCATCGCCGCGCACCGACAAAGTACAAGCCCGACACCGCCGGCGTCAGTTTCACCCCGGCAGCGAGCCCAACCAGCAGCCCGGAGAGCCACCACCGAGTGCTGTAGACGGCGTACAACACCGCCAGCACCAGCAGCACGTTGATCTGCCCGTAGTCGAAGTTGCTTCGGAGCGGTTCGATCCAGATGCCGATCGCGGTCCAGAGCATGGCGATGCGCCGGTCGCCGCCGGAACTGTGCAGCAGCCGTTGACTGATGCGCACCACTCCGTAGAGCGCCGCGATGGTGCCGAGTTGCCAAGCGAACGCGAGGATCCCGAACGGAATCAGGTGCAGTGGATAGAAAACGACCGCGGCGAACGGTGGATACGTGAAGGGCAGCGGGAAGTCGGGCGTCTGGTCGGCATAGACGTAGTCGTAGAGCGTGCCCCGATGATCGAGCGCGCCCGCACCGCCGACGTACACGTGAAGGTCGACGAAGTTGGCGCCGTTGGGCACCAGGTAGGTCCACGCGAGGCGAGCAGTGATGCTGAGTATCAACAGCACCGGCGCCGCGGCGGCCAGGCGGGCGGGCATGCGCGGAGCGGTGGCGGTCGACGTGCTTATCCGCCCGACTCTATCTACGGTCACCGATTCCCTTCGCATCCGTAACGTTTGAATAACCGCCACACGTGTCACTTGAGTAACACGAGTAACGCGACGACTGTGGGCGCAGGCCTGCCTTCAACGGATTGGAAGAACCATGAAATTCACCAGAAAAATGCTTACTACCAGCATAATCGCGGCCGCTTGTGCGAGTGGGCTTGCGCTGGGACTCAGTGCGACGGCCGCGGCCGACCCGGCGGCGGCCCCTGCACCGACGCCTGGCGTGCCAGGTCTGCCGTTCCTCCAGCAGCTCGCGTCCAACCCGGCCGCCGCCACCCAGCTCATGCAGGGCCTCACGTCGGTGCTAGGCAGCATGCAGGCTGCCGCCCCAGCTGCAGCGGCCACCCCTGCCGCCACCACCCCTGCGCCGGCCGCAACCGCGTCGCTCACCCTTCCGCAGACTCCCGCCGCCGCTCCGGCCGCCGCCCCAGCCGCTGCGACCGCGCCGCAGAACCTGCTGTCGTCCTTGCCCACTAGCCTCGCTTCCTTGATGCCGGCAGGAACGCCGTTGACAGGCCTCCTGCCTGCGCCGGCTGCGGCAACCACGCCCGCTGCGGCGCCCGCCGCTCCCGCCGCCGCGGCTCCGGCCCCGGCAGCAGCACCAACCGCAGGCCTGGCGCCGATGTTGATGCCGCTGTCCGCCCTGCCGTGACGACGGCGGGCGCGCATCGACAACCACATCCACGAATTGGGGGCACCATGTCATCGATCAAGACGACGTTCGTCGGCGCAGTAGCCGCGCTCGGTTCGTCGGCCGCACTGCTGGTGGGCGGTGTGGCTCCGGTGGCCAGTGCCGATCCGGCGCCACCGCTGCCGATCGATGGGTTGCAGGCGCCGGGCCTGTCGGCGGTGCAAAGCATCGGCCCGGCCATCCAGCAGGCTGCTGCCGATCCGACCAACGCCGCCTCGACGCTGATGGCCGCCGCCGCGGTGTTCGCCGGCGATGCGGCGGTCCCGTCGGATTCGAGGAATGTGGCGACGGCGGTGAACCAGTTCGTCGCGCACGTTCCCGCGCCCGGCGCAGTGCCGGGTGCGGAGGCGCATCTTCCTGCGGGTGTCAACCCGGCGCATGCTGTTGGGCCCGTGCCCGAGGCTGCACAGGCGGTGCCTGCTCCGGAAGCTGCTCCCGAAGCTGCACCTGCTGCGGCCGCTGTGCCCGCACCTGCCCCTGCGCCCGATGCGGCGCCGGCGTTCGGTTCGGACGCGCCGCCGACGCAGGACTTCATGTACCCGTCGATCAGCAACGGGTGCTTGGCCGATGGCGGCAACGTGCTGGCGACCGCCATCTCGGTTGCGGGTCCGGCGCAGATTCCGGCGCCAGGGCCGGCGGCGGGCCAGACGGCCTACGTGTTCACGGCGGTCGGCACACCAGCCCCGGCGGCCGAGCAGAAGCTGCCGCTGAACGTCACGTGGGTCAACCTGACCACGGGCAAGTCGGGCAGCGCCACACTCAAACCGCGGCCCGACATCAACGCCAACGGGCCGACGACGCTGACCGCGGTCGTCGACACCGGTTCGGGCAGCATCATCTCGACGATCTTCGGCCAGGTCACCACAACCGAGAAGCAGTGCCAGTTCATGCCGACGATCGGCTCGACGGTGGTGCCTTAGCTCTCCGCCGCTCGTCACCCCGCGCGAGCGCAGGGGATCAGTACGCCATAAAGAGGATCGCGTCCCGGTCGTACTCGCGGCCGGGATGCGCCTCGGACAGGTGAGCCTGGGCCTTCTCCACGAGGTCGTCCTCGTCCTTGCCGGTGATCGCCTCGCCGCAGGGGCAGTTCAAATGAGTCTTCATATCTTCACCTTTGCATAGGTCGCAAGATGGAGATCATGGATCTCTCTGCCGTCATGCGCACCACCGGTGCGGTCCGCGAATACACCGACGACCCGCTGCCCGACGAATTGCTCGAACGCATCCTGGATAACGCCCGCTTTGCGCCCAGTGGCGGCAATCGGCAGGGGACACACGTAGTCGTCGTCCGCGACCCACAGACTCGCGACCGGCTGGCGGAGTTGGCCATTCCCGCTGCCCGTCGCTACATCGCCCAGCTTCGCAACGGCGAGGGGCCGTGGAATCCGTTGCAGCCGTGCGGGGTTGACGCGCAGGCGATCGCCGCCGTCGAGGTGCCGCCCGGGTCGCCGCTGCGCGACGCGCCAGTGGTGCTGGTGGTCTGCGTCGACCTGGCCGTCGTCGCGGCATTCGACCAAGACCTCGACCGGATCGGCGTCATCGCCGGCGCGTCGGTGTACCCGTTCGTGTGGAACATCCTGCTGGCCGCCCGCAACGAGGGCTACGGCGGCGTGCTCACCACGGCAGCCGTCGCCGAGGAACCGTGCGTGAAAGATCTCCTCGGCATCCCCGACACTTATGCGATCGCCGCCCTGCTGCCGCTGGGCAAGCCGGTTCGCCAGCTCACCAAGCTCACCCGCAAGCCCGTCGCGGAGATCGCCACCCGCGAACGGTTCGACGGTGAGCCGTTCGGCGCGTAGGAAACTGCTGATTCATGGCGCTGGGTAAGGCTTTGTTGGGCGACTACCTTGGTGCCCGCGTCCGAGCGACAACTCGCTGACGTGCGGTGCAAGCTCACTGTTGTCGCTGATCGCCCACTCTCGATCCGGCCGTGACCTCGGGATACGCGATTGTCGCTCGTAGCCGGGCAACTCCACCCATCCCTGCGAGCGTCATCGTGCCGCGTTCGGCGATGGAGTTGACGTTGGATAACAGTTCGGCAGTTAGCCAGACTCGATAAGACGACGTCCCTTCCGCTAACAGCGGGTCTCATGAGACCTTGAGTTCGTGACCTGCACGCTGGGCTACGCCACAGCCAGCACCGTTGGGCAGAACCTTGAGGGTCAGCTCGCGGCGCTGAGTGCTGCTGGGGTGGACCCGCGGCGAGTGTTCACCGATAAGTTGTCCGACTCCGCCGAGCGAGTGCGCGCAGGTCTGCACGCGATGCTGAGCTACGCCCGTTCGGGCGACACGGTCATCGTCGTCGCAGTCGACCGGCTCGGCCGCTCGGCCGCCGAAGTGACACGAACCATCGCCGACCTCACCGACCGCGGGATCAGACTGCAGACGCTGAAAGAAGGCCTGGATACCGGCACATCAACAGGACGCGTCGTCGCGAACATCATCACTTCGCTGGCCAAGCTCGACTTGGAGCACGAACGCCAAACCACCTAGGCCTTCGCGGACTTCGCCGCTGCCTTCGCTTGTTTCTTGTACGAGCGCACCTTCTCCAGCGACCCGGCGTCCTTCACGTCGGCCACCGACATGAACGATCCGGCCTTGCCGTAGTCACCAGCCGCTTCGCGCCAGCCCTTCGGGGTCACGCCGTACTGCTTGCCCAGCAATGCAAGGAAGATCTTCGCCTTCTGCTCGCCGAACCCCGGGAGCGCCTTGAGCCGCCGCAGCACCTCGGCCCCGTCGGGTTCGCCATCGGTCCACAATGCCGAGGCCTCACCGCCGTACTGGTCGACGATGATCTGCGCCAGCGTCTGGATCCGCTTGGCCATCGACCCCGGAAAGCGATGTATCGCAGGCGTTTTCGAACACAAGGCCGCGAATTCATCCGGGTTGTAGTCGGCGATTTCGCGGGGCTCCACACCGCCGATGCGGTCGGCGATCTTCTTCGGGCCCGCGAAGGCCGCCTCCATCGGGTATTGCTGATCCAGCAGCATGCCGACCAGCAGCGCGAAAGGATTGGATTCGAGCAGCGCGTCGGCCGCCGGATCTTGAACTAGCTGCAGTTTCGCCACTCGGCCAGTCTAGATCGAGGGTTTGAGCTTAAGGTTGCCTGGGAACAGGCTGAGTGTGACGCAGGTCTCACGAGGCTGCCTACACACAATTACACATCGAGGTCAGGAGTCGCAGTGCCCGAGACCCAACATCCGCCCCGGGAAACCCCAGTAAGCGCTCAAGACTACGTTGCCATACAGGCCAGCCCTGAATTCCAAGACTTACGAAACAGGCTGCGCCGCTTCGTCTTTCCGATGAGCGCGCTGTTCCTGATCTGGTACTTCGCCTATGTGATGTTAGGCGCGTTCGCGCACGACTTCATGGCCATCAAGGTGTGGGGCGATGTCAACGTCGGCCTCCTCATCGGCATTGGTCAGTTCGCGTCGACCTTCGTGATCACGGGCTTTTACGTCTGGTTCGCCAACCGTGAACTCGATCCGCGCGCCGAAGCGATTCGCGCCGAGCTCGAAGGCGGTGCCGCGTGACCCGCGACACCTTCGATCTCCTGGCCGCGAGCGGCGCCAGCGTCGGCAACCCCGCCGCCAACATCGGCATCTTCGCGGTCTTCGTCGCGATCACCCTCTACATCGTGATCCGCGCCAGCAAGAAGAACACCACCGCCGCCGAGTTCTTCACCGCAGGGCGCGCGTTCACCGGACCGCAGAACGGCATTGCTATTTCCGGTGACTACCTGTCGGCGGCCAGCTTTCTCGGCATCGCCGGCGCTATCGCGGTCTACGGCTACGACGGCTTCCTTTACTCCATCGGCTTCCTCGTCGCCTGGCTAGTCGCGCTGCTGCTTGTCGCCGAATTGCTCCGCAATGCAGGCAAATTCACGATGGCCGACGTGCTCAGCTTCCGGCTGAAACAACGACCGGTACGGATCGCCGCGGCCACCACAACGCTGGCGGTGTGCCTGTTTTATCTGCTCGCCCAGATGGCCGGCGCAGGCGGGCTGGTGGCCCTGCTGCTCAACGTCAAGGGCACCGTTGGCCAGGCCGTAGTGATCGCCGTCGTGGGCTTGCTGATGATCGTCTACGTGCTGGTCGGCGGAATGAAGGGCACCACGTGGGTGCAGATCATCAAGGCCGCGCTGCTGATCGGCGGCGCCGGACTGATGACGGTCATGGTGCTGGCCAAGTTCGGCATCAACTTCTCCGAGATGCTCGGCGCGGCACAGTCCGCGGTGTCCGGATCCGCCGACAAGGCAGTGGCCAAGCGCGACGTGCTCGCCCCGGGCGCCCAGTACGGCGCCTCGCTGACGTCGCAGATCAACTTCATCTCACTTGCGTTGGCCCTGGTGCTCGGCACGGCCGGCCTGCCGCACGTGCTGATGCGCTTCTACACAGTGCCGACCGCGAAAGAGGCTCGCCGCTCGGTCGCGTGGGCGATCGCACTTATCGGCGCCTTCTACTTGTTCACGCTGGCACTTGGCTACGGGGCCGCGGCGCTGGTCGGACCCGACGCCATCCTGGCTGCACCCGGCGCGCAGAATTCGGCCGCGCCGTTGCTGGCATTCGAGCTCGGCGGCGTGATCTTACTTGGCATCATCTCGGCGGTGGCATTCGCGACGATCCTCGCGGTCGTCGCAGGCCTGACCATCACCGCGGCAACGTCATTCGCGCACGACATCTATGCCAGCGTGATGAAGAGCCGCCAGGTGACCGAGGACGAGCAGGTGCGGGTGTCACGCATCACGGTTGTGGTGCTCGGCATCTTCGCGATCGCGCTGGGCATCCTCGCCAGCGGGCAGAACATCGCGTTCCTCGTCGCGCTCGCCTTCGCGATTGCCGCCGCGGCGAACCTGCCCACGATCCTGTATTCGCTGTACTGGTCGCGGTTCAACACCCGCGGCGCGCTGTGGAGCATGTACGGCGGCCTCATCTCGACGATCGTGCTGATCGTCTTCTCCCCCGCGGTGTCTGGCGCGAAGACGGCGATGCTGCCGCACGTGGACTTCGCCTGGTTCCCGCTGGCCAATCCGGGCATCGTGTCGATTCCGCTGGCGTTCATTCTTGGCATCGTCGGCACGCTGACGTCGGCCGACCGCGGTGACCCGGAGATCAACGCGGAGTTCGAGGTGCGGTCGCTGACCGGCGTCGGCGCCGAGAGGGCGGTCGCCCGTCACTCAGTGACGGAATAAGGTTCCCAGTTGGGATCGCTATTCTTCAGCGTGCCCGAAACCTCGACGAAGTCACGCCTTGCGTTCGGCCTGCTGGCGTACGCGTTCGCGGCCATCATGGTCGGCACCACTTTGCCGACGCCGATGTACGCGCTATACGCCCAGCAGATGCACTTTGCGGTGCTGACCACGACGGTGATTTACGCGACATATGCCGGCGGCGTGCTGTTCGCGCTGCTGGCATTCGGCCGTTGGTCCGACGCGATTGGTCGACGGCCGATCTTGCTGGCCGGCATCGTGTGCGCGGTCGCTAGCGCGGTGGTGTTCCTGGCCGCCGACTCAGTGCCCGTGCTGTTGGTCGGCCGGGTGTTGTCGGGACTGTCGGCGGGCATCTTCACCGGCACGGCCACCGCGGCCGTCATCGAGGCGGCACCGGAGACGTGGCGCACCAGGGCCGCGGCGGTCGCGACGGTGGCGAACATGGGAGGCCTGGGCATCGGACCGCTGCTCGCCGGTCTGCTGGTCGAATACGCGCCTGCCCCATTGCATCTGAGTTTTATCGTGCACATCGTGCTAGCACTGCTGGCCGGCGCCGCGGTGCTGATCGTGCCGGAAACCTCGCAGCGCACCGGCAGCATCGGGGTGCAGCGGCTGTCGGTGCCTGCGGAGGTGCGCGCCATCTTCGTGGTCGCCTCCCTGGCGGCGTTCGCGGGCTTCGCGGTGACCGGCCTCTTCGCCGCCGTGGCGCCGTCATTTCTCGCCCAGGTCGTGGGTATCGGCAATCATGCGCTCGCAGGACTCATCGCCGGTTCGATCTTTGCCGCCTCGGCGGTCGCGCAGGTGGTCGCCCGCACGATGAATCCCCAGCGGGCCGTCGCCATCGGGTGCGCGATCCTCGTCGCGGGTATGGTGATTCTCGCCCTGGCGCTGCATCTTTCGTCGCTGATCGGGCTCATCGCCGCCGCCGTGGTGGCAGGCGTCGGGCAGGGCATCAGCTTCAGCCGTGGCCTGGCCGCGGTCGCCGAACGCACGCCCGCTGATCGACGCGCTGAGGTCAGTTCGACGTACTTCGTCGTCGCTTACGTGGCGATCTCGTTGCCAGTGGTCGGAGAGGGCCTCGCCGCCCAGCAATGGGGATTGCAAACGGCCGGTGTGACTTTCGCCGTCGGCGTCGGCATCCTGTCGACCATCTGCCTGGCAGCGATTCTAGTGCTCGAGGCGCGCCAGTCCCGCCTGATGACTACGACAGGAATCGGTTGACGTACGGCGCGAAACGCGCGCGCAGGTCCTCTTCATCGAGTCCGAACATCTCACACGACGTCACCACCCGGCCGAGTCGCCCTCGTTGGTGCCCGGCTAGATATTCCGTCATCGCGGTGCGCGCCTCATCGGTCACCGGCTCGCCGACAAGGCCGAAAACCCGTTCGGCCACCCCAAGTTCGTCGGCCATGAAGTCATCGAAGCTGACGTCGAACGAGCGCTCTGGCGCGATGACATCGCGATCGCGAATCAACGCGGCGAGCATCAATTCGAGCCGGTCGATCCAGCCGTTGGCGATCTCCGCTACCGGCACCGGCGACCGATGCATGCGCGCGGAATAGGTGAGCATCGCGACCATCGAAATCGCCACCGGCACCGGGTCGCGATGCGTGCAGACGACGGCCACGCCAGGGAAAACCTTGTCGAGCACCGGGAGCTGCTCGAGGTGCTGAGGCGACTTGAGCAGCCACCGCCTGCCGCCGCGCAGGAACTGCAGCGCCTTGAGCTGGGTGGCCAGGTACTCGTAGGTCGACGTCTGGTCGTGCGCGAGGTAGTAATCGGTCCACCGCGGCACGTGCGCGAGGGTCTCCATGAACATGGTGGAGAAGTCGTTGGCCAGCAGTTGGATTTCCTCGTGGACGTGCTCGGTGGTCATCTCGTGCATGAGCGCGAAGTGCGGCATGAGGATGTTCATCACCTGGACAGCGGCGTCCATGCGCGCCGCCCGCGGGTCCGGCTCGACGCCCACCTCGGCGGGCAACGGGAACGGTTCGAAGCTCTCCCAGTAGGGCAACGTGCGGAAGGTCCCCGGAGGCGACAGCCGACTATCAGATGATGCTGCGCCTAGCAGATTGTGCAGATGGGTGGTGCCCGTGCGGGGCAGTCCCGCGATGACCACCGGCGGCAGCAGTTCGATGTCGCGGATCTCGGGGTGGCGCGTCAACAGGTCGGCCAGCAGTAGGCGGTTCTTCAGCCATTGCGACAGCTGGCCGAAGAAGTTCACGACGCCCGGCGCGTGCATGCCGTCGATGTCGTGCAGCGCCGCAAGGTAGACGTCGAGTCGTTCCCGATAGTCGTCGGGCCCGAAATCATCGAGACCGGTGTCGGCAATCGCCTTGGCGTGCAACGCATCCGCATCGAGCGGGCAGTCGGCCGCCATCGCGGCCATCATGTCGCGGATCTGCTGGGCCTCCTGGCTGAACCGGGGCTCGGCGAGGTCGTCGAGGTGGACGAGATCTGGTGTGGCGTGGGTCACGGCGACTTATGTTACTCTGAGTTTCGTAATGACAACAGAGATTGGCCGACCTCGCAATCCACGCATCGACAGCGCGGTGCTGCGATCGACCGTCGAACTGCTCGGCGAGACCGGGTACGCCGAGCTCTCGGTCGACGCGATCGCCCGTCGGGCCGGCACCAGCAAGCCCGCGATCTATCGTCGCTGGCCCAGCAAGGCGCACCTCGTCCATGAGGCGGTGTTCCCGATCGACAGCGGGACGGAGCTGCCCGACACCGGGTCGCTGGCCGGCGACGTGCGAGAGATGGTGCGCCGCAGTGCGGCCGTGCTGACCACGCCTGCCGCGCGGGCGGCGTTGCCGGGGCTCGTCGGCGAGATGGCCGCGGACCTGACCTTGCACGCCGCACTCCTCGAGCGGTTCGGCGGCATCCTGTCGCGCGGCCTGACCGAACGTCTCAACAAGGCTGTGGCACGCAATGAAGTTCGACCTGACGTCACCGCGGCCGAACTGACCGAGGCCCTAGCGGGAATCACGCTCTTCGCGCTGCTCACCCACGGAGCGGCGCTCGACGACTCCTGGGTGGAGCGCACCGCCACCTTGATATTGAGAGGAATCACCACATGACGGCTCACGAATCCACAGCGGCGTGGCACGAACTGCTCGAAACCCTTGGCGGCCTTGACCGTTGCTTCCTCGAGGGTGATCGGGCGGTCGCCGACGATCGGCACATCGCCGACGGCTACCGCATGCTCGCGACGACGCTGGGCGTGGCTTTGGACACTTATCTTTTCGCGGAGCCAAGCCGGCCGCAGTTCGTGGAAGTCAACACGCCGTTCCGACGTGACCGGCGATGGGGCGGCGACAACACCGACGCCTACTACCACATGTGCCCGGTGGATCCTAAGCGCCGTTACCGCATCAGCGGCAACAAAGGTGACAGCGTGTACTTCTCGGTGACCGCGTACAACGAACCATCGCCCGGCGCGTGGTCGGACCGGATCGTGGCGATCATGCGCGACGACGATCTCGAGATCGATGAAGCGGGCAATTTCTCGTTTGAGCTGGGGCCGACGCCTGATGCCGCGGTACTGATGACCCGTGACTACCAGGCCGATCCGCTCACCGGCCGACCCGTCAGCTGGCGCATCGAGGCGCTCGACGAGCCCGAGCCGATACGCCACGGGGACGCCGAAACTGCGGCGGCCCTTCGGGCCAGTGCCGCGTGGCTGCGCACCATGTTCGCGATCGTGCCGCTGGCCGTCGGTGCGGGGCTCAACGACTCCCACGCGCTCGGCCACGAAACCGCCCACGCCGCAAACCAATTCGCCGAACCGTATCAGGTACCTGACGCCAACTTCGGCTGGTCAGCGCGTGACGCCTGCTACGCCTACGGCAGCTTCGTGCTTGAGGACGACGAGGCACTCGTCGTCACCCACCGGCCGCCGTCATGCCGGTTCTGGAACCTGGTGGTGTGGAATCAGTTCATGGCCAGCCACAACGTCAACGACGCGCGCAGCTCCGTCAACGGCCACGCAGCGGTGCCCAACGCCGACGGTTCAGTGACGATCGTCATCTCCCGCGGTTTGACGGAGCACCCGAATTCCCTGACCACACTGGACTATCCGCGCGGGAATCTCGCCTTCAGGTGGTTCCTCGCCGACGCGGTTCCGGCCCGCCCGGAGGTGCAGTTGGTCAAGGCGTCTGACGCGCCAACGAACGTGGGCTGATCTGGCAGGCGTCTCGCGAAGTTGAGTACATCTACTCACTCATTCGGGGGCGCATGCGCCCTACCGTTGCGTCATGGCAGTTGCCGCACTGTTTCCCAGCCCGGCCGAGGTCGAAGCGGCCACGCCTGCGACCCGTGATCGGGCCATCGACATCATCCGCATCGTGTCGTTGGTCGGCGTCGTTGTCGGCCACGCCGTCATGGCCATCAGCACGCTGCGCGACAGCGTGTTCATATGGAGCAACCTTTGCCTTGCACGCGCGTCCAGCGCCGCTTTGAAACTCGCCCCCGCGACGGCGATTCTCTGCTTGATCTGTTCGCCGGTGGGCATCACTTCGCTTGGCCAGCGTTCGCCGTCACGCCGCACGCCGTCCAGAGCGTTGTGGAGTGATCCTTGCGCGACTGCTCGCGTCATCCTCCTTCACGCCGCTTGACGCAGCGCATCAACGAACCCGGCCCGCGGCAGCAATCGGGAGATGTCGGTCCCGGCCAGAACGTGGCGACCGTTGTAACTCAACGGTCCCGGAACTGGCCAACCAATTTGACGGTCCCAGGCGGTTTCCGACATGCGCAGCTTCCTGCAACGTCATGTGCCTGCCCAGAGTGGCGGAGCCTTCTTCTGGGCAGGCTCACTCCAACGAGCCAGCCGTGTTGTGCCCTCGACAATTCACAACCGACGGAAAATTGCGGTAGAGGGTACCGACGGCGACGCCGGCACGCTGGGCGACCTCCGACATGTTCACCTCGTCGTACCCGGCGACTGCAGCTGCCAGTGAGTCCCGCAGATTCCGGCTGCGTCGCGCAACGTGATGGACCGTCACGTCATCGGCCAACGAAAGTCGGCTAACGGGAGCCTGCGCGGTTTCATCGGTGCGGTCGTCGAGAACTTCTGCCATCAGTCCACCTTGGTGAACAGCACGATGCCAAACGTCATGACGGTCAGATCCTTTCGATCTCGGCTCGGGCACATGGGACGATGTACTCCTGTCCTGATGTCCGCCACCGGGAATGAGGGACTGCAGGACGAGCTATGTGTTCGACCCGGAGATCGCCGATGTCGTTCCGTTGCTGCCGTCGCAGAACGGCGCTGATCGCGTGCGACTTCATCCTGCAGGTCTCCCGAGAGAGCTGCCGCTTCGTTGCGCATCGCGGCCGCGAACTCCCTCACGGTGCGCTGCGGCGAACAAGGCGGCGAAGTCAACCGTGCCAGCCACCAATGCAATGGCGGAATGCCACATCGTATTGGGCGCATGCGTACCGACTCCGCGCAGCTGGACACCACACGTCCCAGCGCGAACGTGAACAGCAGCTCGGCCCCAACAGTCGTCACCGGCGCTGACCGATGTCGTCAGCGCGGGCCGCCGTCCGACCTTCCCGCGGACCCCACATCGTGATTCCTGCCAGCGGGAAATCATGAATGGGCGACAGTGGTGACGACAAGAGGCACGCTGATACGCAATTGTGGAAGCGACGCGGCCAGACGGGTATTAACGCGTCGCGCGGTTGGCAAAGGAGACAGATATGAGCGGCATTCCGAGAATCGAGCTGAACGACGGTACGCAGATCCCGCAGCTGGGCTTCGGCGTATTTCAAATTGATCCGGGTAGAACTGCTGAAGCGGTCAAGGCTGCCCTCGACATCGGCTACCGCCATATCGACACAGCGGAGATGTACGGCAATGAGAAGGGAGTCGGCCAGGGCATCCGCGACGCGGGACTGGATCGCTCGGATGTCTTCATCACGAGCAAGCTCAACAACGGCTTCCACAAGCCCGACGACGCGCGACGTGCGTTCGACAAGACTTTGGCCGCACTTGAATCCGACTACGTCGACCTGTTTCTCATCCACTGGCCGCTGCCGACCCTGTATGCCGGCGACTTTGTCTCCACCTGGAATGTCCTCGAGGAGTTCGCCAAGGAGGGACGCGCCCGCAGCATCGGGGTGTCGAACTTCCAGCCGACCCATCTGGACCGGCTGGCGGCAGAGTCGGAGACCGTGCCCGCAGTCAATCAGATCGAGGTCCATCCCTACTTCACCAATGAAGAGGTGCGCGAGTACGGACGAGACCGCGGCATCGCCACCGAAGCGTGGTCGCCGATCGCCCAGGGCAAGGTGCTCGATGATTCGGTTATCGAGCGAATCGCCAACTCCGCCGGCCGGTCACCCGCACAGGTCGTGTTGCGGTGGCACATCCAGCGGGGCGACATCGTGTTCCCCAAGTCGGTGTCGCGGGGCCGGATGAGATCCAATTTTGAGCTGTTCGACTTCGAATTGGGCAATTCCGATATGGATGCCATCTCGGCTCTCGATCAGGGCCAATCCGGTAGAACCGGCCCTAACCCGGATACGTTCGACTACGTACCCGGGTAGCGCCAGTCCGGACCGCGTGGCGGCTACCGTCCGACGCGATAGCCGCCGCCTCCGAGCAGGAAGGCGTCTCCCCCGTAGGGATAGAAGCTGACGGGCGGAGGGGCATCGT
>C688J18823_10000801_pt1 | contig 18749 bp, 19 predicted proteins | sample HopSoiMetagenom1_FD_18823 | JGI IMG/M metagenome (IMG submission 18823) | reverse complement strand
GGCCGCGCCGCGATCTATGAGCTCGATCTGGCTGGCGGCACGAGCCGCATCTTCGCCAGCGGCCTGCGCAACGCGGTGGGCCTCGCATGGGAGCCCAACACAAGCGTGCTCTGGACCGTCGTCAACGAGCGCGACGGCCTCGGCGACGAGACGCCGCCGGACTATCTGACCTCGTTGCGCGACGGCGGCTTCTACGGCTGGCCCTATTGCTACTGGGGCCAGACGGTGGACGACCGGGTGCCGCAGGATCCGGCCATGGTCGCGAAGGCGCTTCAACCGGACTATGCGCTCGGCGGGCATACCGCGTCGCTCGGCCTGTGCTGGATGCCATCAGGCACGCTGCCGGGCTTTCCGGACGGCATGGTGATCGGCCAGCACGGCTCATGGAATCGCAGTACGCTGAGCGGCTACGCCGTCGTCTTCGTGCCGTTCGAGAACGGCCGCCCGTCCGGTCCGCCGCGGGACATTCTGACGGGGTTTCTCGCGCCCGATGAGAAGGTCTCCTACGGACGTCCGGTCGGCGTCACGCTCGGCCCCGACGGCTCGCTGCTGGTGGCAGACGATGTCGGCAACGTGATCTGGCGCGTGACCGGCGCGTAGCTGCGTCGCTGCCGTAGGGTGGGCAAAGCGGAGCGTGCCCACCATCTCGCAGCGAGATCGGTGATAGATGGTGGGCACGTCGCTTGCGCTCCTTTGCCCACCCTACAGCCGCCTCATGCCATCGCGTGCTGCGGCAGCAACTCCGCGATCTGGATCGCATTCAGCGCTGCGCCCTTGAGGAGTTGATCGGCCGACACGAACATCGAGATCGAGTGGCCTGAGGCATCGCTGAGGTCCTTCCTGATACGGCCGACCAGAACGTCGTCCTGGCCTGACGCGTCGATCGGCATCGGGAAGTAGTTCTTCTCCCGGTCGTCGACGATCTTGACGCCCGGCGCCTTCGACAGGATGGCGCGGACCTCGTGCTCGGTGATCGGCCTTTCGCATTCGAACGTGATTGCCTCGCTATGGGCGCGCAGCACCGGCACGCGGACGCAGGTGACGCCGACCGCGATCTGGTCGTCCTCGAAGATTTTCCGCGTCTCCTTGATCACCTTGGTTTCTTCGCCGTTGTAGCCGGTCTCGGGATCGATTTCCGTGTTGTGACTGAAGACGTTGAAGGCGTAGGGAAGCGGGATCACCTTGGGCGTGAATGGCCGGCCCTCGAGATGGGCGCGGGTCGATTCCACCAGCTCCTCCATCGCCGCGGCGCCTGCGCCGCTCGCCGCCTGATAGGTCGACAGGATCACGCGCTTGATGCGGTTCTGCCGATGGATCGGCCACAGCGGCACCAGCGCTGTGATCGCCGAACAATTCGGAACGGCGATGATGCCCTTGTGCTCGCGGATGCGGCCCGCATTGATCTCGGGGATCACCAGCGGCACGTTCGGATCCATCCGGAACGCGGAGGAGTTGTCGATCACGACCGCGCCGGCCTTCACGGCTGCCGGGGAGAACTTGCGCGAGATGCCGGCGCCCGCCGAGAACAACGCGATGTCGACGCCCTCGAAAGATGTCTCGGTGAGCTCCTCGATCGCGATTTTCTCACCGCGGAAGTCGATGGTCTTGCCGGCCGATCGGGCGCTGGCCAGCGCCTTGAGCTTGCGGACCGGAAAGGCGCGCCTGTCCATGGTGGCGATGAATTCGGCACCGACCGCGCCGGTCACGCCGGCGATAGCAACAACGGGTTCGTAGCTCACGGGTCTGTCCTCTGGTTGAGCAAGAATGCTGCAGGCAATAAAAAAGCCCCGGTCCTTTTCAGGCGGGGCTTCGGTTCAGATAATGCGATCGTTCGACTACGCGCGCACGGCTCCCGAGCCCCCGGAGGGTGCTTTGGTTTTCGCGGTCGCTTTGGTCGAAGTCGTCATGGCGCGGACTTATGCGGCAGCTTTGAGCTGCCGTCAACGGTTTTTGGCCTCATCCGGGCTTCAACAGACGGGCCCGTCATCGCCGCCCTGCGGCGCCAGGAGGCTCGAGGATCACTTCCTTGAGGTCGCTGCCGCTCATGACGACGATCGCGAAATTCAGCCGGCCGCGTTCGCGGATCATGCCGCCGCTGATGGCCTTGCCCGACGCTGCCTGCTCGGCCACGCGAATGGCGTCCGCCAGGCGGTGCCGGATCGTTCGGAGGGCAGCGAGGTTGCTGCGGTCCTCGGCATCGAGCTCCTTCAGGGGCAGGGCAGCTTCGCCGCCGACGATCTTGCCGGTCGCGGCGTCGATGGCGTGGTGCCAGACGCGGTCGTTGTGAAGGGTCTTCACCCGGTAGACCGGTGAATCCGAAGCGCCGTCGAAGCTGACATCGGCGGTCGTAGCTCCTGCATGCAGGGCTTCGGCGATCGCCATCGCCTGGCTCAACGAGACAGCCGACCCGCGGAAAAGCGCAAGCTCGCGGCTGACCGCCTGCTGGTCGGAGGCGACGCCATCGCCGGCCTCATTGCGGACCGAGGCTGGCTCGTCGGTCGACGATGCGTTGGCATGGAGCGGGGCAGGGAGGATGATCGCCAGCAGGACGATGGCTAGGAGCTGTCTCCAACACCGGGGCGTACGCATGTTTGCAGTCTCCATCCTTGAGCCTGTCTCTGCCGGCGGAGGGGCCGGATCGTCTCGAAGAAAGCGCGGCCGACCCACCCTTGGAGGCATATAGGTCGGCCGCGGAACGTCGCAAACGGAGCTGTTCCGTTTGCGGCGATCGAAGCGGTGCGAGCCCCCCGCTGGGACCAGTGAAAGCGGGAATACGCACTTCGCTTATAACAAAACCATACCGTATCGTTTTGTTTGGTCAAGGATGCGACGATGCCACGCTACAGACAAAACGCCCTTCTCACGGAATTGTCAGCGGGAAGGGCGTCGCCGAATGGTCGCTTTGGGAGCGGACTGGACGCGGTTCGGTGGCCCGAGCGCACCGGCCAGGAACAGCCTGATCGCTGACCGCATCCGCTTTTCGGCGGACTTCATCTCCAGCGGCGTTCCGAACGTCGCCATGCGGTGGGTGTGACCGACAACCACGTCGAGAAAGACCTCAGCCGCGATGCCGGTATCCTCGACGTCCATCGCGCCTTGTGCGACCAGTCTATCAAAGAAGCGCGCGGTCGTGGAGACGGCCTTCAACCAGCCTTCCTCCCTGCCAAGTTTGGCGATGTCGGGAAAGTTGATGGCCTGTGACGTCATCATGCGGCTGAAGGCGACGGCATCGGGCCCGCAGGTGAACACCAGCATCTCACGCCCGATCTCAATCAGGCGCTGCTCGACCGAAATGTCTGAGGAACGCGTGAGCTGCACCTCGGCCGCTTCAGCAAGCGGAGCAAGCCAACGCGCAATTTCGCGCCTCAGCACCTCCGCAAACAGCCCGCGCTTGTCACCATAGCGCGCATAGACGGTGGGCTTGCTGACCCGGGCTGATTCCGCAACCGCATCAAGCGAGGTCGCATCGTAGCCNCGGTCCAGAAAAAGACGGGTNGCAACCTCGATCAGCCGCTGATCNCGCTCGATCGCGGCGCTTTTNGTCGGCCGGCCGCCGCGCGANTTTGGAACGTCTCGTCTNGCCGGTCTGGCCTTGGTCGCGGTCGATCCCATGCCCATTGATTCCTGCGCGGTCATAATGGTCGTCATTGCTCTATAACGCGCAGCAAGAGGGGCGTCATCGCGAATCTGGCCGAATTGGCCACATCCTCAACATTCCAAACAGGTCGTCGTTCCGCTCCCGCGTGGCTCACGGAAGCGTCGAGGTCCAAGCGTGGCCCGACGCAGCCTTCTCATAGCCATGCTGATACAGGGCACGCATATAGGCAGTGTCGAATCCCTCTGACGCCGCCGCGGGATAGTCGCGCTCGATATAGGACAGATGGAAGCCCCACCGATTGCGCTTGGCGAAATCGTAGGTCGAGAAGATCACAGAGCGTGTCTGGGACTGGGTGATCGACGACAGGCTGCGTGAGGCGACATCGATCGTGCTGTTGGACACCAGCTCAAAGGTTCGTTCGAGCTTTTTGTTGACGAGGATGTAGATGTTCATCCGGCTGTTTCCGGGCAGACGTCCCTGGAATAGCAGGGCATCCGGCAGCGTCAGGACCGGAGCGGTCACGCCGCCGTCGACATGCATCTCCTCAAAGCTGCGGCCCTGGCCCTCGGCCTTGATCAGGATAGGCGGGAAGACCAGCGGAATGCTGGCGGAGGCCGCCATCACGTCGCGAAACAGAACAAGCGCCTCGGGCGAACCGACCGCGGCGATTTTCCCCATGTCCCAAACGACCGTGCGCTGGGTGTCGAGATCGGTCGTCACCACGAGCAGTTTTCGCCCCCTGGCATTTTCGCGGGCGACGGCGGCCAGGATCTCCGGCCCGACATAACGGGCCACCAGCTCGCGCAGCCGCTTGTTGCCGAACAGGCCGGATCCGAACAGCACGCGGATGATGCTGGGATCGTCGAGCAGGCTCGAAGCGATGCCGCTGGTGTAGACTTCCCTCAGCGTGTCGTCGTACTGCGACCCGAGAAACGCAAAGGGCGCGATCAGGCCGCCGGTGCTGACGCCCGAGACGACCGAAAAGGTCGGGCGAGTGCCGGCCGCGGTCCAGCCGTTCAACACGCCCACGCCGTAGGCGCCATCGGCGCCGCCGCCGGAGAGCGCGAGATAGGTTTTGGTTGAGGAGGGGGTGTCTTTTTCGAAACGGAATTTTGTGACGGGTTCGTCGGTGTAGCGCCGCAGGCCATCGATATCGAGCACGCGGGAGCCAGAGGCATCCGCAGCGCTGTAGGGCGTCCGCGGCAGGGACGTGCAGGCGGCCAGCGCGAGGCTGCACAGCAAGACGGCCGACCTGAGCAGGCGTGAACCTGTACTCCTCATCCGGCGGTCGGAGAGGATTGATCCAGTCAGAAAAGAGAGGGAGGGCATTCGCCGTCAGTCACCGTACACGCGCTACTATCCGACGCCGGCCTCATCGCCAGCGCCGCCCCGTGCCCCACATAAAACTATACGGTATCGTTTTGTTTAACAAGTGGAGACTGAGGGCGCTCAGTGTGGGGCTAACCGCGTACCACCGAGACGGTTGTACTCGGCGAGAAAATGGTCATTTGGCAAATGGTCGTCCCCATCGCGCGAATATTCCTTTTTCAAGCCATTGAGGAAGTACATTTCGTGCGTGCGTTTGTGCTTGGCCTCGATAGCGCCACGCGGCTCCAGTTCGAACAGCGCCTGGACATGTCCGGCCACAGTTTCCGAGACGTTGATCCGACCCGCCATCCCGAATGCTTCCATGAACCACGCGGTGTTGACCGCATCGCCCCAGATATCGAAGGTCATCCTCCGATTACCGACAACACCAGAGATGACCGGTCCAGTATGGATGCCGATGCGCAATTGCACGGCTTTTTCTCCATCCCTTTCGCATCGTACCTTGAGGTGATCGAGGTGGGTTCGCATTTCCAGCGCCGCCAGGCAAACATCGATCGAGTGTAGTCGATCGGACGAAAATACGCCTGCAACCGCCATATAGGCGTCACCCACGGTCTTGATCTTCTCAAGGCCATATCGGACGCCGATTTCATCGAGGGCCGAGAAATACTCGTTGAGGAGACTGATGAGACGCGCAGGCTCGATCCGTTCGGTCAGCAACGTAGAGCCTTGGATATCCGCGAACAGAATGGTTGCCGACCGCGTATATTTGGGCTGCACGCTGCCGTTGCGTTTCAGTTCGTCGGCGATCGGCGCCGGCAAGACGTTACGGAGCAGTTCGTCCGCGCGCGCCTTCTCGGCAGCGGCTTCGAGTCGCGCTTGATCAAGTTCCCTGATAGTCAGGCCATACTCAATCAGCTTCCGGCGGAGCTCCAGTTGCGCCAGCACCTGGTGCGACAACCGTCGCAGCGATTCAGTCTGCTCGAAGGAAAGCTGCCGCGGCTCGAAATCCATCACGCATAGCGTTCCGAGTGCATAGCCTTCATTGGTAATGAGCGGTATGCCGCAGTAGAAGCGGCAGGGCGGCTCTATCCTGCACATCGGGCTATTCTCAAAGCGGGGATCGTGTTTCAAGTCAGGAACGACGAGCAGCTCGGTACCACAAATCGTCGTGGTGCAGACGGCACTCTCACGCGGCGCGTCGCCGGCTACTTCAGCCGGCAATCCATATCTAGCCTTGAGCCACCGTCGGTTGTCATCGATGAAACTGATATAAGAGACTGGGCAGCCACAGATTTGCGCCGCAAGCTCGGTGATCTCATCGTAAGCGACTTCGGGAGCGCTGTCGATGATGTCGAGCGCGTCCAGGGCGGCTAACCGTCCAGTTTCGTTTGCGGGTGCCGGTGACGGCATAATGGTCTCCTCGGCGGAAAACCTAGGATCGGGCCTCGCCGCTTTCCGGAAACCAAGCGATGGGACCACCTAATTCATTTGGGAAGTACCGTAGCTGCGACAAGTGGTGGCCCCAAGGCGCAAGACCGGTTTCCACCATCGCCCGCGGGCTCTAACTCTATCCTTTTGTGGAGCGTGACAACGAACGCGTGCGCTCGCAGGCCAGCCGGTTCCCGCGCTTCCTCCTGGGCTGTGAAAGCGTAGGGATGTCAAACGAGAATTGGACTGGCCGAGAATCCATGAATTGGCACTTCTACCAGGTCCTGTAATTCCTTAGGAATCGGCTGTGGTTCGCTCTGAAAGGGAGATGATTATGGCCAGTCAGCTTTCGCGGACAGCGCCTCCGGCCAAGCGTGCAAACATGCGGCCGATTGCCGCCACGCCGGAGCTTCCTTCCGCCGTCCCGCTGATGGCGCTTTCGACCGGTTTCTGGGCCTTCAAGACTTTGGCCGCTGCGCACGAGTTGGACCTCTTCAGCCGCCTTGCGGGAGGCGCCGGCATCACGGTTGCAGGGCTGGCGGAAACGCTCGGTTTGCATCCACGACCGGCCGAGATGCTGTTGACCGGCTGCGCTGCACTCGGGCTTCTGGAGAAAACGGACGGCCGTTATCGCAATACGCCGTTAAGCGAAGCCTATCTCGTGCGCGGGAAACCGTATTACTTCGGTGGCTTCGTGCAAATGGCCGACAAGCGGCTCTACGCGGGCTGGGGAAGGCTTACAGAGGCGCTGCGCACGAACCGGCCAACCACGTGGGACCCGGCAGTGCAGTCCTCGATGTTCGATGGTGAGGATCCGACGATGCTGGCACTCTTCTGGGAGGCGATGCACTCGCTTTCCACGATGACCGCGCGCAAGCTCGGCGAAGCGGTGGATTTCAGACATTTCCGCCGCCTCCTGGACATCGGCGGCGGATCGGGCGCATACGACATCGAGCTTTGCAAACAGCATGGGACGCTGCGTGCGACCGTGTTTGACTTGCCGCATGTAACCGCGATCGCGGCGGGAAAGATTGCCGAGGCCGGCTTGACCGACCGGATCGAGACCGCAGGCGGCAGCTTCTTCGAGCAGCTTCCGAAGGATCACGACATGCATCTCCTGTCGATGATCCTGCACGATTGGGACGAGGCGAAGAATCGCGCCCTACTGCGCCGGTCCTTCGAGGCTTTGCCGAGCGGCGGCGCAGTCGTCATCAGCGAGCTCCTCGTCAATGACGAAAAGTCCGGACCAGCGCCGGCCGCGCTGATGAGCCTCAACATGCTGATCGAGACGGAAGGACGAAACTACACGCCGACCGAATACTCGGCGTGGGTCGAGGAAGCCGGATTCCGGCACATCGAGACGGTCTGGTTCGACGCACCCGCCGCGAACGGCGCCGTGATCGGCCGCAAACCATAACGGCCATTGCAGAGGGGACTAACCAATCGAAGCCAGGGAGGCAAATCATGTTGCGCAGTTTGGTTCGTCTTGCATTCGTGACCGCGTCAATTATCGCGCTTTCAGCGTTCGCGGCCATGGCTGACGATTCACAGATCGCGCGCGGCAAATATCTCGTCACGCTCGGCGGCTGCAACGACTGCCACACGCCGGGATACTTCTTCGGGAATCCCGACATGTCACGCTTTCTCGGCGGCTCGGATGTGGGCTTCGAGATTCCGGGTCAAGGTGTCTTTTTGGGCTCAAACATCACACCCGACAACAAGACCGGCATCGGTAGTTGGACCCGAGAGCAGATCGTGAAGGCGATACAGGTCGGTGAACGGCCGGACGGCCGCATCCTGGCGCCGATCATGCCTTGGCACGCTTTTGCGAAACTCACAGCGGATGACGCCATGGCGATCGCGGCTTTTCTCCAAAGTTTGAAGCCGGTCAACAACCAGACCCCCGGTCCGTTCAAACCCGGGGAAAAGGTTTCGACCTTCATGTTCCGGATTTTGCCACCGGGCGAAACCGCAGCGGCTGCGGCCAAGTAGTCTGGGTCCGATCCAAACAATGCTCCGCATTTGTTTAGCGATCGTGGGGGGCGTGCTCGTGGCCTCCAGCGGCATTGCTCACGCCGCTTTCGAGCGCCGACACATGCGTTCATCGAAGCAACTGCGCAACCGCCGCAGTCCTTCGGCAATCCGCGCCGTCTCGATCGCTCCATATCCCAGCATGATGCCGGCCTGAGGCTTTCCCTCCAGCGGGAAGGTTCGAATGGCAACGCCGAGGCCAAAGGCTCGCGATGCAATCGCATCGATGTCGCCGAGCGACGCCGTCCGCGCGTAGGCAGCGATATGCAACCCGGTGCTCGATGGAACAAGGTGGAGGTAATCGCCGAAGTCACTCCTGATCCCCGCGGTCAGCAGTTCATGCCGTTCGCTATAGATGCGGCTGACCTTGCGAATGTGGCGCGCAAACGCGCCCTCGTCGATGAACCGCGCCAGCGCGTTCTGCGCTATCGTCGCGGTATGCCAATCGGTGACAAATTTCGCCTTGTACGTCACCTCTCGCAGAGATGGCGGCACCACCATGAAGGCCAGCCGGAGAGTTGGCAGCAACGTCTTTGAAAACGTGCCGACATACACAACGCGTCCAGTCGTATCGAGCGTCTGAAGCGGCTCGAGCGGACGTCCGCCGAAGCGAAACTCGCTGTCATAGTCGTCCTCAACGACAACCGCGTTGCAGCGCTCGGCCCAGGCAAGCAGTGCGCGTCGACGCGACAGGCTCATGACCATGCCGAGGGGAAACTGATGCGAGGGCGTCACGTAGACCACCCTGGCCTCAGTCGGCAGCGCCTCCACGACCAGACCTTCGCTGTCGACCGGCACACCGACCACGCGCGCGCCCAGCGCCCTGAACAATTCCTTTGGCGGCAGATAGCCCGGTTTCTCCACGGCAACGACATCACCCGGCTCGAGAAGCACTCGGGCGATGATGTCGAGTGCCTGTTGAGTGCCATTCGTCACGATGATGTCGTCGGGCGATCCGGAAACGCTTCGTGAGATCCCGATGTGGCGAGCGACCGCCGCGCGCAGGTCCCGATTGCCCGCGGGATTCTCGTAGAGCCCCGCCGTCATCTCGCACGAGCGCAGCGCGTGGGCGACGACCCGCCGCCAGATTCCGTGTGGAAACAGCGAGGCGTCCGGCAGCCCCGCTCTGAAGTCGTAGCGCGGCGCGGGGACAAAAAAAGGCGGTAACGATATCGTCTTCCAAACTTCACGCACCCGAATTGCGCGGGATGTCGAGCGCCTTGTTTTCGATGCAGGACGCTTTGCCTCGAGCTGATGGCTGACGAATGTCCCAGCGCCCGTACGCGATGTTGCAAATCCTTCCGCAACAAGGGTTTCATAAGCGATTGCAACCGTCGATCGCGCAACTGTCAGCGCGGCGGCTAGTTCCCGCGTGGCAGACAGGCGCTCTCCAGGTCGAAGGCGCCCGTCCAGAATTGCTTGCCGGATCTGACGGTATATCTCGCCGCTAAGGTCATCTCGACCAACAAGACTGACATGAAAAGCCACAGTTCCGAACTCGCGTTCTTTCGGATTGGACTGGCAACCTTGCTCAAAGGCCAATGTTCCGTCCTACCGCCTGGCAGCCTTGTGAATCGCACCGCGGGGTGCCGTAAGCGAACGGAATGGGGTAGCACTGACCCAACTGGCGACCAGCCTCCATCCGAAACCCTAGCGGATGTCTGAGTTGGGTCCGCGCCGAACTTCACCTGGGACCGGCGAGATTTCCGCCTTGGGTCAATCGCTACTGAAATGGGGTATTCGCGCGACGTTTATCCAACAGCAAGGGAGCCCGAGTGCTTCGGTGTTGGGCACCAAGCGTCAGATTTCATCCACTAGGCGGTTGATTGACCGTTCCCGGCACGCAATAAGCAGCGCCATGAGTCTTCCCAATCATTTCGAATTGCTCGCCACTGACGGTGCCGCCCGCGCCGGCCGCCTGACCACGCCACATGGCACGCTGCGCACGCCGGCCTTCATGCCCGTCGGCACCGCGGGCGCGATGAAGGGCATGCACTGGCGCGAGGTGCGCGATGCCGGCGCCGATATCGTGCTCGGCAACACCTATCATCTGATGCTGCGGCCGGGCGCCGAGCGGATCGCCGCGCTGGGGGGCCTGCAGACCTTTACCGGCTGGAATGGCCCGATGCTGACGGACTCCGGCGGCTTCCAGGTGATGTCGCTGTCAGACCTGCGCAAGGTGAGCGAGCAGGCCGTGACCTTCCGTTCGCATATCGACGGCGCCAAGGTCGAGCTGTCGCCGGAGCGTTCGATCGAGGTGCAGCGGCTGCTGGGTTCAGATATCGCCATGCAGATGGACGAGTGTGTGCGGCTGCCGGCCGGGCGCGACGACATCGAGCGCGCGATGCGGCTGTCGCTGCGCTGGGCCGAGCGCAGCAAGCGCGCGTTCGAGACCGCGCCTGACGGCTACATGCTGTTCGGCATCGTGCAGGGCGGCGACATTCCCGAGATGCGCCATATCAATGCGCGCGGACTGGTCGAGATTGGCTTCCATGGCTATGCGATCGGCGGACTTGCGGTCGGCGAGCCGCAGGCGGTGATGCTGGCGATGGTAGAGGAAACCGCGCCGGCGCTGCCGGCCGATCGCCCGCGTTATCTGATGGGCGTCGGCACGCCCGAGGATCTGCTGGAAAGCGTGGCGCGCGGCATCGACATGTTCGACTGCGTGATGCCGACCCGCAACGGGCGTCACGGCATGGCGTTCACCCGCTTCGGCCAGATCAATCTCCGCAACGCCCGCCATGCCGACGATCCGCGGCCGTTAGATGAAGAAAGCGAGTGGCCCTCGGCGCGCAACATCTCGCGCGCCTATCTGCATCATCTGGTTCGCTCGGGCGAGACGCTCGGCGCGATGCTGCTGTCGGAAATCAATATCGCGTATTACCAGCACCTGATGCGGGGTATGCGCGAAGCGATCGCTGGCGGCAGGTTCGAGGCGTTCCAAATGAAAACGCGCGCCGACTGGGCGCGCGGTGACATTGCTCCACGATAGTTTGAGTCAATTACAGGCGAACCTCTTGACCGAATGTTTGGTCACGAACCCGTAACCGCAGGTGTCGCAGGTCCAGAGATAGCTGATCACGTGGTCGTTGAGGTAGGCGGAAGCTTCCGCAGCCACCATGGTGTCGGCACACACAGGGCACGTCGGCAAATCTGATCCACGCGGATCAGGCTTGAACGCTACGGTCGACTGAATTGCAGCAGTAGCTGGCATCGTGACCTCCTGCGATCTGAACCTCTGGCTCCGCTCGCGACGAAAGTATAATCGGGAATCTTTGACGATGTGGCAACACAAATGCGTTGATTTGACGAACTTCTTGTTTTGCAATGCAGCGAACGCTTCGCGTCGGCAATTCCGGCTTGCGCATCGCACTGGCCGCCTCCTAAGTAAGGGGAGCCGCCAATTCCCCGCACATGATTTGTTACAGGAGTGTCGAGATGGATGCGTCGTCAGTAACGAGTGCAGTGCAACGTCCGGGGCGCGGGCGGGTTTTCGATTCCATCGTCGATGCGATCGGCGACACACCGATCGTCCGCCTGCGCAAACTGCCGGAGGCGCATGGTGTTAGCGCAACCATCCTGGCCAAGCTCGAATATTTCAATCCCGCCGCGAGCGTGAAAGACCGCATCGGTGCGGCGATGGTGATCGCGATGGAGAAGGCCGGCGTGATCAATGCCGACACCGTGCTGATCGAACCGACGTCAGGCAATACCGGCATTGCGCTGGCCTTTGTCGCGGCCTCGCGTGGCTACCGGCTGAAACTGGTGATGCCGGAATCGATGTCGATCGAGCGGCGCAAGATGCTGGCCTTCCTCGGCGCCGAGATCATCCTGACGCCGGCAGCCCAGGGCATGAAGGGCTCGATCGCAACGGCCGAGGAACTGGTGCGGACCACGCCCAACGCGGTAATGCCGCAACAGTTCAAGAACCTCGCCAACCCCGAAATTCACCGCCGCACCACGGCCGAGGAAATCTGGAACGACACCGGCGGCAACATCGATTACTTCGTTGCGGGCGTCGGCACCGGGGGCACCATCACCGGCGTCGGACAGGTGCTGAAGCCGCGCAAGCCGTCATTACGGGTGGTCGCCGTCGAGCCGGAGGAAAGCCCGGTGCTGTCGGGCGGCCAGCATACGCCGCACAAGATTCAGGGCATCGGCGCCGGCTTCGTTCCGGACATCCTGGATCGATCTGTCATCGACGAGATCGTCAAGGTCAACGGCCCGACGGCGATCGAAACCTCGCGCGCGCTGGCCCGCATGGAAGGCATTCCCGGCGGCATTTCCTCGGGCGCCGCGATCGCGGCGGCACTCGAGATCGGCAAGAGGCCTGAGGCCGCCGGCAAGACCATCCTTGCGATCGTGCCGTCATTCTCCGAGCGCTATTTGTCAACCGCACTGTTTGAAGGAATCTAGCGATGGCGGATCAGCCGAGGCGGCCGAGAACCCTGAACGACGCGCGCACCGAGGCCGAGGCGGCGTTCAAGCGCACCACCGCCAAGGTGGCGGAAGCGCCGCCGAAGGCGCCCCGGCTTCCCGGCGTGAGGGAACTGGTCTCGCTGCGCATCGATCAGGACGTGCTGGAATATTTCCAGGAGGGCGGCCCCGGCTGGCAGGACCGCATGAACGAGGCATTGCGAAAGGCCGCGGGCAAATAGAGCGCCGAGGGCACGTAGCTTGATTTTGCGAAGCGCCAAATGAAAAAGGCCCGGGATGAACCCGGGCCTTTTTGCAAATGGATCGCGTGCGCCTTAGCGCAGCATGCCGCCCACGACGCCGCCGATGAAGCGCCCGGCGCCGGCTGGATCGGGACCAGCGTTGTTGTGTGTTGCCGCTGCGGCTGGGGTTGGGGCTGCGATTGTGCCTGACCGCTGCTGGGGGCCCGGCGCTTGGGCCGATCCTCGTCGGAACTCGCGGTCGGCGCGGCCGCGACGATCTCGCTCAGCAGCGCCTTGTGCTGCAGCCTGTTGAGGTAGCCGCTCTTCGGATAGCCGCGGGCGGTCTGCCAGCGCGTGATCACGCCGCGGGTGGCCGGATCGAACTGGCCAGTGGCCTTGATGTCGAAGCCGAGCCCGGTGAGGCGGCGCTGCACGTCGCGGCGCTGGCCCTTGTCGAGGCCGATCTGGTCCTCGGTGGTCTGGTCCGCTTCCTCCTTGAAGGTCGCGGGATCGACGCCCGTGGTCAGGTTGCGGGTGGCATCGGGTTTGGGACCGGACTCAAGCGAGGCAATGCGCGACAACGCCAGCGAGCGGAACTGACCATTGGGATAGTTGCTCAGATAGGCGTTGAGTTCTTCCGGCTTGTTGGAATCCTTGATCGAGCGCCAGAACTCCAGTTCCACGTCGGAAGCCTTTGAAGCTCCCGCTGCCGGCGTAGCAGCCGCCACGGCGCCGGGCGCGGGCGCGCCGTTCAGATAGACCGAACCGATCAGGTTGGTGTGACCCCAGGGCAATTGTCCCTTGTTGGTCTCTTCGTTGACCTGGGCGCGGACCTTGGTCATCGCCTGCTGGATCTCGACGCCGGGCTGGGTGAGGTTGGCGAGCAGCGCGCGGGTGAACGGGCTGTTGGAGCCTTCCTGGCCGTCGAGCGCGGTCTGGCCCGGGCCGGTCGCAAACGCGATCAGCGTGCCTTCGCCGGATTTCATTTCGGCCAAACCCGTCTGCACGTTGACGCTGCGGGTCGCGGAGTTCGACTTGATCTTGGCAGCGAACGGGTTGTCGCGGCAGGCGTCGAGGAACACCAGCTTGACCTTGGCGTCGCCCATGGTCTGCTCGAGCGTGAGGTCGATGTTGATCGCCGCGCCGAGCTTGACGTCCATTTCGGATTTGATGTCGGCGTCGATCGGCAGCAGATAGTTGGTGCCGGAGATGGCAATGCCGTGACCGGCGTAGAAGAACAGCGCGACGTCGGCGCCTTGCGCCTTCTTGCCGAAGTCGAGCAGCCGCTCGGTCATCTTGTCGCGCGTGAGATTGGAGCCCTCGACCACTTCGAAACCGACATTGCGCAGGGTCGCGGCGATCGCCTTCGCATCGACCGACGGGTTCGGCAGCGGGGCGACGTTCTTGTAGGCGCCGTTACCGACGACGAAGGCAACCCGCTTCTCGGCGCTGGCTGAGCCCGCCGTAAGGACCATGCAGATGGCGGACAAAATGAGGGTTGGGTAGCGCATAGGAAATCCCCCTGCAGAATCGAATAAAGGCTTTGGTATAACGCTGGCCGGACATTACCGAAAACCGCCTGCTTCGCGCCACAAAAAAGCGGTCCGACAACCAAATCCGGTGCCATCCGTTACCGTCGCGACACGCGCCATCGCGTGATCTAGATCACAGCCAGGCGAATAAAATTCAGCCTGGGGCGGACGCCTTGGTCGAAGGATTCGGTTTCAGGTTCAACAGATTACCGGTGAGGATCAGCGCGGCACCGAGCACGGTGAAAAGATCCAGCCGTTCCGAATAGATCAGCCAGCCGGCGGTGGCGCTGAGTGGAACCCGCAGAAAATCCATCGGGATCACCACGGTGGCATCGGCATGCAGCATCGCGCGCGCCATGCAGTAGTGGGAGAACGTGCCGCAGAACGCGATCACCACGACCCAGCCCCACAGATAAGACGGCGGCCACGTCCAGACGTAGAGCGCGGGAAGGAGGCCTGCCGCCGATTGAATCACCAGCATCCAGAACATGATTGCGAGCGTCTGCTCGGTCCGGGTGAGCGACTTGACCATCGCGACCGACACGCCGAAGCCTACGGCCGCTGCCAGCGCGATCAACTGGCCCGGATTGACCTCGCTGGTGGCGGGGCGAACGATCACGACGACGCCGACGATACCGAGCACGATCGCCGCGATCTTCCAGATCGTCATGCGCTCGCCAAGAAAGCTCGCGGCCAGGATCGCCGTCCAGATCGGCATGGTGAATTCGATGGCCACCACCTGGCCGATCGGGATCAGCGTCAGCGCAAAGAACCAGCCGAGCTGCGCGCCGTAGTGAATGAGGTTGCGCGCAATATGCTGTGGCAGCCGTCTCGTCTTCATCATGCCAAATCCGCCGCTGGCGCGGATCAGCGGGTACAGCATCAGGAAGCCGAGGAGCGAACGCATCTCCATGAGCTGGAACACGTTGATCTCGCGTGCCGCCTCGCGTCCGGCGATCGCGATGATCAGCATCAGGGAGAGCCAGCCGGCCATCCACAGCGCGGCCAGGGTTTTGGATTGTGTGCGGTCCATTCGAGAAGCTTGCGGGGTTGGGCAGGCCGGTATCGGCGAGCGTGCCACAATTTGCAATGCGCATATGCGGCGGGGCAGCGATGCGGCGACCTAATTTCATGGTGGGAGCGCACGTGCGTTCAATGCTAGACCTCCGGTTCTGATTGCATCAGAACCGGAGGTCTAGATTCTTGTTTTGACGCGTTTTCTTCACGCGAAGCGGTATCCACTTCGCTCGAAAACGCTATAAGACGCCGGTCTCAGGGAGGACTTACGCATGCGTATCTTGCAACCGGCCGAATGGTCGAAACCCCGCGGCTTCTCGCACGGTGTCGAGGTCGACGGCCCCGGCAAATGGATCGTCCTGGCCGGCCAGACCGGTGGCGACGAGAAGGGCGATTATGCCCCCGACATGGCCGCCCAGGTCGGCACGGCGCTGAAGCGCATCATCAAGCTGCTTGGCGAAGCCGGCGCCGGACCCGAGCACATCGTCCGCCTGACCTGGTACCTGACCAGCCGCAGCGAATACGAAGCCGCAGGTCCCGGCATCGGCGCTGCCTGGAAGGAAACACTCGGCCGCAATTTTCCGCCATCGACATTGCTTTATATCGACGGGCTGGTCGACGTCCGGGCCAAGGTCGAAATCGAAGTCACCGCCTACGTGCCCAAGGCCTAGTGTCCAAGGCCTAGTGCCCAACGCCTAGTGCCAAAGGCACCACCAGACATTCACAAGGACCGCGCGCTTTATACGTCAGGCGCGCCGGAAAAAGGACAAAGGATACCGTGAGCCAATGAACACTCGATCGACCTCCGCAGACTTCGTCACCGCCTTCGCAACCGGCTGGCCCGAGCACCAGCCCGACCTCATGGTGCTGTCGCTGACCACACACCGGGGCGTGCAGGATTTTGCGTTCAACAAGGAGCAGGCTTTGTTGATCGCCAAGACGATCAAGGAGACCGCGGCGAAACTCGAGAAGCCGAAAACGAGTTAAGCCGTCGATAGCGGAGCCCCACTGTCATCGCCCGCCTTGTGCGCAATTGCGCACTGGAGCGGGCGATTCGGTATTCCAGAGACGTCGGTGATTGAACCGGGAAGCCGCAGCGTACGAATACCCGCTTATGCGGGCATGATGACTGGGATCGATTACTTCGACAGCGAGATGTTGGCGGCGCGGAACTGGCTGTCGGCCTTCATGGCAATCGACTGCTTGTTGCCGGCGGTCTTCAGCGCGATGCTGGAACTGAAACCGGCCGCTTGGGCGATCACCTGGAAGCTGCCATTGGCGCCATGTCCCTGGATGCTGCCGCCGATATTGCGGCTGGTTTCGCTCCAGTTGCCGGTAACCTCGCCGCCTTGTGCGACCACCGCTGCCAACAGATTGAACCTGTAGGCGTCGCTGGCGCAGGTGAGGCTCATGTCCATGCTGGCGCCGTTGACTTTATAGGTCGCACGGCAGCGGATGCGCTCGCTCGAACCGTCATCCAGCATCACGGTGCCGGGGCCGGACCAGGTGCCGGCCATGCCGGCGAACGCGCTGGACTGGGCGTGGCTCGTGGAGGCCGCAAAGGCCGTCAAAAAAAACGCGACGGCTGCGTATGTCAGCCGCCGCGCTTTGGCGCAAAATTCTGAAGTCTGGCTTGCTTTACTGACGGGACGCTTCCCATCGACCGCTGCACGCGACACCAGCTGAAGCCCCATTCCATTTCCCCGATCCGGAGTTGCCACTGAGTTGACCGTTCGCATATGCACCATTGATCGAGACTTTCACAAGTCCCCCGCTGCCGACGCTGCCGGAAACCGGGCCGCCCGAAATCTTGCCGTCGGCGACATTCACCGTTGAGGTGGTTTGCGCATCGCAACTTCCGGTTTTTGTGACAACGGTAACCTGCCAAAGGCCGTCATACGGCGACTGCGCAGAGACCGGAGCTGCGGCCAGAGTCGCGGCGGAGGCGAGAAACGAAATAAACAACATGTTGCGGATGCGGTTGGAACGCATGGATCAAATCCCCGAAATGTGTGTGATGACGTGCTTTATCCGGTCACAATGTGTCCAAACTTGGGTGCGCCGCAACACTGTGGAAAGTTCCCGGAAAATCAAACACATCAAGGTGAATCCGGTTCCGGGCAGGGAACGAAAAATTTCCCGTTTTGGCCCCGATTCGCGCCTGATTCGGGAGCTTGAGGTATCAAGGTAGAGTTCAATGTTTGGCGTCGGAAAGACTCGGCGCTTTGGTGGCGAATTCCTCGTCCTGCGGCGTGGCGGGGAGGCTGCCGTGAGCCTTGGCGTGATAGATGACGTCGGCGAGCAGTTTCTGGCCGAGCGGGGCCAGCGCGCGTTCCCAGAGCTCGCGGGCGGTTTCGCCTTTCCTGACGAACACCCATTCCTGCGCGGCAATGGCACCGGCATCCATGCGGTCGGCGAGGTGGTAGACGGTGCCGCCGGCGATCGGATCGCCCTCCTTGATGGTCCATTCGACCGCGGCGATGCCGCGATGCCGGGGNAGCAACGAAGGGTGATAGCCGATGCCACCGAGCTTGGCGGCGGCCAGCGCTTCCCGGGTGACGCGGGCATGGCTGTGGGCGGTCACGATCAGGTCGGTATTGGCCGCGATTTCAGACGCGTCCACGAATTTAGGATCGGCCTGCACCACGACCTCGATCCCGGCGGCCCGCGCGGTGGCGGCAAGCCGGTCCTCGACATCGTGAACAACGACGCGGACGATATCGACCCCGTGTTGGCGTAGCGTATTGAATGTCGTCACGCCGAAATGGCGGGAACCGACCAGGGTGATCCGCATGTGTTCCGTCCGTCGTTAATCAGGCCGGTATGCCGATAGCACACCATGGCAGCCTGTTTCGACGCCGAACCCGGGGCAATTGGGTTATCAACAGCCCGGCCGACGGAGCTGAGCCTTGAGGCGCAGCTCGGACAGGGGGGCAGCCTCCCACATCGCAGATTTCCCTCATGCGCGTCCTGCCCCAAGCCGGCCAGCGTGCGTGGCGTCACAGCGGCGACGAACGACGCGGTGCTACGGTTGCGCCCAAGATTTGCATCCAAGGACTACCAGCATGACACGCTTTCTGATTTTTGCCGCTATGGCGCCGCCGCTCGGCTTCGTCGTTGCGTTCTGGGTGATGCTACAGATTGCCAATCGGC
>C688J18823_10000798_pt1 | contig 18787 bp, 16 predicted proteins | sample HopSoiMetagenom1_FD_18823 | JGI IMG/M metagenome (IMG submission 18823) | reverse complement strand
CGAGACGTCTCGGAACTCCGGCGTTCGCGACGAGCCGGCACGAGCGACAGAGTCGTCGAATCAACCTTTGGGCGACTACTCCTTTGAGCGCACCGGCTAGCTTGACCGCGTCGACGCCAAGGTCGACGAGGCGCATGATGGAGCTGCACGCGTCGTTGGTGTGGAGTGTCGCGAAAACGAGATGCCCGGTGAGCGATGCCTGGATTGCGATCGCGGCCGTTTCGCGGTCGCGAATCTCACCGATGAGTACGACGTCGGGATCCTGTCGCAGCACCGAGCGGAGGGCGGAGGCGAAGGTGAGCCCGGCTTTCTCGTGGATCTGGACCTGGACGATTCCCGGAATTCTGTACTCCACCGGATCCTCGACCGTGATGATGTTGACGCCGCGGTTCAAGAGCAGACGAAGAGCCGCATAGAGCGTCGTCGTCTTACCGGAACCTGTGGGACCGGTGACGAGAATCAATCCCTCACGGACATCGAGCAGCTTCTGCATCCGCGGGCCGTCGATGGGATCGAGTCCAAGTGATTCGACAGAGCGCAAGGCCGCACGGGAGTCGAGAATCCTGATCACGACTTTCTCGCCGTGGGACGCCGGCAAGGTGGACACGCGCAGGTCGACACGCGCGCCGTTGATCGACACTCGCGCGCGTCCTCCCTGCGGGCGTAGCCGATCTGCGATGTCCATCTGCGACATGATCTTGATACGCGACACCAGCGGAACACCGACGGGCTTGGGAAGCAGCATCGCGTCCTTGAGCATCCCGTCGATGCGATAACGCACGGCGATACCGGTTTCTCCGGCCTCGAGGTGGATATCGCTGGCACCAGCAGCAATGCCTTCAGCGACGATGTGATCGACGAGCTTGATGACGGGGCGCTCTGCTTCCTTTTCATCGAGCTGCTGTTCCGCATCCTCCGCCTTCTCGACTACTGGTTGCACCGCTGTCTTGCGTGGTCTGTCGATCAGTTTGTTCACGCGATCAACCGGCGCGTACACTTCCTCGATCCGATCGAGAATCCTGTCCGGCGCGGCAAGCAGCATGCGCACGGAACGGCCCGTGGCGAATGCGACCACCTGCTCACAGTCGAGATCGTAAGGATTCGATGTCGCTATCTCGATGGTCGTTTCTGAAACGGCGAGAGGCAGGATCCTGAAGCGCCGCGCGAGACGCTCGGGTACGAGCTCCAACGCCTGAGAGCTAACCAGCAGGCCATTCGCTATTCCGACGCGGGTGCGCCCAGCGAGAGCCTCGACAATCGCCGTATCGCTCACGAGCCCCGAGCGCACGACTGTCTTCCAGATACTCGAATCGCCCTTGAGATCCAGCGAGTCGAGGGACTCTCCCGGGATCAGGTCCATGAGAGCCGGCAGTAACCATCGATCAGGGGCGGGAGCGAGGTGGGTCACGGAGCCAAGATGCACGTCAACTAAAGCCCGATCGTGGCCGAAATGCTCCCTGCAAAATCGCTAGAGCACACTCCAGAAATCGCGACCGATGTCGACGCCGAATGTCCAGCGGCCATCACGCAGCCCTCGGGCGACGTCGAAGCGGAGGACATCGAACACCGTGAGAGCGCCCAATCCCAGTGAAGGATACCAGCCCTGACGCGTCGCTTTGAATGCCGGNGAACGGTCGATCCAAACGGCGTTGGCAAACGGGGCGAGGGTGATGGTCGCCGGCGCTTTTCCGAACCGGCCGAGTGGAACCGGGAAAAACGGAGCGAGAAAGCGGTATTCGACGCGCTGGCTCAACCCGCCGCGACCGACCAGTTCGTGGAAGTCATACCCGGGACCGGTCGTCGGGCCGCCGAAGTAAACCAGGTGCTGCGCGGGAATTGTGTCGCTCCTGCCGAACAAGCCGGCTGCGACTGTGTGCAGCAAAAGCCTGCTCGAGCCGAAGGGTTTCTGAAGGTCGAGTGTCGCCGTCGGCCGGAAGAACTCACCACGCGCGCCCGGCGACCTACTCGCCCGCCAGATGCCGCTGGTCATAAACCGAGCCCCGAGCTCATAACCTCCAAAGGTGAGACTCGTCGAACGGTCGAGCCCAAGAGTAAGTCGCATTTCGTGCAGAGGCTGAGCGGGGATCGTGGGCTCGAAGTGGCCGCTGGCCGGCTGGGCATGCACTGAAAGTGAATCGTGCTGCTCCCAGGCGATCTCGAACGACGGTCGCCACCCAAGCCGCGCGAGCGAACCGCTGAGCGAGAGCGAATTGACATCGTAAGGATCGGTATAGTCGCTGCCGAATTCCTGGGCGGCGAGCGTATTTCTAACCAGCGATGTTTCCTGCTCCTCGCTCGCATCCCGATACTCCCGCTCCGCCGCAAGCGCGAGCCGCGACCCCGCGCCGGTGGTGTACTCGAGCGCACCTCGACCCTTCGCCTCCTCGTCACTGAAACCGTAACGACCGGCAGCCGCGAGAGCGAAGCCACCTCCGATTCGCTGCAAAAATCCGGTGCCAAGCGCGAGACCCTCTACACGATTAAAACGGACGAGGTCGGAGATGTGTCGGGCCGAAATGGCGAAACTGCGCGTGCGCGCCAAAGCCGCTTCACGAACGAGAGCGCGCGCTTCATCCTGAACTTTCTTCACGTCTGCATCCGTCACTGCCCGCACGTCAGGCGGCAATGAGTCCAGGACATTCCCTGTGAACGGAAAAGGATTGGCCGCACGCTCTGGCGCCGGCGCCATCACGATTTCCGGCCCGGAGAACAAAGCCGGGTCCATCGGTATGTTCACCTCGTAGCAGCAGATCTCCCATCTCCCGCGGATGATGCCACGCGCGGGATAGTCCAGCCACGATCCTGTGCGTCGAATTTCGATTTCCTGCCGGCGCGGCAGCCAGAAGCGTCCTTCGATAAGTGCATTCTCCAGCACCACCGAGACGTCCTCGAGTTCCTTGTCGATGAGCGCCGCCCGGGTGAAGCTGAAGGCCATGCGGACGACTTCCCCGGACTCACGATTTATGTAGACCGCCCCGACGGTGCGAGGCTGTCGATCGTCTTTCGGGCGCACCCGGACCTCATAAACATCGAGAGTCCGATCTGCGAGCCGGATCTGTAAAGAGTCCCGAATTGCAAAGTCGTATACCTGCAATCCCGCCGGGGAGAGCGGATGCGGGACGTCCCTCACTTCGTCGCCTTCGCCGATTCGGATAATGTTCCTGAAATTGTTCTGGACGATGCCCAGGTGATCGCGGTGGTAGTTGATGTCAGTGGGAAGCAGAAGCGTGTCGCGACGGCCCATGATGCGCTGCTTGCTCAGATCGGGCGCACGCCAGTAGACTTCCAAACCCAGCTCGTCCGCCTTCACGATTTTTGGCGGCTCGGGAAAGCCTTCCCCAAATTGCGCGAGGAAAGTCACGTAGCCGTGCGCCGTAGCCTTGTAATCGACGAGCGCGGTGTCGGCGAGCTGACTGGCTCTGCGCTCGGTGGCCCGCTCAACGAGGGCCGTGGTGCGCGCGTCATTCCAGATTTGCTGCGCGCCGGCTCTGTCCCGAGCGACAATCAATGCGACCAGCGACAGCGTGGCGCGAACCGCGAGCGAGCGCGTTAATCTCATGGAGGGAAAATAGTGAGTGCCCCATCCCGAGGGAGCAACGGTCCCACACAGGCCCTAGAGTGTTGAATGAGCTTTGAGGAATTCAGGCGGCGCGCCGCGACTGCAACTCTCGTCCCGGTGTGGAAGGACTGTCTGCTCGACACCGACACGCCCGTGTCTGCCTTCGCAAAGATCAGGCGCGGGCCTTTTGCGTTTCTCCTCGAATCTGCTCCCGCCGGCGGCGAAACCTGGTCGCGATATACCTACCTCGGTGCCGAGCCGCGCGCGGCGTGGAGACTGGCAAATGGTGTCGTAGAAGACTGGACTCGGGATCGCGGATGGCACAACAAGCGGAAGCCCGCTGACGCACTCGCCGACCTCGGCACGTTGATCGCGACGGCGAAGCCTGCCACGGTTCCCGAGCTCGGTCAGTTCTGGGGCGGGGCCGTCGGCTACTTCAGCTACGATATCGTGCGGCTGATCGAGAAGCTGCCGCATCGACCGGCGGGTGGTTTGGACACACCCGACGCGCTGTTCGTGTTCACCCGCTCGCTGGTGATCCTCGATAACCTGCGCAGCAGCGCGCGAGCCGTGATCTCGGTGCCGATTCCAGAGCGCGCGACCGCGGCGGATCTTAGAACACTACACGACGAGGCGATATCGGAACTCGACGATATCCTCGGCCGGCTGCGAGAGCCATCTCGGTTGGCCGCGATGACGCCGGACGTCACCGCTGCGCCAAGCGATGGCCAATCGAGCTACGCGCGCGCGGATTTCATGGCCCACGTCGCTCGCATCAAGGAATACATCAGCGCCGGCGACTGTTTTCAGGCGCTGCTATCGCGTCGAATCGATGTGCCGCTCGATTTCGAGCCCGGCGACCTTTACCGGGCGCTGCGTGCGATAAATCCGTCGCCGTACATGTACCACCTGGTGCTGGACGGAATGGAAATCGTCGGCAGCTCACCCGAGCTTTTGGTGCGCGTCTCCGACGGACGCATCACGCTCCGGCCCATCGCCGGCACTCGTCCTCGAGGCAAGGGCGCTGAGGACGACGCGCGGCTTTCCGCGGATCTCCTCGCTGACGAGAAGGAGCGCGCCGAGCACGTTATGCTGGTGGACCTTGGAAGAAACGATGTCGGCCGCGTCGCCAAATATGGCAGCGTCAAAGTCACCGAGCTGATGAAGGTCGAGAAATACTCGCACGTGCTGCATATCGTCAGTCAGGTGGAGGGCGAGCTCAACGGCGGCCTGTCGGCGCTCGACGTCTTTCGCGCGACCTTCCCCGCGGGCACGATGACGGGCGCGCCGAAGATTCGCGCCATGCAGATCATCGACGAACTCGAGCCCGTCGCTCGCGGGCCGTACGCCGGCGCCATTGGGTACATCGCAGCGGGTGGCGCGCGGATGGATATGGCGATCACGATTCGCACCTGCGTCATCGCCAACGGGAAGGCGTCCGTTCAGGCCGGAGCCGGCATCGTCGCCGACTCGGTGCCGGAACGCGAGTGGGACGAAACGCGCAGCAAGGCCCAGGCACTGCTCAGCGCAATCGCTTCGGTACGCCGCGCCAGGTCAGCTAACCAGTGATCGGACTGCGGATCCCATCGTACGAACGCTTCGAGGTCGGACGCGCGCGGGTGATCGCCACGGCCAGCTGCGCCGCCAGCATCCGTCACGTCCTCGAGCACGAACCGCTCTACGAGTTCGCGTCGCGCCAGCAGGATGCGGTTGCTTTGATGGGACGCGCTCCGGTTTTCGCGGTCAACCTTCCCGGCAGTTGCGGGAGGGTCGTCGTTCGCCACAACATGCGGGGCGGCTGGATGGCCAAGATCAGCAGAGATCTGTTCGTGCTGCCCACACGCGGCTTTCGCGAACTGATCGCATCGCTGAGATTGCGCGCGAGCGGTGTCAGCACACCCGAGGTGGTTGCGTACGTCTCGTATCCGCAGAACCTCTTCCTGCGCCGCTCCGACGTCGCCACCAGGGAGATTCCAAACGGACACGATCTCTCGGTTGCACTCGCCGAAGTAACTGACCACGACCATCGGGTTATGGTTCTCGACGCAGTGGTCAAGCTGCTCAAGTCACTGACCCACGCGGGCGCACACCACCAGGATCTCAACCTCAAGAATGTCCTGCTGACCGCGGGCAGCGGACCGGGGCTCGACGCTCACGTACTCGATGTCGATAGAGTGCAATTCAGCTCACCCGGCTCGCCGCTCGTCTCCAAAGCCAATATCGACCGGCTCATACGCTCGCTCCGCAAATGGCGCGATCTGCACTCGCTGCCCTACTCCGCCGAGGATGAGGAGTATCTGCGCTCAAGGAGCGCGGAGTGAAGCGTACGCAGCTGAAAACCGTTCCGGAAAATATCTGCATTGTGATGATGAGCGCGGTGGGCGACGCCGTTCATGTTCTGCCCGTCATCAACGCGCTGAAAAGGGTCAATCCGCAAACGCGAATCAGCTGGGTATTGCAGCCAGCGCCCGCAACGCTGGTGCGCGGGCATAGATCGGTGGACGACATAATCATTTTCGATCGGTCTCGCGGGCTCGGTGCATTCGTCGCTGTGCGAGAGGAGCTCAGGCGACGGCGATTCGACCTGGTGATCAATCTTCAGGTCTACTTCAAGGCCGGCATCGTCACAGCGATGACGGGCGCGCCCATCCGGCTCGGATTCGATCGTGCCCGCGCGCGTGACATGAACTGGCTGTTCACCAACCGCAAGATTCCTCCGCACCCGGTGCAGCACGTCCAGGATCAGTATTTCGAATTTCTCCCTGCGATGGGCGTAAGTCCGGAGCCGGTAGTCTGGGACCTCGGCCCGTGGCCAAATGAGCGGCAGTGGCAGCGAGAGTTCGTCTCTGGGCTTAGCCGCCCGATCGCTTCGATCGTCGTCGCGACCAGCAAGCCGGAAAAAGACTGGTCGCCGGAACGATGGGCCGAGGTGAGCGACGCACTCACCCACGACTTCGGAATGCAGGTCGTGCTCGTCGGCGGACGGTCAGACAGGGAGCTCGCTGCCGAACGCGTCGTAATGGATCGTGCGAAGACAAAACCCCACTCAGAACTTGGCAGTGGACTCAGAAAACTTGTATCCATTCTCGATGCATCCGCGCTCGTGCTCTCGCCCGACACCGGACCGCTTCACATGACGGTCTCACTCGATCGGCCCGTAGTCAGCCTGATGGGATATACAAACCCCAAGCGCACCGGGCCGTACCGGCGGTTCCACGACCTCATCGTCGATGCGTACGGCGATCCAGGCGAGGATTATCCAATTTCCATGGAGAATCGGCCCGGCAGGATGACTCGGATCGAGCCGCGGCATGTCATGGAGAAAGTGCAGGTCTGGAACACTCGCTACCGGCGAGCGGGCGCATGACACCACGCAAGCCGGGCGGGACGAGTCCGAGGAAATCTCCCGCGATCAAGATTCCCATTCGCGATCAGGTCTCCGCCGGCGGCGTCGTATTCCGTCGCCAGAACGATCAGCTGGAAGTCGTAATCGTCTCCGTCGGCAGCGAGCACCGCTGGCAGCTACCGAAAGGCCTGGTCGATAAGGACGAAAAACCGGAGGTAACCGCGGTTCGCGAAGCGCGTGAGGAAGGCGGCGTCGTCAGCGAAGTCGTCGAGCACATCGAGACAATCGAATACTGGTACGCGGGCATCGAGAACGGCATCCGGGTGCGTTTTCACAAACGAGTGCACTTCTATCTGCTCCGATACATCTCCGGCGACACCAAGGACCACGACTGGGAAGTCAACGAAGCGCGCTGGGTTCCGATCGAGGACGCCGCAATTCAGCTGGCGTTCGACAACGAGAAGCGGGTGATGGAGCAGGCCCGCGTCCTAATCAGTCAGCGTTAGCGGCTCTCCAAAGCGGTACCTCACGCCGAGGTCCCGCATCAGCGCGGTCAACCGCGTGAGCGGGAGACCCATCACGGCGAAATAGTCTCCATCGATGCATTCGACGATGGTCGCGCCGTAGCCCTGAATGCCGTACGCGCCGGCCTTGTCCATCGGCTCACCCGTGGCGACGTAAGCCTCGATCTCGTCGGCGCGCAGTCGCCGAAATTTTACTCGCACTTCTTCGATCGCCGAGCGGAGCTTTTTCCCGCGCGCCACGGCTACGGCTGTGATCACGGTGTGCTCTCGTCCGCTAAGCTCCGAGAGCATGCGGATCGCTTCCGCCACATCGCGCGGCTTGCCCAGCACTTTGCGATTGATGACGACGACGGTGTCGGCCCCGATGGTGATCAGCTCAGGGTCGCGCGTCGCGATCTTCGTCGCCTTCTCACGCGCCAGACGCTCGGCGTGCCGTCGAGGAGCTTCACGCGGACGCATGGTCTCGTCGATGTTCGCCGGACGCACCTCGTGGGGAATGCCGATGAGGTCGAGCAGCTGNCGNCGCCGCGGGGAGGACGATGCGAGCACCACGCGACACTCACTCATCGCTCGAGCCAGAGAGTGACAGGCCCATCGTTGACGAGCTCGACATCCATCATGGCGCCGAACTCTCCGGTCTCGACGGTTAGGCCTTTCGTGCGGAGAGCGGAAAGAAATCGCTCGTATAACGGAATTGCTTCCTCAGGCCGCGCCGCGTCGATGAAACTGGGCCGCTTCCCCTTCTCGGAGCTCGCGTAGAGGGTGAACTGCGAAACGACGAGCACCGCCCCGCCGACATCGGCCAGGCCGAGATTCATCTTGCCCTCGGCATCGCCGAACAATCGGAGGCCAGACGTCTTCTCCGCCAACCAGTCGACTTTATCCGCTGTGTCACCGTGGGTGAAGCCGACGAGAAGCAGAAAACCCCTCCCAATACTGCCGATGCTTCGCCCTTCGATGCGGACCTCCGCCCGCGAGACCCGCTGGAGCAGGACTCTCAGCTACTACTCCACCGTCACCGACTTGGCGAGGTTGCGCGGCTGGTCGACATTGGCACCGCGCTTCACCGCGATGTAGTAGGCGAGCAACTGGAGCGGCACCGACGCCAACACCGGACTGAGGAGATCCTTGGTCTCAGGAATGCGGAACTCGTAATCGAGCTTGCCCTCGAGAGCCTCTTCGTCGCGAGTGGTGATCGCAATGACGCGTCCCCCGCGTGCTTTCACTTCCTGGACGTTGGACACGACTTTATCGAACACGGAGTCGTGCGGTGTGATGAACAGCACCGGCATATTCTCGTCGATAAGCGCAATCGGCCCGTGCTTCATTTCCGCCGCCGGGTAACCCTCGGCGTGGATGTAGCTGATTTCCTTCAGCTTCAGCGCGCCCTCGAGCGCCGTCGGGAAGCTGTAACCGCGTCCGAGGTACAGGAAGTTCTGCGCGTTCTTGAAATCCTCGGCGATTTTCTCGACCTCGTCTGCGCGATCCAGAACGTTCTGGATCTTCGCCGGCAGCTCCTGCATTTCCTGGATGATCTGCTTTCCGTCGACAACGGACAGGTTGCGAAGACGCGCCAACTTCAGGGTGAACAGCAACAGCGCGATCACCTGGCTGGTGAACGCCTTGGTGGAAGCGACGCCGATCTCCGGACCAGCGTGGACGTAGATACCGCCGTCGCTCTCACGGGCGATGGTCGACCCGACGACGTTGACAATTCCGTAGGTGCGGGCGCCCCGCGATTTCGCCTCGCGCATCGCAGCGAGCGTATCCGCCGTCTCACCAGATTGCGAGATGACGATGCACAACGTCTTGTCGGTGACTATCGGATTGCGATAGCGAAGCTCGGAAGCGTACTCGACCTCCACCGGAATTCGGGCGAGGTTCTCGAGCATGTGCTCGCCAATGAGCGCCGAGTGCCAGCTCGTGCCGCAGGCGGTAATGAGGATGTTGTCGAATTTGAGCAACTCCTCGTCGGTCATGTTCAGACCGCCCAGCTTCGACGTACCCATGTCCGGGAGTAAGCGGCCACGCATGCAGTTCTCGACCGTCGCCGGCTGCTCGAAGATCTCCTTGAGCATGAAATGGTCGAACCCGCCGCGCTCGATCTGATCGAGATCCCAATCGATCTTGCTGACGCGCCGCTCGAGCTGCTGGGCGCGCTGATTGAGCACGGTGTACCCATCGCGGGTCAGCACCGCGACGTCGCCGTCGTCGAGATAGACGACCTCGCGGGTTTGCGCGAGGATCGCCGAGACGTCGCTGGCGACGTAGTACTCGCCGTCGCCAAGTCCGACGAGGAGTGGGCTGCCCTTCCGCGCGGCGACGAGTTTATTGCGATCTTCGCTGGAGACCACAGCGATTCCATAGGTCCCCTCGATCTGCCATAGCGCCTCGATCACAGCGTCTTCGAGGTTTCCGTCAAACGCTTCCTCGATGAGATGCGCGATGACTTCGGTATCGGTCTCGGAAACGAATTTGTGGCCGCGCGCCTGAAGTCCCTGCTTCAGCGTGCCCGCGTTCTCGATGATGCCGTTATGAACGACCGCGATGTTGCCCTTGCAATCGAGATGCGGGTGGGCGTTGCATTCGTTGGGCACACCGTGAGTCGCCCAGCGGGTGTGGCCAATGCCGAGCTCACCGTCCACCGGACTGGTAGCCAGGGCGCGCTCGAGCTGGGAGATCTTCCCGGCCGCCTTCCGGGTTTCGACGCCGCCACCGTTCATGACGGCAACTCCCGCCGAATCGTACCCGCGATATTCCATGCGCTTGAGTCCCTCGAGGAGGAGAGGGGTAGCGCCGCGCTTTCCGATATAACCGATAATTCCGCACATAGGTTCTTTGGGTTGACTGTACTTCCCTACCGAGCCAGCGCCTCCACAGGCTGCCGGCAGTCGCGGACGAGCTTTTCCGCGTCTTCGGCGCTCGGCGCTTCGGCTATCACTCGCACGATTGGTTCCGTTCCAGAAGGACGGATGTGCACCCAGCGATCGGGCCACGTGAGCCTCAGTCCGTCCTGTGTATCTACCTCTGCGTCACTGAAGGCCTTCCGGAGGGCCTGATAGACGGTATCCAGCGGCGCATTGGGGCGGGCAAGCTTGTCCTTAACGATAATGTACCGCGGGTACGCAGCGACGATCTTGGACAGCGGTTTGTCCTCCTCGAGCAACAGCTGCAGCATGAGCGCTGCACCCACCGGCGCGTCCCTGCCCAGGTGTAACTCTGAAAGAATTACGCCNCCATTTCCTTCTCCTCCAATCGGCGCTTTTTCCTCGCGCATCTTGACCGCGACGTTGACTTCGCCGACCGGCGCGCGGACGACCCTGGTGCCCGCCTCCGCGGCGATATCGTCAACGATCCTGCTGGTAGAAAGGTTCGTCACAACGACGCCCTTACGGTGCCGGAGGACCTCTTTGGCGGCCAGCGCGAGCGTATAGTCCTCGCCGATGGCCAACCCTTCATCCGAGACGAGGGCGAGGCGGTCGACGTCGGGGTCCACCGCCATGCCGATGTCGCAATGAGAGTCCTGGACGAGCTTCTGGAGCTCACCGAGATTTTCGGCTACAGGCTCGGGTGGCCTGGGGAAACGACCATCAGGCTCCATGTTGATCGTTGCCAGCTTGCATCCCAGGAGCTCGAGCAGGATGGGCATGAAGGTGCCGCCGGCTCCCCTCACACAATCCAGACCTACCCGAAATCCCTTCTTTCGGATGCCGTCGACATTTAGAAATGGGAGGGCGAGAATTTTTTCGATATGCTCACGGGCTGCATCTTTGTCCTGAGCGATGGTGCCCAGCTTGTCCCACGTAGCGCGGGGGATGTTTCCCTCAACGACCTGTCGCATCTCTGCGGCCTCGGCAGGGTCGAGAAATAGCCCCGACGGACCAATGAACTTGAGGGCGTTCCATTCGATCGGATTGTGACTGGCAGTTATGGCCAGGCCGCCGGCGGCGTGATGGTGTTCGACCGCTAGCTGTACCGTGGGTGTCGGGACCATTCCGATGTCGAGGACATCGCACCCAACCGATTGAAGCGCGGCGTGGACGACGGGCTGAAACATTGGTCCCGATACGCGACTGTCACGGCCGACCACGATGCGGGCTTTGCCGCCAGCGCGGGCCATCGCCCACGCGCCGAAGCCGGCCGCAAATTTTGCGATGATCTCCGGTGTCAGGGCCTCTCCGACGCGCCCTCGAACACCGGACACGCTGACCATCAGACCTTCGTACGCCATTCTGGGTATCCCTCGAGTCCGCCTGTTAACGCCGCGTCGTTGCCAATAATTTACTCGCGCCTCAATGCCCACGACGCGCGAAGCCTGCGCTCGATTGGTTAACTTCCCTCCACAATCTCTTCGGTGTGAAAAGCGCATGACTCGCATCTTCGATGAAGACCTGAACGCAGCGTTCGGAACTCGCGCCATCCACGCCGGCCAGCGACCCGATCCACTCTCGGGCGCCATCATGACACCGATCTACACCACATCGACATACGTTCAGGAAGGCCTGGGGAAGAACAAGGGCTACGAGTACGCCCGCGGAAGGAATCCCACGCGAGAGGCGCTCGAGCGAAACGTCGCCGCCCTCGAGGGTGGAACTCACGGCTTCGCGTTCAGCAGCGGAATGGGTGCGACTGATTCGATCATGAAGCTGTTCAAGTCGGGCGACCACATCATTGCCGGTGAGAGCAGCTACGGCGGAACCTTCCGCTTGTTCGACAAGATTCTCAAAAACTTCGGATTGTGCTTTACCTACGTCGACAGTCGAGATCCCCAGAACGTCGAGGATGCGTGCGAGAAGAACACCGTCGCGGTTATGATGGAAACACCGACCAACCCGATGATGCGCATCACTGACCTCAGCGCGGTCGGTGAAATTGCCAAACGAAAAAATCTATTGTTCATCGTAGATAATACATTTGCTTCACCTTACTTTCAGCGCCCGTTCGAGCACGGCGCCGACATCGTCTACCACTCCTCGACCAAATATCTGAATGGCCACAGCGATATGGTTGGCGGAATCGCGGTGGTCCGGGATGATGCGCTCGCGGAGCGGATGCAATTCATTTTGAACTCGTCGGGCGCCGTTCCCGGGCCGTTCGATGCGTGGCTCGTTCTGCGCGGCACGAAGACGCTTCACTTGCGAATGCCCCGGCACGACGAGAATGGTCGGAAGATTGCTTCGTGGCTGGCTGAGAGGTTGGGACACGAGAACGTGATTTACCCGGGACTGACCTCACATCCACAGCACGAACTGGCGAAGCGCCAGATGAAAGGATTTGGCGGAATGATCTCGGTGCTGACCGGCAGCAAGGAGAAAGCGGCGAAAATCCTCGGCAAGGTCAGGGTGTTTTCGCTCGCCGAGTCTCTGGGTGGTGTCGAAAGTCTGATCAGTCATCCTGCGTCGATGACACACGCGTCCGTTCCCGCCGATCGGCGCGCGGCTCTCGGCCTGACTGATGATCTGGTACGTCTGTCGTGCGGTGTCGAAGATGTAGGTGACCTGATCTCGGACCTCGAGCAAGCATTCACATGAAGATTCTGATCGTCGGCGGCGGTGGGCGCGAGCATGCTCTCGCCTGGAAATTGTGTCGCGACGATCCGACCCTGGAAATCCTCGCCGCGCCGGGGAATCCCGGTATTTCGAAGCTGGCGCGATGCATTCCGATCGCATCCGACAAATACAAAGAGCTCGCCGACCTCGCGGAGGATGAGTTCGTAGATCTGACAATCGTCGGACCTGAGCAGCCGCTCGAAGGCGGTATCGTCAACCTGTTTCAGAGCCGTGGGCTTCCAATTTTCGGCCCCACTCGCGAGGCAGCGCGCATAGAGACTTCGAAGCGCTTCGCGAAAGAGCTGATGGGCCGCGCCGGAATCCCTACCGCCCGAGCCAGCCAACACAGCGACGCGAAAGAGGCAAAGGCAGCGCTTGCAAATTTCTCAACGCCTGTCGTGATCAAGGCGTCCGGGCTCGCCTCCGGAAAGGGTGTAATCGTAGCGCTGAGCACCGCCGAGGCGGAGCGAGCCATTGACTCGATGCTCAGCGATCGCGTGTTCGGCAACGCGGGGCGTGAGATCCTCATCGAGGAATTCATGGAGGGAGAAGAGATCTCCCTCTTCGCTATCAGCGACGGTCATCAGGCGCTGCCTCTACTTGCAGCCCAGGATCACAAGCGGTTGCTCGAGGGTGATCGGGGACCGAACACTGGCGGCATGGGTGCATACGCCCCGACTTCTCTGGCGACGCCGGAGCTCGTGACGCGGGTGATGGCGGAGATCATTCGTCCGACGTTGGCTGCGCTCCGTGAAGCCGGCTCGCCGTTCAAGGGTCTCCTGTACGCCGGGTTGATGATCACGGCCGATGGCCCGAAGGTGGTTGAGTTCAATTGCCGTTTCGGAGATCCCGAGACTCAGACGCTGATGCCGTTGATGGATTCCTCGCTCGTCGAGCTGATCGCCGCCGTCGCCGCCGGTGGATCGCTGAGCCGCGCGCGCTATCCAGATTGGAAACCGTTGACCTCAGTGACCACGGTCGTCGCCTCGGCCGGATATCCGGACAAAGCGCGCACCGGCGATGTCATTGAGCTCCCAGCGCCCGAGAATGGGGTCGAGGTTTTTCACGCTGGAACTGCCATCGACCCCGCCACGAACCAGCTGGTCACTGCGGGCGGACGCGTCCTCGCCGTGACGGCAGTCTCCGAAAGTCTGATCGAGGCGGCGGAGCTGTCACGATCGTACGCCGAGCGGATCTCAATAAACGGAAAACAGCTTCGGCGCGACATCGCCTGGCGCGAGCTGAGCCGCGGTGCCCGAGTTACCTGAAACTGAAACGATCGCCCGCGATCTCGACGGGGCGATTCGCGGGAGAACGATAAAAAACGTTTCCGTTCGGAAGAGCGACGTGTTGCGCGAAGTAAGCGCGCGTTCGCTCGCGAGGCGACTTCAGAACGCGACAATAGTGCGAAGCTGGCGCCGCGCGAAACTCGTCATCCTGGATCTCGATACGGGTGATCGGCTCGTGGTGCAGCCGCGATTCACCGGTGCGCTCCTAATCGACGACGGGCATTTTCGTGGTAACGAGCTCAGCTATTCGACGATGCGATTCGATCTCGATGACGGTCGAGCTCTCCACTACGCCGACGTCCGGCGGCTGGGCACGGTCGCATTGATGAGCCGAGATCGCTTCGAAGAATACTCGGGGAAACTTGGCATCGAGCCTCTTGACCATGCGTTCACCACGGCGCATCTATCGGGTGTTCTTCGGGCTACGAGTCAGCCCGTGAAGAAAGTCTTAATGGAGCAGCGAAAAATCGCAGGCATCGGCAACATTTACGCAAACGAAGCGCTGTGGCGCTCACGCATCGACCCATCACGTCCGGCAGCATCGATATCCCTGGAGGAGGCCTCGCTTCTCCGTGACTCAATCGTAGACGTTTTGCGCGAAGCGATTGAAGCGCGCGGCACCAGCTTTCGTGACTACCGCGATGCACGCGGTCAGCGCGGCACTTTCGTGGAGAAGCTCGAGGCGTATGGCCGGGCCGGCCTCCCGTGCCGGCGTTGCGGGGCCAAACTCGTTTCCACGCACGCCGTGGACGGACGCGCGACGACCATGTGTGTAAGATGCCAGCACTGACATGAGTCGCGCCGTCTCAGCGCTCGCCAAGCAGCCGACGAGTGACACCCAGCTGGCAATCATGAGATCGAACGTGCGCGAAACCGCCGCCGACCGGCCAGGCGTCTATCGCATGCTGTCGAGCGACGGCGAGATCGTCTACGTCGGCAAATCCAAGCGCGTACGCTCGCGACTCCTCAGTTATTTCCGCTGCGCGTATCCGGAGGACAAAGGCGCGCGCATCCTGCGTTCTGCGGAAACGATCGAATGGGATTACACACCGAGCGAGTTCGCGGCACTGCTCCAGGAGCTGCGGATGATCAAGCGGTTCCGTCCCCGCTACAACGTCGCCATGAAGAGGGACGGCCGGAACTATTCGTTCATCAAGCTGACAAACGGAGCGGCGCCAAAGCTGCTCGTGGTGCGTGGCCCGACTGGCGAAGATGCGGACATCTACTACGGTCCGTTCGTGGGCGCTCAGAGAGTCGGTGAGGCAGTGCGCGAGCTGAATGACGCGCTGATGCTTCGCGATTGTCGCACCGATCTCAAGATGTTCTTCAGCGATCAAACCGAGCTGTTCCAACTGGCGCGAACACCAGGTTGCATCCGACACGAGATCTCGAAGTGCCTCGGCCCCTGTGTCGGCGGCTGCACCGCGTCCGAGTACGAACAGCGCGTATCACTCGCCCGCGCGTTCCTCGATGGATCCGACGACGGGCCGCTCGACCTGTTGCGCACGCAGATGGAGCGCCTGAGCGCCGAGCTGCAGTTCGAGCGCGCCGCCGTCTATCGCGACAAGCTGGAGAGACTCGAGGCGCTGCGCGCGCAGTTCGGGAGGCTGCGGTTCGCCGTCGAGAATCTCTCCTTCGTGTACACGGTTCCCGGCCACGAGGGGGAGGACAAAGTCTATCTCATTCGTCGCGGTGTAGTTCGCGCCGAAGTGGCGAAGCCACGCTCGTCGAAGGATCGGCGAAGCATGAAACAGCTCGTCGAAGGAATCTTCTCGCAGCCGGCGCCGTCCCACTCGCAGGTGCCCACTCACGAGATCGACGAGCTGCTGCTGTTGTCGTCGTGGTTCCGTCGCTTCCCCGCTGAGATGAAGAGGACGAGGCAGGTCAGTTGAGCTGCTCGTCCAACCGTCTATTGCACCTGCACCGTAGCGGTGAGCGGTGGTAGACGACCGTTGTTCGCGGTTATCGTGAACGGATTCGAAAAGGGCGGATCGAGCCGAACGGTGTGCGGTTCATAGAAGATATAGGTGGCGCAAGAAACATTTTTCCGGCCTTTTGCTGCATCAGTTCCTAAAACGGTTAGGGTCGCGTTAGTGGTCGTGCGTTCGGTAACGATTCGATCGAACGACAAGCATCCACCCAACTGCACCGTCACCACGACGTTCAGGGAACTGCCCGAGGTTATCGTCTGCGGTGCGTCGAGTTTCGACGCGCCGAGCTGAACGCTTTGATCAGGCGCAAAGGGATTGCAGCTCTCGAGGCAACCGATCATTCCCGCGAGACCCAGAGCTAACAACGCAGTTTTCACAAACTCCTCCTTCTAATGCACCCGTAACCAGACAGTGCGGGCCGGCACACCGCAAGGTTATTCCTGCGTTTCTCCCTTCCAACGAGCCACGAGATTTTGCTCGACACCGAGTTGATCGAGCATTCTCGCGACCATGAAATCCACGAGGTCTGAAATCTCCTTCGGCCGGTGATAGAATCCGGGCGCAGCCGGCATCACCACTGCGCCCGCCCGCGCCAGTCGCAGCATGTTGCCGAGGTGAATCGCACTCAGCGGCGTCTCGCGTGGCACCAGAACCAGCTTTCGCTGCTCTTTGAGCGTTACGTCGGCCGCCCGCTCGATAAGCGATCGGGATGCGCCTGCGGCAATTGCGGACAACGTCCCCATCGAACACGGGCAAACGATCATTCCCGCGGTGCGCGATGAGCCTGACGCCGGCGCGGCCCCGCGGTCATCGTTGGAGAATACTTCCACGTAGGAAGCCCACGCATCGATTCCGACTGCATCCCTGAGCGCATCCATCGAATCGATTCCGGCTTCGGTCGCCAGCAGTCGCATCCCATACTTCGAGACGATTAGCGATACCCGGCGATGCGCGGCGGTGAGCGCCTGCAGCAGTCGCACGGCGTATGGCGCGCCTGACGCGCCGGTGATTCCGAAGACGATCGGTGGGGTTCCGTTCATCTGAAGAGCCTCTCGGTGAACACGAAGCCGAGGAAAACGATGCTGATCACGCCGTTCATGGTGAAGAACGCGGCGTCGAGCCGCGAGAAATCATCCGCCTTGACCAGAGAATGCTCGTAGAGCAGCAGCGCCGCCGCGACGATGACGCCAAGGAAATAAACCAGTCCCGCCCCCGCGCCGACTCCCGCCAGGGCCAGCGCGGCGACGGTCGTCAGATGCAGAGCCCTCGCTATTCCCAACGCATTTGCCTCCCCAAATGTGGACGGTACCGAGTAGAGCCCATTCTCCCGGTCAAACGACACATCCTGGAGTGCATACAGGATGTCGAAGCCACCAACCCAGGTCGCCACCGCAATGGCGAGCGCGATCAGCATCCACCACGGATTGCTCCATGTCCCCGTAACTGCGAGGTACCCCCCGACCGGAGCGATAGACAGCCCGACGCCGAGCACGAGGTGCGACCAGCGCGTAAAGCGTTTGGTGTAGCTGTAAAAAAGCACCCATGCGAGGGCAACCGGAGCGAGAGCAAGGCATAGCGGGTTCAGCTGCCACGCGGCGATCACGAACGCCAGCGACGCAATCACCACGGCCACACTCGCCTCTCGTACCGTCATCGCGCCTGAAGGAATTTCGCGCGACCTCGTACGAGGGTTCCGTCCGTCAATCTCGCGGTCCACGATTCGGTTGAATCCCATAGCCGCGAATCGCGCCGTAGTGAAGGCAACAACGACCCACGCCACCGCGCGTATCGTGATCGGCGCCACATAGCTGGCCAATACCACACCGACGAGAGCGAACGGTAGCGCGAACACAGTATGCGGAAGCCGTACAAGGTTGGCGTGCCGCAACAACATTCCCCGGCCTCGAAATGTCTGGCCCTCGCGATCCACGTCGGTCACAGCGTTTCTATCTTGGCTCATTGCGCACAAATCTCTCGGCTCTCTGTGCGGGGCCGAGGCCGAGCTTCTCCCAGATGCCGTCGATGCGCTGCTTCGTCGCCGCATCCATCTCGATCACCTTGGGCCAGTTGCGCGTGAATCCTTCTTCGGGCCATTTCCGCGTCGCATCGATGCCCATCTTCGATCCATAGGTGAATCCGCGGCTGGAGTGATCCAGCACATCGACCGGCCCCATGGAAAATCGCACGTCGCGCTCGGGATCGATGTGATTCAACGCCACCCACCACGCCTCCTGCACGTTGCGCACATTCACGTCCTTGTCCACCACAACGATAACCTTCGCCAGGGCCATCAATCCCTGCCCCCAGAGCGCATTCATCACTTTGTAGGCCTGACCCGGATATTGCTTGTCGATCGACACAAAAACGAGGTTGTGAAAAATCCCCTCTGCGGGCATGTGATAGTCGACAATTTCGGGGACCGTCAATTTGAGGAGCGGAAGGAAGATCCTTTCTGTGGCGTGACCGAGATAGAAATCCTCCATCGGCGGTCGCCCGACGATCGTAGTAGCGTAGACGGGATTTCGACGCATTGTCACCGCCGTCACGTGCACTTGCGGATAGAGGTCCGCCTCCGAATAAAACCCGGTA
>C688J18823_10000797_pt1 | contig 18800 bp, 16 predicted proteins | sample HopSoiMetagenom1_FD_18823 | JGI IMG/M metagenome (IMG submission 18823) | reverse complement strand
GTTGCCTCTGACGAAACCATTGGTGCGAGCGAGTTCCTCACTGGCGAACCAGATTTCGGCCCGCGCGTCGTCGTAGAGCGTGGTACCGGGTGCCCAGTACAACCCGGATTTCGTGTCGGCCTTGATCGGGTAACCCTCCGGCGCCTCGTTAGGGTCATCAAGCGGCAGGTGCAATGCGGTGCCGTTCGACGCCGGCTCGTCGACCTCTATCCGGGCATGGCGCCCGGTGTCGGTCAACGGGTCGCGTTCCACCGAGGTCGGCATCCGAGTCGGCGTCGTATCGACCTTATCGGGGTCTTCTTCCTCCGCATGCGGCGCAACATCTTGCGACGCAACGGTTTCCGGCGTCGTGGCGGGTTCCCGGGTTGTGTCGGCCTCATCGGCGTGGTCCGGCGCTTCCCAGAAACTCGAAGCGGCGAATTCGCCGGATGTGGATGCCTGCGGGGATCCGCCGAGGCCTTGCCCTGAATAGCGGTCACCGAACAGCGCCGCCGCGCTGTCGCGGTCGTCTGACGACAGGTGATCACCCCTCGCCGCGTCAAATGACGGAGGGGCGCCGTCGCCGTGCTCGTCGTCACCGGTCTCGATCAGGTCATCGTCTTGTCCGCGGCGGCTGTTGCGCAGCGCCGCGACGGCCACCAGCCCGGCCAAGACCAGCACCGGGATAATCGCCAGCAACCACCACCAGCTCCACGTAAACCACTTGTTGCGGTTGGTATCTGAGGCCTGCGGGTGAGCTGGCGGTGCCTTCGGCACCTCCTGTCCAGGCACCTGCAGACCGGCAAGCTGGGACGCCAGGTTGGACGGCTCGGTGCTGAAGGTGTTCTTGGATCGGTCCCAGGAGACCACGCCGCCGCTGAACCGCTGGGTGATCACCTCGCCGTTTTCCGTCTGGTCGGCCATGGGTGCGCCAAGCGAGCCACTTGCCCCGCCGAGCTTCTGCCACGCGGCGTTCATGGCGCCGCGCACGATGACGGCGCCGTAGTCGGGGGTCCAGAAAATGACGGGCTGGTCCTTGGCGGCGAAGCTGCTCATCCGGCTCTCGGTGGCGAGGCCGCCGTCGACCTCGCTGGACGTCGGCAAGCCTAGGTCGCCCTGTGGTCCGCCGACGCTTTCGTACTTGGCCAGCACCTGACCCGTGACGACGTTGGCGCCGGTCGCGGGGCTGTAGAAGATCTTGCCGCCCGCGAAGTTCTGGCCGAGGCCGTCGGCCCCGATCGGGTACGGCGCGCCTTGTGCGGCGCCCAGCGGGCCCAGCGGACCCCCGGCTGCGCGCCTGGCCGTGTTGATCGCCGACGTGGGGTCGTCAGGGATCTCCAGGCCGGCGAGTTGTCCGGCGAGCTCGGGGGGCACCGTGGTGAAGGCCTTGGCCTTCCTGTCATACGACAGCTCGCCGCCGGTGAATTTCTGCGTGACGACGTTGCCGCGATACATCTCGTCGTCGGCCGGCACGCCGAGCTGTCCCGCCGAGCCGCCGAGTCTGTCCCACGCGGCGTTGATCGGCCCGCGAACGACCCGCGCCCCGGTGGCCGGGGTCCAGAAGATCACCGGATTGTCGGCGGCGCTGAACGTCGTGTTCCGACTGTCCGGAGCCTTCCCCGCCCCCTCGTCGATCGTCGGAAAGCCCAGGTCGCCGTCGGCGGGCCCACCGAGCGACAGGTATTTGTCCAGGATCGCGCCGGTCATGATGTGCGCCCCGGTGGCCGGGGTGAAGAAGATCTTGCCGCCCGGAAAGTTCTGGCCGAAGCCGTCACCGGCGGGATAGACGCCGCCGTCCTTGGGGCCGAGCGGGCCGGTGTCGGCGCCTGCGGCCTGCCACGCCGCGGTGATTGCCGCATCGGCGTCGTCCTGGGGTGTGGCCGCGGCCACGGGCGCCAGCAGTCCGGCTGCGGCGACTGCCAGCAGACCGATGGCCACCCGCCCCAGCACTGTGCGGCGCATGGCCCACTGCCCGCTCATTTGTCCTCCCCGCGGTCGGCACAATTACTGCGACAAGTATCGCGTCCGTCAACTCTGCGTCAGCCGACGTCGATTACCAAGGTGCATCGCCGATTGGGAGAAAAATACCTGGCGTGCGCTAGACGCCCATGCTGCGCCCGATGATCTCCTTCATGATCTCGGTCGTGCCGCCGTAGATGGTTTGCACGCGTGCGTCGAGATAGGCCCTCGCAACCGGATATTCGCGCATGTAGCCGTACCCGCCGTGCAGTTGCAGGCAGCGATCGATGAGATAGACCTGCTTCTCTGTCGAGTACCACTTCGCCATTGCCGCTTGCTCCGCCGTCAACTTCTCCTCGAGATGCAGCCTCAGGAACTCGTCAACCATCATGCGCACCACGGTGGCTTCGGTTGCGAGCTCGGCCAACAGGAATCGGCTGTTCTGCTGGCTGCCGATGGGACGGCCAAATGCCTTGCGCTCCTTGGTGTATTGCAGCGTTTCCTCGAGAACGGCCTCCATCGCCGCGGCCGCCATCACCGCGATCGCGATGCGCTCCTGCGGCAGATTCTGCATCAGGTAGATGAAGCCAGAGCCCTCCTCACCGAGCAGGTTTTCGGCGGGGACCTTGACGTCGGTGAACGACAGCTCAGCGGTGTCCTGAGCATCGAGGCCGATCTTGTCGAGTTTGCGGCCGCGCTCGAAACCCTCCATGCCGCGCTCGACGACCAGCAACGAGAAACCCATCGCGCCCTTGTCGGGATCGGTCTGCGCCACCACGATCACCAGATCGGCGTTGATGCCATTGGTGATGAATGTCTTTGCGCCGTTCAGGATGTAATGATCGCCCGCTTTGACGGCGCGCGTCTTGATCCCCTGCAGGTCGCTACCCGTGCCGGGCTCCGTCATTGCGATCGCGGTGATGATTTCCCCGGTGCAGAACTTCGGCAGCCACCGGGCCTTCTGCTCGTCGTTGCCCAGCCTCAGCAGGTAGGGCGCGACCACGTCGTTGTGCAGGCCGAAGCCGATGCCGCTGTAGCGGCCTGCGACCGTCTCCTCGACGATGATCGCGTTGTAGCGGAAGTCGGGGTTCCCGCCGCCGCCGTACTCCTCGGGCACCGCCATGCCCAGAAAGCCCTGCTTGCCGGCCTCCAGCCAGACGCCGCGGTCGACGAGCTTCTCCTGCTCCCATTGCTCGTGACAGGGCGCCACGTGCCGGTCGAGGAACGCGCGGTAGGACTCGCGGAACAGATCGTGCTCGGGCTCGAAGAGCGTGCGGTCGTACTTGACGACGCTGCCCATGGCTGACCTCCAGGAACTGGTACGGGCTGTTACCGCAAAACGTACCCCATCCAACCGGATGGTTGGTCGACGGGCGGGTGTCGCGAACCGGAGATCGTCGGGGACCCGCCCTAGACTCGGCCGCATGGCCCACCCCCCGACGAGCCTCACTCATTGGGGCGGCTTTTCAGCGGGCGTCGAATCCGGCGACATCGTGTCCGTGACACCGCTCGACGGCGACAGCGACCCGTCACCGCTGCTCGGCAACCTGCCCGGTGCCATTCGGCATCGCTCCCGCATCGCCACGCCTGCCGTCCGGCGCGGCTGGCTGCGCGGCGGACCGGGCCCGACCACGCGGCGCGGCGCCGACGAGTTCGTCGCCGTTTCGTGGGACGAGCTCACCGAACTCCTGGCGGCCGAACTGCGGCGCGTCGTCGACACCTACGGGAACGAAGCAATCTACGGCGGCTCGTACGGCTGGGCCAGCGCAGGCCGGTTCCACCACGCCCAGAGCCAGGTGCACCGATTCCTCAAACTGCTTGGCGGGTATACCTTTTCGCGGCATTCTTACAGTCTTGGCGCCACCGGCGTCATCATGCCGCGGGTGGTCGGCACCCACAACGACCTCTTCAAGCGGTCCACCGCGTGGGAGGTCATCGTCGAACACACCGATCTGCTGGTGTGCTTCGGCGGCCTGGCACTGAAGAACACTGCGATCAACCACGGTGGCACCACTGATCATCCGGCCCGTGACGCGTTGCGTCGCCTTCGCGACCGCGGTGGACGCATCGTGTCGTTTTCGCCGCTGCGCGACGACGTTGAGGGCGAATGCGAATGGCATGCGCCGGTGCCGGGTACTGACGTCGCCATCATGCTGGCGTTGGCCTACGCGCTGGCCACGGAATCGCTGGCCGACCGGGATTTCCTGAGCACCTACTGCACCGGGTACGACCGCTTCGAGCGCTACCTGCTGGGCCTCGACGACGGCATCGCGAAATCGCCGCAGTGGGCCTCGGAAATCTGCGGGTTGCCGGCCGACGATCTGACCGCGCTGGCGCGACGGATGGCCGCGGGACGCACGATGGTGACGGTCAGCTGGTCACTGCAGCGGGTTCGGCATGGCGAGCAGGCGCCGTGGATGGGCTTGACGCTCGCGGCGATGCTGGGCCAAATCGGGCTTCCCGGAGGCGGTTTCGGACACGGCTACGGATCAATGAACGAACCCGGATTGCCACCGCTGCGCTTCGGCCTGCCGAAGCTGCCGCAGGGACCGAACCCGGTGCAGACGTTCATCCCGGTCGCGGCGATCAGCGATATGTTGCTGCATCCCGGCGAACCGTTCGACTACAACGGCCGGCGGCTGACGTTCCCCGACATCAAGTTGGTGTACTGGGCCGGCGGCAACCCGTTTCACCACCATCAGAACATTCCGCGGCTGCGGCGCGCGCTCGGCCGCGTTGACACNATCGTCGTGCACGACCCGTACTGGACGGCCATGGCCAAGCACGCCGACATCGTCGTGCCGTCCACCACCGCATTCGANCGCGACGACTACTCCGGTTCCCGCAACGACCCGCTGCTGATGGCCATGCCGAAGCTGACCGAGCCGTACGCGCANTCTCGGGACGACTACACGACATTCGCGGCACTGGCCGAGACACTCGGGTTCGGCGATCAGTTCACCGAAGGCCGCACCGCGCGGCAGTGGCTTGCGCACATGTACGAGAAGTGGGCCGCCGGACTGGATTTCGCGGTGCCGACGTTCGAGGCGTTCTGGCGGCGGGGGCGGTTGCCGTTGCCCACCGAGAACGGGCTGACGCTGCTGGCCGACTTCCGGACCGATCCGAAGGCTCACCGGCTGAACACCCCCAGTGGGCGCATCGAGATCTTCTCGGACGACATCGACGGATTCGGCTACGACGATTGTGTAGGTCACCCGACATGGTTCGAGCCGTCCGAATGGCTTGGCGGCTCAAGGGCGGTCCGCTATCCGCTGCACCTGCTGGCGAACCAGCCGGCGACGCGGCTGCACAGCCAGCTCGACATCGGTGCCGTCAGCCAGGGTTCGAAAGTGCAAGGGCGCGAACCGATCCGGATGCATCCGGTCGACGCCCAGGCACGCGGACTCGTCGACGGAGACGTGGCGCGTATCTTCAACGACCGTGGCGCCTGCCTGGCCGGCGTGGTGGTTGACGATCGGCTGCGCCGGGATGTGGTGCAACTGTCGACCGGCGCCTGGTTCGACCCGGCCGACCCCGCCGACCCGGATGCCATGTGTGTGCACGGCAATCCGAACGTGCTCACCGACGATGCAGGCACGTCGTCACTGGCGCAGGGCTGCACCGGCGCGCATGTACTGGTGCAGGTGGAGAAGTTCACCGGGACGCTGCCGCCGGTGCGGGCACATGAGCCGCCGGTCGTCCTCGATTCGTCGAAAGTGAACTGACTGCGAGATTTTCGCCGTTTTATCGCAGTGATTTCACGCTCGGTGCCGTCTGCGCGATGTGAACTGATGCACGTAATGTTTGCCAGTGGCGATTGTGGGGGAACCTCNCTGTCACCACCGGTTCTGACAGGAGGAGGCTGGCAATGACCGAAAAGAACAGCGGACCCGAGGAAGCCATCAAGGGCGTCGTCGAAGGTGCAAAGGGTAAAGCCAAAGAGGTCGCCGGTGCCGTTGCCGGACGCGATGATCTGTATCGCGAGGGCCAGGCTCAGCAGGACAAGGCCGACGCGCAGCGCAACGCCGCGCAGAAGGAAGCGGAGGCCGAAAGCGCCCGCGCCGCAGCCAAGACTGCCGAAAAGCGTCAGGAGGCCGAGCAGCGGCCATAGGACACCACCTTACGAGAAGGCGCAAAGGTCGGGGCCTTTGCGCCTTGTCGTTAGTTCCGAACGGCTAGCGAAGTCGCCGCGTCCGATCAGAACGTTGCGAACTCCCGCAGGCTGGCGGCCAACGGGACCGGCACCCGAGCCTTGATCCGGGTGCCATCGGCTGTGTGCTCGGTGGCGTCGACGCGGCCGTCGGCGTGCACGCGGTTGACGAGATCGCCGCGGTCGTACGGGATCGTCACGTCGACCATGGTGTCGGTCGGGGCGATCAATTCAGCCATCCGCTGCTGCAGCCGTTCCAAACCCTCGCCGGTGCGGGCGGAGACAAACACTGCGTCGGGCAGCGCGCGGCGCAGCTGAGCCAGCGCCAGACCGCCTGCAGCGTCAACCTTGTTCACCACCAACAACTCTGGAGCAGGCTTACCGTCACGGTCGGCAATGACCTCGTTGACCACCTGCCGGACCGCGTTGATCTGAGCCAGCGGTTTAGTGTCGGACCCGTCGACCACATGCACCAACAGGTCGGCGTCGACGACTTCCTCCAACGTCGAGCGGAACGCCTCAACGAGCTGCGTCGGCAGGTGCCGCACGAACCCGACTGTGTCGGTGAGCACGAAAGCCCGGCCGTCTGCGAATTCGCCACGCCGCGTCGTGGGTTCGAGCGTCGCGAACAACGAATTCTCAACCAGCACACCCGCGCCGGTCAGCGCATTCAACAGGCTCGACTTGCCTGCGTTCGTGTAACCGAGGATGGCGATCGACGGCACGTCGCTGGCCAGCCTGCGGCTGCGCTGCGTGTCGCGGGCCTGTTTCATCTCTTTGATCTCGCGGCGCAGCTTGGACATTCGCTCACGGATGCGCCGGCGATCGGTCTCGATCTTGGTCTCACCTGGACCGCGCAGGCCGACGCCTCCGCCGCTGCCGCCCGCGCGGCCACCTGCCTGCCGCGACATCGACTCGCCCCAACCGCGCAGCCTGGGCAGCATGTACTCCATCTGCGCCAGCGTCACCTGCGCCTTGCCTTCTCGGCTGGTGGCGTGCTGGGCGAAGATGTCGAGGATCAGCGCGGTGCGGTCGATGACCTTGACCTTGACCGCCTTCTCCAGCGCTGTCAGCTGGGCCGGGCTCAGCTCACCGTCGCAGATGACGGTGTCGGCGCCGGTGGCGAGGACGACCTCGCGCAGCTCCTGCGCCTTGCCCGAGCCGATGTAGGTCGAGGCGTCGGGCTTGTCGCGGCGCTGAACCAGGCCTTCGAGCACCTCCGAGCCCGCGGTTTCGGCGAGCGCGGCAAGTTCGGCCAGGCTGGCTTGGACGTCGGCGGCGCTGCCTTCGGTCCACACACCGACCAGAACGACGCGCTCCAGCCGTAGCTGGCGGTACTCGACCTCGGAGATGTCGGTGAGTTCGGTGGACAGCCCGACGACCCGGCGCAGGGCTGAGCGGTCCTCGAGGGCCAGCTCACCGGCGCTGGGTCTGTCGTTGAGAGGAAAATCGGGATAAGTCATAGGCGATTACAGATTTGCACGGCCACCTCGGCTAGTGCATCCGAATTAACGCTGCGCAATGCGCCACCATTCCTCCGACAACTCACCCTGGGCCACCAGGACCGAGGGGCCGCGCAGATAACTGCTGGCGTCGGTGACGGCAACCGTGACCTCTCCGCCGGGGATGCGCACCCGCAGCGCCCCCGTGGTTGCGCCGTCGAATGCCAGCGCCGCGACGGCGGCGGCGACGGTTCCCGTGCCACAGGATCGCGTCTCTCCGACACCTCTCTCGTGTACCCGCATCGACACCGCTCCACCGTGCGGGGCCGTCAGAACCTCGACGTTGACGCCTTCGGGGAACAGCGTGCGATCGAAGGAAACCGGCGCGGCGACGTCGAGCGCGGTGAGTTCGTCGACGGTCAGGTCCGCATCGACGCATGCCAGATGCGGGTTGCCCACATCGATGGCCAGCCCCGCGAACGGCCGACCCCCGACGATCGCCTCACCCGTGCCGAGCTGGTTGGTCTTGCCCATTTCGACTGTGACATCCGCGGTGGTGTCGTCCCACTGGTGCAGCACCACTGGACGCGGCCCTGCCAGCGAGGCGACGACGAACTCGTCGCGGCTCTCGAGCCCGCTGCCCCGCAGGTAGTGGGCGAACACCCGAACCCCGTTGCCGCACATCTGCGCGATGGATCCGTCGGCGTTGCGGTAGTCCATGTACCAGTCGACGGGTGCCACCCCCTCGGGCAGCCGGTCGATCACGCCGGCCGCCAACGCCGCCTCGGCCTTGGTCACCCGCAGCACCCCGTCGGCGCCCAGACCCTGGCGGCGGTCGCACAGCGCAGTCACCGCGGCCGGCGTCAACGACAACCGGCCGTCGGGGTCGGGCAACAGCACGAAGTCGTTCTGCGTGCCGTGGCCCTTGGCGAAGATCACCTGTTCAGGATACGTGCCGCCACACCCGCAGAGTGTCCTCGACGTTATCGGGGTCGCCGCCATCGAGCCAGCTGATGCGGTGGTCGCGGCGGAACCACGAGCGCTGGCGGCGGACATAGCGACGGGTGCCGAAGTAGGCCGGCTCGCGAGCCGCCGACCCATCGCCGCCCTCGTCGAGGTCGGCGATCACGTGGGCGTATCCCAGCGCGCGAGACGCGGTGACGCCCTCGCGCAGGCCGACGTCAAGCAGCGCCTTCACCTCGCCGACGAGGCCGTCCGCGAACATCTTGTCCGTCCGCTGCGCCAATCGTTCGTCCAAAAGCGCAGTGTCCCAATCCAATCCGACGATCGCAGTGTCCCACCTCGGCGCGCCGATCACCGGCGCCGACGCAGCGAAAGGTTGTCCGGTGAGTTCGACGACCTCCAGTGCCCGCACGATGCGGCGGCCGTCGGTGGGCAGGATCGAGGAGGCGGCGTCGGCGTCGACGCGGGCCAGCTCCTGATGCAAGGCGCCGACGCCGATCTCGGCCAGCCGGCCCTCCCACTTGGCCCGCACAGCGGCGTCGGTCGCCGGGAATGACCATTCGTCGAGCAGCGACTGGATGTACATCATGGACCCCCCGACGACGATCGGCACCGCACCGCGGACGGCGATCGCCTCGATATCGGCTGCCGCGGCGTGCTGGTAGCGGGCGACGGTGGCCGTCTCGGTGACGTCGAGGACATCGAGTTGGTGATGAGCGATGCCGCGACGCTCGGACACCGGCAGCTTCGCGGTGCCGATGTCCATGCCGCGGTAGAGCTGCATGGCGTCGGCATTCACGATCTCCCCGCCCACGCGTTCGGCAACGGCCAGCGCCAGCGCCGACTTGCCGGTGCCCGTCGGGCCGATGATTGCGATCGGCCGGGTCATGGCTGCCAGACGCCGACGAAGTAGCCGACGCCGTAGGGCGCTCCGCGATAGAGCTCCTTGGTCGATCGTGGTGCCGCTTCGATCAGCCCGGCCAGCACCTGGTAGGCGACCCGGCCGACGATGGTGTCGGGCAGCCGGGTCAACGCGGCGGCATCGCCTGCGGCAAGCGCGTCGTCGAGCGCGGCCTGCGTGGGTATCGAGTCGGGGTCATAGCCGCCGGGTGCGGACGGGGTGAGCGTGTGCGCACCGTCGGCGACGACGAGGACGCCGATCGGATCGACCGCCTCGCCGATCTCGATGCGCAACCGGCGGCCGCGGGCCAATGCGGCGTCGACGTCGTGGTCCGCCGCGTACACCCGGGCCTGCGCTCGTGCTTCGGGCTTGGCCTGGCCGCGGACCCAACCCGCGATCAGCGCACACAACGGCAGTTCGGTGGGGGGGTCGGCGGCGCCGGGCGAAAGCGCAACGCGCCGGTCGACGCCGTAGCCCGCGAACGTGCCAGCGCTGTCAGGTCCCAATACTGCGTCGGCGGCGCCGACGCCGACCGCGACCCACCTCGACGGCAGCGACCCCGCGGCCACCAAGACCGCGTCCCGCAGGTCGGCCAGCTCCCCGGCGGCACTCGCGGCCAACTCNGGGACCATGACGGGTGCCGACGGGATGATCGCGATGGCGCTCAGCACGCCACCAAACTAATGCTCACGCCGGTTGCTTGGCGGCACCGGCCGCCTCGCCGCGGGCCAGTGCGGCCGTCGCCACCACCATGATCGCCACCGCGACGATCAGCGTCAGCCAGCCGGCGTCCCCTGGCCGCAGTGTCTCCCCGAGCACCACGATGCCGAGCACTGACCCAACCACCGGCTCGGTGACGGTCATCGTCGGCAGCGACGCGGTCAGTGAGCCTGCCCGGAACGACGACTGCTGCCAGGCCGTGCCCGCAATGGCGACCAGTGCCCAGACATAGAGCTCGGGCGTGCGCAGCAGTGCCAACAGACCGTCGTCGAGGCGGTCCACCACGCCCTTGGTCAGCACCGCAAAAACGCCCCACAGCGCGCCCGACACCAGTGCCAGCAGCATCGCGCTGACCGATCCTGACCATATCCGCGCGCCCACGACGCACAGCACTAGGGCAGGCCCGAGCACGGCGATCACTGCCGTCCATGTCTCCAACGACGCCCGGGAATGCCCTGCGGTCGGATTGCCGACGGTCACGATGACCGCGACCGCCGCGGCGAGCAGCGCGGCCCATGTCCATTCCCACCGAGTCACCCGCCGGTGCGACAGTCGAGCGCTGATCGGCAGCGCGAACAGCAGCGAGGTGACCAGTACGGCCTGCACCAACAGCACCGAGCCGAAGCCGAGCGCGGCGGCCTGCAGCCCGAATCCGGCGGCCGAGACCAGGCTGCCCAGCCACCACTGGCCGTCGCGCAGCAACCGCATGAACAGGTCGACATGGCTGACCGGTTCGTCGGTGACCTCGTGCGCCGAGCGCTGATGAATGACGTCGCCGATCGCGATGAAGAACGCAGCGCCGAGGGCAAGCAGGGCGGCGATATCCGCCTTGTCCATCCGCGGCCTCCAGGTGTGTTGGGAACGAGCGTAAGCAAATGCATCGCGAAAGGCGTGGGCATGGGCCGCGGCGACCTGTTTGAATAGCGTTCGAGCTATCAGGCGCCGCGTCGCGCGGCAGGTGCGCGGATTCCCGCGCGGAGGGTACGAGGTAACGGAGATGACGACTAGCGAGCCGGGTGGACAGTCCACGACCCCCAAACCAGCTCCCCGGCCAGGACCGCCGCGGCCCATCCCTCGCCCTGGCCACCCGGCGCCGACGATCGCCGCACCGGTGTCGAGCGATCCGCACCGCTTCGGCCGCGTCGATCCCGACGGCACTGTCTGGCTGATCACCGGGTCCGGTGAACGCGTCATCGGCTCGTGGCAGGCCGGAGACACCGAGGCCGCGTTCGAGCACTTCGGCCGCCGATTCGACGATCTGCACACCGAGGTCGCGCTGATGGAGCGCCGGCTGGAGTCAGGGACCGGAGATGCCCGCAAGATCAAGTCGGCCGCCGCTGCACTCGCCGAAACCCTGCCCGAGGCGCACGTGCTGGGCGATGTCGACGCGCTCGCTGCGCGCCTGACCGCCATCGTCGAGCACGCCGACGAAGCCGCCCAGGCCGAGAAGGCCAAGCGCGACGAGTACCGCGCCGCGCAGACCGCACGCAAGGAGGCCCTGGCCGCGGAGGCCGAGGATCTTGCGACGAACGCCACGCAGTGGAAGGCGGCCGGCGACCGGCTGCGAGAAATCCTCGACGAGTGGCGGACCATCAGCGGGCTGGACCGCAAGACCGATGATGCGCTGTGGAAGCGGTACTCGACGGCCCGTGAAACGTTCAACCGCCGCCGTGGCTCGCATTTCGCCGAGCTCGACCGCGAACGCGCAGGCGCCCGACAGGCCAAGGAGGCGCTGTGCGAACGCGCCGAGGAACTGTCCGGCTCGACGGACTGGGGCGCGACCAGCGCGACATTCCGTGACCTGTTGACGGAATGGAAGGCGGCCGGGCGCGCGGCCAAGGATGTCGACGACGCGCTGTGGCAGCGGTTCAAGTCCGCACAAGACACCTTCTTTTCCGCCCGCAACGCCGCCAGCTCCGAGCGCGACGCCGAGTTCCGGGCGAACGCCGAAGCCAAGGAGAAGCTGCTCGCCGAGGCCGAAAAGGTCGACACCTCGGATCTGGAGGCGGCGCGGGCGGCGCTGCGCGCGATCGGCGACAGATGGGACGCGATCGGCAAGGTGCCGCGCGAGCGGGGCGCCGAGCTGGAGCGACGGCTGCGCGCGGTGGAGAAGAAGGTGCGCGACACGCCGTCAGGAGGCGTCGATCCAGAAGCGAAGGCCAGGGCGGATCAATTCCGCACTCGCGCAGAGCAATACGAGCGGCAGGCCGAGAAAGCCGCGGCAGCTGGGCGGGACAAGGACGCCGAGGAGGCGCGAGCCAACGCCGAGCAGTGGCGCCAGTGGGCCGACGCGGCGGCCGAGGCGCTGGGTAGGCGTTAGGGCTTCTCCGCCCCTGTCGCGTCATCGCCGGTGTCGTTGTCGGTGTTGTCCTCGAAGGTGTCCAGCAAACCTTTGTTCTGCCGTTCGGCGGCCTGCCTGCGGCGTTCTTCCTCGGCCGCGAGCTGCAGCGCGGTGCGCGCCCACACCGCACGCGCCCAGGTCACGGCCAGCACGATCACCGTGAGCCACGCGATGATCAGCCCGATGCCCGGCCCCGGGTGGTGCGCGGGCGCGGTCTGTCGCGACCACACCGCCAGCAGCCCCGTAAAGGACGCCACCGTGGAGCCGGCCAGCGCGATCCACGCCAGGCCCCATCGGCGGGTCAGCAGCGCCAGCATCGAGAAGCCGACCCCGAACACTATGGCCAGCCAACAGAACACCCGGGACGGCAGTGCGATGCCGTTGCGGATCGCCGCGTCGTCGCCGACCAGCACATCCCAGCCCTTGGTGTCGCCGGTGTGCGGCAACACGAAGCTCAACAGCAGCACAAACACCGCGATAGCGATTACCAATGCTCGTGCGCCAGGGTCGATTTCACGCGCCACCCGGCGTTCGGCAGCCTCGATATCGCCCTTGAACTCTTCGAACTGGCCGTTGTTCTCTTTACCTGCGGTCACCGGGCACACCCGGACGAGGTCGGCTGCGGCGCCGGGACACCGATGCCGGGCATGCCGAGGCCGATACCTGTGCGGGGCTTGCGCCCCGCCGCGTGAGCGTCGCCGGCCCTGGTGCGCCGGTGAGCATGCAGGTCGCCATCGGCGATCAGGTGGTGCGGCGCGGCGCCGGTCACGGTAGTGGTGACGATGTCGCCGGGCCGGATATCGAGGCCCGCCGGATCGAAGTGCACCAACCGACCGTCGCGGGCCCGGCCGGACATGCGTGCGGTGCTCGCGTCCTTGCGCCCTTCGCCCGTGGCCACAAGCAGTTCGACGGTGCGCCCGATCTGCGCGGCGTTCTCCTCCAGCGAGATGCGTTCCTGGAGNTCGATCAGCCGCTGATAGCGTTCTTGCACAACNGCTTTCGGNAGCTGCCCGTCAAGCTCGGCGGCCGGCGTGCCGGGACGCTTGGAGTANTGGAAAGTGAACGCGCTCGAGAACCGCGCCTGCGCCGCCACGTCGAGCGTGGCCTGGAAGTCTGCTTCGGTTTCGCCGGGGAACCCGACGATGAGGTCGGTGGTGATGGCGGCGTGCGGGATGACCGCCCGGACACGGTCGACGATGCCGAGATATTTCTCGGCGCGGTAGGACCGACGCATGGCCCGCAGCATCCGATCGGAGCCTGACTGCAGCGGCATGTGCAGCGTGGGACACACATTCGGCGTTTCGGCCATCGCCTCGATCACATCGTCGGTGAACTCGGCGGGGTGCGGCGAGGTGAACCGCACCCGCTCCAGACCATCGATGCGCCCGCACGCGCGCAGCAGCTTGGCGAATGCGCCGCGATCACGGGGCTGATCAGAGTCGGCAAAGGAGACACCGTAGGCGTTGACGTTCTGACCCAGCAGAGTCACCTCCAGCACGCCCTGGTCGACGAGCGATTGCACTTCGGCCAGCACGTCGCCCGGCCTGCGGTCGACCTCCTTGCCGCGCAGCGCGGGCACGATGCAGAACGTGCAGTTGTTGTTGCAGCCGACGGAGATCGAAACCCATGCCGCGTAAGCGGATTCGCGCGCGGCCGGCAGCGCGGACGGGAATTCCTCCAGCGCCTCGACGATTTCGACCTGAGCTTTGCGATTGTGACGTGCACGGTCGAGCAGTGCCGGCAGCGAACCGATGTTGTGGGTGCCGAACACCACGTCCACCCATGGGGCCTTCTTCAGGACGGTGTCGCGGTCCTTCTGCGCCAGGCAGCCGCCCACGGCGATCTGCATGTCGGGCTCGGCCTGCCTGCGCGGCGCGAGGTGGCTGAGGTTGCCGTACAGCTTGTTGTCGGCGTTCTCGCGGACCGCGCATGTGTTGAATACGACGACGTCGGCGTCTGTTCCGTCGGCCGCGCGCTGGTAGCCGGCGGCTTCCAGCAACCCGGCCAGGCGTTCGGAGTCGTGCACATTCATCTGGCAGCCGTAGGTGCGGACCTGATAGGTGCGCGCCTGCTGGCGAACACCAGTGTCGGCGTTCGCCTCCTGCGTCACCATCGAAGTCACGGCCCCATGGTACGGAGCGCTGCGCGCGGCGATCCGAGTGGATTCGCGAGTTCCAGGCAAGCTGGGCGTTCCCTGGGTAAGGTCTGCACCCATGGAGACCACGGGGTCTGATGTGAAAGAGGTCGATTCGACTCCGTCAGGCGTGCCAATGATCTCGATACAGCGGGTCAACAAGCATTTCGGCAGCCTGCATGTGCTCAAGGACATCAACCTGGAAGTGGATCGCGGCCAGGTGATCGTCGTACTCGGGCCGTCGGGCTCGGGCAAGTCGACGTTGTGCCGCACCATCAATCGGCTTGAACCCATTGACGACGGCACGATCGCGATCGACGGCGAAGTGCTGCCCGCCGAGGGGCGCAAGCTTGCGCAGTTGCGTTCCGATGTGGGAATGGTGTTCCAGTCGTTCAACTTATTCGCGCACAAGACAATCGTGGACAACGTGATGCTGGCGCCGATGAAGGTGCGCAAGGTCTCCAAGGACAAGGCGCGTCAGAAGGCCATGGAGCTGTTGGAGCGGGTCGGCGTGGCGAATCAGGCCGACAAGTATCCGGCGCAGCTGTCGGGCGGCCAGCAGCAGCGGGTGGCGATCGCCCGGTCGCTGGCGATGAACCCGAAGGTGATGCTGTTCGACGAGCCGACCAGTGCGCTGGACCCCGAGATGATCAGCGAGGTGCTGAACGTCATGACCTCGCTAGCCAAGGAAGGCATGACCATGGTCGTGGTCACGCACGAAATGGGGTTCGCGCGTGGTGCCGCGAATCGGGTGGTGTTCATGGCGGAGGGTGCGATTGTCGAAGCTTCTGCACCGTCCGAGTTCTTCGAAAACCCGCAGACCGACCGTGCCAAGGACTTCCTCAGCAAGATTCTCAAGCACTGACAGAGTTCAATCCCCGCGAAAGGAACTGAAAACCATGCGGTCCATCTCAGTGCGCGTCGCAGCTGCCGTCGCGCTCGCCATCGCGCTGCCATTCTCGGCCATTGCTTGCGGCGGCGGGGGCGGCGGTGGCGACAAGATCGTCGTCGGAACCAAGTTCGATCAACCGGGCCTTGGCCTGAAGAATCCCGACGGCACGATGAGCGGTTTCGACGTCGATGTCGCGAAGTACGTCGCCAAGGAACTCGGATACGGCGAAGACAAGATCGAGTGGAAGGAATCCCCGTCCGGGCAGCGTGAGACGCTGATCCAGAACGATCAGGTCAAGTTCATCGCCGCGACGTACTCGATCACCGATGCGCGCAAGGAGAAGGTCGACTTCGCCGGACCGTACCTGATCACCGGGCAGAGCCTGCTGGTGCGCGCGGACAACACGGACATCACCGGCCCCGAGTCGCTGCAGAACAACAAGAAGCTGTGCTCGGTGTCGGGTTCCACACCCGCACAGCGCATCAAGGACAAGTACCCCGGCGTCCAGCTACAGCAGTACGACACCTATTCGGCATGCGTCGAGGCGCTGAAGAACGGTGCGATCGACGCGGTCACCACCGACCAGGTGATCCTGGCCGGCTACGCGGCTCAGACCCCCGGCGCGTTCAAGGTGGTCGGAGGGACGTTTTCAGAGGAGCGCTACGGCATCGGCCTGAAGAAGGGCGACACGGACCTGCGGACCAAGATCAACGACGCGATCACGAAGATGGAGCAGGACGGAGCCTGGAAGGCGGCGTGGGACAAGAACCTCGGCCCCGCAGGTATCACCGCGCCGGCACCGCCGCCAGTCGACAAGTAAGCGGTAACCCGCCGACGTGGAGCTGTTCAGCAAGTACCAGAGCCAGATCTTCGAGGCGTTCTGGACCACCATCCAGTTGACGGTGTTCTCGGCCGTCGGAGCACTCATCCTTGGCACGCTGCTGGCTGCGTTCCGGCTCTCACCGGTGCCGATGCTCAACTGGATTGGGACGGGCTACGTCAACGTGGTGCGCAACACACCGTTGACGTTGATCATCCTGTTCTGCTCGTTCGGGTTGGCTCAGACGCTTGGGATCACGCTGGTCAATTCGAAGTCGCTGACGTCGATCGACGACAGCAACTTCCGGCTGGCGGTGCTCGGGTTCACCGTCTACACGGCCGCTTTCGTTTGTGAGACAGTGCGCTCCGGGGTGAACACGGTGCCGCTGGGCCAGGCGGAGGCGGCGAGATCATTGGGGTTGACGTTCAGTCAGAACCTGCGAATCGTCCTCCTGCCGCAGGCTTTTCGCGCGGTGGTCAGCCCGCTCGGCTCGGTGTTGATCGCGTTGACGAAGAACACCACGATTGCGTCGGCGATCGGCGTGGCGGAAGCGGCGTTGTTGATGAAGGAGATGATCGAGAACGAGGCGGCGCTGATCTACATCGGCGCGATCTTCATGGCCGGATTCGTGATCCTGACGCTTCCGATGGGGCTGTTCTTCGGATGGCTGGGTAAACGGCTGGCGGTGGCACGGTAGTGGCAGGTTCGGTTCTCTTTGATGCCCCGGGACCGCGGGCGCGGGTCCGCAACCGAGTATTCAATGTCGTCACCGCGCTGGTCATCGCGCTGGTGATCTGGGTGGTGTACTCCCGGTTGAACTCAAAGGGGCAGCTAACTGCCGCCAAGTGGGAGCCGTTCCTGACGGCCAACCTGTGGAAGACCTACATCCTGCCCGGCATCCAGGGCACGTTGACCGCTGCCGCGGTATCGATCGTGCTGGCGCTGGTGCTCGGCTTCCTTCTCGGCGTGGGCCGGCTCTCAGCCCACCCCGCGATCCGCTGGCCCTCCTCCGTGATCGTGGAGTTCTTCCGCGCCGTGCCCGTGCTGATCATGATGATCTTCGCCTACTTCCTCTATGCGGACTACGACGTCTTCCCGTCCAAACATCTGGCGTTGGCGGGCGTCATCACAGGTCTGACGCTCTACAACGGTGCGGTCATCGCCGAGATCGTTCGCGCCGGCGTCAATGCGCTGCCTCGCGGACAGTCGGAGGCCGCCTCGGCGTTGGGTCTGACCTGGGGCCAGACCATGCGCGCGATCCTTCTGCCGCAGGCCGTCACGTCGATGCTGCCGGTGCTGATCTCCCAGCTGGTGGTCGTGCTCAAGGACACCGCGATCGGCTACCAGATCACCTTCCTGGAGATGGTGCGCCAAGGCACCCAGGTCGGGTCGTCGTATGGCAACTACGTCCCCGCGCTGATCGTCATCGCGCTGTTGATGATCACCGTCAACTTCACACTGTCCTGGTTCGCGACGTGGCTCGAAGGTCGCATGCGCCGGTCCCGCCGCGGTCCGGCGCCGATGCATATTCAGCCCGTCACTCAGGGGTCATTTGGCGCCGGTGCCGGGGGCACCATTTGATCCTGGCGGTCGCCTAGTCCGTGCGACGCCCGAAAGGTGGCGGCCACGAAGGAGATTAGACCCGACGTCGCTCCCGCTCGCTCGCCAGTTCGCCCTTGACCACGTCGAACGCCATCGTCTGGCTGTAACCCCGGCGGGCCAGCATCCCGACGAGCCGGCGTGTGACCTTGGTGTCATCGTCGTCGCCGAGCTTTTCCCGCCGCAGTTTGTCACGCACCAACTGCTCGGCGCGCTCCCGCTCAGCGTCCGCATCGATGCCGTCGAGCGCTGCGGTGATCACGTCGTCGTCCACGCCTTTGGTCCGCAGCTCGGCAGCCAAGGCGCGCTTGCTTTTTCCGGCATTCACCCGTCGCGACCGCACCCACTGCTCGGCGAAGTCGACGTCGTCGATGAGGCCGACCTGGACCAGCCGGTCGAGCACCCGGCAACTGACATCGTCGGGATATCCCCGCTTGGCCAACTGCCCTTCGAGCTCGGCGCGGGTCCTCGCCGTCGCGGTGAGCAGACGCAGACACAGGTTCCGCGCCTGCTCCTCGCGAGACGCCTCAGAAGTCGACGGGGGCGGGCAGGACTTCGTCATCGGTGATCACGGCGCCAATGCCGAGCTTTTCCTTGATCTTCTTCTCAACCTCGTTGGCTACGTCGGTGTTCTCCATCAGGAAGGTGCGGGCGTTCTCCTTGCCCTGTCCGAGCTGTTCGCCCTCATAGGTGAACCAGGAGCCGGACTTGCGAATGAAGCCCTGCTCGACACCCATGTCGATGAGCGAGCCTTCCCTGCTGATGCCCTTGCCGTAGAGAATGTCGAACTCGGCCTGCTTGAACGGCGGCGAGCAGTTGTGCACGACGACCCCTTCCGCGACGAGATTGTGCAGTTCCTGGACCTCGAGGTCGAACGTCCGTAACCGCCGCGTTGACAGC
>C688J18823_10000795_pt1 | contig 18801 bp, 24 predicted proteins | sample HopSoiMetagenom1_FD_18823 | JGI IMG/M metagenome (IMG submission 18823) | reverse complement strand
TACTCGCGCGCGGCATCGATCCAGTCCTCGTGCATCTGCATGAACTCTTCGCCCTTCGCGCTGACGCGCTCGTAGGCTGAGCTCGCCGCCTGCGAGGCGCGGTCGATGGTGTCGTGCGCCGTCTGGCTCATGCGGTCGATGCCCGTGTCCTGTGCCTGCTTGGTGCTTGCCATTTCGTTTCTCCGGAGGTGGAAATGTGCTGGTTGAAAAGCAACGTCTATACCCGGCCGTTCCTGCGCCCGGGGACATCATTCGGCGTACCGCGGCGTTCCGTGTCCTTCGCGCCCCGCTCCACGTCCTGCGCGGCCTTCACGATGCGTTTACGCCGCAGGTACCGCGACTTCCCGGGAACCAGTGCCGGCTTCTGCGTCTTCATGCCGCGTCCCGGTGCTCCTCTTCGTCGAAGTCGTTGTCGGCGGCGCGATGCTTGCCGAGGTCTTCACTCTTGTAGGCCGCGAGGCGGTTGTAGAGCGTCTTCAGGCTGATGCCGAGCATGTCCGCGGCCTTGCGCTTCGAGCCGCACTCGGCGAGCGTCGCCTCGATCAGGCGCCGGCTCACTTCCTCGAGGGTGCTGCCGACGCGCACCGAGAGGAGCGGCGCCGATTCCTGCTGCGTGACGGACGCCGGCGCGAGGTTCGCCTCGATCACTTCGTCGGCGAGGATGTAGGCGCGTTGCACGTAGTTCTTCAGCTCGCGCACGTTGCCCGGCCAGCTATGGACGTACAGCGCGGCTATGGTTGCCGGCGCGAACGTCTTGCCCGTGCTCTCCTGCTTATTCAGCACATCCAGGAAATGCTGCGCGAGCAGCTCGATGTCGGTGCCGCGCTCGCGAAGCGGCGGCATGGCGATGGGGAACACGTTCAGGCGGTGATAGAGGTCCTCCCGCAGCTTGCCGTCCTGCACCGCTGTTTCCGGATTGCGGTTGGTGGCGCAGACGATGCGCACGTCAGTCGAGATCGGGTTCGTCGTGCCGACGCGCATGAAGGTGCCGGTCTCCAGCACGCGCAGCAGCTTCACCTGCAGCTCCGCCGGGATCTCGGTGATCTCGTCGAGGAACAGCGTGCCACCGTGCGCACGCTCGAAGTAGCCCTTGTGCTGGCGATCGGCGCCGGTGAACGAGCCCTTCTCGTGGCCGAAGAGCTCGGATTCGATCAGCTGCGGCGACACCGCTCCGCAGTTGAGCGGCAGGAACGGCGCGCGCTTTCTGCGGCTCATCTCGTGGATGGTCTGCGCCGCGAGCTCCTTGCCGGTGCCGGACTCGCCGACGAGCAGCACGGTCGCCGACGTCGGCGCGACGCGACCCAGCTGATCGTAGAGCTTCTGCATCGGCGTCGAGGAGCCGAGCAGGTGGCCGTAGCGACCGAGCTTCCTCAGCTCCTCGCGCAGCTCGCCGATCTCCTGGCGCAGCTCGCCCGTGCGCGGCACACGGCGCAGGACCGAGCGCAATCGCTCGACGTCGACAGGCTTCACCATATAGTCGGTGGCGCCGAGGCGCAGCGCTTGCACGGCGCTCTCCACGCTCGCGTGGCCGGTGATCAGCACGACCTCAGTCGTTTCCTTGGATTCCAGGTCGTTGACGAGCTCGATACCCTGGCCGTCGGGCAGCTGCAAATCAGTCAGCAGCACGTCGGGTTGCAGTCGCGACATGTGGATGCGTGCGGCGCGCAGCGAGTCGGCCTGGGAGACCGAGAAGCCTTCGCCTTTCGCGAGCTCGCTGAGCCACTCGAGCGCTTCGGGATCGTCGTCTACCAGTAGCAGATGGGGCACGTATGCACTCCGTTGTAGGTTTTGCAGGTTGGCGGGTGCCTAAGGTCCGCAAATTGCGTACCAATCACGAGCCGGAAATTTAATCAACGCGTTCAGCCACTTGCTAAACCACCGTCTCGCGTCACTGTCGCCTCTGCCCGTCGGCGCGTTCTCGTTTTTTCCGTCCGCGACCCTCGGGCACGCCCCCTGCATTACACGCCGCAGTCCGACCGGGCGCGGTCGCGCACCCTCCCCCTTCTCCCCACCGCGCTCGCGCCCGGCTCGGCTTTTATGACTGTAGAGTGGAGCGAACTGTTCGGGCTCAGCCTGCCGCCGCTCGAGCTCGTGGTCCGTGGCAGCGCGTTGTACCTTTTTCTGCTGGTTCTCTTCCGTGTCGTGATCAAGCGCCGCATGGGCGCCATCGGCATGGCGGACTTACTAGTGCTGGTGATCATTTCGGACGCGTCGCAGAACGCGATGGCCGGCGAGTACAAGACCGTCACCGACGGCTTCATCCTGATTGCCACCATCATCGGTTGGAACTACGCCTTCGACTGGGCCTGCTACCACTTCCGCTGGCTGGAGAAGCTGCTGGAGCCGCCGCCGCTGCTTCTCATCCAGGACGGACGCGTGCTGTGGCGGAATCTGCGCGCCGAGCTCGTCTCGGAGCAGGAGTTGAAGTCCAAGCTACGCCAGGAGGGGATCGAAGATCCTTCGGCGGTGGCGAAGGCCTTCCTGGAGCCGGACGGCGCCTTCACCGTCATCAAGAAGAAATGATCTATTTCTTGCCGAGGGCCTGCCACATTGCCGCACTGATGGCCTGCTTCGCCTTGCCGTAGTCCGCCCAAGGGTCCTTGCGCTGCCGGGCGAGACGCTCCGGGACGGTGATAACGGTGAATTTCTTCCGCACGTCCTCTTCTTCCGACAGCTCGTCCCAGGCGAGCGGCGTCGAGACACCCGCATCCGGGCGCGCACGCGCAGAGAAGGCGGACACGGCGCTCGCCGTCTCGGAGTTGCGCAGGTAGTCGACGAACACCTTGCCGGTGCGGCGGTCCTTCGCCACCTTGGCCGTGAAGAGCTTCGGCTCGGCGCGCACCAAGAACTGCGCCATCAGGCCCGAGAACTCCTTCACTTCCGGCCAGGCGAGCTTCGGCTCGACCGGAATCACGATGTGCAGGCCCTTGCCGCCGGTCGTCTTCAGGAAGCATCGCAGGCCGAGCCCCTCCACCAGTGCGCGTGTGAGCTCGGTGCGCCGGACCATGTCCGCCCACGACAGGTCCTCGTCCGGATCGAGGTCGAGCGTGATGCGGTCCGGATGCTGCGCATCCGGCACGCGCGCCCCCCAGGTATGCATCTCGATCGCGCCGTTCTGCACCAGCGTGATGAGCGCGCTGTGCGAGTCGATGTAAATGTAGTACCCCTTGCTCGAGCGCAGGCGCTTGAAGGTTTTCACTTCGCCCGGGCTCGCGCCCATGGCGAGGTGGCGCTGGTAGAAGCATTCCTTGCCGACGCCATCGGGACAGCGCACGAGGGTGAGCGGCCGACCGGAGAGGTGCGGCACGATGAGCTCGCCAACCGCGTCGTAATAGCGCGCGAGGTCGAGCTTCGAGAACTCCAGCGCCGGATAGATGACGCGCTCCGGGTGAGAGATCTTCACGCCGTGCACCACATTGCCTTCCGACGGCGGGCGCACGGCGGGCTTCGACTCGGGCGGCTGCGCTTTCTCCAGCCCGACCGATTTTGGCGCGATGTCTTCGCGCAGCCCCATGAACGAAGCCTGTCTAAGGATGTTGTCGTCCGTGCGCTCGGCGAAAGTCACCTCGCAGACGAGCTGCGGCTTGACCCACGTGATGCCGCGCTCCCGCGGCGGATCGATGAGCGGCGAATCGGGGCGCTTCAGCTTGGCGAGGCGCTTGGTCAGCGTCTCGAGCAGGTGCTCGTCGAAACCGGTGCCGACCTTGCCGGCGTAGCGCAACTTCATCTCCCGGTCGTAATAACCGACGACGAGCGCGCCGAAGCCGGTGCGCGAGCCGGCCGGCGCAGTAAAGCCGGCGATGACGAAGTCCTGCCGCTGGCGGCACTTCAGCTTGATCCAGCTTTTCGACCGGCCGGCCGCGTACACCGATGTCGCGTCCTTGCCGATCAGGCCCTCGAGCTTCATTTCACACGCCTTGTCGAGCACCTCGCGCGCCTCGCCCTCGAGATGGTCGCTGAAGCGCACGATGCTGGACGTCTTCAAAGCCTCCTTCAATCGCGCCTTGCGTTCTTCCAGCGGCAAGCCGCGCAAGTCCTCTCCTTTGAGATAGGGCGCGTCGAAGACGTAATAGACGATCTCCTTGTCGCGGCCGAATTCGAAGGCGTTCTGCAGTGCCTGGAAGTTCGCGCGACCGTCGTCGCGCAGCACCACGATCTCGCCATCGAGCCAGCTGCCTTCCAGCCTCTGCTTTTTCAGCGCCGACGAAAGCGCGCCCAGCCGCTCCGTCCAGTCCTTGCCGCTGCGCGTAAAGAGCCGCGCGTCGCGGTGGGTGATGCGGGCGAGCATGCGGTAGCCGTCGTGCTTCACTTCGTACAGCCAGTCGCCTTTTTTCGGCGGCTCGGTCACGAGCGTAGCGAGCTGCGGCGTGATGAACTGCGGCAGCTCGGATTTCTTGCCGTATTTGGCGGGCTTCGGCTGGCCTTTCACGCTCTCGGGCCGCTCCGCAGTGATGTCGTAGCCGGCGCGTGCGTCGTCATCGTGGCGCTTGATGAGGAGCCAGGCGGGCTTGTCCTCGTTGCCACGCGTACGGGTGAGGATCCAGGACCCTTGCAGCTTCTTCCCTTCGAGGCGGAAATGCAGCCGGCCTTTGCGCAACGCCGCCGCCGGATCGGCGTCCTCCGAGATCCAGACCCCCTTGTCCCAAAGGAGGACTTCGCCCGCTCCATATTGCTTCTCCGGGATCACGCCCTCGAAGTCGCCGTAGTCCAACGGGTGGTCCTCGGTCTGCATTGCAAGACGCTTGTCGGCCGGGTCGAGGCTTGGTCCTTTCGGCACTGCCCAGCTCTTCAGCACCCCTTCCAGCTCGAGGCGGAAGTCGTAGTGCAGGCGCGTCGCGGCGTGGCGCTGAATGAAATAGCGAAGCTCTTTCGACTTGCGCGCCGCCTTTCGACCTCGCGGCTCCGGCGTGATCGAGAAATCGCGCATCTCGTTGTAGCGGTGGAGCTGGTCGGCCATGCGCGGCGAACAGCAAAGCACGCGCCCGCCCGGTAATTGCTACAGGAGAAGACGCAAGTCTTACCGCGCGCGTGCGGGAAAGCGTCCTCGCTCTCGCTAGGGCCGGCCATTGGCACGGTCTGTGCAGTACAGCCGGAGAACGAAAGGAACTCAATGGGTCCGGCAATCGCATTAAGACTACGTCAGCACTTGACGCTGACGCCGCAGGTTCAACAGGCGCTGAAGCTCCTCCAGATGTCTGCGCTCGAGTTCGCGCAGGAGATGGAGGAGGCGCTTACGGCGAATCCGTTTCTCGAGGAAAACCCGGATGCGCCGCCGCCTGCGACGCGCGACGCAGCCACGATGGACGATGTTGTGGTGCCGCAGGAATCCACTCCGGGCGGACCGGTCGAGCGCGACCAGGAGGACTGGGGCGGCGCGAACGACGCTCAGCCTACGCTCCAGCAGCACCTTAGAGACCAGCTGATGATCTCGCCGATGGGCGAGCGCGACCGCGCCCTCGCCCACATGGTGATCGACAGCCTGGACGACGATGGCTACTTCAAGATCTCGTTCGACGAGCTTGCCGCGCTCGTGCCGCCGGAGTTCGAGGTCGGCGCGGACGACTTCTGCGCTGCGCTCAAGATGGTGCAGAGCCTCGATCCCGCCGGCATCGGTGCGCGCTCGCTCGAGGAGTGCCTCTGCCTGCAGCTTCGCGCGCTGCCGGAGAACACACCGGGACGCGAGCCCGCGCTCAAGATGTGCAAGCACCTCACCCTGCTCGCGAACCGCGAGTGGGCGCGCCTGCAGCACGCCATCGGCTGCGACGAGGCCACGCTCCACAAGGCGCGCTCGCTGATCAAGTCGCTCGATCCGAAGCCGGGCCATCGCTTCGGGCCGCAGGAAGCGCGCTATGTCGTGCCGGACGTCTTGGTCAAGAAGGTGCGCGACCGCTGGGTGGCCCTCATCAACCCTGCCTCCCTCCCCCGCGTGCGCCTGAACCGCGCCTATGCCGACGCGATCCAGGCGAAGAACGCCTCGAACCAATCGCTTTCCCGCCACCTGCAGGAGGCGCGCTGGCTGCTGCGCTCGATCGAGCAGCGCTTCGCCACCATCCAGCGCGTCGCCGACGCGATCGTCGCCCGCCAGCGCGGCTTCTTCGAGTACGGCGAGGTGGCGATGAAGCCCCTCACGCTCAAGCTGATTGCCGGCGAGCTCGGCCTGCACGAGTCGACCGTGTGCCGCGTCACGAACAACAAGTACATGGCCACGCCTCGCGGTCTTTTCGAGTTCAAGCATTTCTTCTCCCGGCGACTGGCGACCGAGAACGGCGGCGCCGCCTCCGCAACCGCCGTGCGTGCGGTGATGAAGGAGCTCATCGCCGCCGAGGATCCGCGCTCGCCGCTTTCCGATGCGGAGCTCGCGCGGCTGCTCGCTCAACAGGGCCTGAAGGTTGCTCGTCGAACCATCACCAAGTACCGGGCGCTGATGCGGTTGCCCAGTGTGGATGTGCGCCGTGCCGATATGAGGAAGATCGCCTAATGTCCAGGATCGTCGCCGGCCGCTTCGACCGCAGCATCGATGCCGATGCAGCTTTGGATGCGTTGAAGCGCGAGGGCTTTTCGCGCCAGGAAGTGGATGCGTTTTACGTCAGCCCCCCGGGGCAGAACGCCCTGACGCCGCTCGGCGGCGACGCCCCGCACTCGAGCGAAGGCTCGAGGAAGGCCGGCATGGGCGCCGCGGTCGGCGCGGCCGTCGGCCTCGCGGCCGGACTCATCATCGGTTCGCTGATCGGCGCGCATGCGGTACTCCTCGCCTGCGGCCTTGGCGCGCTCGTCGGCGCCTTTGCCGGGGCGATGGCTACGGTGCGGGGCGGCCGCAGGGGCCTGGCGAGCGTCGAGCATCCGGTGGAAGGCCGCGGCGGCCGCATGATCGCCATCTGCGTCGATCGCTCCGGTACGGAGGCCTCGGCGGTCAATATCCTGCGCTCATACAACGCGCGGGAAGTCGGACGCGCAGAAGGCGTCTGGCGCGACGGCAGCTGGCGCGACTTCGACCCTCGGCAGCCGCTAGCCACCGTTTGATTTGTTCAGAAATAAAAAAACTAGCGGTTGAGATTCCTCTCGGCGAATTCCCAGTTGAGGCGCTTCTCGATTAGCGCCTGCACATACTTCTCGCGCTGGTTGCGGTAGTCGATGTAATAGGCATGCTCCCAGACGTCGATGGTGAGAAGGCACTGGATGCCGCGTGCCATCGGGGAGTCGGCGTTGCCGGTGGAGACAACATCGAGCTTGCCATCTTTCTGGATCAGCCACGCCCAGCCCGAGCCGAATTGGCCATTCGCGGCGGTGGCGAGCTTGTCGCAGAACGCGTCGTAGCTGCCGAAATCTTTCTCCAGCGACTTGCGCATAGCGGCAGAAGGCTCCGCGGCCTTGGGCGAAAGCGATTGCCAGTAAAAGTCGTGGTTCCAAGCCTGGCCCGCGTTGTTGAAGAGCTTGCCGGACGAATTGCGCACCACGTCCTCTAGCGAGCGCGCGTTCGGCACCGGCTCCTTGGCGAGGAACTGATTCATCGTGTCGTAGTACTTCTTGTGGTGCTTGCCGTAATGGAACGAGAGAGTCTCGGCCGAGATGATCGGCGCGAGGGCGTCTTCCGCGAACGGCAGCGGCGGCTGGTCGAAATGCAGGGTCTGAACGGCTCTTGCGGTGGCGGTGGCCATTTTGGGTCTCCTAGCGTGGCACTACGGAAATCAGGAAGGCGACTTCACGCGCAAGTCGTTCTTCAGCGACTTGACGCCGCTCACTTTCGAGGCGGCCTGGGTCGCGCGGTCGACCACGTCCTTGCTGTCGACGAAGCCCGAGAGCTGCACGACGCCACGGTTGGTGTCGACGTCGATGGCGGCGGCGGCACGCGCGCCCACGTTGCTCGCGATCGCGCTCTTCACTTTGGCAGTGACAGCCGCGTCATCAGTGGTCTGGCCGGCCGTGCGCTTTTCCTGCTCCTGCTGCTGCGAAGCGCAGCCCGCGCCGAGCGCGGCGGCGAGCCCGAGGCTGGCCATAACTAATAGGGTGCGAGGGGTCATGCTTATGCCTTGTCGCCGCGTTTACCGCCCTGCTCGGGCCGACCTGCGCCGGTCTGCTTCTGCACGCGCTCCAGCTCCTCCGGCAGCCTGACCGGCTCGTGATCGCCGGGCTGCATCGGGTCGAACGGCCAGTGCGGCGTGCCTTTTTGATCCTTTGGCTGGTCCTTCATTGCCGGTTTTCCCATTCGCGCACCTGGTTCTCGGCGTCGTCCTTGGCGCAGCCGTAGCGTTCCTGGATCTTGCCGACCAGCTTGTCGCGATGACCCGAGAGCTGGTCGAGCTCGTCGTCGGTGATCTTGCCCCAGCGCTCCTTCAGAGCGCCCTTCATCTGCTTCCAGTTGCCGGCGATGCGGTCCCAATTCATGACGTCTCCTGGATATGTGAGTGAACTGGAAGATCGTGCAACTTACACGCCCGCCGGCTGCACCAGACGGGCCACCGTTGCGAGAAGCGCCACCGGCTCGACGGGCTTCGCGAGCTGGGCGTCGTACCCGGCGGCGACCGCGCCGGAATCGGCGTTGCCCGTGATCGCGGCGGCGCGCAGGCACCCGCCCCGCTCCGCCGGCAGCGCGCGCACGGCGCGGATCAGGAGGTAGCCGTCCTCGTCGCGCGTCATGTCGGAAAGCATGATGTCGGGCCGCCATTCGTCCAGGACGCGCATCGCGTCGGCAGAAGTTTCCACGGCTCGCGCCTCGGCGCCCGCCACGCGTAGTACTTTCAGCACTAGCTCGCGCGCCTGGGCATCGTCCTCCACGACTAGCACGCGCACGCCACCCAGGAGCGGCGCATCGACCGGCCGCGCCGGCGTGCCCTCGCCGTGCCCGGATAGCTCGAGCAGGTTCTCGACCATGCGCCCCTGAGAGCGCGCATTGCGGATGATGGCTTCGAGCGAGTCTGCCGCCTCGCTTCCGGTCGCAACATGCTGGCGCAGGTGCGAGGCCCATGCGGCGATGGCGCGCGTCGGGGCCTGCAGCTCGCCCAGCACCGAAGCGAGGAAGCCTTCCCGCGCGCGGCTGGATTCCTGGGTCGTGGTGCGCAGGCGCCGCTCGCGCTCGAGCGCGCGGGCGAGGACGAGCTCCCTGCGCTTACGCTCGTCGATGTCGATCGCGGCGCCGGCGTAGCCGAGGAAAAGGCCGTTGGACGCGAAGCGCGGTGCTGCGCGGTCGAGCATCCAGCGGTATTCGCCGTCGCGCCGCCGCATGCGGTACTCGACCTCGAACGGCTCGCGGGCGTCGAATGCGCGCACGCAGGTGTCGAGCCAGCGGGCGAGATCCTCGGCGTGCACGACGCGTGACCACCCGTCGCCGAGCGCCTGCTCGGCGCTGTATCCCGTGAATCGCAGCCACGCCGGACTGGCGTATTCGCACGACAAATCGGGGCGCGCTCGCCAGATCATCACGGGTAGGTCGGCATCGGTCGTCACACTCGGCGTGCAGCAGGACCCATGCCGGGGACTTCCTGTAGCAGGACCGCTACTTGGGCACGTCAACCGCGGGCGGAATTACAACCGGCACGCAAGCGTTACATCGGACTCCCCCCGGCCCGGTCGGACGTTGCCCAAAAACTGGGCACACGCTTTGCTCCGTCATCACCAGCTTCACCCATTCACCTACCGAAGGAGTTCGTCATGTTGAGCTGGGCATTAGCGTTTTTCATCATCGCCATCATCGCGGCGGTGTTCGGCTTCACCGGCATCGCCGCCGGTGCGGCGGAAATCGCCAAGATCCTGTTCGTCGTCTTTGTCGTCCTTTTCCTGGTCTCGCTCGTCGCGGGCCTGCTGAGAAGGCCTTAAAGGAACCCCCGAAAGGAACCGCTATGCAGATCAAAATGTTGAGCATCGCCGCCGCCGTGGCCCTCGCCCTCGCGAGCACCGCCCAGGCACAGACGCGCCAGGACACCGCGCGTACCAGCGCTGATAAGCCGCGCGCCGAGACCAAGGTCGACCACAAGGCGAAGAAGGCCGAGGAAGACAAGATCGAGGCCGATGCGAAGGCGGCGAAGGCGAAGTGCGGCAGCATGAAGGGCAACGAGAAGGACATCTGCCAGGCCGAGGCCAAGTCGCACGAGAAGGTGGCCAAGGCGGAGCTCGAGCAGAAGTACGAGCCTTCCGATCGCCACGCCCGCAAGGTCGAGGAAGTCAAGGCCGAGGGCAAGTACGAAGTCGCCAAGGAGCGCTGCGAGTCCAACAAGGACGGCGCCAGCGCGTGCAAGAAGCAGGCGAAAGCGGAGTACGACAAAGAGAAGGCCGACATCAAGGGCAAGCACGCCAAGGCCGACACCAAGCGTGACACCACTGCCAGCACCGGCGCGACCCGCAAGGACGCCAATCGGTAGATGAGCGAAGCCCAGCCCGGACGGGGATTCCTGTCCGACATCGAGACTCTGCGCCGGCGTGCCCGGGAGCACATCGCCCAAGGGGCGGTGACTCCCGGCTACCACGCCGACCGCAGCGTCGTGCTGAAGCTGCTCAACGAGGCGCTCGCCACCGAGATCATCTGCACGCTGCGCTACAAGCGCCATTACTTCATGGCGAAGGGCATCCATGCCGAAAGCGTGGCGTCGGAGTTTCTCGAGCACGCCAACGAGGAGCAGCAGCATGCGGATCAGATCGCCGAGCGCATCACTCAGCTCGGCGGCGAGCCGGATTTTTCGCCCGACGGCCTTGCCTCCCGCAGCCACGCCGAGTACGTCGAGGGCGGATCGCTCGAGGAGATGATTCGGGAAGACCTGATCGCCGAGCGCATCGCCATCGACAGCTACCGGGAGATGGTGCAGTACCTCGGGCAGGAGGACTCCACCACCCGCCGCCTGATGGAGGAGATCCTCGCCAAGGAAGAGGAGCACGCGGACGACCTCGCCTCCCTCCTCGAGGGCATCGGCGGCGAAAACCACTAGCGGAGCGCGATCATGGCGCGCGGATTGTGGAAAGGCGCGATCAGCTTCGGGCTGGTCAACGTGCCGGTGGAGCTCTACTCGGCGCAGAAGCGCTCGGCGGACCTCGACCTCACCATGCTCGACAAGCGCGACATGGCGCCGGTCGGGTACAAGCGCGTGAACAAGGCGACCGGCAAGGAAGTGCCGTGGGAGGACGTGGTCAAGGGCTACGAGTACGAGGACGACAAGTACGTCGTGCTGTCGGAGGAAGACTTCCGGCGCGCGAATCCGGAAGCCTCGAAGACCGTCGACATCATGGCCTTCGTCGACCTCGCCGACATCGCGCCGCAGTATTTCGAGACCCCCTACCTCCTCGCCCCTGCCAAGCGCGGCGAGAAGGCCTATGCCCTGCTCCGCGACGCGATGGCTAAGGCCGGCAAGGCCGGCATCGCCACGGTAGTGATCCGCACCAAGGCGTACCTCGCGGCGCTGGTGGCGCAGGGCGAGGCCCTGGTGCTCAACACCCTTCGCTACCACAAGGAGCTGAAGCAGGCCGACGACATCGATCTACCTGAGAAGCTGAAGGGCGCGAAGGTGAGCGCGAAGGAGATCGACATGGCATTGCGGCTGATCGACGACATGGCCGACGAGTGGAAGCCCGAGCGCTACCACGACACCTACCACGAGGATCTCCTGAAGCGCATCGAGGACAAGATCAAGGCCGGCCAGACCGAGGCGATCACCGAGCCCGAGAAGGAAGAGAAGGCCGCAAAGGGCGCGGACGTGATCGATCTCATGTCGCTCCTGCGCAAGAGCGTCGAGGGCGGCAAGAAAGCGCCGGCGAAAGGCAAGTCCGCCGCGGCCAACGACGACGAGAAGGAACAGAAGGAAGACAAGCCCCACCACAAGCCCAAGCGCGCGGCTCGAAAGCGGCGGACAGCGTAATGCCCAAGCGCCTCATCCGCTATGCCGTCGTCGGTTGCGGCCACATCGCGCAGGTGGCGGTGCTGCCCGGGTTCGGCAACGCGCGGCGCAACTCCAAGCTCGCCGCCATCGTTTCCGGCGATGCCGTGAAGCGCGATGCATTGAAGAAGAAATACGACATTCCGAAGGCCGTCGATTATGGGGAGTACGACGCGCTGTTGCAGAGCGGCGAGATCGACGCCGTCTACATCGCGCTGCCGAACAACCTGCACGCCGAGTACGCGGAGCGCGCGGCTCGCGCAGGCATGCATGTGCTCTGCGAGAAGCCGATGGCCGTGACCGAGGCGCAGTGCGATCTCATGGCGCGCGTGGCGCGCGAGCACAAGGTCAAGCTGATGGTGGCCTACCGGCTGCATTTCGAGCGGGCCAACCTCGAGGCGATCGAGATCGCGCGCTCGGGGCGCATCGGCGAGCCGCGTCTTTTTACTTCAACTTTCGCCATGAGCGTCGTGCCGGGCAACATCCGCGTACGACGCGAGATGGGTGGCGGCGTGCTGTACGACATCGGCATCTACTGCATCAACGCCGCGCGCTCCCTATTCCGCGACGAGCCGACCGATGTCTGGGCCGCAGGCGCCGGCGTGATCGGTGACGTGGAAGAGTCCGTGAGCGCTGTGCTGCGCTTCCCGAACGAACGCCTGGCGAGCTTTACGTGCAGTTTCGGCGCCACCAAGGTCTCCGAGTACCGCCTGGTCGGCACGAAGGGCGAGCTCGCCGTCGACCCGGCCTATGAATACGCCAAGCCGCTCGAGCACCGGCTGTCCATGGACGGCAATGTGGTGAGCGAGCGGCGCTTCGCCAAGCGCGACCAATTCGCGCCGGAGCTGCTCTATTTCTCGGATTGCATCCTGCAGAACCGCGACCCCGAGCCCTCGGCGGAGGAAGGTCTCGCCGACGTACGCATCATCCGCGCCCTCTATCAGTCCATGCAGTCCGGCCAGCCGGTCGAGCTCCAGCCATTCCAGCGCCACGATCGCCCCAGCCTCGAGCAGGAAATCCGCCGGCCGCCGATCGACAAGCCTTCCGTGATCCACGCCCAGGCACCGTCTGGGGGAAGTTAGCCAGGAGAAGCCATGAACCGCTTTGCATTGAAGAACGAGCTGAAGGTCAAGGGCGGCTGATGGAACAGGCCCAGCCGGTTCTTTCCGTCACGCAGACGCGCGACGGCGTGTGGAGCGTCAACGAGCGCGGCCCGAGCCGCGTCGCCATCGCCTATTTCCCGAGCAAGTGGGGCGCGCTGAAGCATGCCGTGAGGGTCGCGCTCGCCAAGCCGCGCTGCCGCGTGGCGGTCGTGGAGCGGGACGGCACCTCGCGCGTCATGCGCGACTACGAACAGGGGCCGGATAGCGGCAACGTTGAAATCTAGGAGGCTGCAAATGAAGACGTCGACCTTCGCGCTGATCTTCGGTGTGGTTTATCTCGTGCTCGGCCTGCTCGGCCTCGTGCCGGCGATGCTTGTGCCGCCGCCGGCGGACGCGGCACCGACCACCTTTGCCTACATCTATGGCTATCTCTTCGGCCTGTTCCCGGTCAATATCCTCCTCTCGCTGCTGCACCTCGCCATTGGCGCTTGGGGCATCGCGGCGTGGAGAGGCCGGGCAAGCAGCGCGAGCTATGCGCGCGATCTCACCGTGCTCCTCGGCGCCTTGGCGGTGCTGGGCCTGCTGCCGATGACCCGCACGCTGTTCGGCATGATGCCGATCCACAGCGGCGATGTCTGGCTGCACGGCGTGAGCGCCGTGATCGCCGCCTACTTCGGCTGGCGCGAGCCGGCGAGGAGCGCGGAGCGCCGGCGCATCAGGCTCGATCGGCGCCAGCGCATGCTGCCCATCGCGCAAGAGCGGCGTCTCGGCCTTGCAGACCGCCGCGAGCAATGGGGCGGGATAGCCGCTGCCTAGCTAACGGTCCTCGCGGACGGTGCTCGGTCGAAAGTCGTGCGTGAGGTGGTAGACGAGCGGGGGCACCATCTCCTCGCGCGGGTTGGCGGTCGCCACCCGCCCGCTCAAGCCACGCTCGGCCGAGACGCTTAGCGTGCCGAGCTGACGCTTCGTCCACGCCGAGCGCGTCCATACGCTCGCCCCGCTTCCAGTCTCCAGCAGACGTCCCGAGATATCGGCGCGCAGCTCCGCGCGCACATTGCCTTCGAGCCGCGTGAGGTCGGCGACCTTGATCTCGCTGCGCGGCTCGGAGTAGACGATCTCGCCGAGCACCACGGCCTTCACGCCATACTTCTCACCGATCCGGCGCAGCGACTCGGCGTCGAAATCCTTCGCCCCGACCCCGGCGAGCACCGCATCGCGGCTGCCCAGCTCGAGGAAGCGCGTTCCCGGCTGCGCCTCCTGCACTTGCTCTTGAAATTGCCGGGTGGCCTGGGTGCTGAGGGTGCGCTCGGCGTTGGACGAGAAATCGATGATGCCAAGCGTGCCATAGGGCTTCAGGTTGACGAGCGGCGGCACGGGGACGAGCACCGTATGCGAACAACCGCATGCGACGGCAGCGAGCACGGCGAGGAATGCTTTCTTCATCGCAGCCTCCCTTTTGCGACGAGGCTACCGGAGGCGGCGCGGCTTTGCGTGTGTACTAAAGCACGCCGCGCACGATCGTCATTCTTCGATCCGCCATTGTGGGTTCCACGCCACTTCCCAAAGATGACCCTCGGGATCCTTGAAATAGCCGGCGTATCCACCGTAGAAGGTGTCTTGCGCGGGCTTGACCACCTCAGCACCGGCTTTCGCGACGCGGGTCATAGCGTCGTCTACCTCGGCCTTGGAGTTGACATTGTGCGCGATGCAGAATTCAGCCGCGCTCTTCGCACCGGTCGGAATTCCGGCGTCATGCGCGAGGCTCTTGCGCGGCCATAGCGCGAGGCGCATCCCGCTTTCCAGCTCGAAGAACGCCACGGCGCCGTGCTCGAATTCCTTGCCGACGATGCCTTCGGTGTTCCAGCCAAGACCGTCGCGGTAGAAGCGCAGCGCACGCTCGAGGTCGTCGACCCCAAGCGTGATGAGCGTGATCCGCGGCTTCATGCCTCAGTCGACGATGAAAAGCTTGGCGCCGAGCTCTGTATGGGACCGATGCGGCTCCGCGTTATCCGCTACCTGGTAGCTCATCCCCGCACGCAGCGTAAAGCGGCGGCCATCCTTCAGCTCGGTGTGCAACTCTCCCTCGGTGCAGAGGAGGATATGACCCTTCACGCACCAATGATCGGCGAGATAGCCCGGCGTGTATTCGACCATGCGGACGCGAATATCGCCGAATTGCCGCGTGCGCCAATAGGCACTGCCGCGCTCACCCTTGTGCTCGACGCGCTCGAGCTCGGACCAGTCTGTCGTGCCGAAAGGAATCGACGATATTTTCATAGGCTCCTGCTGGCGAGCGCGGCGCCTTCGGCAAGCGATTTCAATTTGGCCCACGCGATCTGCGGATGCGAGCGCCCGCCGAAGCCGCAGTCGCACCCGGCGATGACACTCGCTTTACCGACACGCTTTGCGAAGCGCCGGATGCGCTGCGCAACGACTTCGGGGTGCTCGACGACGTCGGTCGAGTGCGTGACGACGCCGGGGATCAGGATCTTGCCTTCGGGCAGCCGCACGTCGTCCCAGACGGCATACTCGTGCTCATGGCGCGCGTTGGCGCCTTCGATGAGATAGGCCTGCGCCTTCACGCGCAGCATGAGATCGACTACATCCTTGAGCTCGATGTCATGCGCGTGCGGCCCGTGCCAGCTTCCCCAGCACAGGTGATAGCGCACGCGGTCCTCGGGCACATTGCGTAGCGCCTGGTTTAGCGCGTCGATGCGCATCAGGCAGCGTTTGCGGAAGGCGTCCAGGCCCATCTGGATGCCGATGCGATCCCAGAGGGCGACGAGCCAGGCGTCGTCGATCTGCAGTACGACGCCCGACCGCACAATGGTTTCGAACTCCACGCGCATCGCCTCGGCGATGGCATAGACGAACTCTTCTTCCGACTTGTAGTACTCGTTACGCCGATAGACTTCCAGGCTCGCCGGCGCGGTGGCAGTCAGAAAAGCATCTTCGGCCGGCACGTGCGCTCTCAGCGCCGCAATCTCGGCTTCCAATAATTTGGAACCGGTGTAGGTGATCGGCCCGGTGCAGACCCAGATCGGCCGCACGCGCTTGATCTGCTCGCCCGGCGCGTAGAAGAGCGTGCCCTTGTCGCTCGCGTACCGGTAGAAGTCGGCGAACGCCTCCCGATCCTTGCCCTGCGCGATGAGCGGCACGCTGCCCTCGCGCGGTGTGCGCGGCTCGAAACCGCCGAAGCGCGTCTCGACGTAAGAGAGCCAATCGCCGCCTTTGGTGTACTCGCCTTCGTTCACGAGGTCGAGGCCGAGCTCGCGCTGCTTGCGCACCACCCATTCGACGGTGGCGCCGTCCTCGTACGGGAGGCCTCCCACATGGGTGGTCAGGATCTTTTTATCGGAGCGTTTCATTCTTTGGTATGGTACGCATTCCTTAGGAGGAGGAACTCATGCTTCGCATTGCATTCGCCGTGGCCGCCGCGTTCGCTGCCTCGGCCGTTTCCGCGCAACAGACCATCAAGATCGGCATGCCGCTCACGCTCTCCGGCCAGTTCGCCGACGCCGCCAACCAGATGCTGAACGGTGCCAAGACGTACATGAAGATGCACGGCGATACGGTCGCCGGGAAGAAGATCGAGCTCATCACCAAGGACGTCGGCGGGCCGGCGCCGGACGTGGCGAAGCGGCTGTCGCAGGAGCTCGTGGTGCGCGACAACGTCGACATCCTGGCCGGCTACGTGCTCACGCCCAATGCCATGGCGGCGGGCGACGTTTCGTCGGAGGCGAAGAAGTTCATGGTGGTGATGAACGCCGCCACTTCGGTGGTGATCACCAAGTCGCCGTACATGATCCGCACCTCGGTGACGCTGCCGCAGGTGATGGAGACCTTCGGCACCTGGGCCGCCACCAAGGGCGGCATCAAGCAAAGCTACACCATGGTGACGGACTACGGCCCCGGGCACGACTCGGAGACCGCTTTCACCAGCGCCTTCAAGGCGGCCGGCGGCAACATCGCCGGCGCCGTCCGCTTCCCGGTCGCGAACCCGGACTTCTCCGCCTTCGTGCAGCGCGCGAAGGACATCGGGCCAGAGTCGATCTTCATCTTCATCCCGGGCGGCGCGCAGCCCGCCGCGCTCGGCAAGGCGATGGCAGAGCGCGGCATCGACAAGAAGAAGACCAAGGTGCTCGGCTCGGGCGAAACCACGGCGGAAGCGGCGCTGAAGAGCATGGGCGACACGGCGCTCGACATCATCACCGCCTGGCACTACGACTACATGGACAAGAATCCGCTCAACCAGAAGTTCGTCAAGGAATACCAGGCGGTGAGCGGCGGGCGTAATCCCGACTTCTTCTCCATCGGCGGCTACGACGGCATGCATGCCATCTACGAAGCGCTGAAGAAGACCAAGGGCAAGACCGACGGCGACTCCCTGATCGCCGCCGCCAAGGGCCTCAAGTGGGACAGCCCGCGCGGCCCGATGATGATCGACCCCGAAACGCGCGACGTGGTGCAGAACGTCTACATCCGCCACGTGCAGAAGGTCGGCAACGAGCTCGTCAACGTCCCCTTCGACATGATCCCGATGGTCAAGGACCCGGCGGGTGAGCGCCGGAAAAAGGAAGCGGCCAAGAAATAAACCCGGGGCGCTGACCCCGGTTTTCCGACCATGATCTCGTCGCTGGCAGGCGTGCTGTTCGACGGCTTCGCCTATGGGATGCTGCTGTTCCTCCTCTCGGTGGGGCTGTCGGTGACGCTCGGCATGATGAACTTCGTCAATCTCGCGCACTGCAGCTTCGCCATGGTCGGCGGGTACGTGACGGTGAGCCTCGCCGCAAAGTTCGGCTGGCCGTTCCTCGCTACGCTGCCGGCGGCGTTCATTGCCGCCGCCGCGGCGTCCGTCGTGCTGGAGCGCACGCTTTATCGGCGACTCTACCGCGCGTCCGACCTCGACCAGTGCCTGCTGACCATCGGCATAGTGTTCATCTCGATCGCCGGCTACGCCTGGTTCTATACGACGGAGCAGCAGTCGGCGCCGATGCCCTCCTGGCTGCAAGGCGCGCACCACGTCGGCGGCATGACCTTCGCGAGCTACCGCGTGTTCCTCATCGTGATGGGCCTGCTGGTCACCGCGATCCTAGTGCTCCTCCTCGAGCGCACGCGCTTTGGTGCTCAGGTCCGCGCCGCCGTCGACAACCAGCGCATGGCACGCGGCCTGGGCATCGACGTCGATCGCGCGTTCATGATCACCTTCGCGCTCGGTGGCGGCCTGGCCGGGCTGGGCGGCGCGCTCGCCATCAACGTGGTCGGGCTCGATCCGACTTTCGCCCTCGCGTACCTGGTGTACGTGCTGATCGTGGTCGCCGTCGGCGGCCTCGGCTCGATCGGCGGCTCGTTTGCCGCCGCGGTGGTGCTCGGCATCAGCGACATGGCCGGGAAGTATTACTTCCCATGGCTCGGCGCATTCCTCATTTACTTGGTGATGGTCGCCCTGCTCATGTGGCGGCCGGCCGGTCTGTTTGGCAAGCGCTAGCGCCCTTTTCCGCCGCCAGGCGCGCTGGCGGCCGCTCGAGGCCGTCTTCTGGGCGTGCACGCTGCTGCCCTTCCTCGTCACGCCGAGCTATCTCTCGCTCGCGAGCCAGATCGCCATCACTGCGCTCTTCGCGCTGTCGCTCGACCTCATCCTCGGCTACGCCGGCATCGTCTCGCTCGGCCACGCCGCCTTCTTCGGCGTCGGCGCCTATACGGCCGGGCTGATCGCCAAGCATTACTGGACCGAGCCGCTTTCGGCGCTCGTCTTCGCCGCAGCCGCGGCCGGCGTGGTCGGCTATGCGACGAGCCACATCATCGTGCGCTTCCGGCACCTCGCGCTCATCATGCTGACGATG
>C688J18823_10000794_pt1 | contig 18807 bp, 13 predicted proteins | sample HopSoiMetagenom1_FD_18823 | JGI IMG/M metagenome (IMG submission 18823) | reverse complement strand
GCCGATCGACGGCCGCAGGCGCGCATTCGGTATATACATGCCGAACAGTACGTTACCGACGTAGTACGCGCCTACCAACAGAAGTCGTTCGACGAGTTCAAGCGCTACTACCACTCGCTCGATCTCCTGCTGATCGACGACATCCAGTTCTTCTCGAACAAGGGTCGCACGCAGGAAGAATTCTTCTATGCCTTCAACGCGCTGGTGGAGGCGCACAAGCAGATCGTAATCACCTGCGACACCTATCCGAAGGAGATCGCAGGCATGGAGGAGCGCCTGATCTCGCGCTTCGGCTGGGGGCTTACCGTGGCGATCGAGCCGCCGGAGCTCGAAATGCGCGTGGCGATCGTCCTGAAGAAGGCCGAGGCCGAGAACGTGCAGGTATCCGAGGAAATCGCCTTCTTCATCGCCAAGCACATTCGCTCGAACGTGCGAGAGCTGGAAGGGGCGTTGAAGAAGGTGCTCGCCTTTGCGCGCTTCACCGGACGCGAGCTGTCGCTCGATGGGGCGAAGGAGGCGCTGCGCGACATCCTCAACCTCAACAGCCGGCAGGTGAGCGTTGAGGGCATCCAGAAGACCGTCGCCGAGTACTTCAAGATCAAGATCTCGGACATGCACTCCAAGAAGCGCAGCCGCAACGTGGCGCGTCCGCGCCAGGTGGCGATGGCGCTCGCCAAGGACCTCACCCAGATGAGCCTGCCGGAAATCGGCGAGGCTTTCGGCAACCGCGACCACACCACGGTGCTGCACGCCTGCCGCAAGATCGCCGATCTGCGAACGGGGGATACCTCGCTTAACCGCGACTATCTGGTGCTCGAGCAGGTGCTCAAGGGCTGAGACATGGAACAAGCTGTGCGCAACCCGCGTGGGAATTGTGAATAACGGGCGCCTGGCCGGATCGCGCCCAAACTATCCCCAGCGCTCCCGCTTCTCCCCACAGGTTGTCCCGGCCTTCGGCGAGGTGACAAGCCGCTGCCGGCAAAGCGCTTTTCGAGTTATCCGATGATGCAGGCTGCCTCTATTAGCTACTACTAATTAGGTAAATAAGAGAATGATTAAAGCAATGCGAGACGAGCTTCTCGCGCCGCTCGCGGCGGTCAGCGGCATCATCGAACGGCGCCATACGTTGCCCATCCTGTCGAACGTACTGATCGACACCGGTGGCGAGAATCTCTCGTTCCTCGCTACCGATATCGAGATCCAGATCGCGGCGAGGAGCGGCCTTGGCGGCTCACGTGATTCGCGCGCCTTCACGGTCGGCGCGCGAAAGCTGCTCGACATCCTGCGCGCGCTGCCCGAAGACACCGAGGTCAATCTGCAGCCGCAGGACAAGCGCCTGATGGTCAAAGCCGGCCGCAGCCGGTTCACCCTGCAGACGTTGCCGGCAGAGGACTTTCCCCGCTTGGCGCGCGCAGCCGGCGATAGCGCGCGCTTCTCGCTTCCGCAGAAGGTGCTGCGCCGGCAGCTCGGCCTGGTGCACTACGCGATGGCGCAGCAGGACATCCGCTATTACCTGAATGGGCTGCTCATGGTGGTGGACGCCGGTGAGCTGCGGCTGGTCGCGACGGACGGCCACCGGCTGGCGTTTGCATCGCTCGCGCTGGAAGCAAGCATGCCCAAGCAGGAGGCGATCGTGCCGCGCAAGACGGTGCTGGAGCTGACCAAGCTGCTTGCCGACAGCGACGATGAGGTACGGATCGAGCTCTCGAGCTCCCAGGCCGCCTTCACCTTCGGCTCCATCGAGCTCGTCACCAAGCTGGTCGACGGCAAGTTCCCGGATTACACGCGTGTCATTCCGACCCAGCACAAGAACCGGCTGCAGGCACAGCGTGAGCCGCTGCGCCAGGCGCTGCAGCGCGCGGCGATCCTATCGAACGAAAAGTTCCGCGGCGTGCGCTGGGTCCTCGCTGATTCGAGTTTGAAGATCGTTTGTTCGAATGCCGAGCAGGAGGAGGCGCAGGAAGAGCTTGAAGTCGGTTACAACGGTGACGCGCTCGACATCGGGTTCAACGTCAATTACCTGCTCGACGTGCTGAACAACGTGCCCGGCGCGCAGCTCGAGTGCGCCTTCGGCGACGCCTCTTCGAGTGCGCTCATCAGCTATGGCAGCGAGCAGGGGTTCAAGTACGTCGTCATGCCCATGAGGATCTAGCGTTGGCCGCCAATCCAGAAGAATACGGCACAGACGCCATCAAGGTCCTGAAGGGCCTGGAGGCGGTGCGCAAGCGCCCCGGCATGTACATCGGCGACACCTCCGATGGCACGGGCCTGCATCACATGGTGTTCGAGGTCGTCGACAACGCGGTCGACGAGGCGCTCGCCGGCTTCTGCGACGAAATTACCGTCACGATTCATACCGACAACTCCGTGTCGGTAATCGATAACGGTCGCGGTATTCCCACCGGGATCAAGGAAGACGACGAGAACAAGCGCTCGGCCGCCGAGATCGTCATGACAGAGCTCCATGCCGGCGGCAAGTTCGACTCCAACACGTACAAGGTATCCGGCGGCTTGCACGGTGTCGGTGTGTCCGTGGTCAATGCACTTTCGGAGTGGCTGCGCCTCACCATCTGGCGCGACGGCAGGGTGCACCAGATGGAGTTCCGTAATGGCGATGCCGTCGCGCCGCTGAAACTTACCGGCGCGAGCGAGCGGCGCGGCACCGAAGTGCATTTCCTCGCCGCGAAGGCGATCTTCGGCATCGTCGACTATCACTACGACATCCTGGCGCGGCGGCTGCGCGAGCTCTCGTTCCTCAATAACGGCGTGCGCATCGTAATGGTCGACCAGCGCACCGGCAAGGAAGAGAACTTCGCCTTCTCGGGAGGCGTCAAGGGATTCGTCGAGTACATGAACCGCGCGAAGAACGTGCTGCACCCGAATCTTTTCGTCTCGCACGCGGTCAAGGACGGCATCACGGTCGAAGTGGCGATGCAATGGAACGACTCCTACCAGGAGAACGTCCTGTGCTTCACCAACAACATCCCGCAGAAGGACGGCGGCACGCATCTGACCGGGCTGCGAGCGGCGATGACGCGTGCCCTCAACAAGTACATCGAGGAAAAGGAGATCGCCAAGAAGGCGAAGGTCGAGACCACTGGCGACGATATGCGCGAAGGCCTCGCCTGCGTGCTGTCGGTCAAGGTGCCGGAGCCCAAGTTCTCGTCGCAGACCAAGGAGAAGCTGGTTTCCTCCGAAGTCCGGCCGGTCGTCGAGGAAGTCGTGGCCGAGAAGCTGCGCGAGTTTCTAGACGAGCATCCGGTGGACGCGCGCACCATCACGGTGAAGATCGTGGAGGCCGCGGCGGCGCGCGAGGCTGCGCGCAAGGCGCGCGAGATGACGCGCCGCAAGGGAGTGCTCGATGGCATGGGGCTGCCCGGCAAGCTCGCCGACTGCCAGGAGCGAGACCCGGCGCGCTGCGAGCTCTACCTGGTCGAGGGTGACTCCGCCGGCGGCTCGGCCAAGCAGGGACGCGATCGGAAGTTCCAGGCGATCCTGCCGCTCAAGGGCAAGATACTGAACGTCGAGCGCGCGCGCTTCGACAAGCTGCTCTCCTCGGCCGAGATCGCCACCCTCATCACGGCGCTTGGCTGCGGCATCGGCAAGGAGGAATACAACCCCGAGAAGCTGCGCTACCACCGCATCATCATCATGACGGACGCGGACGTCGATGGCTCGCACATCCGGACGCTGCTCCTCACGTTCTTCTATCGGCAGATGCCCGAGCTGGTCGAGCGCGGCCACATCTACATCGCGCAGCCGCCGCTCTACAAGGCGAAGCTCGGCAAGGAGGAGCGCTATCTCAAGGACGAGCACGAGCTGAACGCGTTCATGCTCAAGCAGGCGTTGGTCGAGGCGGCACTCTACCCGCGTGCCGGCGCCGAGCCGCTCGCCGGTGAGCCGCTCGAGCAGCTGGCCAAGTCGTATCTGCTGTCGGAGGCGGTGATCGAGCGTGTCTCGCGGCTGATCGATCGCGATGCGCTACAGGCGATCCTGGGCGATACGCACATTGACCTCAGCGGACGCGCGGCGGCCGAGGCATCTGCCGAGGCGCTGGAGAAGGCGATCGGCGGCGAAGGCATCGCCGTCGCCCCGCACTTCGATCAGAAGACCGACCGCTACCAGGTGCGCATCGAGCGCACCCGCCATGGCAACGTGCGCATGAGCACGATCGACACCGAGTTCGTGCATTCCGGCGACTATGCGCAGATCCGACAGACCGCACAGATGCTCGCCGGCCTGATCGGCGAAGGCGCCTATGTGCAGCGCGGCGATAAGCGCCAGCCGGTGCGCTACTTCGGCGAGGCGATGCGCTGGCTGCTGGGCGAGGTCGAGCGCTCGATGACGCTGCAGCGCTACAAGGGCCTGGGCGAGATGAACCCCGAGCAGCTCTGGGAGACGACGATGAACGTCGAAGCGCGGCGGCTGCTCAGGGTGCAAATCGACGACGGCATCGCCGCCGACGAGATCTTCACCAAGCTGATGGGTGACGAGGTCGAGCCGCGCCGGGCCTTCATCGAGTCGAACGCGCTCGGCGTTCGCAATCTCGACGTCTAGCTAGGCCGCGCGGCGCTTTTTCTTCGCGTCGTCGGGCTTGTCCTTCGCCGCGCGCGCCTGGAATTCGAAGCCGACCTTGCCGTCGGGCGTCTTTACCAGGAATGCCTTGAAACGCCGTCCCTTCTTGGACACGAAGCTGGTCAGCAGGTCGGTACGGCCGGTGGCAAGAAGCTTCTTCATCTGCTCGCGCTCGACCGGCTGCTGCAGGATCACGCGACCCGAACGGAAGTCGCAGCTGCGCTCCGGGCCGAGGGCTTTCTCGCACGTGTAGGTGACGCCGTGCTCGAAGACGCGCGCAGCGCACTTCGGGCAGTTTCCGAGCGGCTCCTGGCCGCTGAAATCCGGCGCCTCCGTACCTTCGCCGGAGGCTTGGCCGAAGTCGAATTCCGGCCGAAGCTCGTCCGACAGCCGAACCAGGGCGCTGAACGGCCGGCCCTGCTTGCTGCGAAAACCGGTGAGCGGGCCGACCACGCGCTTGGTGATCAGCTCGGCCACTTCCTCGGGCGACCACTCGCGGCCTGAGGTGACCTTCCAGATTGAGAAGTCGCACTTCTGGCACTGGAACTTGCGGTAATTCTCCTGCACCACGCCGCCGCATTTCGGGCAGGGCGCGGGCACCGTCGCGTACACCACGTCGGGGATGTCGCCCTCCTTTATAACGGCGACCATCTTGCGCACCAGCTCGCCGATCTGGTCCATGAACTCATCGCGCGAGAGCTTGCCCGCCTCGATCAGCTTTAGCTTGTGCTCCCATTCGCCGGTGAGCTCCGGCGAGGCGAGCTCAACGAGATGCAGCATGTGCAGCGCGAAGAGGAGCGAAAACGCTTTGGGCGTCGGCACCAGCTCGCGCCCGTCGCGATTGATGTATTCCTCGCGAATCAGACCCTCGATGGTCGCCGCACGTGTCGCCGGCGTGCCGAGCCCCTTGGCCGCCATCGCCTCGCGCAGCTCGTCGTCCTCCACCAGCTTGCCGGCCCCTTCCATCGCGGAGAGCAGCGTCGCTTCCGTGTAGCGCGGCGGCGGCTTGGTCTGGTTCGCCTGCGCGGCCACCTCCAGCAGGCTCACCTTCTCGTTCTGCTCGATCGCCGGCAGGTTCTCGCGCTCCTCGCCGGCCGCGCGTCCGTAGATGGCAAGCCAGCCCGGCGTCTGCAGCACGCGACCATCGGTCTTGAAGTGATATTCCTGCACACGCGTGATGCGCGTGGTCTGCAGGTATTCGGCCGCCGGATAGAACACGGCGAGGAAGCGGCGCACCACCATGTCATAGAGCTTCTGCTCCGCCTCGTTCAGCTGCTTCGGTGTCTGCAGGGTCGGGATGATCGCGAAGTGGTCCGAGATCTTCGTGTTGTCGAAGATTCGCTTGTTCGGCTTTACCCAGCTCTGCTTCAGAACCTGGCGCGCGAACGTGGCATACGCGTCGGTCTCGCCCAGCACCTTCATCGTGTCTTTGACCGTAGGCAGGTAATCCTCGGGTAGCGCCCGCGAGTCGGTGCGAGGGTAGGTGAGCACCTTGTGCTTCTCGTACAGCGCCTGCGCGAGGGAGAGCGTCATGCGCGCCGGGAAGCCGAAGCGCCCGTTCGCCTCGCGCTGCAGGCTGGTCAGATCGAAAAGAAGCGGCGACAACTGCGTCGAAGGCTTGCTCTCCTCGGACGCGATGCCCGTCTTGCCCTGACACGCCGCGACGATCGCCGCCGCCCGTTTTTCCTCCCACAGGCGCTCGGCCTTGCGCTCCGGATCGTCGTCCTTCTTGAATTGCGGATCGAACCAGCGCCCGGGGTACTCGCCCGCCTTGGCAGCGAAGCGCGCGTGCACTTCCCAGTAGTCCTTGGACGTGAACGCTTTGATCTTCTCTTCGCGCTCGACCAGGATGGCGAGCGTCGGCGTCTGAACGCGGCCAACGGTGGTCAGATAGAAGCCGCCCTCCTTCGAGTTGAAGGCGGTCATCGCGCGGGTGCCATTGATGCCCACCAGCCAATCCGCCTCCGAGCGGCTCTTCGCAGCGTCGGCGAGCGGCAGCATCTCCTTGTCCGCGCGCAGTCGTGCGAATCCCTCCCGGATGACTGCGGCGTCATCGATTGCAGCCAGAGGCGCTCGATCGGTTTTTTCACGCGCGCGTGCTGCACGATGTAGCGAAAGATCAGCTCGCCTTCCCGGCCGGCGTCACAGGCATTCACCAACGCCGTGACGTCCTTGCGCTTCATCAGACGCAGGAGCACGTTAAGCCGCTGCTCACTTCTCTCGAGCGGCGCCAGCTCGAAGCGCGGCGGAATGACCGGCAGATGCTTGAAGGACCACTTGCCGCGCTTCACTTCGTATTCGTCCGGCACGGCAAGCTCGAGCAGGTGCCCGACGGCTGAAGAAAGGACGTAGTCGTCGCTTTCGAAGTAGTCGCCTTTGCGGGTGAAGCGGCCGAGCGCGCGAGCGATGTCGTTCGCGACCGACGGCTTTTCGGCGATGATGAGTTTTTTGCCCATGGGCCTGCGAAAGGCCGCCGATGATAAGTGCAAACATCGGCGCCGTTCAACCGGAGCCGCTCGCCGCCTCGTTGCTACGCGCGCGCGTGCGCGCGTAGGCTTTTCAGTTGGGCAGGCGCGAGTGGCCGGTACTGAACAGATCCTCGGCGAGCAGCTGACTCGTCGGGGTCTGCTTATTCCACAGCACCATGAGAACGATGAGCTTGAGCTGGTCGAGGCACAGCGTCGCCCCGGACGCGGCGAGCGAGCGCTCCAGTACCAGCTCTCGCGTCTCCGGGTTGAGGATGCCGGAATGTTCAAGCGTCATCACAAAGCCGCGGCATTCCGCGTCGAGCTTCGCGAGCTCGCGCGGTGCGAACGCGCGGAAGCTCCTCCGCGGGTCGGGCAACGTCGCCGATACGCCGCGTGGCGCATGCAGCACGCCCGCCAGCCAGTGCAGCGCCTCCGTGATGTCCGAATCCTCGAAGCCCGCCGCCGAGAGCTTGCGCGCTACACGCTCGCGGTCATCGGCGAGTTCCGCCTGCTGGCAGTTCTCAAACAGGTACACCAAGACGTCGTACATAGTAGGCACTCCTTTCTTATAACGCGGGGCCGCGACAAGCGTTTACCCGCGGTGCGCCTTTTCCAGGCGCTGGTAAAGCCCTCCCGGCAGCACGGTCACCCGGCCGGCGAGCTCCAGGCGTAGCAGCTCCGCCGCCACCTGCTCGGCGGTGAGGCCGGCACGCGTGCAAAGTGAATCGACATCCACCGGATCGTGTCCCATGACCGCGAGCAGTCCGGTGTCGGCTACCGTTGGCGCGGCGCTCGTGTCGGCCGCGCCGCTTGGCCGAAAGCCGGCGAGCTCCGAAAGCACGTCGTCGGCGGATTCGACGAGCTTGGCGCCGGTCTTGATGAGCGCATGGCAGCCCTTCGCCAGCGGCGAATGGATCGAGCCCGGAATCGCGTAGACGTCGCGCCCCTGATCAGCGGCAAGACGCGCGGTGATCAGCGATCCCGAAGGAAGAGCCGCTTCGACCACCAGGCAGCCGCGCGCGAGACCGCTGATCAGCCGGTTGCGTCGTGGAAAGTTGTGGCCGATCGCCGGCGTGCCCAATGCGAATTCCGATACCAGCACGCCCTTCTCGGCGATCTCCGCGGCGAGCTCGGCATTGCGCGTGGGATAGACCACATCGATGCCGGTGCCGAGCACCGCGACGGTGGAACCCGGACCGGCGAGGCCGCCCCGGTGCGCCGCCGTGTCGATGCCGAGCGCAAGACCCGAGACGATCGTGAGCCCGGCCTCGCTCAGCGCCTTGGCGAACTGCCAGGCATTGCTTTCGCCTTGTGCCGAAGCGTTGCGGCTGCCGACGATGGCAAGCGCCGGCGCACGCAGGAGCTCGAGCCGGCCATGCACGTAGAGCAGCGCGGGCGGATCGCTTGTTTCTAGAAGCGCTCGCGGATACGTCTCGTCGGCAAGCGTGACGATGTGATGCCGCTCGGCCGCGGCCCAGTCGAGCGCGCGCGCCGCGAGCTCGCGCACGCGTGTCGAATGGAGCGCTTCCAGCGTCGCGGGCGGCAAATGAGCGGCGAGCTCTGAGCGCTCTCGTGCCAGCACAGCGTCTGGCAGGCCGAATTGCCGAAGCAGGTCACGCAGCGTCGAGGCGCCAAGCCCGGGAGTCAGCGTGAGCTGCAACCAGCTCGCGAGTCCCGGGTCGGGCTTCATGGGTGCGGCGCGCGCTGCCTGCTACGGTGTCTGCACAACGTCGAATGGGCCGATCGGCCGCGAGATGTGCATCACCAGCGCGTACGACACGCGGTTGAAGACGCGGAACACGAATGCGAGCCCGGCCCGCTCATCCGGCAGCTTGATGTTCGCATCGCGCGCATCGCGGGCCTTGAAGACATCGCGCACCGACCCGCCAAGGGAGTAAAGCGCCAGCACATGGCCGACTTCGAGGCCGTCGCGCGCGCCGCGGTTGATGCTGATGATCGTCTGAGGGCCGGCTTCCGCCACCTTGCCGAGGCCGCCATGGATGGCGATGACCCGGCCGCGAATGTTGCTCGCCGGTGAGTGCGGCGCGTAGTTGATGACTTGCGGCGGCCCTGCAGGCACGAGTTTGTCGCCGGCGCCCATTTCCTGCGCTGCGCTCGTCAGCACCACGGTCGCCGGGTCACCGTCGCGCTCCAGTCGCGCGGTGCCCAGGTAGATTGCCTCGTACGCAAGCGTCTGGTTGGTATCCGGATCCACCAGTGGGGCGCCGCGCCGGTAGACATACCAGCTTTCCTCATTCGAGCCGGCAATGCCGCGTACGTAAGCGCTGTTTCCAGCGGCCAGAATGACCCGATCGCCCTGCGTGCCGACGATGGTCGGCGCCTTGTCGAGGCCATCGGGCTCGACCACCAGCGGGCGGGAGAGGAAGGGCTCGATAACCGAGGAGGGAATGCTCGGGATGCTTTCTTTTGCGAGCGACTGGCCGCGGATCCGAGGACCGAGCTTTTGTGACCCGGATGGTGCGGCTCCGCCGGCCCGTCCGGAGCCGGTTTCGGTTCCCGTCTCGGTGCCCGCCCCCGTGCCCGTACCGATGGTTACCTGCCCGCGCGCCCGGTCGAGCGTAATGACGTAGCCGGGATAGATCAGGTGCGGGTTGCGGATCTGGTCCTTGTTGAGACCCCAGAGTTCGGGCCAGCGCCAGGGTGAATCGGTGTAGCGCTGCGAAATCCCCCAAAGCGTGTCCCCGGGAACTACGACGTAGCGGTCCGGCGCGTCCGGCCGGATGGTGAGAGGTGTGCTGGGAGCCTGTGCGCCGGCCGCGGCGCAGAGTACGAATAAACTGAGTGCTGTGATAGACTTACGCAATTGCTCGACCATGTGACCCCGCCCGTTTTTTATTGCGGCTCCTGGATCGGCCTTTGTTCAAATAGCTTATGTGGCGCATTAGATTGTCCATATAATCTATTCAATTAGCAAGTAAATTTGGCTTCATGGCGATTCTGAACATCCTCCGATATCCCGACGCGCGCCTCCACAAGGTCGCATTCCCCGTAACCGTCTTCGATGCCGGCCTCAAAAAGCTGGTCGCGGACATGACTGAAACGATGTACGCGGCGCCGGGCATCGGCCTCGCGGCGACGCAGATCGACGTCCATAAGCAGGTGATCGTGGTCGACGTCTCGGAGCGGCGCGATTCGCTCGTCGTGCTGGTCAATCCCGAGATTGTCGAGGCGACCGGGGAATCCGATATCGAGGAAGGCTGCCTTTCGCTCCCGGGCATCTACGAGCTGGTGCCGCGGGCCGAGCGGGTCAAGGTTCGCGCGCACGATCAGAACGGCAATGCCTTTACCCTCGAGGCGCAGGGTCTGCTCGCCGTATGCATTCAGCACGAGATGGATCACCTGCACGGCAAGGTGTTCGTCGAGAACCTGTCGCAGCTAAAGCAACAGCGCATCCGCGCAAAGCTCGCCAAGCAGCTGCGCAAGTCCGCCTGACGCGTCCCTGCGCCTAATCTTCGCCGGGACACCGGCGTTTGCCTCGAGCGCCCTCGTGCGCCTGCGGGCGGCCGGGCATGACGTCGTCCTCGTTCTGACCCAGCCCGACCGGCCCGCCGGCCGGGGACAACGCCCGATGCCAAGCGCCGTAAAGGTCTCGGCGCTCGAGCATGGGCTGGAGATCCTTCAGCCGCTGAGCCTGCGCGATGACGCAGTGCTCGATCGGCTGCGCAGTGCTCGCGCCGATGCCCTGATCGTGGCCGCCTACGGGCTGCTGCTGCCGCCGCCAGCGCTCGAAGCGGCCCGTCATGGGTCGATCAACATCCATGCATCGCTGCTGCCCCGCTGGCGCGGCGCCGCGCCGATTCAGCGGGCCCTCTTGGCAGGCGACGGCGAGACGGGCGTGTCAATCATGCAGATGGACGCGTTCCTCGATACCGGGCCGGTCTACGCGCAACGCCGGCATCCCATCGGCCCAGAAGATGACACCGGCACCTTGCAGGATCGGCTCGCCGAGCTCGGCGGCGATCTGCTGCTCGAGGTGCTGGCCGCCATCGACCATGGAGAGGCACGCGCGGTGCCGCAGCCGCAGACCGGCGCTACCTATGCGCCGAAAATCGACAAGGCGGAGACCTGGCTCCGCTGGGACCACCCTGCGGCGGAGCTCGAGCGCGCTGTGCGCGCCTTCCGGCCGTCGCCGGGGGCCAGCGCGCGATTCTGCGGCGAAACGCTCAAGGTCTGGCGTTCCCGGGTCGTTGCGAGCCGCGGCGCGCCGGGCAGCCTGCTCGACTTCCCGGATGCGCTGCACGTCGCGTGCGGCAAGCAGGCGCTTGCGCTGGAGGAGCTCCAGCCGGCCGGCGGGCGTCGCATGACGGCCGCGGAATATCTGCGCGGCCGCCGCATTGGGCGCGACGCGCGGTTCGAATGACGGCGGGCGCAACGCTCGCTGCGGAGCTCGCCCAGGCCGCGCGCATGGTGTCGCGCGTTGCCGCCGGAAAGAGCCTTTCCGAACAGTTCGAGGACTACACGGCCGCCGCGCATACCTCTCGCGGCGCGCTGATCGACCTTACCCATGGCACGCTGCGCCGCTATGGGCGCCTGCAGGCCATCGTGCAAGAGCTCTCGGCACGCGGTCGAGCCGACGATCGCGTGCAGGCGCTGCTGTGGTGCGCGTTGTACGCGGTGGAATCGGGACGCTATCGCGAGCACACGATCGTCGATCAGGCGGTGAAGGCGTGCACGCTCATGGAGCTGTGGAGCGCCAAAGGATACGTCAATGCGCTGCTGCGCAGATTCCTGCGCGAGCGCACCGCCATCGAGGCCGCTATTGCGCGCGACGAGGTGGCGCTCTACCAGCATCCGGGCTGGTGGATCGATTTGCTGCGCGGCGCCTACGCCGGCAATTGGCAAGCGGCGCTGGCCGCGGGCAATGGCCATCCGCCGATGTGCTTGCGCGTGAACCGGCGGCGCACCGATGCCGCCGCCTATGAAACAGAGCTCGCACGCCAGGGCCTGAGCGCCCGGCGCTGCAGTGCCGAGGCGCTGCTTCTGGAGCGGCCGGTACCGGTGGAGCGGCTGCCCGGGTTCGCCTCGGGCGAAGTGTCGGTGCAGGATCTCGGCGCGCAGCGCGCCGCGCCTCTCCTCGGGCTGAGCGCCGGTCAGCGCGTGCTCGATGCATGCGCTGCGCCCGGCGGAAAGAGCGGGCACTTGCTCGAGCTTGCCGACGTTACGCTGACGGCGCTCGACGTGAACGCGGCCCGCGCCGCGCGTATTGCTCCGAACCTCGAGCGGCTCGGCTTGCGCGCGGAAGTGAGGGTGGGTGATGCCGCGCATCCCGAGGCCTGGTGGGATGGCGTTTCGTTCGATCGCATCCTCGCCGATGTGCCCTGCTCGGCTTCCGGCATCGTGCGGCGCCATCCGGACGTGAAATGGCTGCGGCGCGCAAGCGACCTCGCGGCCTTCGCCGCGCGCCAGTCGTCGATCGTGGGGGCGCTTTGGCGGCTGCTCGTACCGGGTGGTAAATTGCTGTATGCCACCTGCTCGCTTTTCCCCGAAGAGAATGAGCGCGTGGTTGCCGCATTCCTCGGCGGCGAGCCTGGCGCTCGGCGACTGCCCCTGTCCGACGGCCAGCCCGCGCAATGGCTGCCGGGCGACCAGCACGACGGCTTCTACTACGCGTTGATCGAAAAACCAGTCTGACATGCGCGCGGTGCGCCGCATCGCTCTGTGGGCCTTGCTCGCATCGCTGGTGCTGCCGCTTGCGCGCGCCGACGAGATCAGCGTGCGGGGCGCGCAGCTGCGCCCGGTGGAGGACGGGCTGGTGCTCGACGCCGACTTCGACTTCGAGCTCACGCCACGGCTCGCCGAGGTGGTCTCCGGCGGCGTGCCGCTCTATTTCCGTGTCGACTTCGAGCTGACGCGGCGGCGCTGGTACTGGTTCGACGAAAGCGCCGCTTCCAAGCGACTGCATCTGCGCCTGTCCTATCATGCCCTGACGCGGCAGTACCGGCTTTCGACCGGCCTGCTGCAGCAGAGCTTTGCCACGCTCGATGAGGCACTGAACGTGCTCAAGCACATTCGTAACTGGCTGGTCGTCGATCGCACGGTGACTTTCGCCGAGGCGGACTATGACGCAGCGGTACGCATGCGACTCGATCCGTCGCTCCTGCCCAAGCCGTTTCAGCTGAGCGCGCTCACCAACCGCGAGATGCAGCTGGAATCGCCATGGCGGCGCTTCATCGTGCGCGCGCCGCGCCAGTTGCCGGCGCCTGTGGAGAGCCGTGAGCCGGCCGCGGCCAGGGAACGATGAAGCTGCTCCTCATCATCGGCAGCGGCGTCGCGGCGGTCGGCCTTTTCCTGCTCGCCACGGCGAGCGGCGACACGGCGTTTTTCGCCCAGCAATACCCGCTGCTGCTGGCGCTCAATGCGGCGCTCGCGGTGCTGCTGGCGGCGCTGGTCATTTACCAGCTCGCGGCGCTTGCGCGCCGCTATCGCGCGCGCGTGTTCGGCACACGGCTGACCTGGCGGCTGTTTCTGCGCTTCGCCGCGCTTGCGGTGCTGCCGGGCCTGATCGTCTATGCCGTCTCGGTGCAGTTCATAACGCGCTCGATCGAGTCGTGGTTCGACGTAAAGGTCGACGCCGCCCTCGAGGGTGGCATGAACCTCGGGCAGCAGGCGATCGACCAGATGCAGGTCGAGCTACAGGCGAAGGCGCGCGCCATGGCGCTCGAGCTGGCCGATGCGCCGGCCGCGCAGGTCGTGACGAACCTGGAGCGGCTCCGGCTGCAGGCCGGGGTACGCGAGGCGCTGCTGGTGAACGCACGCGGACGGCTGCTCGCGGCCGCGACCGAGGACACGGCCAACCTGGTGCCCGAACTGCCGGCGCCGTCGCTCCTGAGGCAGGCCCGCGCACAGCGCGGCCATGTCGCGGTCGAAGCGCAGCCCGGCAAGGGGCTTTGGCTTCGCGCCATCGTCCCGGTCGAGGCACTGGCGCTCGCGGCCGAGCCGCGGTTCCTGCAGTTGCGCGCCCCAGTACCGCCGAGCCTGGCGCGCAACGCCGAAGCGGTGGAGGCGGCCTATCGCGACTATCGCGAGCTCGCCCTATCGCGCGACGGTCTGAAGCGCATCTACATAGTGACGCTCAGCTTCGCGCTTCTCATGGCGCTGTTCGTGGCGATCGCCGTGGCGGCGACGCAATCGAAGCTCCTCGCCGACCCACTCGCTACGCTCGCGCAGGCGATGCAGGCAGTGGCGCGCGGGGACTTCTCGCGCCACGCGCCGGTAACCAGCCGCGATGAGCTCGGCGTCCTCACCGAGTCGTTCAATTCGATGACCCGTCAGCTCGAGGAAGCGCGGCGGGTGCTGGAGGCGAACCGCACGGCGCTCGAGGCGGCAAAGGCGCGCCTTGAAAACATCCTCGCCAATCTGTCCGCCGGCGTGCTCGTATTCGCACAGGACCTGGCGCTGTCGATCTCCAACCGCGGCGCGCTCGCCATTCTGGGCACGGAGCTCGACGAGTTTTCGGAGTTGATGCGTGCCCATCTACGCGAGCAGGGCGCCAAGGCTTGGCAGCTCGAGCTCGAGCTGAAGGGCAGCCGCAAGTCTTTGCACGCGCGCGGCGTTGCGCTGCCAGAGGCCACCGGCGGCGGCTATGTCGTCGTGTTCGACGACATCACGCAGCTGATCAATGCGCAGCGCGCCATCGCCTGGGCGGAGGTGGCNCGGCGCCTCGCCCACGAGATCAAGAACCCGCTCACCCCGATTCAGCTCTCGGCGGAACGGCTGGAGATGAAGCTCGCCGGGCGGCTGTCGCGCGAGGATGCGGAGGCCCTGCGCCGCTCGACGGGAACTATCGTCAACCAGGTCGCGGCGCTCAAGGCGATGGTCGACGACTTTCGCGACTATGCGCGGCTGCCGGCGCCCCAACCGGCGCGCCTCGATCTCAACGCGCTGCTGAGCGAGGTGCTCGCCCTGTACGAAAATCCGCAGGTGCCGATCACCCAGCGCTTTGCACCCGGGCTGCCGCCGGTCTGGGCGGACGCGGCGCAGATACGCCAGGTGATCCACAATCTCGTGCAAAACGCGCAGGACGCGCTCGAGACCGTGCGTGCCGCCGGCCGCACGCCCTCGATCGAAGTGCGCACCGAGCTCGCCGGCGACCGCGTGCGCCTTGCGGTGTCGGACAATGGCGGCGGCTTTCCCGAGGAACTGATGGCGCGCATCTTCGAGCCCTATGTGACGACCAAGCCGCGCGGCACGGGCCTGGGCCTCGCCATCGTCAAGAAAATCATCGACGAGCACCACGGCACGGTGTCGATCGAGAACCGCGAGCCGCGCGGCGCCTCGGTCAGCGTGCTGTTGCCTCTCGCGAAGGCCGCCTGAACATGGCGCAGATCCTGGTCGTCGACGACGAAGTCGGCATCCGCGAGCTTCTCTCGGAGATCCTTGCGGACGAGGGCCACCAGGTGGCGCTCGCCGAAAGCGCCGCCGATGCGCGTCGGCTGCGCGAGCGCGGACGCCCGGATCTGGTGCTGCTCGATATCTGGATGCCGGATACCGACGGCATCACGCTGCTCAAGGAATGGGCGGCGAGCGGCCAGCTCACCATGCCGGTGGTGATGATGTCAGGCCACGCGACAATCGAGACCGCGGTCGAAGCGACTCGCATCGGCGCCCTCGATTTCCTCGAGAAACCAATCGCGCTGCAGCGGCTACTGACCACGGTCAAGCGCGCGCTGCGGCACCCGGAGTCGACCGCAGCGCCGCAAGTGAGCCTCGCCCCGCTCGGCCGTTCCGGCGCGCTGGCCGACGCGAAGAAGCGGCTGGCGCAGGTCGCGCAGCTGGCCGCGCCACTGCTGCTGCGCGGCGAGCGCGGCATGCGCGCCGAGCTTTTCGCCCGCCTGCTGGTGCCCTTGGGCGCCCCGTTCGTGGCGGGCGCCGAGACGCTGGCCGAAGCGCCGTCCGATCTGCTCGCCAAGGCGGCGGGCGGCGTGCTTTTCCTGCCCGACCTCAGCCGTCTGGAGCGGGCGGAGCAGCGCCACATCGAATTCCTGCTGCCGCGTGCCGACAAGTACAAGGCGCGCATCGTGTCTTTCTCGCCAGTCGACCCGCGCGCGTTGGTGGAAAAGCACGATTTCGACCCCGACCTTTGCTTGCGGCTCGCCGAGCTCACGCTGAAGTTGCCTGCCGTACGCGAATTCGCCGAGGACGTTCCGGACCTCGCCTCGCTAATGCTCGCGCAGCTGGTCGAAGCACGCCTTTGCCCGCCGCGGCGCCTTGCGATTGCCGCCCTCAATGCGCTTCGCCACTATCCGTGGCCAGGCAACCTGGCCGAGCTCGAAAGCGTGGTGAAGGATCTCGCCTTCACTTCGCTCGAGGACGAGGTCCAGCTGCAGGACGTGGAGCGGGTGATCGCGGCACGCGGNTCCCCCGGCACGCTGCCCGAGGTGGCGCTCGACCGGCCCTACCGCGAAGCGCGTGAAGCGTTCGAGCGCGTCTATTTCGAGAACCTGCTCGCGCGCGAGCACGGCAGCATGTCGCGCGTGGCGGAACGCTCCGGCCTCGAGCGGACGCACCTCTACCGCAAGCTCAAGGCTCTCGGACTGCCCGTCGGGCGCCGCGAGGAAAGCTAAGGCTGCTTCTTNGGCTTCTTCGGCCGATGCGGCCGCTTCTTGCCGTAGCTCGCGCGGTAGATCTTGCCGCGCCGCGTGCGCTTGTCACCTTTTCCCATGGCGGCCGATTATAGCGACGCGCTCGCGGCCGTCGCCGCGGGTTCGTAGGCGAGGTTCGGCGCGAGCCACCGTTCGGCCTCGGCGAGCGGGCAGCCGCTGCGGCGCGCGAAGTCCTCGACCTGGTCCCGGCCGATCTTGCCGACGGCGAAGTAGGACGACTGCGGATGCGAAAGATAGAACCCGGCCACCGACGAGGGCGGCAGCATTGCGTAGGACTCGGTCAGCCGCATGCCGGCGCGGCGCTCCGCTTCGAGCAGCTGGAACAATCCTCCCTTGGCCACGTGGTCCGGACATGCCGGGTAGCCCGGCGCCGGCCGGATGCCGCGATACGACTCGGCGATCAACGCTTCCCTGGAGAGCTGCTCGTCGCGCGCGTAGCCCCAGAACTCGCGCCGCACCTGCTCGTGAAGCCGCTCGGCGAACGCCTCGGCGAAACGGTCGGCGAGCACCTTGAGCATGATGGCGTTGTAGTCGTCGTGGCTCGCCTCGTAAGCGCGCACGCGCTCCTCATAGCCGTCCGCGCATACCGCGAACGCCCCGGCCCAATCCGGCACGCCACTCGACTTGGGGGCGACGAAGTCGGCGAGGCACAGGTTCGGCCGTCCCTGCGGCTTGCGGTTCTGCTGGCGAAGGTTGTGCCACGTGATGAGCCGCTCGCGCCGCTCCTCGTCAGCATAGATCTCGATATCGTCGGCATTGACCTGCGCGGCCGGATAGAGCGCCAGGACGCCGTTCGCCACGATCCAGCGCTCCTCGACGACGCGCTCGAGCATCGCCCGGCCTTCCGCGAGCAGCTTGCGCGCCTCGGTTCCGACCACCGGATCCTCCAGGATCCGCGGATACGAGCCCGACAATTCCCACGCCTGGAAAAAGGGCGACCAGTCGATATACGGCACGAGCTCGCCGAGCGGATAGTCGGCAAGCTCGACGATGCCCGTACGCGCCGGCGCGGGCGGGCGATAGGCCTGCCAGTCGGTCTTCAGGCCGAGCCGGCGCGCCTCGCCAAGCTCGAGCAACGGGCCCGGGCCGCTCTTCTGACTGTGCTGTAGCCGGATCTTTTCGTAGTCGGCGCGCACTTCCGCGAGATAGGCGTCGCGGCCCTCGGCGAGCAGTCCCTGCACCACCGGGACGCTGCGCGACGCGTCGGGTACATAAACCACGGGGCCTGAGTAGTTGGGCGCGATCTTCACTGCCGTATGTGCGCGCGAAGTCGTCGCACCCCCAATCAGGAGCGGCAGGCGCAGCTGCAAGCGTTCCATCTCACGCGCGACGTGCGCCATTTCCTCGAGAGACGGCGTGATCAGCCCCGACAGGCCGACGACGTCGGCGTTTTCGCGCTGCGCCGTCTCGAGGATCGTCTGCGCGGGGACCATCACGCCGAGGTTGAGCACCTCATAGTTGTTGCACTGGAGTACGACCGCGACGATGTTCTTGCCGATGTCATGCACGTCACCCTTGACGGTGGCGAGCACGATCCTGCCCTTGGCGCGCGCGCGCTCGCCGCTTCGCGCCTTCTCCGCCTCGATGTAGGGCACCAGGTGCGCCACCGCCTGCTTCATGACGCGAGCGGATTTCACCACCTGAGGCAGGAACATCTTGCCGGCGCCAAAGAGATCGCCGACGATTTTCATGCCGTCCATCAACGGTCCTTCGATCACCTGGATCGGCCGCGGGTACTTGAGCCGCGCCTCCTCGGTGTCGGCAACGACATGCGTCGATATGCCGTTTACCAGCGCATGCGAGAGCCGTTCTTCCACGCTCGCGGCGCGCCAGGCGTCGTCCTTGCCGGCCTGCTTGGTGGTCGCCTTGACGCGGCTGGCGAACTCGATCATCCGCTCGGTGGCGTCGGGCCGCCGGTTGAAGATCACGTCCTCGACACGCTCGCGCAGCTCGGCGTCGAGCTCGGCGTACACGCCGAGCTGCCCGGCATTGACGATGCCCATCGACATGCCGGCGGCGATGGCGTGATAGAGAAACGCCGTGTGCATCGCCTCACGCACCGTGTCGTTGCCGCGGAACGAGAAGGAGAGGTTCGATACGCCGCCCGACACCTTGGTCTGCGGCAGATTGGCACGAAGCCA
>C688J18823_10000793_pt1 | contig 18831 bp, 17 predicted proteins | sample HopSoiMetagenom1_FD_18823 | JGI IMG/M metagenome (IMG submission 18823) | reverse complement strand
CCATGCGCTCGGGATGGAACGGCTCGAGTCCGGTCAGCTTCTCGCCGACGCCCGCGAACTTCACCGGCTTGCCGGTGACGTGGCGCACCGAAAGCGCGGCGCCGCCACGCGCGTCGCCGTCGAGCTTGGTGAGGATCACGCCGGTGAGCGGCAGGCGCTCGTTGAACGCCTTCGCCACGTTCACCGCGTCCTGGCCCTGCATCGCGTCGACCACGAAAAGGGTCTCGATCGGTTTTAGCGTCGCGTGCAGCTCGGCGATCTCTCGCATCATCTCATCGTCGATGGCCAGGCGCCCGGCCGTGTCGACGATCAGCACATCCATGTAATGCGTACGCGCGTACTCGATCGCGGCGCGCGCGATGTCCACCGGCTTTTGATTCGTCTGCGAGACAACGAACTGCGCGCCGGCCTGCCCCGCCACCGTCTTCAGCTGCTCGATGGCCGCCGGACGGTAGACGTCGGTGGACACCATCGCGACTTTCTTCTTCTCGTCCTTGAGCATCAGCGCGAGCTTGCCGCTCGTCGTGGTCTTGCCCGAGCCCTGCAGGCCCGCCATCAGGATGACCGCGGGCGGCTGCGTCGCAAGATTGAGCGGTGCGTTCGCCTCGCCCATCAGCGCCGTGAGTTCGCGGTGCACCACGCCAACCAGCGCCTGCCCCGGCGTGAGGCTGCCGACCACTTCCGACCCGAGTGCCTTGGCGCGCACTGAGTCGATGAAGTGCTTTACCACCGGCAGCGCGACGTCGGCTTCCAGCAGCGCGATGCGCACTTCGCGCAGCGCTTCCTGGATGTTCTCTTCGGAGAGGCGTGCCTCTCCGCGAATGTGCTTGACGATGCCCGCCAGGCGGGTCGTCAGGGTATCGAGCATAAGTGGGGTGCTAAACTGAAGAAGTGCCCGACATTGTAATTCACGGGATCGCGTGCGCCGCGTACCTCGTCCTTGCTTGGCACTTCTGGAACACGCGCTGGCGCCGGGCGGCGGCGGCGCAGCCGTTGCGTGGCTGGGAACGCGCAGCCGTCCTGGTCCCGCTGCTCGTGCATGCCGGACTCCTCTATTCCGATCTTTTCGCCGCCGCCGAGCCGCGTTTCGGTTTCGCGCAGGCGCTCTCGGTGATGATGGCGCTCGCGGTGCTCGTGTGCTGGCTGGAAGCGCTCGCCTACCCGATCGAGGCGGTATTTCCGCTGGTGCTTCTGGCCGCGGCGCTCTGCGCGCCGCTGCCGGCGTTCTTTGCCGGGCGGCCGCTGCCGGGGGCGATCAACTTCGAATTCCGCCTGCATCTGGTATTCGGCCTGCTCGCGTATAGCCTCTTCACGGTCGCTACGCTGCACGCCGTGCTGATCTCGCAGGTGGAGCACCGCCTGCACGGCACGCCCGGCCTCGACGGTCCGTTCGCCCACTTGCCGCCGCTCTTGTCGCTCGAGCGCCTGGTGTTCATCCTGATTGCGGCCGCGTTCGCCGTGCTGAGCGTGACGCTGGTCCTCGGCGTGGCGTACTCCGAGGCGTTCCTCGGCCGCGCGCTTCGCTTCGAGCACAAGACGGTGTTCGTGCTCCTCTCGTGGGCGATCTTCGGCCTGCTGCTCGCCGGGCGCTGGCTTTACGGCTGGCGCGGGCGCACGGCATTGCGCTGGACGATCAGCGGCTTCGTGGTTCTGATGCTCGCCTATCCGGGCAGTCGGTTCGTCCTGGAAGTGCTGCTGCACCGCGCCTGATGGACAGCATTCCGCTCGCCTGGATGTTCGGCGCGCTCGCCGTGCTGCTCTTGCTGTCGGCCTTCTTCTCGATCGCCGAGACCGCAATGATGGCGTTCAACCGCTACAAGCTGCGCCACCTCGTGTCGCGCCGCCATCCCGGCGCCATCATGGTGCAGGACCTCCTGAAGCGCACCGATCGCCTGCTCGGCGCAATACTCATCGGCAACACCGTGGTGATCGCGGCCTCGAGCACCATCTCCAGCTTGGTCGCCGTGCGCCTGCTCGGCGACGACAAGGCCGCCTACGCGATCGGCACGATGGTGATCTCGTTCCTGATCATCGTGTTCTCGGAGATCACGCCGAAGGTGATCGGCGCCACGTATCCCGAGCGCAGCGCGCTGGTGCTGGTCTACGTGCTGAAGCCGGTGATGTGGCTCCTGAATCCCGTGGCCTGGTTCGTGAACCTTTTCGCGCGGCCGCTGCTGCTTCTCCTGGGCATCCGGCCCGGCAAGGACGCCGAGGAGGCGAAGCTCTCGCCCGAGGAAATCCGCACGCTGGTGCTCGAGTCGTCGACCTTCATGCCGAAGAAGCACCTGTCGATCCTCGTGAATCTCTTCGACGTCGGTGCAATCACGGTGCAGGACATCATGGTGCCGCGCTCGCGCATCGAGTCGGTATGCGTCGAGGACGGCATGGAGACGGTGTCGCGCCAGCTCGCCACCAGCTACCACATGCGCGTGCCGGTGTTCCGCAATCACGAAGGCGAGCTTGCCGGCATCCTGCACCTGCGCAAGGTGCTCTCAGCCCTGTACGCGGGACCTCTGGAGGAGGCGGCGCTCGTCGAGCTGCTGGACGAGCCCTACTTCGTGCCGGCGACGACATCGGTGCTCGCGCAGATGCAATATTTCCAGGAGAACCGCGAGCGCATCGCGCTCGTGGTGGACGAGTACGGCGAGCTGATGGGCCTCGTCACGCTCGAGGACATCATCGAGGAAATCATCGGCAAGTTCACCACCTCGCTGCCCAGCGCGGCGGCGCTCGCCTGGGACGACACCGGCGCCGCCACGGCCGACGGCGCGATGCCGGTGCGAGAAGTGAACCGCGCCCTGGGCCTGTCGCTGCCGACCGACGGACCGAAGACTTTGAACGGTCTGATCGTGGAACATTTACAGGATATCCCCGAGGCCGACGTCTCCATCAAGATCGGCTCGGTGCCGATGGAAATCGTCCACGCGCAGGGCCGCACGATCAAGACGGTGCGCATTTTCCGGCCGCTTGCGAATGTAGAAAATACAGAGCCCTCAGAGGTTTAGGACCGGAACTTCACGCTTTACAAAGGCACCGGCGAAGGGCATCATGCGGCTCCAGTAGGTGGGAGGGAGTTAGTCGATGGCAACCGCAGCTGCAGCAGCGGCCGCCGCAAAGGGGCCGAAAGAATTCGTCTTTAGTTGGGAGGGGAAGGACAAGGGCGGCAAGATCGTCCGGGGCGAGATTCGCGCCGTGAGCGAGACTGCCGTCAACGCCACGCTGCGCCGCCAGGGCGTCATGGTGCAGAAGGTCAAGAAGCAGAAGAAAAGCGGCGGCGGCAAGGTCGGCTCGAAAGACATCGCCCTCTTCACCCGCCAGCTAGCGACGATGATGAAAGCGGGCGTGCCGCTTCTGCAGTCGTTCGACATCGTCGGCAAAGGCGCCGCCAACCCGGCGGTGGCAAAGCTCCTCACCGAGATCAAGACCGACGTCGAGACGGGCTCTGCGCTCGCCTCCGCGTTCCGCAAGTACCCGCTGTACTTCGACGCCCTCTACTGCAACCTGGTGCAGGCCGGCGAGCAGGCCGGCATTCTCGAGACGCTGCTCGACCGCCTGGCGACCTATCAGGAAAAGATCCAGGCCATCAAGTCCAAGATCAAGGCCGCGCTCTTCTATCCGATCGCCATCATCGCGGTTGCGTTCATCATCACCGCGGTGATCATGATTTTCGTGATCCCGGCGTTCAAGCAGGTGTTCACCGCCTTCGGCGCGGACCTGCCGGCGCCGACGCTCTTCGTGATGGCGATCTCGGATGCATTCGTCGCGTACTGGTACATCATCTTCTCGGTGGTAGGAGGCGGCATCTACGGGTTCCTGGAATCCTGGAAGCGCTCCCTCGCCGTGCAGATCTTCATGGACAAGCTGATGCTCAAGCTGCCGGTGTTCGGCGACCTCGTCAGGAAATCCACCATCGCACGCTGGACCCGCACGCTCTCGACCATGTTCGCGGCCGGCGTGCCGCTCGTCGAGGCGCTCGATTCGGTCGCCGGCGCTTCGGGCAACTACGTTTACTCGGCGGCGACCAAGCAGATCCAGGCCGAGGTCTCCACCGGCACGGCGCTCACCGTGGCGATGACCAACGTCAACGTCTTCCCGTCCATGGTTCTGCAGATGGTCTCGATCGGCGAGGAGACCGGCGCGCTCGATGGCATGCTCGCCAAGGTCGCCGACTTCTTCGAGGCCGAGGTGGACGACGCCGTGGAAGCGCTGTCCTCGCTGATGGAGCCGATGATCATGGTGGTTCTCGGCACGCTGATCGGCGGCATGGTGATCGCCATGTACCTGCCGATCTTCAAGATGGGGCAGGCGGTCTAGCGCATGACGTCGGCCGGCTGGCTCTCCGAGCCAGCCCTTCTCACCGCAGCNGCCCTGATCGTCGGGCTTTGCGTCGGCTCGTTCCTGAACGTCGTCATCTACCGGCTGCCGAAGATGATGGAACGCGCCTGGCGGCTCGAATGCGCCGATCTCGCCGGCCAGCCGACGCCCGCGGAGCCGCCGCTCAACCTCTTTGGGCCGCCCTCGCATTGCCCGTCCTGCGGCCACGGCATCACCTGGCTGGAGAACGTTCCGCTCCTTAGCTGGGCGTTCCTGCGCGGCAAGTGCGCGAAATGCGGCACGCGCATCAGCGCGCGCTACCCACTCGTGGAGCTGCTCGCCGGCTTGGGCGCCGCCTATTGCGCCTGGCGATTCGGACCGACTGCGGCGGCGCTCGGCGCCACGATTTTCGTGTGGNTCACCATCGCCCTCGCCTTCATCGACCAGGAGACCGGCCTCCTGCCCGACGACCTCACGCTGCCGCTCTTGTGGGTAGGCCTGCTCGTCAATCTGGGCGGGGCCTTCGTCCCGCTGCGCGACGCCGTGATCGGCGCGGTCGCCGGCTATCTCGCGCTGTGGCTGGTGTACTGGAGCTACAAGCTCGTCAGCGGCAAGGAGGGCATGGGCTACGGCGACTTCAAGATGAACGCCGCGGTCGGCGCCTTCCTCGGCTGGAAGATGCTGCCGCTCGTGATCGTGCTCTCCTCCTTCGTCGGCCTGATCTTCGGCGGCCTGCAGATGTTCGCCGCGCGCGGCAAGTGGGACGCCGGCTTTCGCTTCCACTTCGGGCCCTACATCGCGATCGCGGCGCTGGTGGCGCTCTTCTGGGGAGATCCAATCGTGCGCTGGTGGCTGGGCCGGATTTGAGCCGCAAGCTCGTCGTCGGCTTGACCGGCGGCATCGGCAGCGGCAAGAGCGCGGCAGCGGAGGAATTCCAGCGCCTCGGCGCCACGGTGGTCGACACGGACGCGATCGCGCGCGAGCTGACCGAGGCCGGCGGCGCGGCGATGCCGCACGTCCAGGCGCTTTTCGGCGCNGCATTCGTGGCGCCGGGCGGCGCCATGGATCGCAAGGCGATGCGCGAGCGCGTGTTCGCCGATCCGGCCGCCAAACAGGCGCTCGAAACCCTGCTGCATCCGATGATCCGGGCCGAGGCGGAGCGCCGTATCGCCTCGGCGACGGGCGCCTACGTGGTGTACGTGGTGCCGCTGCTCATCGAGTCGAAGGAGCCGCGCCGGCGCGCCGAGCGCATCCTCGTCATCGACGCGCCGGAGGAGGTGCAGGTCGCGCGCGTGGCGAGCCGCAGCGGCCTCGCCGCCGCCGAGGTGCGCGCCATCATGGCGGCCCAGGCCTCGCGCGCCCAGCGTCTGGCCGCCGCCGATGACGTGATCGACAATGCCGGCACGCTGGAGGCGCTGCGCGACCAGGTGCGCGCGCTGCACTCGCGCTACGTGAAAATATCCACGGCTTGAGTTGTGCTGGCCCTGTAAATCGCTCAGAATCCGGCCAACTTTTCCGGGCCGTGATTACCTACGAATATCCGCTGAACGAGCGCATCCGCACGCTGCTGCGCCTGGAGGATCTCTTCGAGCGCTCGCGCCATTTCATCGCGCGCACCGAGCCGCACGACCACCACATGGCGCTCCTGACGCTGTTCGAGATCCTCGAGGTGTCGAGCCGCGCCGACCTGAAGTCCGATCTCCTGCAGGAGCTCGAGCGGCAAAAGCAGGTGCTCCTCTCCTTCAAAGGCAACCCGGACATCGCGCAGGACGCGCTCTCCAGCGTGGTGCGCGATATCGAGCAGGCCGCGGCGGCGCTTTTTTCCATGACCGGCAAGATCGGGCAGTACCTGCGCGAGAACGACTGGCTGATGTCGATCAAGCAGCGCACCGGGATCCCGGGCGGCGCGTGCGAGTTCGACCTGCCTTCGTATCATTACTGGCTGCACCGCGCGGCCGACGAGCGCACCGGGCAGCTCGCCGCCTGGACGAGCCCGCTGCACCCGCTGCGCGACGGCTCGGCCATCATCCTGCGCATCCTGCGCGAATCCGGACGGCCGCAGGAAGTGAAGGCGCCGCAGGGCATGTTCCAGCAGATGCTGGGCGGCAAGACCGCGCAGATGCTGCGCCTGCGGCTCGATCAGTCGGCGGCGTGCGTGCCCGAGATCAGCGCCAACAAGTACGTCCTCAACATCCGCTTCCTGTCCCAGAACGGCGAGGAATCGAAGAATCGCACCGCCGACTGGGACGTGCCCTTCGAGCTGACGTTCTGCAATCTGTGAAGCACGTCCCTTGCCCGCGCTGCGGCCAGCCGGCGTTGTTCGCCCCGGAAAACCGCTCGCGTCCCTTCTGCAGCGAGCGCTGCAAGCTGATCGACCTGGGCGACTGGGCGAGCGAGCGCTACCGCGTAGCCGCCGACGAAAAGCCGGACGACGAGGCTGAGGACCAGCCCTAGCGGTTAGTCCAAGCGCCGCGGATCATGGCGATGCCATGCGCGCCGGCACGCCACGCGCGCTCCAGCTCCGAAGGCCGAAGGCCGCCGATGGCATATACGGGGATGCTCGAGCCGCGCACGAGCGTGGTGAAGGCTTCCCACCCCAGGGGCTCGGCGTCGGCTTTTTCCAGCACCGGACCGACGACGGCGAAGTCGAAGCCGAGCGCCATCGCACGATCGAGCTCCTCGCGCGTATGGCACGACGCGGCGGCGAGGCCAACGGGCCGCACCGGCATGCACATCAGCTCCGCAGCCGTGCAATGGATGCCATCGGCGCCCGCGTGCGAGGACTTGACCAGCACGCGGCAGCCGTATCGATGCGCGAGGCCGATCACCTGTGTCGTGAAGAGCTCGCGCGCGCGTTCATCGAGCGCCGGCTCGCGCACCTGCACGAGGCGTAAGCCCTCCTCGAGCCGCCGCTCCAGGGCCTGCAACATCGGCGCGACACCGATGCGGGCGGCCTCGGTGATCGCGTACTGGTGGGGCAACGAGAGCGCGGCCAGCACCGGCGCGTTGGCCGGAAGCATCGGCGCCGCGATGGCGCCATCGCGCGCCTGCCAGGCGATCGCCTGATCCTCGCGGGGGTGCGGCTCGCCTTTCCATGAGACCACCCTGAAGAAATTCAGCCGCACATGGCCGTGGGGGTAGACGTATTCGCGCGTGATCCAGGGATAGGCTTGCATGACGTCGATGCCGATCTCCTCATGCAGCTCGCGCGCGAGGGCCTGGTCGGCCGCTTCGCCGGGCTCGACCTTGCCGCCGGGAAATTCCCAGTAGCCGGCGTACACCTTGCCGGGTGGGCGCTGCGCGAGGAGGAAAGTGCCGTCGGGCCGCTCGATGACCGCGGCCGCTACTTCAATCACTTCTTCGCATGGCGGCCGGCCCAGTCGCGGGCGAACTGGTAGGCCACGCGGCCGCTTCTGGAGCCGCGCTGCAGCGACCACTGCAGCGCCTCCTCGCGCGCGGCATCGGTCCATTTGGCGCCGAGGCTCTTCAGCCACTGTCCGACGATGTCGAGGTACTCGTCCTGGTCGAAGGGATAGAAGGTCACCCACAGGCCGAAGCGCTCGGAGAGCGAGATCTTCTCCTCCACCGTCTCGCCGGGATGAATCTCGTCGCCGACGTACTTGGTCTCGAGGTTCTCCGCCATGTATTCCGGCATCAGGTGCCGGCGGTTGGAGGTGGCGTAGATCAGCATGTTTTCCGACGTGGTCGAGATCGAGCCGTCGAGCGCGACCTTGAGGGCGATGTAGCCGTCCTCCGCGCCGTGGAACGAGAGATCGTCGCAGAACACGATGAAGCGTTCCTTGCGCCCGGCGACCTGGTCGACGATCTGCGGCAGGTCGATGAGGTCGTTCTTCTCCACCTCGATCAGCCGCAGCCCCTGCTTGCTGTATTTATTGAGCAGGCCCTTGACGATCGAGGACTTGCCCGTGCCCCGCGCGCCGGTAAGGAGGACGTTGTTCGCCGGCTGCCCAGCGAGAAATTGTTTGGTGTTCTGCTCGACCCGTTCGATCTGCCGGTCGATGCCGCGCAGATCGGCCAGGCGTATGCGGTGCACTTGGCGCACCGGCGCCAGCCATCCCGGGCTGCCGCGGCGCTGGCTCGAGCGCCAGCGATACGCCACGCTCGCCGTCCAGTCGGTGCTCGGCGGCGGCGGCGGCAAGAGCTCGCCCAGGCGGGCGAGTATCCGGTCCAGTTCTTTGCTCAAGTGCGGTATTCGGCGTTTATTTTGACGTAGTCGAATGATAGGTCGCAGGTCCACACCGTGGCGCCCGCGCGCCCGCGGTTCAGGACCGTGCGTACCTTGAATTCCGGTTTTTTCATGGCGGCGATGCCCAGGTCTTCCCGGTAGGAAGGGTCGCGTCCGCCGCCCTGCGCGACGCGCACGTCGTCGATGTAGAGATCCACGCGGGCGGTGTCCAGGCCGGCGACGCCGGAATTGCCGATCGCGGCGAGGATGCGGCCCAGGTTCGGATCGGAGGCGAAGAACGCGGTTTTGACGAGCGGCGAGTGCGCGATGGAATAGGCGACCCGGCGGCATTCGTCCTCGTTGCGGCCCCGCTCGACCACGATGGTGACGAATTTGGTGGCGCCTTCGCCGTCGCGCACGATGGCCTGCGCGAGGTGGCGCGCGACGTCGGTGATCACGGCCTCGAGCTTCAGCAGGTCGCGGCGCGCGCCCGCCGCCGGCCCGCGCCCGGTCGCAGCGAGGATCAGTGAGTCGTTGGTCGAGGTATCGCCATCGACCGTCACGCAATTGAACGAGCGCTCGGCGACGCGGGCGAGCATCGCCTGCAGCGTCTTCTGGCCAACGCGCGCGTCGGTGGCAATGAAGCCCAGCATGGTCGCCATGTCGGGCCGGATCATGCCCGCGCCCTTGGCGATGCCGGTGACGACCGCGGTGCCGGCGGCGAGGCGCACCTTGCGCGAGAACGCCTTCGGCACGGTGTCGGTAGTCATGATGGCTTCGGCGGCGGAGAGCCAGTCCGCCGTGTGCATCAGCGCATGTGGCAACGCCGCCACGATGCGCTCCGCGGGCAGCGGCTCCATGATCACGCCGGTCGAGAACGGCAGGATCTGCTCCGGCTCGCAGTCGAGGTGGCTCGCGAGCGCCTCGCACACCTGCATCGCGCGCTCCAGGCCCTGTCTTCCGGTGCCGGCATTCGCGTTGCCGGTATTGACGACCAGGGCCTGCACCTCGCGCTTGAGGTGCTTCTTCGCCAGGGCGACCGGTGCGGCGCAAAACCGGTTGCGCGTGAAGACGCCCGCGACCGTGGATCCCGGCGCGAGTCGCATGACGAGGAGGTCCTTGCGGTTGGCCTTGCGCACGCCCGCCATGGTGACGCCGAGATCGACGCCAGGTACGGGATGCAGTGTTGCGGGATCCGGTGGCGGGAGATTAACCGCCATCAGGTCAATTTGCCGTGGCAGTGCTTGTACTTCTTGCCCGAGCCGCAGGGGCACGGGTCGTTGCGGCCGACCTTCTGCGTGTGGCGCATGACGGGCTGCGCCTTCTTCTTCGTCGCGGCGTCGGCCAGCGCCACATCGCCGTTGCCGGCATAGGCGGGCTCGGGCTCCTCCATCGAGGCGGCGTGGACCGGACGCACGTTCTCGACATGCGACTGCTCGTCGGGCTTGATGTCTTCCTGCGTACGGATCTCGACCGCGGTGAGGGTCTTGATGACTTCGAGCTTCACCGCCTCGATCATCGCGCCGAAGAGCTCGAACGCCTCGCGCTTGTATTCCTGCTTGGGGTTTTTCTGGGCGTAGCCGCGCAGGTGGATGCCCTGACGCAGATGGTCGAGGGCCGCGAGGTGCTCGCGCCAGTGCGCGTCGAGAATCTGCAGCATCACGTAGCGCTCGTACTGGTGAAACGACTGCTCGGCACCGGCCGGCACTTTGGCTTGGTAGGCGGCGTGCGCCTTCTCTACGATGCGCTTGAGGAGCGCCTCGTCGCCGAGCTCGCTCTCCGCCTCCAGCCACCGCCGGACCGGCAGCTCGAGGTTGAACTCCGACTTGAGCGCGGCTTCGAGCCCGGCGATGTCCCACTGCTCCTCCACGCTCTCCTCGGGCACGTAGAGGAGGAAGAGGTCGTTCAGCACGCCGGAGCGCAGGTCGGCGATGCGAGGCGAAACGTCGGTCGATTCGAGAAGCTCGTTGCGCAGCGCGTAGATGGTCTTGCGCTGGTCGTTGGCGACGTCGTCGTATTCCAGAAGCTGCTTGCGGATGTCGAAGTTCCTCGCCTCGACCTTCCTTTGCGCCGACTCGATGGAGCGCGTCACCATCGCGTGCTCGATGGCCTCGCCCTCCGGCATCTTCAACATCACCATGATGCGGTTGATGCGCTCGCCGGCGAAGATGCGCAGCAGCGAGTCCTCGAGCGACATGTAGAAGCGCGAGCTGCCCGGGTCGCCTTGGCGGCCGGAACGGCCGCGCAGCTGGTTGTCGATGCGCCGCGATTCGTGGCGCTCGGTGCCGATGATGTGCAGGCCGCCCGCCTTCACCACCTGGTCGTGCAGCGCCTGCCACTCGCCGCGCAGCGTATCCACGCGGGCTTTTTTCTCCTCGGGCGAGAGTTTCTCGTCCGCCTGGACGAAATCGCACTGCTTCTCGACGCTGCCGCCGAGCACGATGTCGGTGCCGCGGCCGGCCATGTTGGTGGCGATGGTGACCATCTTCGGCCGCCCCGCCTGCGCCACGATCTCGGCCTCACGCGCGTGCTGCTTCGCGTTCAGCACCTGATGGGCCAGCTTTTCCTTCGTCAACAGCCCGGAGAGCAGCTCCGAATTCTCGATCGACGTCGTGCCGACGAGGGTCGGCTGGCCGCGCTCGTAGCAGTCGCGGATGTCCTTGATGACCGCGCTGTACTTCTCTTTTCCGGTGCGATAAACCTGGTCCTGCTTGTCGTTGCGCACCATCGGCCGGTGCGTCGGCACGACGATCGTCTCGAGGCCGTAGATCTGCTGGAACTCGTACGCTTCGGTATCCGCCGTGCCGGTCATGCCGGCGAGCTTGCCGTACATGCGAAAGTAGTTCTGGAAAGTGATCGAGGCGAGCGTCTGGTTCTCGTTCTGGATCGCCACGCTTTCCTTGGCTTCCACGGCCTGGTGCAGCCCTTCGGACCAGCGCCGCCCCTGCATCAGGCGCCCGGTAAATTCGTCGACGATGATCACTTCGCCGTTCTGCACGACGTAGTGCTGGTCGCGGTGGAAAAGGTGGTGCGCGCGCAGCGCCGCGTACAGGTGGTGGATGAGATTGATGTACGCCGGCTCGTACAGGCTCGCGCCCTCCGGCAGCATGCCAACGCGGGCGAGGATCTGCTCGGCCTTCTCGTGGCCGGCCTCCGACAGCGTGATCTGGTGGTTCTTTTCGTCGACGTAGAAGTCGCCGGCCGGCTCCGGCTGGTCGGGCTTCTTCTCCTCTTTCTGGCGCGTGAGAAGCGGCGCCACCTGGTTCATCTTCTGGTAGACCTCGGTGCGGTCCTCGGCCTGGCCCGAGATGATGAGCGGCGTGCGCGCCTCGTCGATGAGAATCGAATCCACCTCGTCGACGATCGCGTAGGCAAGCGCGCGCTGGAAGCGCTCCTCGACGTGCATCGCCATGTTGTCGCGCAGATAGTCAAAGCCGAATTCGTTGTTGGTGCCGTACGTGATGTCGGCGGCGTAAGCCGCGCGCTTGGCGGCATTGCGCTCGTCGATCTCCATCTCGTGGTAGGGCAGGTTCACGCCCACCGTGAGACCGAGGAACTCGAAGATCTTGCCCATCCACTCCGCGTCTCGCCGTGCAAGGTAGTCGTTCACCGTGACGATGTGCACGCCGTTGCCGGTGAGGGCATTCAAGTAGGCGGGCAGCGTGGCGACGAGCGTCTTGCCCTCGCCGGTCTTCATCTCGGCGATCTTGCCGTTATGCAGCACCATGCCGCCGAGCAGCTGCACATCGAAGTGGCGCATGCGCAGTGCGCGTTTCGCCGCCTCGCGCACCACGGCGAAGGCCTCGGGAAGGAGCTCGTCGAGCGTCGCGCCTTCGGCATGGCGCTTCTTGAGCTGCGGCGTCTTCGCGGCGAGCGCCGCGTCGGATAGGGCCGCAATCTCGCTTTCGAGCGCGTTGATGCGCTCGACGTTCACCGAATACTGCTTCAGCAGACGGTCATTCCGGCTGCCGAAAACGCGAGTCGGGATTCTCCAGAGGGTTTCGAGAAAGCTAGGCAAGAGCTGCGGCGCGGAAAGCGCAGAATGTTAACACGCCGGGCGCAGCACCCGGCCCTGCGCAATCAGCTACTTGGCGCGCGCGACGGTCTGCTTGGACTGCGACGGGAAGAGGAACTTGGCGGGATTCTGGGCAGCGCCGCGGAAGCGCACCTCGAAGTGCAGGTGCGGCCCGGTCGAGCGACCGGTGGATCCGACTTCGCCGATCTTGCGTCCGCGTGGCAGCACGTCGCCTTCCTTCACGAACAGCTTCGACTGGTGCGCGTAGCGCGTGACGAGGTCATTGCCGTGGTCGATGTCGACCATGTAGCCGTACTGCGGATGAAATCCCGCGAAGACCACCACGCCACCGGCCGCGGCATGCACCGGCGAGCCCGCGTCGGCGAGGAAGTCGATGCCTTCATGCATCGCCATCTGCCCGGTGAACGGATCGACGCGCTTGCCGAACGTCGAGGAGTTGTAGGGGGCGGCGACCGGCAGCATCGTCGGGATCATCTTCTTGTTCACCGCTTCCTCGAAGAGCTTCGACTCCAGCACGCCGAGCATGTCGTTGCGGCTCTCCAGCTGGGTGGCGAGCGCCACCAGCTTCTCGCTGAAGTCGCCGAGCGAAAGGTTCTGGGGCGGCATCATCGCCGGACGGGCGCCGCCGATGCCGGGCGTCGGGGCGAACCTCACCTCGCGCACGCCCGCCATGTTGGACAGGCGGTCGCCGAGCGCATCGAGGCGCGTAAGCTGCGCCTGCATCTCCCCCAGCTTTTCCGCCATGGCGTCGAGGTTCTGCTGAACGAACGCGTGGTTGCGCTCGGTCTCGGCTTCCTGCGCAGCGAGGATCAGCCGGTGCAGCGCGGGCACGGGGACCTCGGAGGCATAGCGCAGCGTAAGCCAGTAGACGCCCGCGGTTGCCGCGCCGACCACCAGCACCATCAGGAACGCGCTGCCGAGCAGATGTCGCAGCGACAATGTCACCGACCTCGCCTTGGCCAGATGGTCCGAGATCAGGATAATCTGCACGTCTTCCCCTCTGAAGTACGTGACGCCGAGCTACATGAACCCTTTCCGGCTCGCCAAACTCGACCGCATTCTTTCAGCGGACGGCGAACTGCAGCCGGTTGTTGCCAAGGCGCGCGATCTACGTGCCCTTGCTGGAATCGTTCAAAGCTTCTTATCGCCGGAGCTCGCCCGCTGCATCCGGGTCGGCAACCTGAAGGACGGCAAACTGACGCTGATCGCCGATCATTCCGCGGCAGCGGCCAAGCTGCAGCTGCTTGCCCCGGCCTTGATTCGCGTCCTCCAGGACCGGCGCTGGCAGGTTAATTCAGTTTCCCTGAGGGTGCAACCAAATGCCCGCGGCAACGCACCGCAGCAGAGGCAAAAAACCGTGTATTTATCCACACATGCGCTCGACAAGCTGCGCGAGCTGCACGAGCGCATGACGGCGTCGCCGGCGCGCGAGGCGCTCGGCAAGATGCTGCGTCGCCATGGGGGCCTGCGGAAGGACTAGCCGTACTGCGCGGCCAGCCGGACGATGCCCGCGGGCGCTTCTTCCGGGCGCTCGAAGCTGACCGTCTCCAGTGCGCCCGACTGCGCGATCAGCGCGCGCAGAAGCTTGTTGTTCAACGCGTGACCGGACTTGTGCGCCGAGAAGGCGGCGAGCAGCGGCTTGCCCAAGAGATAGAGATCGCCGATCGCGTCGAGCAGCTTGTGGCGGATGAACTCGTCGGCGAAGCGCAGGCCTTCGGCGTTGAGCACGCGGTATTCGTCCAGCACCACGGCATTGTCCAGACCGCCGCCGAGCGCGAGGCCGTTGTCCCGCAAGTCCTCGACCTCGTGCATGAACCCGAAGGTGCGTGCGCGCGCGATTTCCTTGAGGTAGGAGGTCTCGGCGAAGTTCACTTCGACCGATTGCGTGGAGCGCTCGATCACCGGGTGATGGAACTCGATCGAGAAGGAAAGCTTGTAGCCGTCGAACGGATCCAGGCGCGCCCACTTGTCGCCATCCTTCACCTCGACGCGCTTGGTCACGCGCAGGAACCGCTTCGGCGCGGCCTGCTCCACGATGCCGGCCTGCTGGATGAGCAGCACGAACGGCGACGCGCTGCCGTCCATGATCGGCAGCTCCGGCGCATCGAGGTCCGCGTAGACGTTGTCGACGCCGAGCCCGCCGAGCGCCGACATGAGATGCTCGACCGTATAAACCTTGGCGCCGTCCTTGATCAGGCACGATGAGAGCCGCGTCTCGCCCACCAGCTCGGCGCGCGCCGGGATGTCGACGGGCGCGGCGAGATCGATGCGGCGGAAAACGATGCCCGTCTCCGGCGGCGCAGGGCGCAGCGTGAGCCGCACTTTCTGCCCGGTATGGAGACCGACGCCGGAAGCTGAAACGGAGGACTTGAGACTGCGCTGCCGAAGCATGCTGATTCCTAGGCCAGGGCGCAGTTTACCAGCCTAGCCCCTCTCACGCTGCTCGAGGAGCTCGCGGTAACGCCGTTCGCTCTCCTGCGCGCGCTCCTCGGCCTGCAAGCGCTCCGTCAGGTCCTCGATCACGCCGAGCCGCGCGCGGCGGCCGCCGAAATCGAGGTTGAACGACGTGATCTTCACCGCGATGAGGTCGCCGTCCTTTTTCTTGTGGCGCCAGACGCGCGCGCGGTAGTTCGACGGATCGTCGAAGGCGCGGTGCAGGTCCTCCACGTCCTCCTGCGGCCGGATCTGCTCCGCGCTCATCTTGAGGAACTCTTCGCGCGAGTAGCCGTAGAGGCGGATTGCCGCTTCGTTCACTTCCAGGAAAGCCAGCGTCTTGGCATCCACTACCCACATTGGATAAGGGTGTACGTCGAAGAGCGTGCGGTAGCGCTTCTCGCTGTCCTCGACCGCCTTCTGCGCGCGAGCCCTCTCGGTGATGTCCTTGCCGACGCCGTGGTAGCCGCGGAAATTGCCTTTCTCGTCGAAGAGCGGCTCGCCGCTCACGGAGAGATACCTCAGCTCGCCGGCCTTGTTATGGCGCAGGAAAACGAAATCGGAGAATGCCTCGTGCCGCGCGAGCTTCGAGCGATGCTGCTCCCACGCCTTTTCCGGCAGCGCGGCGAGGCCGGGGAGCTGCCAGCGCGTGGCTCCGATGACGATGTCGGTATCGTCGAGGTGCTCCATTTCGATGCCGGGCACCTCCACGAAACGAAATTCCGTGTCCTGCACCCAGTACCACTCGGAGCCCATCTCGATCAGGCGCCGAAAGCGCCGCTTGGCGTTTCGTTGCGAGCGCTTGATGGAGGTGATGTCGTCCAGCACGAGTACCGTGCAGAGCGCATCGCCGGGCGCGTCGCGCACCACGGCGCCAATGGCATGGGCCCAGATCGTGCTGCCGTCCTTGTGCACGTAGCGCCGCTCGGTGATGCGGGCGCGCGCCTTGCCCGAGATCACCTGGGCGCGCGCGATAGCGGTCGCCTCCATGTCGTCGACGTGCACGACGTCGAGGTGCGTCTTCTGCAGGAGCTCTTCCTCGGCGTAGCCGAGCAGGCGGCAGAACGCGGCGTTCACGCGCAGGAAGCGCCCGCCGATCGAGAAAAATGCGAGCGCCAGGCCGCTTTGCTCGTACAGCGCGGCAAACGCGCCGCTGCTGCCGATGGCCGCATCGACTTGCGCGCCTTCATTCGTTGCCATGGGCTTCTCCTAGCCGGAAATCATACAGAGGAAAGCGGGCCGCTCCCGGCAAGGGGAGAGCGGCCCGCCCATGCGCCGGCTAATCGGCCTGCTTGCGCAAGAAGGCCGGGATGTCGTACTTATCGACCCCGCTCTGCTGCAGCGCCTCGACCGTGGAAGCGCGGTTACGCCGGATGACCGCCGGCACGGAGTCGAGCTGCTGGTAATCGACCGGGCCTGCGGGCAGGTTGTCGGTCCCCGTCTTCTGCGCTGGCACGTTGTTCAGCACGAGCTGCGGCTTTTGCTGGCGCGCCGCGCTCGCCATCCCGAGGCCGGTGGCGACCACCGTGACGCGCAGCTGGTCGGCGAGATTGTCGTCATACACACCACCGTAGATGATGGTCGCGTCCTCCGCAGCGAAGGTGCGGATGATGTTCATCACCTCCTTGGTCTCGCGCAGCTTAAGGCTCGACTTGGAGGCGGTGATGTTCACCAGCACACCTCGCGCGCCGGCGAGGTTCACGCCTTCGAGGAGCGGGCAGGCGATCGCCTGCTCGGCTGCGATGCGAGCGCGGTCGATGCCGCTCGCGGCGGCCGAGCCCATCATCGCCATGCCTTGCTCGGACATCACGGTGCGCACGTCCTGGAAGTCGACGTTCACCAGACCCGGGTTGTTGATGATTTCGGCGATGCCGGCGACCGCGTTGTTCAGCACGTCGTCGGCCGCCTTGAAGGCGTCCTCCTGGGTGACGTCCTCGCCGAGCACCTCCTCGAGCTTGTCGTTCAGGATCACGATCAGCGAGTCCGTGTGCGGCCCGAGCTCTTCCAGGCCCTGCTCCGCGGTCTTCATGCGCTTGGATCCCTCGAAGGTGAAGGGCTTGGTCACCACCGCTACGGTCAGGATGCCGAGGCCGCGCGCGACTTCCGCAATGACGGGTGCGGCGCCGGTGCCGGTGCCGCCGCCCATGCCGGCCGTGATGAACACCATGTGCGCGCCGGCTACCGCCTCCTCGATGCGGTCGCGGTCCGCCATCGCCGCGCTGCGCGCCTCCTCCGGCTTGGCGCCGGCGCCCAGGCCGCTCGTGCCGAGCTGGATCTGGTTCTGCGCCTTGTTGCGCGAGAGCACCTGCGCGTCGGTATTCACGGCGATGAACTCGACGCCCTGCACGCCCTGCTCGATCATGTGATTGACGGCGTTGCCGCCCGCGCCGCCGACGCCGATCACCTTGATCACCGGCCCCGCTACCTGACTATCGACTATTTCGAACATGTTGTCGTCTCCTTGCCTTTGTTTGAGCTTCTAGAAATTTCTTTGGAACCACTCCCGCATCGTCGTCAGCACGGCCCCGACCGAGCCGCTCTGGCGTGAAAGCTTTCCCTGGCGCAATTGCGCCGCTCCTTCGAGTAGAAGTCCGACTGCCGTCGCGTAGCGCGGCGCGCGCACCACCTCGGCGAGCCCGCCCGCGTAGCGCGGCACGCCGATCCTGACCGGCATGTGGAAGATCTCCTCGCCAAGCTCGACCATCCCCTGCATCACCGCCGAGCCGCCGGTGAGGACGAGACCGCTCGACAGCAGCTCTTCGAAACCCGACTCGCGCAGCACCTGCTGCACGAGCGAATAGAGTTCCTCGACGCGCGGCTCGATCACTTCGGCGAGGGTCTGGCGCGAGAGGCTGCGCGTGCCGCGCTCGCCGATGCCGGGCACTTCGAGCATCTGGTTCGGATCGGCGAGCTGGCGCAGCGCGACGCCGTGGCGCACCTTGATCGATTCGGCGTCCGCGGTGGGCGTGCGCAGCGCCATCGCGATGTCGTTCGTGATCTGGTCGCCGGCGATCGGCACCACCGCGGTATGGCGGATGGCGCCGTGGGTGAAGACGGCGATATCGGTCGTGCCACCGCCGATGTCGACCAGGCACACGCCGAGGTCCTTCTCGTCCTCGGAGAGCACGGCGCGCGAGGAAGCAAGCGGCTGCAGGATAAGGTCCTTCACCTCGATGCCGCAGCGGCGCACGCACTTGATGATGTTCTGCGCCGCCGAGACAGCCCCCGTGACGATGTGCACCTTCACTTCGAGGCGCACGCCGGACATGCCGATCGGCTCGCGCACGTCCTCCTGGCCGTCGATGATGAATTCCTGCCGCAGGACGTGCAGGATCTGCTGGTCGGTGGGGATGTTGACCGCGCGCGCGGTCTCGAGCGCGCGGTCAACGTCGAGCGGTCCGACCTCGCGGTCCTTCACGGCCACCATGCCGGTCGAGTTGAAGCTGCGAATGTGGCTTCCGGCGATGCCGACGTAGGCGTGCGCGATCTTGCAGTCGGCCATCAGCTCCGCCTCCTCCAGCGCGCGCTGGATCGCGGTGACAGTCGCCTCGATGTTCACCACCACGCCCTTCTTCAGGCCCTTCGACTCGTGCGACCCCATGCCGAGGATCTCGAGGGTGCCATCGGGCGCGAGCTCGGCGACGAGGCACGCCACCTTCGAGGTGCCGATGTCGAGCGCCACCACCAGGTTTTTGTTTTCTTTCGGCATCAGCTTCGAGTGCGCACCGCAAAACCGTTCGGGTAGCGCAGGTCCACGACGTCGGTCTGTACGTTCGCCGAGCGTGCATACGCGCCCACGAAGCGGGCGAGGCGGGCGTCCGCCTCGTCGACGTCGCGTCCGAGCGTGATCTGCAGGCCGTTG
>C688J18823_10000792_pt1 | contig 18840 bp, 22 predicted proteins | sample HopSoiMetagenom1_FD_18823 | JGI IMG/M metagenome (IMG submission 18823) | reverse complement strand
CATCCTCCGACGAAAAGCCCGGCTGGCCGCCGTGGCCGGCCGGCGAACGAGGAGGTTTGATCGATGTCGTCACAGAAGCAGAAGCAGGCCGCCCGAAAGAACATCAAGAAGGCGCAGGCCGCTCGACACGAGAACGGCGGCAACCGCGACTCCGGCATGTCGACCTCCGAAAGGGACCGGCTCGACGACTCCCAGTTCGCGTTTCCGGACGAGCGCAAGGAGCCGCTGAACGACGCCGCACACGTGCGAAACGCGATCGCCCGCTTCGATCAGGTCGAGGGCGTGTCGGATGCAGAGCGTGACGCGGCCTGGAAGCGGATCCTGCGGGCCGCGGACCGCTTCGGGGTCGACGTCGAGGCGCGCAGCTGGAGAGAGCTGACCAGGAACTAGCAGGGACATCACCTGCTGCGTCAGGTGTTGGTGATGAAGCTGATCCGGCCCGATGTTTCCAGCACGGCGTAGCGGACGACGTCCAGGGTGGCGATGTTGTTCTGACGGGCCTGGGCCGCCAGCTCTGCGGTCGTGATCCGCTGTCGCCTCAGATTCCGCTCTATCGGCCGCCCGTCCTCCAGCAGGATGATCGGTTCCCCTTCCAGGGTCATCCGCAGGATCGGGAGCCGCCAGTTGAGGTAGGCGGTACCGAGCGACAGCAGGGTGATCGTGGTGATCACGATCGCAGCTCCGGTCACCGAGTAGTCGCTTTGAGTGATCCCCTGCTGCAGCAGGTCCCCGATCACGACCAGCAGCACCAGGTCGAACGGTTCCAGCGACGAGAGCTGCCGACGGTTGACGATCCGTACCAGCACGACGACCAGCGGAAACAGCAGGAGGCATCGCAGCACGAGATCCATCAGGGAAACACCGTCACCGTCGAGCGCTGAGCGACCAGCTTCTGACCGCCGTCTGCTATCTCGGTCACGGTCGGTCGCCGCCAGGCCAGGTTCGTGGGATTCACCGACCATTCGAACCAGACGGTCATCGTTCGCCCCGCCGCCAGCGGCGGATACGCGAACGTGGCGCCCTGTCCGGCACTGGCCTGCTTCGCCGGGGCCGGTTGAACGGAGTTCAGGGTCATGCCGTCGAACCATCCGCCGCTGAGCGCCACCGTGGGGGCGGCGATGTCGCGGTGTGCGGTTATGTCGACGCGGGTCTGAAAGATCAGCCCGTTGCGCAGGCGAGCGGGGGTGCTGACGCGGAGCGTGGCCGCCCGGGAGACGGTCGTGTGCGATGTCGGATGCTGACCGAAGGCGTTGCCCGCGGCCAGCACGACGAACAGCACCAGCAGCGCGGTGATGACGCGCCGGGCGCGGGACGCCCACGCCCAGTGGCGGCCCTCCAGGTCTCGATGCCGCGCCAGGGAGAGTTCCGTCAGTGGCTCGCGCTGTTCCTGTGTGTTCATCGTCCTTCAGGCCGTGTGCTGTGCCTGCGACCTCCATGGCTTGCGAACCGAAGAGTGCGACACGGCGGCCCCGCAAGGAAGAGGCACGCGCTTGGAATGTGATACCCGTACTCGCTCCGGTGCAAACCCGCGGCCTCAGCCACCCGGCGCCGACGAGCCCTCGGGCGATATCTTTCCCACGGCCAGCCGTTCGGCAAGCCGCGAGCTGAGCGCCATGATCGTAAGCGCGGGGTTGGCGCTGCCCTGGGTGGGCAGCGCGCTGCCGTCGGTGACGAACAGGTTCGGAACCTCCCAGCAGCGGTGGTCGCTGTCCACGACGCTGTTTTCGGGCGACGTTCCCATCCGGCAGCCGCCGATCAGATGGGCGTAGCGATCGATGCTGAGCACGTCCTGCGCATCCGCGGCGTCCCAGATCTCGTTCAGGACGCGCTTCGCGTAGGCGATGCTGGCGCGGTCGTTGTCGCATTGCGTGTAGTCGAACCGTGCCAGCGGCGTACCGTTCTCGTCGCGTTCGTCGGCGAGCGTCACCCGGTTCTCCGCGCAGGGCAGGAGCTCGCAGAGGGCGCCCAGCACCGACCAGTGGTTGTAGTCGCGCATGTACTCGCGCAGCGCCTGACCCCAGTGGCCGTCGGCCAGAACGTGTTCGGCCCATCCGATCGGAAGCGGGCTGACGGTCTGGATGCTGAAGCCGCGCGCGAAGCCGCGGGCCTCGTCGGTCTCGTAGAACGCCTCGCTCGACACCTCGGGCGGGGGTGCCTTGTACATCCGCAGGGTTTCGGGGAATCGACCCGCCACCTGGGGCGCCCCCTGCACCATCACGTAGCGGCCGAGCTGATCCTGGTCGTTGCCCAGGCCGTGTGGGTGCCGACCCGTTGTCGAGTTCAGCAACAGTCGTGGTGTCTCGATCGAGTAGCCGGCGACGGCGACCGCCGCCGCCCGCTGCATGTGCAGCGATCCGCCGTGCGCGTATGTCACGCCGACGGCCCTGCCCGTCTCGCCGATCTCGACTCGCAGCGCCATGCTGTCGGCGCGCACCTCGACACCGTGCTCCAGCGCGTCGGGCAGGTGCGTGACGTACGGGCTGGCCTTCGCGTTGACCTTGCACCCCTGCAGGCAGAAGCCGCGGTAGATGCAGTGCGGACGGTTTCCGAACTGGCCGTTGGCGATCGCGACCGGCCCCACCCGCATGTCGATCCCACGTGCCATCGCGCCGCGCCAGCCGTGCGCGGCGGCGCCCGAGATGGGATGAGGAGCGTGCGGATAGCCGTGCGGGTCTCCCCATGGCCAGTGTTCGCCGGCGACCGGCAGCTCACTCTCCAGCAGCTGGTAGTGCGGCCGCAGCTCCTCGTAGGCGATCGGCCAGTCGACGCCGACGCCGTCCTCGCTGTGGATACGAAAATCCGACGGGTGAAAGCGCGGCGCGTAGCCCGCGTAGTGCACCATCGAACCACCGACGCCGCGCCCGCTGTTGTTCGCTCCCATCACGACGGGATCCTCACCCCCGATGATGCGGGTCTGCGTCCAGTAGAGGTGCCACGATCCGGCCTCGTCGCTGACCCAGTCCTGGTCTGGATCCCAGAATGGGCCTGCTTCCAGGATCACGATGCGCCAGCCGGCACGCGCCAGGCGCTGCGCCAGCACGGTCCCGCCCGCGCCGGCGCCGACGATCACGAGGTCGACCTCCTCAGAGGTGCGGAACCGGCGCATGCGCTCGCGGCCCGGAAGCGCACGTCGATGCGGGTGCAGCAGGAACGCCGAGTCGTTGTCGGGCGGGCGCAGGCTGCCCTTCAGCACTCTGCGCCCGCTCATGGGGCCATGCCGGGATCGCTCTCGACGTCGTGCTGGAAGTCCGCGACGAGCTCCCGTGCCTCCGCTCCCTCCCACGGCTCTCGCTGGTTCGGGCCCAGCCGCATGTAGCCGCGCGGATACCCGGGGCCGCCAAACCCGATCTCGTTCCAGGCCCAGGGGTGGGCGTAGAAGGCGGTGACGATGGCGCCGGTGACCACCGACCATGCGTGTGCCGGTGAAAGCTCGCTCCAGGCGCCGTCGCGCAGACCCCCGTCCGCGAAGCGGCCGATCACGCCGTCGCGAGCCTCGGCGTCGAGGCCGGCAAAGCGGCAGCCCGCCACCTGTGCCGCGGCCTCGTCCAGGCCGCGCGCGACGATCCGCCACGTCTCGCCGTCGTCCGGCATGTCCGCGTAGCGATGTCCGGTACCGCGCCCCTCAGAGAGATTGTGGTCGACGTAGCGCAGCACCTCGATGCGAGGGTCCTCGTCCTGGGCCATGATCGCGTCGCAGAACGCCTCCAGCGTCTCGATCTGCTCCTGCTGGAAGTAGCGGTAGGCGGGAGCATGCAGCCGGCCCATCACCACCGAGCGGGTTGGTTCATCCCAGCGATCCGATTGAGCGAGCACATCGTGGTCGGGATAGCGGCCGTGCATCTGCGGCGTCACTCCACGCCGTTGACGGGGCAGGCGACGCGGTTCGGCTGGTTCGCCGTCCCGGTTGTTCGGCAGGTGCCCGGCGCCCTCGAACGCCATCGCTCAGCGCTCCCGGCGCGACGCTGCAGCGAGCAGGCCCGCCGCTCCCACCAGCACCAGCGATCCCGGCGCNAGCAGCGGCGGCCCCATGACGATGTTGTAGATCGGCTCGCGGAACCCGCCCGGCTTGCGCATCACACCACGAATGTGCGTGACCACGCCGACCATGCCGTCGGCGGCGTACAGCAGCGACACCACCGGCAGCGCCGTACGCGCGATGCGAGGCGACACGGCGCCGCCGACACCGGCCGCGACCAGCGGCGGCGTCAGCGCGATCGGCGTCCACATCCACTTGTCGCCGAACGATCCGCGGTAGTGCTCGAACCAGATCTCGACGCCCAGGGGCAGGGCGCTGGCGGCCGTGACCAGGGCCAGCGACCGCTGCAACCGGCCCTCCCGGATGTTCGACAGCACCCTCAATGCGACTCGTTTCCTGCCTTTACGCGGCATGGCGTTCCCGCTGCTCGCGGTTCAACTCCAGGCCAAGTCCGTGCCGTTGCGGATCGGGAGCGATCGCGCCGTCGATCACGCGGGGCGCGCCGTCGAACAGGGCGGCCTCGATGCGGGCGTGATCGTGGAACCACTCGAGCGGGGCGATCGTTCCGACCGCGCAGCAGGCGTGCAGGTGCACCGCCGGCGCCGTATGCGCGGAGATGGGAAGCTGGAACGCGTCGGCCAGCCCGGCCGCCTGCAGGAATCCGGAGAGCCCCAGGCAGCGGGTCGCGTCCGCCTGGAGCACGTCCACTGCGCCGGCCTCCAGCATGCGCCGGAAGTATCCGCCGTCGTATCCGTATTCGCCTGCGGCGATCCGCATCCCGTCGGGTGCGCGGTCGCGCAGGAGTCGCAGCCCCTCCAGGTCGTCCGACGAAACCGGCTCCTCGAACCAGCTCACGCCGAGATCGGCGAACTGCGCAGCAAGCGCCAGCGCCTGCTTGCGTTCGTAGGCACCGTTCGCGTCCACGAACAGGTCGCACGCAGGGCCGATCGCCGCGCGGGCGATCCCCACACGGTCGCTGTCAACCGCAGCCTCTGCGCCGACCTTCATCTTGACGGCGCCGAAGCCGGAGGCGGACCAGCTGCGCAGCTGGTCTGCCAGGCGCTCGTTCGAATACGAGGTGAACCCGCCGCTTCCGTAGACCGGCACCCGCTCCCTCGACAGGCCGAGCAGCGACGAAAGCGGCGTCTCCAGAAGCCGGGCCTTGAGGTCCCAGAGGGCGATATCCACCGCCGAGATGGCGTGCGCGCAGATGCCCGGCCGGCCGATGTTCCGCACGGCGTGCTGCAGCGACCGCCAGATGCCGGTCACCGCCATCGCGTCCCATCCGCAGACGAGCCCGGCCAGTTTCGATCGGATCACCTCGGCCACTGCCGGATCGCCGTATGTGTAGCCGATGCCCGTGATGCCGTCGGCCTGGACCTCGACCAGGACGATCGTTGTCGAGTCCCAGCTGATGGTGCCGTCCTGCTCAGGCCCGTCCGTCGGGAACGTGAGCGCGGAGGCGCTCAGCCTCTCGATCATGACCGGCGACCCGTGGGAGCGCCCCCCGGTCACCGCGACGGGACGAAGTCTGCGAGCTTGTCCTTCAGCGTCTGCTGAACCACCGATGCGAAGTCGGGGTCGCCCTTGCCGAGCGAGAACATCATCGCCTTGGCCTGCTTGAGCGTGATGTGAGGCGGCAGCGGCGGCACGCTGGGGTCGGTCACGGCCTCCAGCAGGAACGGCCGGTCGGACGAGAGCGCCTGGTGCCAGGCGTCGGCGATCTGGTCGGGATGGTCGACGCGTACGCCCTTCAGCCCAGCCATCCGCGCGAACTCGGCGTACGGGAAGTCGGGCAGGTCCTGCGATGCCTCGAACTTCGGGTCGCCCTCCATGGCCCGCTGTTCCCAGGTCACCTGGTTGAGGTCACGGTTGTTCAGCACCAGCACCACGAGCCGCGGGTCGCTCCACTCTCGCCAGTACTTGGCGATGGTGATCAGCTCGTTGATGCCGTTCATCTGCATCGCGCCGTCGCCCACCAGCGCGATCACGGGCCGGTCCGGGTGTGCGAACTTGGCCGCGATCGCATAGGGCACGCCCGGCCCCATCGTGGCCAGGTTGCCCGAGAGAGTGGCCGTCATGCCCCGCCGCAGCTTTAGATCCCTGGCGAACCAGTTGGCGGCTGAGCCGGAATCGCTCGTCAGGATCGCGCCGTCAGGGAGCCTGGGTGACAGCTCCCAGAACACCCGTTGCGGGTTGATCGGATCGGCGCTCTGCATCGCCCGGTCCTCCAGCAGCTGCCACCAGTCAGAGACCTTGTCCTCGATCGTGTCGCGCCACCGTCGATCGGACCGCTGCGCGAGCAGGGGCAGCAGCGCGCGCAGCGTGGCCCGCGCATCGCCCACCAGGTTCAGCTCCATCGGGTAGCGCATCCCCAGCATGCGGGCGTCGATGTCGATCTGAACACCTCGAGCCTGTCCCTCCTTCGGCAGGAACTCGCTGTAGGGGAAGCTCGAGCCGACCATCAGCAGGGTGTCGCAGCTCTGCATCATGTCCCAGCTCGGCTTGGTCCCGAGCAGGCCGATCGACCCCGTCACGAAGGGCAGGTCGTCCGGAACCGCCGCCTTGCCCAGCAGCGCCTTCGCCACCCCGGCGCCCAGCCGTTCGGCCGTCTCGACGACCTCATCCGTGGCGTGCAGCGCCCCGGCGCCCACCAGCATCGCCACTCGCTCACCGCTGTTCAGGATCTCCGCCGCTCGGCGCAGGTCCGCGTCGTGCGGAACGATGGTCGGGGTGGTGTATCCGAGGCCCGAGTGCAACATCCCGTGCGCCCGCGGCGGCGTTTCGACTGCGTCCAGCTCCTGCACGTCATTGGGCACGATCAGGCAGGTGACGGTGCGCTCGGCGATCGCGATCCGCATCGCCCGATCGACCAGGTGGCGCATCTGGTCAGGGCTGGAAGCCATCTGCAAGTACTCGCGCGCGACGTCCTTGAAAAGCGTCTGCAGGTCGACCTCCTGCTGGTAGTCGCCGCCCAGGGCCGAGAGCGCCTGTTGCCCGACGATCGCGACCACCGGCTGGTGATCCATGCGCGCGTCGTAGAGGCCGTTCAGCAGATGGATCGCGCCCGGCCCGGACGTGGCCAAGCAGACGCCGGGACGTCCGGTCGACTTGGCGTGCCCGCACGCCATGAAGGCGGCCATCTCCTCGTGTCGCACCTGCACGAACCGCGGTCCGTCGGCGCCGGCGCGACCGAGCGCACCCATGATGCCGTTGATGCCGTCGCCGGGGTAGCCGTAGATGCGATCGACCCTCCAATCGGTGAGACGGCGAATCAGGAAATCCGAGACGTTCGGCATCGGGCTGCTCCTTCCGGCGCGGTGAACGCCGACTGCCAAGCGGAATGCTGCCGGGTCGGCACCCACGCCATGCCCGCGAAGAACGCCGCCAAAACGCTCGTCAACGGTGATTGTGCGCGGGCTTGCATGCGTCGCGAGCGCCCCCTGCGCAGTTTGACCGGCGGCGGCATCGGGCACTGAAAGGAGGTCATGCAGGGCTACTCCGCGGAACCGAAGCCACTCAAGACCTACGCGGCGTTTGTTGGGGTGTTCAACCTTGCGCTCGCCGCCGGCCTGCTCGTGAGCCGCGACCTACCGAAGCGCTCATCGCTCACGGATGTGCTTCTGCTGGGCGTGGCCACGCACAAGTACAGCCGGCTGGTGACGAAGGACCGGGTGACGAGCGTGCTTCGAGCGCCGTTTGTGAGATACCAGCGCGACGCCGGTCCCGGCGAGGTCGAAGAGGAGGCACGAGGCGAAGGCGTGCAGCACGCGGTCGGCGAACTGCTTGTCTGTCCTTACTGCTTGGGCCTCTGGATCGCCACGGCGCTTGGCTTCGGGCTGGCGTGGCAGCCCGGTCGCACCCGGTTCGTGCTCAATGTCGGCACCGCGCTCGCGATCTCGGATTTCCTCCATCACGGGCTGAAGGCGGCGGAGGAACGGTCGTGACCCTGCGGCGTTCGCGGGCGCCCGGCGTCGTCGTCGTGACCGGGGCGTCTGCCGGAGTCGGTCGCGCGGTGGCCCACGAGTTCGCTCGTCGCGGCTCGGCGGTGGCACTGCTGGCACGGGGCGAGCCCGGTCTCGAGCAGGCGGCGAGCGAGGTGCGCGCGCTTGGTGGACGGGCGCTTGTGGTCCCGACCGACGTGGCCGACGCCGCCCAGGTCGAGGTGGCCGCCGACCGGGCGGAGGCGGAGCTGGGACCGATCGACGTATGGGTGAACGACGCCATGGCGACCATCTTCGCGCCCGTTTCCGATATCCGGGTCGACGAGTTCCGGCGTGCGACCGAGGTGACCTACCTGGGGACGGTGCACGGCACGATGTCAGCGCTTCGTCGCATGCGGTCACGGGATCGCGGGACGATCGTGCAGATCGGATCGGCGCTCGCGTACCGGGCGATCCCTCTGCAGTCGGCGTACTGCGGCGCCAAGTTCGCCGTGCGCGGATTCACCGACTCGGTGCGCACGGAACTCCTGCACGAGCGCAGCCGGGTGTGGATCACGATGGTGCAGCTGCCCGCTATCAACACGCCGCAGTTCTCCTGGGGCCGGACACGGCTTCCCGAGCATCCGATGCCCGTGCCGCCGATCTTCCAGCCGGAAGTGGCCGCCCGAGCGGTCTACTGGTCGGCGACGCATCGACGTCGGGAGCTGATCGTGGGTGCTCCTTCGCTGAAGGCCATCCGCGGCACCCAGATCGCCCCGTCCCTGGCCGATCGCTATCTCGCCCGCGACGGGTATGGCGCACAGCAGATCACTGGCGTGCCGGTGTCGCCCGATCGGCCCGACAACCTGTTCCAGCCGGTACCGGCGGTCGCGGCGACGCACGGACGTTTCGACTCCCAGGCGCATCCCACCAGCGTCCAGCTCTGGATCACCACCCACCGCCGGCTGGTGACGGCGGGGATCGGCATCAGCGCCGCCGCGGTGCTGGCCGCCATTCGTCGATGAGCGGCGTCTGCGTTGGGCTCGGCCACGGGGACGCCCTCCGCTCGTCCTTCGACCGAGCTGAGACATGCACCATCGGAGTCGAGGAGGAACTGCTGCTGGTCGACCGCTGCCATTCGTTGAGTCCGGTCGCCGATCAGCTTCTCACCGCTCTCGCAGACGACGGCCGGTTCCATCCGGAGCTCTCGCCCTCACAGATCGAGATCGTGTCGGGGATCCATTCTGATGCCGCCGGGGCGGTGTCGGATCTGGTTCAGGGTCGCCGGCTCGTGGTCGACGCGCTGAACGGAGAGGCTCGGCTGGTGGGGCTCGCGGCACACCCGGTCTGCGATCTGCTGCCTGCGGTGTCGCCGGGATCCCGCTACGCCGCCATCGAACAGCGGTACCGGTGGGCGGCGCGCCGGGCGGGCTTGGCCGCCGGCATGCACATCCATCTTGGGGTTCCCGGCGCGGACCGGCTACTGGCCGTGTACAACGCGCTGCGCGGGTTGATGCCGCCGATAGCCGCCCTGGCGGCGTCGGCGCCGTTTTTCGCCGGACGCGACAGCGGTCTTGCCAGCGTGCGGCCCAAGCTCTGCGACGCGCTGCCACGCCAAGGCGTGGGGCCGGCGTTTGCCAGCTGGGACGACGTTGCGGGCTTGCTGGCGTGGGGCGCTCGATCCGGAGCCTTCCTCGACCACACCGAGCTCTGGTGGGAGTGCCGTCTGCATCCCGGATTCGGCACGATCGAGGTGCGCGTCCCAGACGCGCAATCGTCGACCGACGAGGTCGAGGCGCTGGCCACGGTGGTGCACTGCATGGTGCGATGGCTGGCCGCCCGACATGATGCCGGACAGCCGCTCCCCGCCCACGCGTCGCTTGCCATATCGGAGAACCGCTGGCGCGCGGCCACCGACGGAGTCGAGGGCGAGCTGATCGATCTCGACCGGATGCGGACCGCCCGCACGCGGGATCTGATCGACCAGTTGCTCGACCAGATCGCCGAGCACGCCCAAACCGGGGCCGAAACCCGCGCACTCGAGCGGGCCCGTCGTCGGCTGGACTCGCCGCATCCTCGTCGGCAACGGGCGACGGGCGGCCTTGAGGCGCTGATCGCGGAGTCCGCCGACCTGACCGAGAACGGCGGGCGAGCATACGACCAGCCCGCAGCGGGTAGGGAGTCGTCATGAGTAAGCAGCCGGCCGAGATCGTCCCCTACAAGGACGGACCACTGGTGATCCGAGGCGCCTTTGCTCTCCGCGACGAGCGGGGACGCCAGATCGACGCGGGACGCCGCACCATTGCGCTCTGTCGCTGCGGACGCTCGCAGCTTCGCCCGTTCTGCGACGGGTCCCATCGGCTGGCCGGGTTTCGCGCCGAGGGTGGTCTAAGCGCCGCCGCCGCCCGCCGCCACGAGCTCGCGGCCAGCGTCGATGCCGAGGGGCACTCCTAACCAGGAGCAGCAGCGCCCAGGCGAGTCGGAGATTGTCGGCCAGATGCCGTCCACCGATACGTTCGGCTGTGCGAGACGGCCACTGCCGGCAGACGCCGCGCGGATGGTCCCGCGCAGAACGCCTGCCGGCTTTGCACTGCCGCTACCTGTCGGTCGTCATCGTGTCCCGCGCCGACTCACGAAGCTGGTCCGCATGCTCCTGCCCGGACTGCTTGGCGGCCTCGCTGGCCGCCTGGGCGGCGTCCTGAGCGACCTGCTTGCCGTGCTCGACGGCGTCCGAGGCGACCTCGGTCACCTGCTCGCGCACCTGTGAGGCTGCGGGGCCGATCCGCTCCTCCTCGACCCGGGTCCCCGGCAGCAGCGATCCAACCACGAACCCGGCCGCAACGGCGCCGATCGCCAGCCCCAGCGGGTTCTCCTGAGCGACACCGATCGCCCGCTTGGATCCGTCCTGAGCCCCGCCTGCGGCGTCTCCGGCCGAGCCCATCACGGCATCCTTCGCCGATGAGAGCTTGCCGGTGACCGCGTCCTTCTTCTCGGACACCGAGTCCTTCATGCGTCCGGGGACGTCGGCCTTGTACGAGAGTGCGGCGACCGTGTCGCCCATCCGCTCGCGGGTGTCCTCTATCTGTCCTTCGATTGCGCGCGTGTCTTCGCCCACTGGATGTCCTCCTTGACGGATTGCTTGGTGCGCTCCGGGATGGGAGCGCCGGTTTCCTTCAACTCGTCGCGACCGCGCAGGGCCAGGAGCCCAGCGGCTGCGGCGTATAGAACGGTCGTGATCAGGCTTGCGAGCCACAGTGGCATCACCAGGTCGAGCAGGATGATGATCGTTGCCATCGATCCACCGACCACCGCCATGCCCAGCACCGCCGCGCCGCCGAACATGCCGACGCCGAGCCCTGCCTTCTTGCCCTTCTCGGTGACCTCCGCGCGTGCCAGCTCGATCTCCTGGCGCACGAGCTCGGAGATGTCACGCGTCAGCTCCTTGACCAACTCCGGGACGGAGTCCTGACGCTTCTCACGTTCACCGCTGGCTAGGTCGAGATCATGACTCACGGCTGGGCTCCCCGACAGCGTTCGTCATGCCGTTGCCGCCATATACAGACGACTGGCGTGACATATCACCGTAGGCCGGGCTGTTGACGGACGTGTACAGACGCGCGGAGCGTCGTCCGCTCGACGCCTTCAGCGAACGTGCCAAAGCGAAGCCGGCGATCAGGCCGACTCCCGCCACCAACCACGGCTGCCGGCGAGCGAAGTCCTCCGCGTCTGCCATCAGACGCTCAGGGTCGACTTCGCCCAGGTAGTTGCTGACGCGGTCCGCGCGATTCGCGGCCTCCTCGGCCAAGCGCGCCTGCTGATCGTTTCCGTCAATTCGCGCCTGGTCCGCGACCTGGCGGATCGTATGTGACGCGGCGCCGATCTGACTACCCAACTGCGCGGACCGCTGGCCCACCTGACGCTCGACGGCGCCACGGCCCTGCTCAACAGCATCGCTGGTTCGAGCCGAGATCACGTCTGTTGCCTGGCCCATCTTCTCTGTGGCCGCTGACCCAGATGACTGTTCCTGTTGCATGTGGTTCCTTTCGTTTGCTTGGCCCGAGCGAGTCGCTCAAGGCTTTCGGCCGTCCGGCGCTCAACCGCCGGCCGGCATCGTCAAAGCCGCTCCCGCTCAGCCTGGGACAGGCGCCTGTCCGCGTGGGCGGGCGGAGCCAACTTGACCTTGTCCTTGGAGTACGGCACGACCAGTTCCTCGGCCGACTCGCGGACATCGTTCAGCGGCACCAGGCGGCGTAACGTGCCGAACAGGCCAGACCTCACAAGCGCGAACGCCCGCCCGTCGTCGCGAACCACCGATTCGATGTCGCCGATCTTGTAACCGCCGCAATCGAAGAGCTCACGGCCTTCGAAAATATCAATGCTACGCGTACTCAAACCGGATCCTTCCGAAGATGGTGTTCGCCATAGCGAGATGCCTATGTCGATGTGTGAAGCCGTGTCCCATCTCCGTGGCCCGGGACGCGTACCGTCTCTCCCACCGTACCCCTGGCGATCGATCCCAAACGTTCCCGGTGGCGCGCTACTGGCACGACAGTTTCAGCCGCACTTGCGTGCCGCCAGACGCCCGAGATGCGATCTCCATGTCGCCCAACCCGCGCATCACGAAAAAGCCGAGGCCGCGACCGCTCGAGCATGCCTCGGCACCCAGACCAACTCCGTCGTCGACAACCTCCACCGTCACGAGTCCGTCTGTTATCCGCGCCTCAACCTCGATCCAGCCGTGCGAGTCTCCGGGATACGCGTGTATCACCGCGTTCGAGCACGCTTCGGTAAAGACAAGGGCAACGTCATCGGCAAACTGCTGCGAACAGCATCCACGGCATTCATTTCGGACGAAAAACCAGCATCTTCTTACGCAACCGGCCGACCTCCGCAGGTATCGCCCGAAACCGCTCATGCAGGGTTGTTACCATCGCAACCGAGTGCCCCTGCTCGTCGCCGCCGAAACGTCGCCGCTACCGTTGCGAGCTTTCGGGCGCGGCTGGCGCCGGCTGGGTGCACCGGTCCACCAACTGTTCCTCCAGCCGCCGGAGGGCTCGATCGTTTCGCAGGTGCAGCGGGCCATCGAGCAGGTGTCCCAGCCGGCTCACCGGCCCTCCGATCGGCACCTCCTGCATCGTGACCAGTGTGCCTCCCGGCAGCGGCTCGAGCGTGAGCGTCACCAGCGCGGTCAACAGCGGCCGGATCTTCGCTTCCAGCACGATCCTGTTGGGCGCATCCAGTTCGCGCACCACCGTGACGTCGTCGATAAACAGCGGGCCGGCGCCCTGCCTGTGAGCGAAACGGCTGCCGGGCTGTGGCCACTGCGGGTCGATCGTGCGCGTCTTCGTCGCGCCCACGACCCAGCCTGCGTACCTTTCCGGGTCGCTCAACACCTCGAACACCAGATCCTGGGGGTATGGAACGAGTCGCAGGTTGGTCGCCACGGTGTCTGGGTGCCCGCCGAGAGGAACGCCGAAACGCCGTTGGTTCGTCGATCGACGCGGGAGGGTACGAGCAAATGAATGGATGTCGACGCGATCGTGATCGGCTCTGGGCCCAACGGCCTGGTGGCCGCCAACGTCCTGGCCGACGCCGGCTGGAGCGTGGCCGTGCTGGAAGCATCCGATCGCCCGGGCGGGGCCGTTCGAAGCGGCCGGCTGACGGCGGACGGCTTCGTCAACGACCTCTTCTCGAGCTTCTACCCGCTCGCTGCGGCGTCGCCCGCCATAGGCCGGCTTTCCCTGGAGGACTGGGGCTTGCGCTGGATGCGTGGGCCGATGGTGGTTGCGCACCCGGCCCTTGACGGCAGCTGCCCGGCGCTGGGGACGTTCGAGCAGACCATGGCCACGCTCGAGTCGTCCGATCAGGAGGGTTGGGCCGAGATCATCGAACTCTGGGACCGCGTGGGCGAGACCGTGCTCGCCGGCCTCACCGGCCCCTTCCCGCCCGTACGTGCGGCGGCCGCGATTGCCCGCCGCCTGCGTTTCGCCGGCACCATCGACTTCGCCCGGTTCACCACCCTGCCCCTTCGCCGCATGGTCGCCGAGCTGGGGCTGAGCCCGCTGGCCGCCCGGCTGATCGCGGGCAACGCGCTGCACGCGGACCTCTCCCCCGAGTCTCCGGGGAGCGGGATGTTCGGCTGGGTGCTGGTCGGCCTGGCACGCAGCGTCGGATTCCCCGTGCCGGAGGGCGGCGCCGGACAGCTGACCGCGGCGCTGGTCTCGCGGCTCGAGGCGAAGGGCGGCCGCGTGGTCTGCGGAACGGCGGTCGAGCGGATCGAGGTGCGGAACGGTCGCGCGATCGGGGTGCGGACATTGGCCGGAGACGTCGTCTCCGCGCACCGCGCGGTTCTGGCCGCGGTCGGCGCACCGCAGCTCTACGGGAGCCTGATCGAGCCGCGGTGGGTGCCTGATGTGGTTTCCCGGCGCCTCGAGCGGTTTGAGTACGACAGCGCGACGGTCAAGGTCGACTGGGCGCTGCGAGCGCCGATCCCCTGGACGGCTGACAACGCCCGCCAGGCGCCAACCGTGCACGTCACCGAGAGCATGGACGAGCTGACCCGAACCGCCGCGACGATGGCAACCGGGATGGTCCCGGCGGAGCCCTACCTGGTAATGGGCCAGTACTCGATGGTGGACGCGTCGCGGCAGCCTGCGGGCGCCGAGTCGGCATGGGCCTACACGCACGTGCCGCAGACCATCACCGCCGACGAAGCCGGCGTTGTCACCGGCAGCTGGGACGAGGCGGATGAGGCTGCGATGTGCGAGCGCGTGGAGCGCCGCATCGAACGGCTGGCGCCCGGGTTCCGCGACCTCATCATCGAGCGGCACGTCTTTACGCCGCGCACGATCGAGCAGGCCGACCGGAACCTGGTCGGGGGCGCCGTGAACGGCGGCACCGCCCAGCTGCACCAACAGCTCATGTTCAGGCCGATGGCCGGGGTACGGCGCTACTCGACGCCGGTCGCCGACCTGTTCCTGGCGAGCGCGAGCGCCCACCCCGGCGGCGGTGTCCACGGAGCGTGCGGCGCGAACGCCGCCGACGTGGCGCTCTCCCTGAGGCGTCGGATCGGCCGAGCCGTTGCATCGCGTCGCTGAGGTCGCTCGTCAGACGGGGCGGTGGTCGTGGCAGACGGCCTCGATGTTGTTGCCGTCGGGATCCAGCACGAACGCCCCGTAGTAGTGCTCGCTGTACTCCGGCCGCGGCCCGGGCGCGCCAATGCTGCGTCCCCCGGCCAGCAGCGCGGCGTCGTAGAACAGTCCGACCGTTCGCCGATCGGCGGCGGCGAACGCCACGTGAGCTCCCGTCGTGACCGTGTCCTGCCCGGCGCCGGCGGTCGGTTCGTGGATGGCGAAGTCTCCCGAGTCGCCCTTGCCGAACACGATCTCGGCGCCGCCGTTGGGGTCATGGTCGGCGGAGGTCACGCCGAGGCCCAGCGGAGCGAGCGCGGACTCGTAGAACCTGCGGCTCGCATCGATGTCCGAGACGCGGATGTCGACGTGGTGAATGTGCTTCGGCATCCGGGCTCGGTACCCCGCTCGGATGCCTGCGAAACGAGCCGGCTATCACGTGCGAGGCGTGGTGCCCGATCTGATCAGGCCGCGTCGAGCTCGACCCGGTCCTCGAGACCGAGCACCGCGAGCAGCGCGTCGACGACGGCTGGGTCGAAGTGGGAGCCGGCGCTTCGGCGCAGCTCGGCCGTGGCCTCTTGCGTCGAGCGCGCCGGGGAGTAGGGCCGGTCGGCCGTCATCGTCGCGTAGGCGTCCGCCGCGGCGATGATGCGGCCCTCGATGGGGATCGCCTGCCCGGCGAGACCGTCGGGGTAGCCGTCGCCGTCGTAGCGCTCGTGATGGTGACGCACAGCCGGCGCGACCTGCCGCAGAGCGGGGATCCGGTGTACGATGTCTGCTCCGACAACGGAGTGCGTCCGCATCACCTCCGACTCGGCCGCGTCCAGCGGCCCGGGCTTGTTCAGGACATCTTCGGGCACGGCGAGCTTTCCGACGTCGTGCAGCAAACCGGCGAGCCGGCAGCGAAGCGTCATGTGACCGGGCAGCGCCAGTCGTTCGGCCGTCAGGCCGGAGAGCCGGGCGACCTGCTCCGCGTGCTCCTGCGGGATGCCTTCCCGCAGGCTGCACGTGAAGGCCAGGGCACGGGCCAGCTCGACAGCGTTGGGAGCGGCGTTGGGCGCCTCGCCGGTGCGTGTCTTCCCCGGGCGTAGCGAGACACAGTTCCGCCCGCGGTGCTTGGCCGCGTACAGGCAGCTGTCCGCCCGTTCCAGGAGCGCATCCAGTGTGGCGCCGTGGTCGGGCGCGAGGGCGCCGCCGACGGAGATGGTGAGGTCGAGATGGACGTTGTCGCGCACGATCGGTGAGTCGCTGACCGCAAGGCGGAAGCGCTCGGCTTGCTGGACGAGCTGGTGTGCCGAGCAGGCGCCGGGCAAGAGGATCGCGAACTCCTCACCGCCCCAGCGCGCAAGGACGTCCCCGGGTTCGAGGCCTGCGCTCAGCCGCTGGGCGAGGTCGATCAGAACCGCGTCGCCCACAGCGTGGCCGTAGGCGTCGTTGATCTGCTTGAAGTGATCGGCGTCGAGCAGGAGCAGGCCGCACACGGGGGCGTCCGCTGCCAGCATCTCCATGGCGATCTGGGCGAAGTGGCGCCGGTTGAAGGTGCCCGTGAGCTCGTCGGTGCCGGCGCGCACCTCGGCGTCGGCACGAGCGCGCTCGAGTTCGCGGTGGGCGATCTTCATCTCGCGCATGCTGCGCCGCAGCTCGTCTTCCAGCCGCCGCCGCTCGGTCACGTCCGACACGATCCCGCTCACCTCGAAGGTGCCGTCCGGCCGCGGCCGGCATGCGCCGCGGTCGTGCACCCAGCGGGTGATCCCGTCGGCCCCGATCAGACGGTACGTCACCTCTGAGTCCTCGCCCCGCGCCAGCGCGCGGTTGAAAGCGTCGTACGCGTGCCGATCGTCGGCATGCACGGCCGCGTCCCAGTTGGTCATCTCGGGGTCGGGCTCCGCGCCGCCGAGTAGCCGGTCGCCGCCGGGGCCCTGGAACAGCTCCTGCAGTTCGCCGTCGGGCAGCGCGAGCGCAAGATAGACATGGGCACCCACAACGTCCAGGAGGCTGGTGAAGCGGTCGCTGGCCTCGTCGAGGCGGGCGGCGGCCTCCTCGCGCGCGGTGATGTCGGAGATGATGCCCTCGACACGGACGCTGCCGTCGGCCATGCGACGCGGGCGTGCGCGATCGCGCAGGACCCGGGTGGCGCCGTCCAGCCCGGCCACGCGATACGTCACCTCGGCGTCGCGGCCGTCAAGTAGGGAGCGGTTGAACGCCTCGTATTGGGCCCAGTCCGCGGGCACGATGCGCGACTCCCAGAACCGCCCCGCCTCGACATCCGCCGGGGTGGAGCCGCCGATCAGGCCCTCGGCGCTCGACATCGACGCGTGGTGCACATAGCGCCCGTCCGGAGTAACCGAGCCGGCGTAGACGTACTCCTCGAACAGATCGAGGATCCGGGCCAGCTCCACATCTCGCCGGCGCCGGCCTGCGGCATCGGGGCTCCAGAACGTGCGTGCAACCTTCCACAGGGTCCGAATCCGCCCAGAGCGCGCCGACGCGCCGGGGGCGGGCACGGGTGAATCCTCGGCACTGCGTGGCAAACCGGTCATGGCCTTGCCTTGTCATCGGCGCAACTAACCGCCCGCTTGACCCGCCTCACCTTTCAGGCCGCGGGTGGGGCGGATCGGCAGGTCACCGGGTGCGTTTGGCGAGCGGCGGCATGGGGCAGTCGTAGGGAGACCGAAGTACCCGACGAGAGGAACCCGTGAACGATCCGCGAGAACTGTTCATGCACGAGCTCGGCGACATCCTCTATGCGGAGCGCACGCTGGTGAAGGCGCTTCCCAAGCTGGCTCAGGAAGCAACTGACTCAACGCTCCGCGATGCGTTCGAGAAGCACCTCGGCGAGACCGAGCAGCACGTCACCAACATCGAGAAGGCGTTCGAGATGGTAGGTGAGTCTGCCAAGGCTGAGAAGTGCCCGGGCATCGACGGCATCAAGAAGGAGCACGACGAGTTCGTCAGCAAGGAGGACCCGAGCACGGACGTGCTCGATATGTTCCTGACCGGCGCCGCCGCGCGCACCGAGCACTACGAGATCGCGGCCTATACCGGGCTCATCACGACGGCCAAGGCGCTCGGCGAGAACGACGTCGCCAAGCTGCTCGATGAGAACCTGAAGCAGGAGAAGGCCGCGCTGGAGAAGGTCACCACCATCTCCAAGACGCTGGCCGGAACGATTCCCGCCAACGCGTAGGTCAACGGCGGGGGCACGGTCAACCGGGGTGCCGCGCTCGCGAGCAGGGTGCGGCACCCCTTAGGCGCTGCGCTCGAGCCCAGCGTCTAGCCGGTCAATGGGGAGGCTTCCCACCGTTCCCGTTGCCGTTCCCGTTATTCCCGTTCCCGTTCCCGTTGCCATTGCCATTGCCATTGCCATTGCCGGGTTTGCCACCACCGCCGGTGGGAGGCGGCGCCGGCGGTGCCGGCGCCGTGTACAGCTGGAACTGTGAGGTGTACGGCTTGTAGGCACCGAGCGGTGCCGGGATGACGGGGAAGGACGTGGCGGGAAACTTGGCCGGCTCGGCGGCAAGCGCGGCTGTCATGAAGCTGTGCCAGATCAGCGCGGGATAGCCGCCACCGAACGACTCGGCCGATCCGACCGCGGGAATCATCGAGATCTCGCCCTGCGGGAAGCCCATCCAGACACAGGTGGTGAGGTTGGGCGTGTAGCCGCAGAACCAGGCGTCGAGGTGTGCTTCGACGGTGCCGGTCTTGCCGGCCGCCGGGCGGTAGGGGCTGAGCGCCGCGGCGCTGCCGGTGCAAAGGCCGCTGGGGCAGGTGTAGATGTTGTCGTAGAGGATCTTGTTCATCTCCGACGCGG
>C688J18823_10000791_pt1 | contig 18852 bp, 16 predicted proteins | sample HopSoiMetagenom1_FD_18823 | JGI IMG/M metagenome (IMG submission 18823) | reverse complement strand
GATGCCGCTGTATTAGCTTAGAGTAACCAAGAATTGCTTGAGTAGGCGTCTTCATTTCATGGCTTGCTATATTGATAAATTCATTTTGCATTTTATGATGGATTTTCAATTGCTGGTTAGCTAGTGCAAGCTGTTTGTTAGATAGGGCAAGCTGTTGATTAGATTCAGCTAGAGAATCATTTGCTATTTTTAACTCACCTGTTCTTACTTTTACAATTGTCTCCAATCTCTTATTCCATGAAAAAACTAGAAATGCAATGATAAATGCTACTCCTCCGATTACTGTCACCATTAATATCGTAAAAAATTGCTGCTGAATAATTAGAGCACCTACATCACTTGCAACGTTATGCTGTGCACTAATATATAAAATCAGAAAATCCTTACCATTAACTGTGACAGGCTGGTATGCAATTGTATTTACTTTATCATTAATAGGAATATCTTTTGAGCCAGTATTTCCCTGCAATGAATCTCTTATCAAGTCATTTAGGAGATTCTTTGAATCAGAAGAATGTAGCGAAGACGCGAGCACAGATTGAAATTTATTGCCAAAAATGTTTTCGCCAGCATATTGCTGGGCACCAGTAGTGTAAAGAATTGTTCCTTTTTTATCGAGTAGCCCGATAGTGCTATTAAATTGCGGATATAATTGATCTTTTAAAAAATTGCCTAAGGTTCCCAGTCTAATCGAAGTAACCACTACACCAGTAAGTATGCCTCTGCCCTGGTTGTTACCGGTGCCTGTCTTGTTAAGGACTGGGTATGATATATATAATCTTGGAATTTTGTCGTTTGATTCTATTAAACTGCTGTAGTATACTGAGTGAGTTCGTTTTGGTATAGTAAAATATGGCCTGTAACTTAGGTCTGCTCCTTTGTATTTTTGATATGTATTTTGATTAATATTACTTATCCAATTTATTTTGCCATCTTTATTAAGCCACATATAAAAGTCAGTAAAATCAGTTGAAGAGTTCTGTCTAGTGTTAATGACAGTATCAGCTCGTTTGTATTCATTATTATGGATGGCAGGAGAATCAGCAAGTGTTTGTAATAGAGCACCAACAGTTTGCAACTTGTTTGTTAATATTTGTGATATGTCGTGTGCTTCAATCCTTGTGTTTGATCTTACTTCACCTGAGGCAATATCAACAATCCTGTTAGAAGTAAGAACTGAATACTGATATGAAAATATAGATACTGCTAATACAACAGCAGCAACGCTGGCTAGTATAATAATATTAGTTTTACCAGTATGCCATCTTTTCAAGCTAAAATATCTCCTTCTTTATTCATCCATCCAGTATTCCGATTAATAATAATTTTCCCGACCACCAAACATTATTCTATCCATATGTTTTAAGAGCTCGTCATTTGTTACAGGCTTCCGAATAAAACAGTTAGCAGGAAGAGAAGAAAATATATCAGAATATGACCCATAATACATTTCTCCAGCGGTAAGAAAGCATATTTTCATCTTATCATCACGTTTCTTAATCTCTCTATAAAAAGAAAAACCACTCATTTCTGGCATCTTGATGTCAAGGATTAATAGATCATAGAAATTGGGTTTGAAGTTCTCTAAAGCGAGGAAAGGATCCTCGTATGAATCAACAATAAAACCATTTTGTTCTAATATCTCATGCAATGCGGTATTGGTGTCAGCCTCATCATCGACTACTAGAATTCTTTTTGACATTTTATTTATAATTTTCCTTTTAGTTTTACAATTGCTTCTTCATTTCGACATCATTATTGAATTACATGATGTTTATTTTCTGCTATGTACTCGCGAGAGCTGACTTTAGCCGCCTATATATGCAAGCTTTTATTTGCATGTCTGGTATATTGCAAGCTGTAAAGTGCCAAGCAGTCTCAAGTCCAAATACAGCTATTATAAATCCTATTGCCGGATATATCGAATACTCAAACACAAAAGTCATTATGTATTGTTCTTATTTTACTTTAGTAGACAATAATTTTGATAAATAATAAACATTCTTTATATGCTGGATGTAACAAAATAGGCCCATTGTATCAAGCTTGCAATTCTTATTCCAAGATTAGACTGAATTGATTTATTTCAATTGTGAATTAATGCTCAGTCATATCTAAATCTCATCTATTTTAATTGAGTAGGTTTGCCTGGTCCGAGTAACAGGTGCAACAAAATTAGTCTTTTGTCGATTTCTCCATCCAGTTAAATAGAGAGATAAAGATCCTGTCTATGCCCTTTAGTTATGAATCTATATTTTACTGGATGGATTTCATAATATCTCTGGGTTTCTAGAATTTCCCTTCAAGTGCCTCTAGTCCTCTCGCCAAGGTTCTGCTAATACCTATTTCAACATCTTCTAAATTCTAAATTTCTAACTCTCATATGCACGGTTGCATCTGAAACACCAATTCGTTTTGCTACATCAACAAATGGTGTTGAAGAGTCTTTATTTAAAATGTCGATAATTTTAAGATTAATATCATCAATCTGCTGAGATATTCTAACATCATTATCTATTTTGGTACTGGCAAACATGAGGTTAATATCATTAGCTTTGTTCAAACAAACAATAAAAGTATTTGTAATTACAACAGAAATTTGCAAGGAATTCAATATTCATACAAGGCTTCCCGTAAGATGATATATCGAATCAAAATTTGTTGTTATCAATTCATTGCCTATCATTTTTTTTCATTACTTTACTGATTTAATCAAAGAAGGCATCAAATAATTCTGTCTTATTAGCACTAGTTAAGATGAGATGATCCTTATAGTCGATGATCGTGATATTGTATTGATAATCAAGATTAGTTTAGATAAAGTAGGTCTTACAGTATCATCTTTTACTGATCCGTTAATGGCCTTGGAAACGTTTAGGCAGACGCCATCCGATTATGATCTTATAATCTCTGATATCCGAATGCCACATCTTAATGGCTATGATTTTGTACGGCAAATCAAAAACATAAAACCCACCATGAAGATTTTGCTTATGAGTGCATTTGAGTACGAATATTCTGCTTTTCAAAAGGGTTTTTCATCATCAGATGTAAAGGGATATATAGAAAAACCGGTATCATTATATAAATTAAATCAGATGGTACTTGCACTAGTATAGCAAGACTTCACATTCTTATAATTTTTAAAGGATATACTTAGTTGTCATTCTTCGCATTGATATGGAAAGACAATAAACAATATGGCATAATAAATGCCATATTTAATTTGCTATTAGGGGTATTGTGGAAGAAATCGATGTTACTTTACAAAAAGCATGTTTATGGATGACTAAGGCATGGAATGATCATAACAAAAGAAATTCTTTCTCTTTACTCTGGGAATATTTATTCCGTACTCCTAAACTAAAATCAGTGTATCCTAGTCGATTTCAGCAATAATAATAATCAAGAGGGATTGAGTATTTTCCTCAGGTTTAAAGAGGTTTCTAATGTTATACTCATACCAACAGACTATTTCTTGAAAAATCAAAGTAATATTCGAATATAATGCAACCCCCGACAATAAAATACAATAGTCTGTAATCGAAAAGTTTGAATTCAACAATGATGGACTGATCGAAAAATCTAATGTATATTATGGTGGGGAAGATGCAGAAGGAAGGTTGAAGGTAATAAGATGTCTATTGAAAAAGGCCGGATTTGATAATACATTACGTATTCAATTGATCTACAGTTTGTTTTCAATTGAACTGTACAAGTAGGTTATTCTTACAACCGACTTACAATTAAATAGAGCTAGTATTTTCATTTGTCAAAATTAATACGAGATTAAATTAATACGAGATTAAATCTATTCACTGTTATTAGGCTTCTGCGTTAATAGGTCATTAGTAACAATTGCCATGAATAATTATTGAGGGACTGACTGTTAAGTAGGCAATTTCTTTTTGACCGATTCCATCTTGTCTTCGAGGGTGTGTGAGGCGTCAATTCTTTCATCTACACGTATTGTAGATATGATTCTTTTAATTCCAGTATCCTTCACAGCTTTATGTGCTAATTCGACTGCTCTAAAAATATTTGATAGATTTTCTGATTCTATTTGTGTTCCCATTGGAGTAAGAATGGTTTTTAGACCCTCCACCTTAGAGATTGCATCAAATGCTACTGCAATTTCTCTACTCATACCAGTCTCCTCTTGGTCGTCTGGTGCAGAAGGAATTCGTGAGCCAATGGGTATTAGGCTAACTTCGGCATGTACCGATATTTTATGTACATTTTCCTTGTTAGTGAGTTCCATACCACATTATCTTGTGATATCGATCCTATAAGCGTTAATTCATGAAACTTGTCAGATTCTGAAACTTAATATTTGATATAGACCAGTTACGGAAGTGGTATATGTTCAATATGAGTAGGCTATAGCTATGGGTGAAATTGATCAAATACTTATGTCAAATGAGAAGTATTCAAATGACTTTAAGTATGCAACACTATCGAGCTCACCTGCAAGAAAACTAGCAGTACTTGCATGTATGGATACTAGAATAAATGTGGAGAATGTGCTTGGATTAAATGTAGGAGAAGCGCACATTATCAGAAACGCCGGTGGTATAGCTACAGACGATGCTATACGTTCTCTTATTATTTCACACGAGCTTCTGGGAACGAAAGAATTTATTGTTTTGAATCATACAGATTGTGGGTTGCTCAAATTTACTGACAATGATCTTCAGAAGCAATTAACAGACAAATACAATACCGATGCAAGTGAAGTGAAATTCCATTCGTTTCCAAATCTCGAACAAAATGTCAGGGATCAGGTAAAAAAGATAAAATCTACGCCTTTCTTTTCTCCAGACATATCAGTCTTTGGATTCGTATATGATGTCAAAACTGGTAAAATCACTAAAATATCCAACTAGGAAAGTCAAATCTAAAACACTAGATAATGCTGCAAAAAAATTAAGATTGGATATCTCAGTTAAGTGATTGGTCAAATCGTCTATTTTTGTTATCATTCATGAGTAGGATATTTTCCCTGTTTACGTTATTCTTCAAGAGAGACTTCCACTGGGTTGGATTGTTGGAGATTTTATCAAACACAGGCGATCTTTTTTTGTGCAAGCTCCACGAGTTCTCTTACTTTTTCTTTTGGAGCGTTAGACTTAACTTTGAATATGACTTTGATTTTCTCATATCCATTTCTAACTTTCTCGGACGTCCAAGAAGGCATTGGATATCGATGTCTCCCGCCAGGATTGACTCTACCTCATCTAACTTTACTCCTTGAGCGGCTGCATGATAGATCAGAGTAGTAGTCGAGCAATCATTTAAAGCTGCTAGAGTGCACTCTGCCGGATTGGGTCCTGATTTTCCCCAATAAAATTGGCGGTTCATCTTTATCGAGTACGAAATGATGATTCTACTGTGAGTCTGGCTGAAACCATAAAAGTCATTTATAGTAGTTTGGTATGCCCACCATTAATCCATTTTCCTTTTGCACGGAAATTGAATTGTGAAATCACGGGATTACTCGTTATTGCCTCCACTGCTCCAGACAACTTTGTAATATTTACACCATTTACGATTAGTCGATCTCTTTAATCTCTCGTTCTCCTCTTGGTTGTTTATTCATAGTCTGAATATCATCATAACATTGTATAAGGTAGCTGTAGTTTGCTACCATGGTATCATCTAATATAGTTAGTATATATCTATCGACGACAATCTATAAAATGAGTTGGAAGTAAGAAAATATGATGAAAACTGCATCTCCCCATCTAATTCCATTACAGATAAATAACTCGTCCAATATGAAAAAATAGCAGCTTTTTATTATCTCATCCATTTAAACAGCAAACTACTTTTAATTTAATTTAAATATGCATAGGATTTTTATAAGAGGATAATCGTGACTGGTCTTTTTACTACTAGTTTAGAAAAAGCTTGTGAGCATTTTCTTTGGTGACATGTAGCTTGTGGACCTCGTCGCCAGTTAATAAAAAGATCTGATCATGCAGTTGGAATAGGTCTAAGATATTTTTTATACCTGAGTTTAACAGAGTTTCAGTCCTGTAAGTACAATATGTCAGGCCTGGTATTCGATTATTGTTATAGGCTTCTTCAATAGTCAAGGCTTGCCTCAAGGAGGCAGTTGCTACATCGTTTATCAGAAAATCTAGACAACATACCTGCCTATTGTTTGCGTGTTTAGCCAAATTTTCGATTACCCTTCCACAATATTTTATAATATTTTTTTGACCATGAATCTGACTTCGTTTTTGTTGCTCGTGTAGTGGTTGTAGTAGGACATAATGCTTGTCCTTGTCTTGGCTGTTTACTGATTCTGTTGCAGTGGTATTAGTATGAGCATAATAGTAGGGCATAGTAGTTCCATCATACCATTTAAGTTTAGACAAAAATTGAGAGGACTGGCTGCCCGGTGGACCACAAAAGCATCTAAACAGTTCGGCTTCTTTGGCAAGTCTATCCATAGATTTTAGCAAACCCATCATTGATTCATCATCTGAATAAATCACTAGGTGATGCTTTCTTGTAATCTGTGATTGCTGGTGTTTTAACCATAGGTCTACTGCATCTTTTACTATTGAATTTATAGAAACACCTCTTTGATTAGCCATTTCTCCTAACTGCGTATGTACCTTATCATCGAACCCTCTAATTATTAGATTGTGCGTCACAAGAGATATTAGGTAAATTTATATTTATAGTTATCGATATCATGATATCATAGATAACTTGAGTTGTATTGTCGTGTTATCTCTCCAAGAAGGCTAGGATAAATAAGAAATAAGTCATACTATAAATCTGCTCTAGAATGGTACGACTAAATTGGTACGAATTTCCAGAAAAAGTGATGTATAGACTATATTAGATATATCAGACGTTCCCTTTTACTGAACTAAGTAAGTTTCTAGTGACGTCTAGGAATGTCAAAGTTAAAGTCTTAAATTCTAGCTTTAATACTGGGTTTTAATTTGTATTAGCTACTTTTTAATAACTGTAATGACGAATGATCTACACAAAACTAGAGATAGTTAATCGTGGATAAAGAATGGTTCGAATTGCACATATTTCAGACACTCATCTAGGAAAACGGCCTAAGCGTGTAAGAAGAGGCATTATTAACAATCAAATAAGGCCATTAGAAGACGATTTCTATCTCGCTTGGATGGAATTCGTGAACCAGGTTACTCATAACGACCGGAAACCAGACATTATTCTACATTGTGGCGACTTCTTTGATACCCCTTCTGGCAATGACTCTAATCCTCCTCCTGAATATGCTAGAACTATTGCAGCCAAGACCTTTAAACAAATTCATGATGCGAAGATACCGGTCGTTATTATAGATGGTAACCATGGACATTATATGGAATATAATACTTCTACGCTTAGTGAATATGCATATCTTTTTGATAATATTTACCTTTTTACACATTATGATATCAGAAAAGCGCTAAAAGAGAAGCAGCCTCTATTCTGCGATTTTCCCGACCTCGATTTAAGGATTTTGGCTCATCCAGTTGTTCCAGCAAGGTCTTTAAATTCACTGGAATTATACTCAATGTACGAAAAATGGATTTCTATTCAGAATAATAATCTTGCATCAAGTACGAATAACGTACTCATTGCCCACGGTATGATGTCGAATTATACTTTACATCCTAGTATACTAGACGGAAAATATAGTTATATTGCTCTTGGAGATGATCATAAAGCGCACAAAGTGACAGATACTGCATGGTATTCCGGCTCTAGTCAAGTATGCAGCTTTAGCGAATGGAATGATAAAAAGGGATATTTAATCGCTGAAATAAAGGGAAAATCAGACAATGTGAATGTTACGTTCAATAAATTAGAAGCCAACAGAAATATAGTTAATAAAAGTGTCAAAATCTTCCCTGAAGATACTTCCTCAATGGTCATTGCAAGAGTAAAAAGCGTGTTAGATTCTCATAACCTTAACATACATTACGACTATGAGACTGCTGCCAGAGTGCGAATAATTTTGGAAGGTAGTAAGACTTATGGTTCATCTTTTAATATGGGCGAGATTGAATCGTATCTTGATAGGTTGACCCTAGATTCTGACGAATACAATATAGTCGAATTTATTTTAGATCGCCCTGCTAGTCAAGAGCAGTTACAGGTCAATGAAATAGAGACTATGAGTAGTATTGAATATTTAATAGATAACGCTGAAATAGAGTTTAAAGATTATATAAAGTCGGTAAGGGATCTGCAACTTAAAAAGGAGAACTTAGATCCAGATCTACTTGCCAAAATTTTTGTACTGACACTAAGGGGTAATGACCGTAATGAAAATACTTAGTGTAGAAATAGAGAATTTTAAGCCTTTTAGAGAAATTATTCTTCCTGACCGCAACACATTTGGCAATGGTCTTTTCCTTATCTGCGGCAAAAATTCCATGGGCAAGAGTAGTCTGATAGACGCTACATTATGGGGTCTATTCGGCGAGCAATTGTTTGATGCACGAAAAAGAAGTCTTTTGTTAAAAGTTGGTCAGAATGAGTGTAAGGTTCAAATCACTTTTGAGCTCGGGGAATCCGTTTTTCTTGTTATCAGAAAGCTAAATATTAGAAAGTCTGGCAATCCAACTAATAAGACTCAGAGTTTTGTATCTGATGCGACACTATTAAGGAAAGGTAAGGATGGCTTTTCGATAATAGTTAGTGATCCACGTAAAGTGAATGCTGAAATAGAGCGAATGCTAGGTGTGACTTCCGATATAATAGAAAAAACTGTCTACGTTAGACAAAAAGACGTGGACAAACTTTCTAAGGCAGATAGCGTGGAATTAAGAAGTCTGATATCAACTTTTTTTGATCTAGACGAATTTGATCGTATTAAAGACAATCTCCAAAACAAGTCTTCGAGTCTGCAGGATTCAATCTCAGGTTTGAAGGAAAGCATAGGTGCTATGAATATTTGGAAAAAAGATCTTGACGATAAAGAACATGAAATGAGGATTTGCCGCGGCAAGATCGCATCAAGAGAACAAGAATTAAGTGACAGGGTTCAGGAGCTCTCGAATATCCCTTCTGAAGATGTTTTGATAAGAATAAGGGATGTAGAAAATAAAATCGACAATGCACAGAGAGATCTTGTAATAATTAATACAAGAATAGCTGACATAACAAGACTAATAGAAACCAGAGATTCGAGGTTAGATAGGTTAAGAGCTTCAATTTATGATATAACTGCCAAGAGAAATAAAACTCTGGAGGAATTGAATAAACTGCCCTCAAAGGAAGTTCTGCAGAAGGTATCTAAACTAGAAGTACAGATTTTCAATACAGAAGATGTAATTCGAAGTACAATTACACAATCTAATCATCAGTTTGAATTTGACTCTGAAAAACCAGAATCGATCCTAGAATGGCATGAGTTAGCAAAGAAAGACAAGGAATCTGTAGAGTTGAAAATACGTAGCCTCAATAAAAATATAGAAAAACTTAGAGAACAACTTTCATATAATGAAGCAATATCTAATCTCAAAGAGAATAGCATAATTCATGTAGAGAGGAACGATAACTGTCCTGTATGTAATAAACCAGTTGAAGATAAAAATAGGCTTATTTCATCGATAAGAAAAGAAGTAGAGCATACTAGTCTAAATACTGGCTCTACAAATCTTGAATTGGTAGATAAAATGAATAATCTTTACGAATTAGAATTATTGGCTACCTACAACAATAAACTTGAAAGTGCACTAAACTCATTACTACCATCTTCACACAATCTTATCCAGTATCGAAAAGAACTCTTATCAATTCTATTGCCCTTCTCTTCAAAATCTGTCCAAGAATTTTTGCGGTTTTTTAGTTTTAATTCTGTTAATGAAATGATTTCTGCTAGAACAATACTGGAATCAAAGCTACCAGATTGTGATCGACAAATTAGTACCTTGGAAGTGGAAGTTAATAATGAAATAGATCAATACGCACGATACGACACTCAACTATCTGGGGAAGAAAATAAAAAAGTTCAGACCTCTAATAGTCTAAAAAGCTTAGAGAATGAGTTGAGTCAAATCTACAGAGATATGTCTATAGAGTCTATAGACCAGTTGACTCGAAAGAATAATAGCGAAAGCATAGAGAAATTAATCACAAAGCGAAAAGTTCTTGAACATTCAATTTTAGATTTAAGAGAAGATGTAATTCAACCACTGAAGGAGCTGTTTTCAGACCTGGAAACAGAGATTTGTAACAGGAAAGCAGTAATAAGTCAACTCGAAGCAAAGGAATCAGAAATTAGTCAAAAGGAGAATGAAATTCGACATGTAAAATATCTTAGGGGAGAAATAGACGGATTTATTTCACATTATGTAGTTGAAGGCAAATTGGTAGAAATATTAAAAAAAGCTACTAATTTCTATCTTGTACCATTTACTGAATCAAGATATACAATTGATAAAATCTACTCCATAACTAAAAGAGTAAAAGATAGAGAGTCTCATGGTTTAGAAATTTCTCTATTTGATTCTAGAGACAATCATATAAAATCTAGGGAACAGCTTAGCGGCGGTGATGAAACCGCTTTAGGTTTGGCATTAAGAATAGCCATCTCCAAACTAATGGGTAGAATAAGACCATTTAGGGACTCTGAGAGACAGCTTCCATTATTAAATTTAATTATAATGGATGAACCTATGGCTAGCCTAGACTCATCTAGGCGCTCAGCAATAATAAACAAGTTAAGGGAGGACAAGAGCTTTAGACAGATATTTCTAATCTCACATACTGATAATTTCTTCGGCGAGTGTAATTCAATTTTCCTTGATGAGGCTGTAGCTGGTCAGAGAAGTTTAACATACAGCCCATTAGAAGCGTGAGAAGGATTCTTACAAATAGGATTCACAATTGCTGTTGCATTTTTGGTAACAAATCGATATAACATGCGGAATAAATTCAAGGCGGCATTACGTCTATTATAGGATTTGAATATATATCAAGTCTGTAATATAAAATTAATTTTCGAGAATTTTCTATAAATTGAGTCCGTAATTCTAGCGAAACCAAATGTAATGGAAAAATATTAATGGTCAATACGCGGCATACTAGTAAATATTCTACTAGAACCAAATAGCATATCGCATAATTGAATAAGTATCTGCGATGAATTACCATCAAGATAGAATTTTGGTAACCGGTGTGTCAGGCGGCATGTAGCGAACTAGTAAAACAATTATCATGCTCTGGTGCTATTTTTAGGCCAGGCGTCCATTCAAACGAAAATGCAAAGAGGTTAACAAAAATTTCCAGAGGAGGAGGTACTTTAATGTAATAGATTATAAAACACGGTACTCTTAACAGAGCATGCAATAATGTAGATAAGATGCTTCTACTTATTTCAGGAGCCCCCAAGCCGTGGAGTATGCTTCTAGGTTCATAAAGGACTATGGAAGGCCGGAGCTTGATCTATAGTGAAGGTATATTATCTGCGAGATTATACTAAATCTAGGGTAACAATAACTCGCTTACACAGACAAGTAGAAATAGTGATTGAAAGTCAGGGATCCAGTTTACGGTTCTTGCGACCAAGTTCTTTTATACAGAACTTTTAATTTCTATGGTCCATCTATTAGGAGTAAGAATGCTTTTTATGCACCTGGAGGAAGCGCAAAGGTCAGTCAGTTTCATTGACGTGCTAGAATTCGCATCAGTAGCAGCCAATATTCTCATAGATGCGAACTGAAATGGTGAAATGACTCACGTCGGCAGAGCCTGTGGCATTACAGGACCAGGCTCTTTCCTACAATCGAGCTGCAGAAATTCTATCTAAGATATCAAATAAGAAAATCAGTTATGTGAATAGTACTGATACAGAAGCTCGTCAAGGGATGAGAGAGAAGGCAACGGATGGATGGTTTATTAACATTGCATTGGAACTATATGATAGTTATAGAAAAGAATACGCATCAAACATATCTTTTGCAGTTGAATCTACAACTGGAACTAAACCTAGGACATTTATTGGGTTTACAAGGATCATGCTAAGTATTTCAATTAAAAATTTTTTAATCTCTTAGTTGGTCAACCTGACCTATGTCTCAGAAAATATGTATTGGCCTATCATACTCACAGTCTCTGCTGTCTCCATATCGATGAGTTGAAATTTATTTGCGACATGACTGCATGTTTCCTTCATCGAAAATACTTTAAGCCTTGATTATTCATAACTACTTTATGGCTATACGATTACAAGAAATCGAGAAGATATCAATTACCATACTTATAGATAACTATACCGATAGGCTTCTACAGAATACCTCGCATACATTGAGATTACCTATGATAAGGGGAGAAAAATTTTTACCTGCTCCACTGGCAGAACATGGGTTTTCAGCACTTATCAAGATCCATCACAAATACCAAAATAAAGATCTTGAAGGTTTAGATTATAAGAATGACAATAACACATTTCTCTTTGATACCGGTGTAACCGAAGAAGGAATAATCCTAAACGCCGCCAATTTTGGCATAAATCTTGACCAGATAGAAGCAATTATTTTAAGCCATGGGCACTTTGATCACTTTAACGGCCTTCTCAATGTAATAGACCATATCTCAAGACCAATTGATATTATTGTACATCCGGATGCATTTCTCAAAAGATGGCTAATATTTCCCGATGGCAGGAAAGCCAAAATGCCAGTTCTAGAAGAACAGATATTGTCTAGAAAAGGAGCAATAATTCACAAGAATAGGAATGTAAATTTCCTTCCTTTAAAGGAACACAACCACGACTACAACAACTCGACAGCTGGCCCTACTCTCTTGATCACCGGACAGATTCCGAGGGAGACAAATTTTGAAAAGGGATTTCCTTTTCAATATATAGAAAATCCCGATGAAAATAGTCTTTCACATGATCCCCTAGTTAATGACGACCAGGCCATAGTAGTCAATATCCGAAATAAAGGTCTGGTGATACTAAGCGGATGTAGTCATGCTGGAATCATAAACACGATAAACTACGCAAAAAGGTTAACTGGAATAAGTAGGATTCATGCAATTATTGGTGGATTTCATCTTTCTGGTGGAAAATTATATGAAGATGCAATAGATCCCACAATAGAAGAGATACAAAATGCAGATCCAGAATGGATAGTACCTTGTCACTGTACAGGTTGGAAGGCCGTCAATAGAATAATAAATTCTATGCCTGAGAAATTTATTCAAACAAGTGTTGGGACCGTATTTGAATTTTAGATATGATCACTCACGTATTTAGCTAGATATCCCTATAGTGAAAGACAGGTTAAAGTAGGTCGTATAATTTCTTCACACAAATATTTAGATCAATGATCTGAAGATTATAGTTTGACTTAACAGTAGATCTAATTAAGTAATTAATTAATCAATTAATTAACGCCGGTATTAATCTAGATTCTTTGATTTAGCTTCACAAGCCTGGTCACGTCCGCGTTTCCTACTGAAATAATCACTGTATTCTACTTTGTGACTAATTGGAGTATTATTACCATAAGGCACCTACGTTAAAGCCAATCAGACATAATAGGATCATATATTTTCTTCCTTGTATCGTCTAGGCTATTTCTTTCCTTAACTAGTCCCTGTTGCTTTAATTCGTCAATCGCGTTCTGAATTGTTCTCCTTGGCAAATGAGTCAATGCAATAAGTTCGCTCTGCTCAATGGGATGTTTTGTCTTTATTATATAATAGATAAATTTAGGAGCTGGTCCACCTTCGGGTTCTTTGCGATTATAAGAGATATCATATGACGACTTGGACAAAAAGCCTCTTCGTTGTGCCTCGACTTCAGCAATAATATCGATACTTACTGCGGCAAGGTTCACACGTTGACCAAATTCTGCGATCATGGCCGACTGTTGGTGTTCAAGTGGCGTTTCAAAAATAAAATTACTAGGTGGATACCTTGCAGTTAATGCCTCTATAAAACTCCATTTAACAAGTCCTTTTTCATCGTAGATGCCAACATTGATACCTTCATTTGCTTCGAGGATCACTTTATTAATACTGTTGTTATTAAAATTGGGATTCTTGAAACCCTTTGTTTCGTTTGTTATTTTCATTAATTCTTCTATCTTTTCTAATGTCCTATTAACTCCTAATTGATGTCGTGGATCTTTCCTGCCCACTATCCAATGATATCCAAGATCTTTGGATAAAATTAAGTCACGTATTTTCTCTCTTTGTTCCATATCTAAATCAATATTATTTTCACCAATTTCTATTATATCAAACCCGTTTTTGGCTGATTCTGTAACAAATCTATCTAGAGAATTTTCGATAATTGCATATTCTGTGATCGTGCTCCCTGTTGAAACTCGGACATTATAATCGTGGTAGAATTTTATTCTCTTTTGTAACAGGGTTTCAGGCATTAGTAAGGGCATAATCCCGTAAATTTTTACAACATCTATCATAGGAGACAGGATTTCGAAATTATCTGAATAGGTCCCATTTAACTTGTCTATAACGTAAGTTAGGCCTTCTTTCCTAGGCTTTTTATTATCTACTCTACCCTTGACTAAATCGTCGAGCATTAAAACTCAAATATGTACGTACTGAAATTACTAGAGCATGCAAAGTAACACAAATTGAGAAATTGTTTGGCAGGCATTTTTACTATTCTGGCACAGTTCATATCATTGGAGGCAGATATATATTCATGCCTTATTTATAACTCGGCTATCAGCGATAGTTGAATCTCAATAAATGAATAATTTGAATTTGAACTATGAGCGCCACCATAAAAATTCGGTTTATATGCACATGCTATAGGTATTTATTGAATGCTAATGTTACCCCAGATTTATTTGAAGAGCTAAAGGTGTAATTTTCGTATGGTGACAGTGGCATGAAGTCTTTGCTCTGATTCAAATATAGTGGGCAAGATAAGTATATCAGCAAAGTTAGGGTTTGCCATATTAGATATGTGATGTATGTAAGACGCATACCAAAGGCACGATTTGCAGAGCGAAAAGTAATGTACGAGATTTCCGATGTCGTCGTTAATCCTATCGTTATAAACCGTCATATTCCTTGCTCCTCCTGAACTTGAGCTTGCATGAGCAAAGGTATTTTCGATTTGCTGTTGATGTTTCCTTGTTATAGGATACGCGATCATTATTGTTAAATATATATAGAGAAATATAATGATCTAAATATGCAAAATAATCATAAAGGTGTATTTGAGGTATTGGTCCATCCATATTATTAATGGCATATTGCATTGAGAAAACGAAAGAATACGTTGTTTCGATATTGTGTTCTCAGTACTATAACAGACAACAATTGAATGGCCAGAAAAAAGATTTAGTGGTGCATTTAGTATAGAACAGAATAGAATAGGGAAGAACAGAAATTTTTAGGATTTATGATGCTAACAACTTAAGCTGGTCATCAAGAAACGATTCATCTCCGAGATTAAATGTGAAGACAGTGGCGACCTTCAACATTTTTTGTGCATCGAGAGGGCCATAATATTTGTTTACGATTTTTTGAAATTCAGTAAATTTCTCAAGTTTTGACATTTTTCTCAGACGTTCAATCAAGCTAATAGATTGATTATCATTTACGGCTTGATAACACGGTGGTCGTTGTGATTTTACTGAAGTCCAATCTGGTACTTCAGAATATGATGCCTGTGTCTCATGTGTATTATGATTATGATTATTATCGATATTGTTATAACTCTTGGTATTATTATAAATTTCGTGAGTGTACATTAGAGGATTTGGATCATTATTCTGAATTCTGGTATTGTTGTTGTTTTTCTAAATAATAATGTGTCTTTCGGTTCGTGGAAATTTACCATTTTGCCTGCCAACTATATACTCAAGTGGTCGAACTATCGTGCCGTTCCCGATATGTAGATTTTGGTTATGTCTGTTAGCGGAGGACTTTCCTGTGAAGCTGGCTCCACATATCACACAGATCCATGTATGCTGACTATCCATACTCAATATTCTTTTATAATTCTGTCTTTAAAAAGAAAAAAAGAAAAAGAAAAACTGGAAGCCATATGTCCAGTGCTACGCTGTGCTGCACTGATCGTCGTATTATAGCTTGGTTTGACGACCTACAGAATGGCTAATAATGGTATATATATTGNCGCAACGCGTAGGAAAACAAAATTCTACATACATAGATCATAAGGCAATTCTATTTTTTGCTCAAGATGCAGAAAAATCCGTCGTAAAAACGTTGGAATTGAGAATTTATCCACCAAGATGGCTAAGATCCAAATAAATATTAGAGGTAAATCCAAGGTCAAGTCATCAAACGCTTTAGAGACAAAGATATTATTATCTTGCTAGCGCTAACATCGTCATAACCTTGAGTATATTTAGGCTGCTGCCACATTACATTTTATCCGCATAGCTGACCTCGCATTTGCTTAGCCATCTCACCATGTAGGCCACCAGCTGCGATGTGCCTATTAACTGCTTGATTGCATGCATCTGAAAATGCATTGTCATTTACTCCAGAATCTGAACCAACGGCATTATTATTATTATTATTAGAACTGTCATGACCAGTCTTAACGAACCCGGTATCACTTTGGTCATAAGATGAAGGCTGTTCAGTATTGTCCTTGTTATCATCACCTGATTGAACTCCAATTACGTTAACTGCATTACCATCTCCCTGTACTTGATTAGCCAAGTTTTGGCAGTTAACATCAGATGCTTCTTTTCCGTTTCCACATACATTGGCCTGTGCAATAGATTGGCTTTGACCATGATGTCCATGTCCATTGTTGTTGCTGCCACTGCCATCTCCACTGCCACTAGTTCCACTTTGACGTACACCCAACTGTCCTGTCTGTCCAGCATTTCCACCATTATCACTACCGTCATTATGACTATCATCATTGCCGCCTCCACCACCTGATTGAACTCCAATTACGTTAACTGCATTACCATCTCCCTGTACTTGATTAGCCAAGTTTTGGCAGTTAACATCAGATGCTGCTTTTCCGTTTCCACATACATTGGCCTGTGCAATAGATTGGCTTTGACCATGCTTACTTCCGTCTTTATTATGTCCCCCACTTTGTATTTGATTTCCAATATTCTGACATTTTACGTCGCTGGCCAACTTGCCATTTCCACATACATTAGATTGTGAAATTACTTGGACTTGGTCATTATTGTTGTTGTTATTGTTAGCTCCATTGTGGTTATGACCGTTATGGTCGTTATTGTTGTGAGCTCCATTATCTTGATTGTTATTATTATTGTTATTATTATTGTCGCTACTAATCACTTCAAATGGTGCAGTGACAGTCTTTGAAGCATAACTGTTAGCAGAGGCTCTTGCTGCTACATTGAAGGTACCAGTATCTGCATCTGAACTAATTCGGATGTTAAAAGTTGTTTGTCCATTATCATCTGTATGCGAAGAACCAGTAGCCACTTTACCAGAGGGTGGATCTATTGCAAGCTTTACAAATGCATCACTGATCTTATCATTAGTATTTGCATCTCTTACAGTCACTGTGATCTTTTGTGTATCGCCTGTTTGTATTGGATCTTGATCTACACTGATCTTCATTTTAAATTCTTTTTCTGCATAAGCTTTATGGTCTTGCACGATTCCACTGAGAGGGTTGTAGGGTAACAAATACAATTGCGCAAAAATAGAACTGCATAAAACCACTGACAACGACAGTAACGCGACTGACCGAGCTATTTGAATATGATTTACATCTCTCGTTTTACCTGAATTTAGAGTACTCAATATTTTATGACTAGAAATTTGACATCATAATTTTATTAAAGATTTAAGAATATGAATTTCATATTCGAATTTCATAATAATGTAATAAGATGAGAATGGAGAATTAAATCATATACGAATATAACCTAAAATAGGTTACTTTTCTTTCTATAAAACCCTTACGTACATTAATGTCTTACTAAAATTGGGCCCTGTCTTGATGACACGCGCATATATCATCATTTTTCTTGAAGTATGATTTAATCTATACTTAACTATATTCAATAAAACCAAATTACAGCAAAGAATAATGCAAGAGTTTTATGGAATATTTGTTTAATGAAAAATTATTAGTCTCAGTTTAATAGCCAGAAAAGAGGAGCCTTTATTGTACCGCCCCAAAGCTAGCTCCTGTTGCATTTGCTGGTTGTTCTAATGGCTGCAATCCTTTCTCTTTCAGAACTTCATCGAGTAGCTTTGTATCAAATATCCCAGATAAATCAGGATGTTGTTTACCAAGATATCCTACATCGAATGCGTTATTTGCAGATTGTAATAATGCCAACTTTAGAGGATCGTAAGTAAAGTCTATCCTAGATAGACTTGCCTTCAACTCATCTTCTGGTATACCTTTTCCTGTAATCTTCTTGATCCCTTCATTTAATAATTTTGCAGCTTCTTCTTTATGACTATTAATCCATAAAGTTTCATTTACATTAGCCGCTAGTAGTTTCTTTATGACGTCAGGGTTACTTTGGAGATAGTCTGTTCTTGCAACTATATTATTAGTTACAAACTTGCCTTGAGGCCACAAGTCCCTTTCATCTAGTAATATCTTTCCGCCACCTTCCTTTACCAATCTATCTCCCCATGGTTCTGGTACCCAAGCTCCATCGAGCTGTTTCTTCTGGAATAAGATCAGAGTATCTGCATTTGATACTGGAACAACTGTTACCTTCCCACCATTTTCTGTTGTTTTATATCCATGATCTAAAAGATACTTTCTCAATGCTACGTCTTGTGTATTACCGAGCTGAGGTGAGGCAAATTTCTTGCCTGCAAAATCACTAGGAGAATGGATGCCTGAATCATTTCGAATAACAAATACAGCTCCACCACTTGCCG
>C688J18823_10000790_pt1 | contig 18869 bp, 14 predicted proteins | sample HopSoiMetagenom1_FD_18823 | JGI IMG/M metagenome (IMG submission 18823) | reverse complement strand
CTCCGGGAAGAGCACGAAGTAAGCCGTAAAGCCATTGCGCAGGGAAGGCCGGAATGCTCCAGCTGCCCTGTATGCTCGTGTGCCCTTTTGTTTGCGCAAATCGCACGCGAGACCGCGGGTGCAGCAAGCACCCGGTCTTCCCTGCGCCCTCCAAGTTCTGGAGGGACAAACGAAGATGCAAATCTCGGGCGATCAACGCCGCGAGATCGCGAAGTCGTATGCGTATGATGGGTAGAGCGAAGCGAAACCCATCGCGCACGAACACTGGCACTGATAGGTATCGCTTCGCTCCACCCATCCTACGGGACGGCATGACGCGGCAAGATGGGCACCGAGCAGCTGTCTTGAAGGGCGAGGCCACTGGCCGTACCGTGGCATGTCATGCTCCCGGAACTCGACCCCGAGGCCCCGTAACCGCCCGGCCTGCCTCGATTTACGGCATTGGGATTTCCCTTTGGTAACCGAAAGTTAACCAAGGTTAGCGTCTGGTAAGGGACGGAATGACGCGCTGACAGCCCTCGTTTTGACATGTTGGCAGGGGAAGCAGGACCCGGCTTTCGGCGGGCCCCCCATGCGACACCAAGAGCGGCTTTCGCGCTGGCGCATATCGCCGCGCCCGACGCGCGGCTGTGAAACCGGCAGCCGTTTGCTCCCGGAGGAAATAGGGACACTTGCGTTGAGAGGATACCGCTCATGAATCCCGCCGACGTGGCGCCGGCAGCCCTGCCGTTGGTCTCCGCCGACGTATCGCTGATCGCCCTGTTCCTGCAGGCCCATTGGGTCGTGAAAACCGTCATGCTGGGGTTGTTGGCCTGCTCGGTCTGGGTCTGGGCAATCGCGATCGACAAGATTTTCCTCTATGGCCGCACCAAGCGCGCCATGGACCGCTTCGAGCAGGCGTTCTGGTCGGGCCAGTCGATCGAGGAACTTTATCGCGCGCTGTCGGCCAAGCCGACGCAATCGATGGCGGCGTGTTTCGTTGCCGCCATGCGCGAGTGGAAGCGCTCGTTCGAGAGCCAGACACGTTCCTTTGCCGGCCTGCAGATGCGGATCGAGAAGGTGATGAACGTCTCCATCGCCCGCGAGGTCGAGCGGCTGGAGCGGCGGCTGCTGGTGCTGGCGACTGTGGGCTCGGCCGGGCCGTTCGTCGGCCTGTTCGGCACCGTCTGGGGCATCATGTCGAGCTTCCAGTCGATTGCGGCCTCGAAAAACACTTCGCTGGCAGTGGTCGCGCCCGGCATCGCGGAAGCGCTGTTTGCGACCGCTATCGGTCTTATCGCTGCCATCCCCGCGACCATTTTCTACAACAAGTTCACGTCCGAAGTGAATCGGCAGGCGCAGCGGCTGGAAGGTTTTGCCGACGAGTTTTCAGCCATCCTGTCCCGCCAGATCGACGAGCGGGCGTGAGGACGGCCAATGATGAGCGCATCGTGAGAGCAACATCATGGCGATGAACATGGCAGGTTCGGCCGGCGGTGGCGGTGGACGCCGCGGCCGGCGTCGCGCCGCCGTGATGGCGGAGATCAACGTCACGCCGATGGTCGACGTGATGTTGGTGCTGCTGATCATCTTCATGGTCGCGGCGCCCTTGATGACGTCGAGCATCGACATCGATCTGCCGGTAGCCTCGGGCGGCAAGCAGATCCAGGCCAACGCTCCGCCGCTGACGCTGTCGGTCAAGCGCACTGGCGGAACCTGCAATTCGAACGTCGAGCTTTATCTCGGAGATACGCTGATCCCGGCTAACGAGCTCCTGCCCAAGATAACGGCGATCCGGGACACCCGATCCGAGGCTGAGCGCGTGGTATACCTGCGGGGCGATAAAGACGTCTGCTACACGGATATGATGAAGCTTTTGGGGTATATTCGGCAGGCAGGGTTCAAGGCGAACATCGTGATCGTGCCGGAGGGGGGCTCCTGAGCATGTACTGGCGCGGGATGACTGACAGCGGAGCGGGAACGTTCGAGTGAAGGTCAAGGTCGACAAGACAGTGATGGCATCGGTTGCCCTGCACGTCATCGTGCTGGGGTGGGTGATGCTGTCGTTCTCGACCAAGGCGCTTGAAATGCCGGCCGAAGATTCAGTGCCCGTCGATGTCATCTCCTCCGACCAGCTCGCCAAAGTGATGGCGGGCACGAAGACCGGCAAGAAGGAAAACCCGAAGCCGCTGGTCGAGAAGGTCGCCGAGGCCAAGCCGGTCGATGACGCCGTCGGCAAGATCAGTGAGAAGCCGCCTGTCGTGACCGAGACTGCACCGAAGCCGCAGCCGAAGGTCGAGGAAAAGCCTGTCGAGAAGAAACCTGATCCGCCGAAGGTCGTCGAGAAGCCNAAGGAAGAGCCGCCGAAGGAAGAGCCCAAGCCAGTCGAGAAGAAGCCGGAGCCGGTGAAGCCCGATCCGATTGCGGANGCGATCAAGAAGGAAGAGAAGAAACCGCCGCCGAAGCCGGTGCAGGCCGCCAAGCCGCCCGAGCNNCAGAAGCCGCGGATCGTNGAGCGCCATTTCGACCAGAGCCAGATCGCGGCGCTGCTCGACAAGCGCGATCCGACGCGCCAAGCCGCGACCGGCCAGGCCTTGAATTCCAACGCCGCGCTGGGCCTTTCCAAGGGGACGGCGGCCGACAACTCCGCGACGTGGGGCTCGATGTTCCAGCGTCAGGTCGAGCGCTGCTGGAAGAAGCCCTATGGCGGCATTGAATCGCAGAGACCCGAAGTAGCGTTCAACATCCGCCTGAAGCGCGACGGCACGCTGGAAGGCAATCCGGTGCCGGAAGGTGTTGCGGCGACGCCGTTCCTGAAGGTCTATCAGGAGAGCGCATATCGCGCGATCATCGAATGCCAGCCGTACAACCTGCCGGCAGCGATGTACGAGGAATGGAAATACTTCGCGCCGGTGTTCAAGGAAAAAGTCTGATTGCGTTCGCCCGCCGGCGTTCACACATGAGCAAGACCCAAGCGATGACTGACAAAGACGGATTGCCCGCAATGTTGTTCCGACCGACCCGCCGGCAGATCATTTCTGGAATGACCGCGCTTGGTGCGCTTGCCGGTACACGTACCGCCTTCGCGCAAGCACCGAAGCGGATCCCGATTCCGGAAGGAGAGTTCGTTCCGCAACCGATTGCGATCCCGAATTTCGTGGCGGGCACGCCCGGCGATGCCGAGGTCGGCGTCGGCGTGGCCCAGGTCATCACCAACAATCTCAAGCGTAGCGGGTTGTTCGCGCCGATCGATCAGGCCGCCTTCATCGAGCGGATCGTCGATAGCGACAAGGCGCCGCAATTCAACAGCTGGAAGCAGATCGGTGCGCAGTTTCTGGTGACCGGTCGCATGACACGGCAGGGCGACGGCCGCCTCAAGGCCGAATTCCGTCTCTGGGACATCAACACCGGCCAGCAGCTCAACGGACAGCAATACTTCACCTCGCCGGAATACTGGCGGCGGATCGCCCACATCATCTCCGACCAGATCTACGAACGGCTGACCAGCGAAAAGGGCTACTTCGACAGCCGCGTCGTATTCGTCGACGAGACCGGGTCCAAGGAACGCCGCGTCAAGCGGCTGGCGCTGATGGATCAGGACGGCGCCAATGTCAGGTATCTGACCAAGGGAAGCGATCTGGTGCTGACGCCGCGGTTCTCGCCGTCGACCCAGGAAATCACCTATATGGAGTTCGGCCAGGGCGATCCGCGCGTCTATCTGTTCAACGTCGAGACCGGGCAGCGCGAGATCGTCGGCAACTTCCCGGGCATGTCGTTCTCGCCGCGGTTCTCGCCGGATGGCCAGCGCATCATCATGAGCCTGCAGCAGGGCGGCAACTCGAACCTGTTCGTGATGGATTTGCGCTCGAAATCGACGACACGGCTGACCGACACGCCGGCGATCGACACCTCGCCGTCCTATTCGCCCGACGGCTCCCGCATCTGTTTCGAATCCGATCGCGGCGGCAAGCCGCAGATCTACGTGATGGCGGCCACCGGCGGCGGCGCGCAGCGCATCTCGTTCGGCGAGGGCAGCTATTCGACCCCGGTGTGGTCGCCGCGCGGCGACTACATCGCCTTCACCAAGCAGGGCGGCGGACAATTTGCGATCGGCATCATGAAGACCGACGGGTCGGGNGAACGCATCCTGACCTCCGGCTTCCACAATGAAGGGCCGACCTTCGCGCCGAATGGCCGGGTCGTGATGTTCTTCCGCGAGCCCGGCGGCAGCGCCGGACCGTCGCTATTTACGGTCGATATCTCAGGTCGCAACGAATTGCGGGTACCAACGCCTGGTTTTGCCTCCGACCCGGCATGGTCGCCACTATTGTCATAGTGGAACCCGCTCGCGCGGGAGCACAGTCGTTAATCGGCAAACATTGCCTAGCCCGCTGATTTTTCGGGCATATTTTGGCCGGGCGCCGTAAAAAACAACGTCTCGGTAACGATATTCCCTCAGAAAGACTTCATCTGCGAAGGGTAGAACTACGTACCCTAACAGGATGCGTGCCCTGCCGATGCAGTTGGTCGACCCAAAAAAACGAGGTAGCCGCGACGAGCTGGAGCCGGTGCTCTATGCGGCGCTGGTCGATTCCATGTGCCAGAATTTCTTGCCCATGTTTGCGGGCTCGATCTGTATCTTTGTCGCCGCCGTATTCACGGCGCTCAAGACCGGCAATGAGCTGCTGTGGCCGTTTGCGGTGCTCATCATCGCGATCGGCACGATCCGCGCCTTCGAGATGCGCAAATACGAACAGCGCACCAAGCCGTTGACGTTCGCGCAGGCCCGATACCTGGAGCCGCGCTATGCGGCCGGCGCCATCGTGTTCGCCGGCGTTCTGGGCGCCTGGAGCTTTCTGACCATCTACGCCAACGACGACGCGGTCGCGCACATGGTTTGCGTCGCGGTGACGATTGGTTACACCGCCGGAGGCGCGGCCCGCAACTACGGCCAACCCAAGCTGATCCAGTATCACATCCTGCTGGCATGCGGGCCGATGTCGCTGGCGCTGGCGCTGCACGGCGATTTCTATTACGTCGGCCTCGCCGTGCTGCTGGTGCTGTTCTTCTTTGGTCTCAAGGATATCAACCTCAACCTGCACTCCATCTTCGTCAAGGCGCTGACCTCGAGCTTCCGCGAAGCGGCGCTGGCCGGCCAGTTTGACACCGCGCTGAACAACATGCCGCACGGCCTCTGCATGTTTCGCGCCGATGGCCGCCTTGCGGTGATGAATTACCGCTTCCGCGAAATGATGAATCTCTCCGAGGATCTCATCCAGCGCGGCGCAAGCGCGCAAGACATTGTCACGGCCTGCATCGCCTCGAATTCGATTTCGGCGGCGAGCGGCAAGATGGTCCTGTCGGAGATCGTCAATACCCGGACCCGCGAGATCATGACGACCGATCCGGACGTGACACGGGACCGATCGCTGTCGTGGACATTCCAGGCGATGGAGGGCGGGGGCACGGTCGTCCTGCTCGAAGACATCACGGAACGTCGCAATGCGGAAGCACGGATTAGCCACCTGGCGCGCTACGACGAACTCACCGAATTGCCCAACCGGCTCAATTTCCGCGACGAGATCGGACGTCTGCTGGCGGCCCAGCAGGGTCCCGAACAATTGTCGGCGCTGCTGTTCGTCGACCTCGACCAGTTCAAACAGGTCAACGACACGCTGGGCCATCCCTGCGGCGACCAGTTGCTGTGCGCAGTGTCCGAGCGCTTGCGCGAGATGCTGCGGCCAGAGGATTTTGTGGCGCGGTTCGGCGGCGACGAGTTCGTGGTGTTCCAGCAGAACATCCATTCCCCCGACGACGCCGCGGGCCTCGCCCGGCGCATCGTCGATCGCCTGAGCGAACGCTACAAGATCGACAATCATCTGGTCGAGATCGGCGCCAGCGTCGGCATCGCCACGACCTCGCGCGGCGTCAGCGCCGATACGCTATTGAAGAATGCCGACATGGCGCTATACCGCGCCAAGGCCGACGGCCGCGGCACCTTCTGCTTCTTCCGCGAGGAGATGGCGCAGGTCGTCGAATCCCGCCGCATCCTCGAACTCGACCTGCGCAAGGCGCTGGCCAACGAGGAGTTCGAGCTGTTCTTCCAGCCGCTGGTCAATCTCAAATCGGGCCGGATATCCACCTGCGAAGCGCTGTTGCGCTGGAATCATCCGATTCGCGGCACGGTTTCGCCGACCGATATCATTCCGGTCGCCGAGGACATGGGCCTGATCGTCGATCTCGGCCGCTGGATTTTGCGCAAGGCCTGCATGGAATGCATGAAATGGCCCGAAGGCGTCAGCGTCGCGGTCAATTTCTCGCCGCAGCAATTCCATCAGCGCGACGTGCTGAGCGAAGTCCGCTACGCGCTCGAGGTCTCAGGCCTGCCGGCGAACCGGCTCGAAATCGAGATCACCGAGTCCTCGCTGCTGCGTAACACGCAGCTGACGCACGATGTGCTGTCGCAATTGCATTCGCTCGGCGTGCGGATCTCGCTCGACGACTTCGGTACCGGCTATTCGAGCCTGAGCTATCTGCATAATTTCCCGCTGCAGAAGGTGAAGATCGACCGCTCCTTCCTGGAGGGGATCGACAGCGACCGGCCGCTGACGCTGCTGCGCGGCGTGGCGCGGCTGTCAGCCGATCTCGGAATGTCCGTGGTGGTGGAAGGCATCGAGACCAACGAGCAGCTCGAATTGATCAGTGCCGATGGCGCAGTAACCGAGGCGCAGGGCTATCTGTTCAGCCCGCCGGTGCCCGCGGTGCGGGTCCGCCAGTTGCTGAATGCCTCGCATGGCCGTCGTCCGCCGGACAGCGTGCTGGTTCCGATCCCCTCCCGGTCCATCGCCTGACCCCATATCCCCGTGAAAATACGGAGGAATCGGGCCCCTCGAAGTAACCATAATCTCTCGAAGGCTTTGCAATCTCGTTAACAAGCTGTTAATCCTCTACCCGCTCGTAGAGGTTGCTTGGAAGCGTTAGGAGTTACAGCATGAGGTCCCCGGCCGAAGTTGGTACGGCCTTTGGACGGAGTTCGGATCTGTTGGATCAAGTCGACTATCGTCTGGCGCAAACACCTGAAGAAAAAGAAGAAATCTACAATCTTCGCTACCGTGCCTACCTTCGCGAAGGGGCTGTCAAGGAATCTCCCGCGCAGCGTGTCACCGATCAGTACGACGACCTGCCGAATTCCTGGACTTTTGGCGTCTACCTGTTCGGAGAACTCTACAGTTCCGTTCGCATCAGCGTGCTGACCTCGGAATGGCGGGAGTCCTGTTCGGCGGAGGCATTCGGCGAAATTTTGTATCCCCGGCTCGATCGGGGCGAGGTCATCGTCGATCCCGCGCGTTTCGTCGCCGACCCTGACAAGATCAAACGGTTCCCGGAACTACCCTATCTGACGCTGCGGCTCGCCTATATGGCTTGCGAATATTTCAACGCCGATCTCGGGCTGGCGATCGTGCGCGCCGAGCACCAAGCGTTCTATCGCCGCGTGTTCCTGCACGAAACCATTGCCAAGCCCCGCATGTTCCCAGGCCTGCTCAAGCCGGTCGGGCTGATGGCGGCGGATTTTCCGGCGATGAAGGAGAAGGTCTTCGAGCGCTATCCGATGATGCGATCGACCGCATTCGAGCGGCGGATGTTGTTCGAGCGCGGCGGCCGGGCCGCACGGCCTGCCCGTGTCGCCTCCGCATACGAGCGCGCCTCGATCGCCCCGAATTCCTGAACCGGGCGGGCGGCGGGCAGAATCACTCCCTTCGGCCCGTGTCGGCTTCGCTCCGCGCCCGCAACCCTGGCGAAGCTATGTTGCCTCGCAGGGTAGCGTATTTAGCTCCGGTGCCCAGGACAAAGCCCCAAATCTGGTATTTTGGGACCGGTGCGCGCTTGCCTTCACCATCGCGCCACATTTACAAATCATTAACTATCGCGGTCGCTTTTCACGGTTTGTCGGCATTTGATCGGGTCCGGCAAGGTTCCATCAAGGTTGACGGAACGTTCGCTTAACCATCGACCTGTAGACCGGATAACAGTCGAAAAACGTGAGCGTTGGAGGCTCCGGAATGAAATATCAGATGCGTTTCCTCCAGGGATGGAAGCTGGCGGCTGTGGTCGCGGTCGCGCTGTCGATGGGCGCCTGCGCCAAGAACAACGTCGGCGCCGATGGCGCGATGGCGAGCGCGGCAACCCCGGGGAGCCAGCAGGATTTCGTGGTCAATGTCGGCGACCGCGTGTTCTTCGAGAGCGACCAGACCGAGCTGAGCCCGCAGGCGATCGCCACGCTGGAGAAGCAGGCGCAGTGGCTGCAGACCTACAACCGCTATTCGTTCACGATCGAAGGCCATGCCGACGAGCGCGGTACCCGCGAATACAACATCGCGCTCGGCGCACGCCGTGCCCAGTCGGTGCGCAGCTATCTCGCCTCGCGCGGGATAGACGCGAACCGCATGCGCACCATCTCCTACGGCAAGGAGCGTCCGGTGGCGGTCTGTAACGACATCTCCTGCTGGTCGCAGAACCGCCGCGCCGTCACCGTGCTGAACGCCGGCGCCTGACGCGTTCGGACTTTCGCAGAGTTTCAAAACCGGCGTCTTCAGACGCCGGTTTAACGACATTTTAAGTATTGTAGCCAAGTGGATGCCGGCGTTCGTTAAGAATGCTTGCCAAGAAGTTAATCTAGCGCTTCAGGATGAATTCCCGGAGCAGTGCCATCGCCCGTTCAGGCGCATCGGGCACCACGCCGTGCCTGCAATCCGCAAACCGTTCGAACTGCACGAGGCTCGGCGGTAGCGCTGCAGCGAGATCGGACTGCTTTCGATCGGGTGCATCGGATCGTCTTCACCGCCGATCACCAGGGTCGGACACCGGATCCGGTCAAGCTCCGGGAACATGTTGAACGTGTCGCTCTCGCCGCCCGGTTTGGCGAACCAGTGCAGTGCCACCTCCGGACGGTTGATCGCACGGCGCGCCATATCCGGGTCCCGCGGAATGCGCGTATAGACCGGCATCGCGAGCCGCCTCCACGCGTCACGCGCCTCCTGGTCTAGAGGGGCCTCGGGCTGCAAGAACCGGCGGCGTGCCAGTGCGCCGACTTCCGGGCCGCCGAAGCGCTCGAACAGCGCCACGCGGCGCTCCCGGTAGGAACCGCCGGCGGCTTCGGTGCTGATCAAAACAAGCTTCGAGGGGTGGGCCGGATGGCGGGTGGCGTAGGCCATCGCAACCATGCCGCCGAACGAGGCGCCGAGCACGATCGGATCGACGATGCCGAGCGCATCACAGAACGCGCGCACGTCGTCGCCCCACTGCGCCAGATTCCAGCTCTCCCTGGGGCCATCCTCGCTGCGACCGTTGCCGCGATGGTCGAGATATACGATCTGTGCGACGTCGGCCAAGGCCGAGTAGGCGGGCCGGTAGATCGAGTGGTCGGCGCCGGGTCCGCCATGCAGCATCAGCAGCACCGGCTTTTCCCGCATCACCGGCCCGTCCGGAACCAGCTTTGCGCCCTCGACATCGAAGAACAGCCGCACCCCGTTCACAGAGATGAACATGAACGAGGCTCCCTCGATTTGTGAACGGTCCGCCGGTCCGGACGGCTTGTCTTGTAGCGGATACTAAACCATACCGGAGCACGGCGAGCCGAATCGGAAATGCCAGTCACAATTCTGGCGCACTGCCTCTTTCAAGGTGTTCTGCTTTCGTTTGACACGTGGTTTTCGTCGTCAGGGCAAGATGTCATCCAGATTCCTCAATGCTGCCGGCGCAGCGGCGATTGCCGCGATGCTGGTGTTGTCCGCACAGACCGCATCCGCACAGATCACGTTCCCGTGGGAACGCTCACAGCAGCCAAGCTATCCGCAGGGCCAGGCGCAGTCGGACGACGCCGATATGGAGATGCGGATCCAGCGGCTGGAAAGCCAGCTCCGGCAACTGACGGGTCAGAACGAGGAACTGCAGTACCGCAACCGCCAGCTCGAAGATCGGCTGCGCCAGCTCGGCGCCGCGCCGCCCGCGCCGGGTGGTCAGCCCGCACAGCCCAACAACGTGGCCGCGGCGCCACCTCCAGTTCAGCCCGGCCCGCCGCAAGGGCAACAAGGCTATCCGCAGCAAGGTTATCCGCAGCAGGCGCCGCCTCGCCAGCAGGGCTATCCGCAGGCCCAAGGGGGCTACGACCAGCAGCCGCAGGTCGCCGCTCCCGCGCCGATCGTCCAGGACCCGGCAGCCCCGCAGGCCGGCGGCCGGCGCCGCGGCGATGCCTTCGATCCCAACCAGAATCCCAACGCCCCGGGTGCGCCGCGCGCGCTCGGCGGTGGCCAGATGCCGATGTCGGCCGAAGCAGCGGCCGGCGCCCCGGGCGGGCGCGCTCCGGGCGAGCCGCTCAATCTCGGCGGTCCGCGCGATCCCGGTGGCGCCTTGCCGCCGCCCGCTGCAGCCGCACCGCCACCGCGTGGCCCCGGACCCGGCGCCAGCGCCGCGCTGACCACGTTGCCGCCCGGCGCCACGTCGAAGGACGAATTCGATCTCGGCATCGGCTACATGCAGCGCAAGGATTATGCGCTGGCCGAAGAGACCATGAAGAACTTCGCGCAGAAATATCCGAGCGATCCGTTGATCGCGGATTCGCAATACTGGCTCGGCGAAAGCTATTTTCAGCGCCAGCAATATCGCGACGCCGCCGAAGCCTTCCTCGGCGTGACCACCAAATTCGACAAGTCGGGCAAGGCGCCCGACGCGCTGCTGCGGCTCGGCCAGTCGCTGGCGGCGCTGAAGGAAAAGGAAGCCGCCTGCGCCGCGCTTGGCGAGGTGACGCGGAAATATCCGCGCGCATCCGCCGGCGTCAAAGCCGCTGTCGATCGTGAACAGAAGCGGGTCAAGTGCTGATCTGCCGCATCGACGACTGGCTCTTGCGATCCACGCTGGACCGCAAGAGCGTACTGGCGGCGGTCTATTCCGCCTGCTCGATCGCGGCCGGCATCCTCGCCACCGACATCAGCGATCGCGCCACCTGGTTGAGAAGCTGATCCGAGTTCTCCTCTTCAGCCAGCGACTTCGACAACAGCGCGACGACCGCGCTGTGGCGCAGTTGCTGGGCCAGGTTCTTCGCCGTCGTATAGGCTGATATCTCGTAATGTTCGACGCGTTGCGCCGCACCGATCAGCGCGAGGTCGGCCGCGGCGTCTTCCTTTTCCTCGCCTTCGGCCATGACCTCCTGGCCTTCCTCGACGAGCCCCATCATTCCCCTGCAGGGTTTCGCCCGGGCCGTCTTGCCGAGGAGGTCGAAGCACTCGTTGATGCGCTCGACCTGGTTTTCGGTCTCGACCAGGTGCTGCTCGAACAGCTCGCGCAACTGATCGAAACGCGCCGCCTGCGCCATTTTCGGCAGTGCCTTGGTCAGTTGTTTTTCCGCATGCAGGATATCGCGGAGTTCATCGATCAACAGATCGTTCAGCCCTGCCTCGTCGGCCGGAGGCGAGCTTTCCGTGACGATGGCGCTGGCGGGGCCCGATTCGGCCTGGATGGCCGGTGATTCCATGAATACCCAGCCATTGCCCTCGTTCCAGGGCCCGCGGGTGTCGATCTCGCCATGCTCTCCGGTTCCGGTGGAATCATTGAAGAACTGGTCGACCAGTCCCGGCGTCGGTGCGATGCGGCCAATGCTGAAGGCCGGCTTGCTCATGCTTTCAAGTGCCAGCGAGAACGCCTTCATGTGGGTAATTTCCCGGGTCATCAGGAATTGCAGGGCGTCCTTGGTGCCGGCGTCGTCGCAGAAATTGATCAGCCGTTCGTAGACGATCTTGGCCCGCGCCTCGGCCGCGATGTTGCTGCGCAGGTCGACATCGAGCTCGCCGGTGATCTTCAGATAATCGGCCGTCCACGCATTCCCTTGCGAGTTGAACAGGTTTACTCCGCCGCCACCCGCGATCGCGATCAACGGATCGGCCTCGGCCGCCTGCCGGTCGAACTTCATCGGCTTGAGGTGCATGCGCGCCAGCGTACCGACGATTTCAAGATGGCTCAGTTCCTCAGTGCCGATGTCCATCAGGAGATCCTTGCGGTCCGGATCTTCGCAGTTGAGGCCCTGGATCGAGTACTGCATCGCGGCCGCTAGTTCGCCGTTGGCACCGCCGAACTGTTCAAGGAGCATGTTGCCAAAGCGTGGATCAGGTTCATCGACGCGAACGGTGAACATCAGTTTTTTGACGTGGTGATACATGGGATGGCCTCGAAGGTTGGGATGATGAATCCCGAACGGCCCGCGCTACGCTTCGTTCCTAAACTAAACCGTGTGGGGCACAGGCTATGCTCCGTCTCAATCGGAACTCCGTCTCACGCAGCCGTGGATGGCAATACCAGCGCCTTGCGGTCATCGTCGGATCGCTTCAAACATAGACGCTCTCATTTGCGCCGGCCGAGCCATGCCCGATCCTGACCAATCCCCGATCTCGGTCCAGCAAGCGAAGGATCTGTTCGCGCATTGGAAGGCTGCGCCCGCGCTGGTGCTGGCGGTGTCCGGCGGTCCCGATTCCCTTGCCCTGATGTGGCTTGCGGCCCGCTGGCGCCGGGCGCTTTCGCGCGGACCGCGATTGATCGCCGTCACCGTCGACCACGGCTTGCGGCCTGAGGCCGCGGGCGAGGCGCGCGACGTCAAGCGTCTCGCCCAAACGCTTGATGTGCCCCATCGCACGCTGCGCTGGACCGGAGCCAAACCGAGCACCGGTTTGCCGGCCGCAGCCCGCGCCGCGCGCTATCGCCTGCTGGCGAAAGCCGCACAGGCGAGCGGCGCCACGCATGTCCTGACCGCGCATACCCGCGACGACCAGGCCGAGACGCTGTTGATGCGGATACTGCGCGGCAGCGGCATCGCCGGTCTCGCCGCGATGGCGCGCGAGACCGAGCGCGAGGGCGTGTGGCTGGCGCGGCCGTTGTTGGACGTTCCGAAATCCCAGCTCGTCGCGACGCTGGGCAAGGCTAAGATCGCCTTTGCCGACGATCCCACCAATCGCGACATGAGCTTTACGCGGCCGCGGCTGCGCGCGTTGATGCCGGCTCTGGTCGAGGAGGGCGGCGATAGCCGAAATCTGGCGCGGCTGGCGACAAGGTTGGCGCGGGCGAATGCCGCGATCGAAGTGCTGGCCGACGGTGCCGAGCGCTATCTCGCCTTGCGCGATCGCGATGATGCCTCGCGCTTCGGATTCGACGCGGGCTCATTTGCCGGTCTGCCCGAGGAGATCCGGCTTCGGCTGCTCAAACGCGCGATTGACCGGGCAGGTCACGAAGGGGCTGCGGAACTCGGCAAGGTCGAAGCGCTGCTGGCGGTGCTGGACCGGGCCATTGCCAGTGGCGAGCGGCAGGCAAGGCTGAAACAGACGCTGGCCGGGGCCGCGATCAGCCTGACGAAGGGGCGAATTCACGTCGATCCAGCACCGCCGCGGAGGGGCAACCGGGCGTGAGAGGCATCACATACCGCAATATCCGCTTATATCCACATTAAGAGCCTTAACCACCCCGGAAAAACCTCAGCTTTTGCGTCATTTTTTGACCGGGAATCGCGTTAAGATGCGTTAAATAGTCCCGTGTGGTTCCCTTGGCATTGACCCGGGCGCCACCTAGATTGGGGTGCAGTGGACCGGGGATTCTCGCCACGCTACCCAAGAAAATATTCTAGGGTTACTGCCAAGGACATAGGGCCGCGATCCGCGCGACCACGAAGGAAGATCGATGAACGCCAATCTGCGCAACTTCGCCCTCTGGGTCATCATTGTCTTGCTGCTGTTGGCATTGTTCACGCTTTTCCAGAATCCGGGTCAGCGCACGTCATCGCAGGACATCTCGTTTTCCCAGCTGTTGAGCGAGGTCGACCAGAACCGCGTTCGCGACGTCGTGATCCAGGGGCCGGATATCCACGGCACCTTCACCAACGGCTCCTCTTTCCAGACCTATGCGCCGAACGATCCGACGCTGGTGAAGCGCCTGTATGACGGCAAGGTCTCGATCACCGCGAAGCCGCCCGGCGACAACGTGCCGTGGTTCGTCTCGCTGCTGGTCTCCTGGCTGCCCTTCATCGCGCTGATCGGCGTGTGGATCTTCCTGTCGCGCCAGATGCAGGGCGGCGCCGGCAAGGCGATGGGCTTTGGCAAGTCGCGCGCCAAGATGCTGACGGAGGCCCATGGCCGCGTCACCTTCGAGGATGTCGCAGGCGTCGACGAGGCCAAGCAGGACCTGCAGGAGATCGTCGAGTTCCTGCGCGATCCCGGCAAATTCCAGCGCCTCGGCGGACGGATTCCGCGCGGCGTGCTGCTGGTCGGCCCTCCCGGTACCGGCAAGACGCTGATCGCGCGTGCGGTGGCGGGCGAAGCCAATGTGCCGTTCTTCACCATCTCGGGTTCGGACTTCGTCGAAATGTTCGTCGGCGTTGGTGCTTCCCGCGTCCGTGACATGTTCGAGCAGGCCAAGAAGAACGCGCCCTGCATCATCTTCATTGACGAAATCGATGCGGTCGGCCGTCATCGCGGCGCCGGTTTGGGCGGCGGCAATGACGAGCGCGAGCAGACGCTGAACCAGTTGCTGGTCGAGATGGACGGCTTCGAAGCCAATGAAGGCGTGATCCTGATCGCGGCGACCAACCGTCCCGACGTGCTCGATCCGGCGCTGCTGCGTCCCGGCCGCTTCGACCGCCAGGTCGTCGTGCCGAACCCTGACGTCGTCGGCCGCGAGCAGATCCTCAAGGTTCACGTCCGCAAGGTGCCGCTGGCGCCGGATATCAACCTCAAGACCATCGCGCGCGGCACCCCGGGCTTCTCCGGCGCCGACCTGATGAACCTCGTCAACGAGGCGGCTCTGACCGCTGCCCGCCGCAACAAGCGGATGGTGACGCAGGCCGAGTTCGAGGAAGCCAAGGACAAGGTGATGATGGGCGCCGAGCGCAAGTCGCTCGTCATGACCGAGGAAGAAAAGCTGCTGACGGCCTATCACGAGGGCGGCCACGCCATCGTCGGCCTCAACGTCGTCGCGACCGATCCGATCCACAAGGCCACGATCATTCCGCGCGGCCGTGCGCTGGGCATGGTGATGCAGCTGCCCGAACGCGACAAGCTGTCGATGTCGCTCGAGCAGATGACCTCGCGCCTCGCCATCATGATGGGCGGCCGCGTCGCGGAAGAACTGATCTTCGGCAAGGAGAAGGTCACCTCCGGCGCCTCTTCCGATATCGAGCAGGCAACGCGGCTGGCGCGCATGATGGTAACGCGCTGGGGTCTGTCCGAAGCCCTTGGCACCGTGTCCTACGGCGAAAACCAGGACGAGGTGTTCCTCGGCATGTCGGTATCCCGTACCCAGAACGCGTCGGAAGCCACGGTTCAGAAGATTGACACCGAGATCCGGCGCTTTGTCGAAGAGGGCTACAACGAAGCCACGCGAATCCTCACCGAGAAGCGCCAGGACCTCGAAACGCTGGCGAAGGGCCTGCTCGAGTTCGAGACGCTGAGCGGTGACGAGATTCAGGATCTGCTCAACGGCAAGAAGCCCAACCGCGAGTCGGTGCTGGAGCCGAGCACGCCGCGCGCCTCCGCCGTGCCGCCCGCCGGCAAGCCGCGCCCGCGTCCCGATCCGGACCCCGGCCTGGAGCCGCAGCCGCAGGCGTAAGCGCCGGGTTGTTATCGAACTGAGTTGGGAACGGGCGCATCATGCGCCCGTTCTGTTAAGGACCGCCCGCTTAACGGGGACCGGCATGCACGTCGTCGAATGCGACGTACCGTCCAGCAGCGCGCTGGGCGAGGACGCGATCAGCAAAGCCTATTTCCACGATTCATACCGCGTGCCGCTGGCGCGTTCAGGGCTGACAATCGTCGAAATCTTCTTTGCGCTGTTCGGCCACACGCCGCGCTGGATGAAGGCGTTGTTGATCACCCGCAACACCATTGCCAGATGCTTTGGACTGGAAGCGCCGACCGTCGCCGAAATTCTCAAACCTGCGGTGCGTACGAGCTACAGCGTTGGCGACAAGATCGGTCCATGGCCGATTTTCTTCATTGGCGATAATGAGATCGTCGCGGGCCGCAACAACAAACACCTCGACTTCAGGCTCTCGGTGTTCCGGCTGACGGATGGCAATGCGGAGAGCGTCGTCGTCTCGACGATCTGCTCGGTGCATAACCTTGCCGGCAAAATCTATCTGTTCTTTATCGTGCCGTTCCACCGGTCCGGTGTTCAGTCGCTGCTGTCGAACGCTGTGGCGGCGAAGCGGCTATAGCGGCAGAGACCGCTGATCCCTTGCGTCCGAACCTCCATGATTAGGGTTGGCGTCCGTCGCGGCGTCATGGCATGTTTCCGCCCGCCGGAACGCAATACCGGCCGCTCCGCGCGCCCTTGAGCGCGGCAGACGACACAGGGGGAGGGAAAGCCGATGCGTTTCGTCACGGGAGCTGGCGCGCTGGGCGCCGTCGCTTGTCTGATGCTGTCTGCCGCCGCGATGTCGGCCGAAATGCGCGGCGTCACCGCGACCGAAATCAAGATCGGTCAGACCATGCCCTATAGCGGGCCGGTGTCGGCGTTCGGCGCGCTCGGCAAGGGCGAGGTCGGCTATTTCAAGATGGTCAATGAGCGCGGCGGCATCAACGGCCGCAAGGTCAATCTGATCTCGCTCGACGACAGCTACGCGCCGCCGAAGACGGTGGAGCAGACGCGGCGGCTGGTCGAGAGCGACGAGGTCGCGCTGATCTTCTCCTCGATCGGCACCGCCCATAACACCGCGATCGCGAAATATCTGCAGAGCAAGAACATCCCGCAACTGTTCCTGGCCTCCGGCGCCTCGAAATTCGCCGACATCGCGCAATTTCCGCAGGCGACCGTCGGCGTGCAGGCGCCGTTCCGCTACGAGGCGCGGCTTTACGCACGCCATGCGCTGGCGAAGAACCCGAACGCCAAGTTCGCGGTGATTTCGCAGAACGACGATTACGGCCGCGACTATCTCGCAGGGCTGAAGGACGTGCTCGGCGACAAATACGATTCGGTCGTGACGGGAGCGACCTACGAAATCTCCGATCCGACCATCGATTCCCAGATCGTGAAGCTGAAGGCCTCCGGCGCCGATGTGTTCGTGATCGCAGCGACACCAAAATTCGCCGCGCAGTCGATCCGCAAGGCGTTCGAGATCGGCTGGCGGCCGATGACCTTCCTCTCCAACGTCGCGGTGTGGATTTCGACCGTGATGGAGCCGGCGGGCGTCGAGGCCGGCACCGGGATTCTCTCGACCGCCTATGTCAAGGATCCGGACGATCCCGCCTGGAAGGACGATCCCGGCGTCAAGGGCTGGCGGGAATTCATGATCAAATACGTCCCCGACGGCGACCTGCACGACACCAATTACGTCAACGCCTATAACAGCGCGATGGTGCTGGAGGCCGTGCTGAAAGCCTGCGGCAACGACCTGTCGACCGAGAACATTTTGAAGCAGGCCTATTCGATCAAGGACCTGGAACTGCCGATGCTGCTGCCGGGCATCAAGGTCAATACCTCGCCCACCGACCATGTGCCGGTCGACCAGATGCAGTTCATGCGCTTCAACGGCAAGACGTGGGAGCGGTTTGGCGAGTTGCTGACGGGGAATTGAAAAGCGTCACTGCTTCCGCAGCGTCATTGCGAGGAGCGCAGCGACGAAGATACCGCCGCATGCGGAGCGAATGGATTGGTTCGCTTCGCTCGCAATGACGCGGTTGCTATCACGGAGTTGATCACGCCTTTCCCAATGCGCCGAAATGACGTTCGATGAAACGCGGGCGGTGATGTGAATTTCGTGCGTATGTCCCGAATGGGCCATTGACACTTCGTAGCGAATATCACCACATGTAGCCGTCACGGTCCACCTGATCGCAAGATTTGGTGGCTAAGAGGGAAGTCGGCGATCGCGCAAATGCGCGCGAGAATCCGGCGCTGCCCCCGCAACTGTAAGCAGTGAGTTATTCCCGAATCTTAACGTCACTGATGCGGCATCGCATTGGGAAGACACGGGGATAACGGCGACCTGCGAGCCAGGAGACCTGCCGCGACACCAAAAAAACGTCCACGGGCGGGGTGTCCCGGCGGCGCTTGCAGACTCATGCCGGCGTTTCCCGCCCCGCGCATTTGCAGCAGCGTCCTCTCTGACATCCAGCCCCAACAACATCACGGGGTCTCTTGATGTCACTCTCTCTCGATCGCGAAGCCAACACCGTTCCATTCATCCACCCGCGCCCCGAATCGTCTGCTTCGCCGAAAGCCGCGCCGCCGATGCAGGTGATCCGCCGCAACGGCACGGTTTCGAAATTCGACGCCAGCAAGATTTCGGTCGCAATGACCAAGGCGTTTCTCGCGGTTGAGGGGCACGCCGCCGCGGCCTCCCGCCGCGTGCACGAGATCGTCGAGCAACTGACCGCCGAGGTCGTCGGCGCGCTGTCGCGCCGGATGAGCGAGGGCCGCACCTTTCATATCGAGGACGTGCAGGACCAGGTCGAACTGGCCTTGATGCGCAGCGAGTACCACAAGGTCGCGCGCGCCTATGTGCTGTATCGCGAGGAGCGAACCCGACAACGTGCCGGGCAGGAGGCGGCGAATGCGCTTCATGCGTCGAGTGAGCCTTCGCTGCGTGTCACGCTGGCGAACGGCGTGCAGGTCCCGCTCGATGTCGCGCGCCTGACGCTGATCATCGAAGAGGCCTGTGCCGGTCTCGAGGGCGTCAGCGCCGCCGCCGTGCTCACTGAGACGCAGCGCAATCTCTACGACGGTATCGGCGAGGGCGAACTGGCGCTGGCGTCGGTGATGGCGGCGCGCACGCTGGTGGAGCAGGAGCCGGACTACGCTTATGTCAGCGCGCGGCTGTTGCTCGACAAGCTGCGCACCGAGGTGCTGTCGTATGTAGCGGG
>C688J18823_10000789_pt1 | contig 18903 bp, 18 predicted proteins | sample HopSoiMetagenom1_FD_18823 | JGI IMG/M metagenome (IMG submission 18823) | reverse complement strand
GCGATCCGCGAGCGTGCTGGACCCAATCCCAAGATATCGGGAATGGAAAATGCAGCGGCTTGCGCTGCAGCCGACATCCTTGCGCTGACGGTTCCGTTCGAGAGCCAAACCAGCATTCTCAAGCAACTGAAGGCTGCGATTGCTGAAGGCAGCATTCTGATCGATGCAACAGTTCCATTGGCAGCCTCGGTTGGCGGACGTCCATCGCGGCCCCTCGGGGTATGGCAAGGCTCGGCTGCCCAGCAAGCGGCGGAACTCGTGCCCAAGGGAGTAAGGGTCGTCGCGGCATTTCACAACGTCTCGGCCGATCTTCTGAATGGAGATGAGCCTCTCGACTGCGATGTGATTGTGTGCAGCGATAGTGCTGACGCTGCTCAGCTCACGCGCGAACTCGCGACGAAAATTCCCGGAGTTCGTCCCGTCGATGGAGGCAAGCTCGAAAACGCCCGCATCGTGGAGCAGATCACTGCTTTGCTGATCGGCATGAACATCCGGCATAAGGGTCACGCGGGAATTCGTATCACCGGATTGCCTGCGAACGCCTATCGCTGAATCATCTACGCCGAGGAGTGGGAGCCTGAGCCAGAACAATCATCTCGACGCTGCGTGGCAGTTTCACACTGGGACGAAGCACTCGTACCTGAGCATCCGTACGAATCCGCACGCCCTCGATTGGGAGAACAAGCCTCTCCTGTTCAAGATCTATCCCACGCTCGAAGTCATGCGCCTGCCGCGCGATTTCCAGGACTCGGGGCTTCCGGCGCTGTCCGCGATTGCAGCTGCAGAGGTTCCGGCGCACTCCGAAGCAATCCCGGATCTCGACACCCTGGCGCAAGTCCTGTTCTTCTCTGCCGGCGTCACCAAAAGTAAGAAGCACGCGCAAGGTGAGACCTTCTTTCGCGCAGCTGCATGCACAGGGGCTCTCTATGAAATCGAGCTGTATATTGTTTGCTGTGATTTGCCCGATCGCTCGCGTCCGGGCGGCCCTCCAGCGCTGAGCGCAGGTGTCTATCATTTCGGAACAGCAGAATTTGGCTTGCGCCAGCTGCGGCCGGGCGATTTTCGGGACGCTGTGGTACAAGCGACTACGAATGAACCTTCGGTCGTCAACGCGCCGGTGATTGTCATTTGCACTGGCACCTACTGGCGCAATGCATGGAAATATCGCTCGCGCACCTACCGGCATTTCGGGTGGGACAACGGCACCCTCCTCGCGAATCTTCTTGCGATCTGCACCGCCGCAAAACTTCCCTCGAAAATTATCGAAGGGTTCGTCGATTCCACTGTGAACGAGCTGCTCGCTGTGGACACCAAGCGTGAAGTGGCTTTCTCGCTGGTCACGATCGGTCACACCGCGGCGGCGCCTCCGCCTTCCCCGGCAGTCGAAAGACTCGAGCTCCCCACGGTGCCGTACTCTTCGCAGGAAGTTGACTATCCTGCCATGCGAAAGATGCATGAGGCATCTTCGCTTGAGTCCACGGAAGAGGTAGTGGCCTTTCGCGGCAAAGCTCCTTCACATGCAAATGCACCTGCGAAGGGCAGCACAATCCCTGTGCAGCCTCTCGACGAACCGCGGCTTCCAAAGGACACCATTGAGCAGGTTATCTCCCGCCGGGGGTCGACGCGGCAATTCGCGTACGACTCCATTACCCTGCAACAGCTTTCGACAATTCTCGATCACTGCACGCGGGGCGTCGCGGCAGATTTCCTCGAACCGTTTGGAGGTCATCTCAACGATCTCTATCTAATTGTGAACAATGTCGTGGGACTTCCTGCGGGATCATACTTCTATCGCTGGGAAACGAGAGGGCTCGAACAACTGAAAAGCGGCGAGTTTCGCGACAGAGCCGGCTATCTCGGCCTTGAACAAGAAATTCCAGCCGATGCCGCAGTGGATATATTCTTCCTTGCAGACTTAAAGAAAATTCTTGAACGCTACGGAAATCGTGGGTACCGAGCGGTTCAGCTCGAAGCGGGCATTCTCGGCGGGAAATTTTACTTGGCAGCCTACGCTCAAAAGCTCGGGGCCAGCGGCCTGACCTTCTATGACGATGATGTAGTCAGCTTCTTCTCCCCGCATGCGCGCGGAAAGAGCGCGATCTTCCTGGTCGCGCTCGGCCGCAGTGCGCTTCGTAAATGAGCCCTCTAGTCCTCTAGAACAGGCGTGCTCATTTCTTCCGCAGGCTCACCGCCGGCCTGGGCAATAATCAGTCGCCGAGCCTCTACGCGAATCTTCGGCAGTTGCAGGTTGAACCACCAGGCTCCGAGTACGGTGACCAGACCGCCGATCGCGACTGTCCACGGTGCGCCCACGCGGTCCGACAGCGCGCCGCCTAGAATGGATCCGACCGGAGCCATTCCCATGAACATCATCGAGTACACGGCCATGGCGCGCCCCCGCAACGCATCCGGCACCATGACCTGAATGAGCGTGTTCGATGCAGCCATCTGCAGCATGACAAAGTAGCCGACTGGAAGAAGCAGGAACACCGAGAGCCAGAACGATGTTGAGAATGCGAAGAGAATCATGCTGATGCCAAACCCGGCGCAGCAGACTGCAACCCACCGGCCCAATCCCTTGACTCCTGAGCGGGCAGCCAGCGTCAATGCTCCGAGCAACGCTCCGACTCCAGCGGCGCCCATCAGAATTCCCAGGCGAACCGCTCCCAGATCGTGCGATCCAATCAGGGACGCGAACTCCTGTCCGCCATTGCGCAGAATCTTGTCGGCGAAGATCGGCATGAGCACGACATAAGGCATACCCGTGACGCTCACCAATCCCAGCAGCACTAGCAGAGCGCGGATCGGAGCGGTGCGGCTGACAAACTGGAATCCTTCTTTGATGTGCTCGACAGGAGACGAATGCGGAGATGCCTTGGCAGGCGCATGCACTTTCATCAGCGCCAGCCCGATGATGACAGCGATGTAGCTCACCCCATTCGCAAAGAAGCACCAGCCCTCACCGAGCCTGGCGACCAGCACGCCCGCTACAGCCGGCCCGATGACGCGCGCTCCGTTGAACATCGACGAGTTCAACGCAATTGCATTCATCAGGTCTTCTCGACCGACCATGTCCACAAGGAAGGCCTGCCGGCCGGGAATGTCAAAGGCATTCACCACTCCGAGCAGAGCGGCAAGAACGAAGATTTGCGGGATTGTTATTTTGTGAGTCAGCGTAAGGGCTGCAAGGATCAATGCCAGGATCATGGATGCGACCTGGGTGCCGATCACGATTCGCTGGCGGTTGCCGCGATCTGCGGTGATGCCCCCAATGGGAGCCACTAGGAAAACGGGAATTTGGCTGGCGAAACCTACCGCCCCCAGCAGCAGTCCCGAACCGGTCAGGCGATACACCAGCCAGGATTGTGCAACGGTTTGCATCCAGGTGCCAGTCAGAGAAATGAGTTGGCCGCTGAAGAAAAGCTGAAAATTGCGGTGCCGGAGGGCCCGTCCCGCCTCCTGCCATCGAATTTGGGCCCCATCCGAGCGTCCTGAGTCGGGTTTTGCATCCTCAGCGATGGGATCTTTCGGCTGCGCCACGGTAGTTTCTGTTGGATGATGCGATTCTGCGCCTCGAATCACTATATCGCGGCCCCCTAACGGCGGCGGTTTTGAGCACCCCGCGCATGGGAGACCGCAATTGAACCATCCGCGTTCTCTGTGGTTCGGCCGGGACATTTCAGATTGGGAATTCGGCCAAACTGTGCGAATTCCCGCTTTCCTTCTCAGCGATAGTGAGCTACAGTAACGGACTGCATTTCCTGCGAGCCGGGGAAAGGGCGCGTATGAGTAGTCCTCCAGTTCAGCTCGAGCGTCGAGTGGGACAGCGTTTCCCGTACGCTTTGGCCGTTTCGGTCTTTGAGCCGTCGAGCTGTATCACGGGCGTCGGGTTTACACAGGACCTCAGCTCCCGCGGAGCGTTCTTCTTCACTGAAGTCCCCTTGGCGCAAGGCTCGCAAGTCGAACTCACGCTCCAAATGCCTTCAGAAATCACTCTGGGCGACAGCATGCCGGTAAAATGTCGCGCCCGCGTGCTCCGGATTCTAAAACCTTCGGCACCGGGTGGCCTAGGCGCTGACGGAAAGAAAATCGGCGTGGCGGTCCGTCTTGAGACATACGAATACCTCGCCATTCAACCGGACTTCTCGACCGTTCACACGCGTGTTTCGACCTTACGTCCCGATCGGGAAGAAAAGCCATCCCAGTCCGCACCTGCACCCTTTCAGGGCTAATTCCCGCCGCCGGTTGCAGTTCCGCACACAATGTTAATTTCTGGCGATTGTGCCTATGCCGCTTTTCAACATGGGCTGGCTGTCTTACAATGGTCGCAACGAGGGTAAGAGGCCTCAAGGGCTTTTCCGCGTTGTGCACTTCCTCCCAGCCGTCGGTTTTGCGGTTCAGAAGATCAGCGCAGATCACCGGTCTGGTATGGGTTCTTGCGATTACCTAGGTCACTTGGCGGAGAGTACCTTCTCTTTCTAACATGCAGACACCGATAGAAATCAGCGAGAATCGCGCTATGCATGGGATTGCAGTTGCCCTCCTGACCGAGGACCGGGAACACTTATCCGTACTGCAAACTCGCTTGGAGGCGACGCGGCTGGGAACCGCGATTTTCAGCCATATCGGATTTCCCGTCGGGCCTACCGATTCGATTCTCCGCCAGCTGCAGGATTCCCGCGCCGAAGTCGTCATCGTCGATATCGCACCGCAGGATGCGCAGCGCGCCATCCGCACGATTGAACTGATCCGCGCCACCACCCAGCAGATCGCGATTTTCGCCAACGGCGAGATGACGCAGCCCGCGATGATCGTCGCTAGCATGCGCGCCGGCGCCGGAGAGTATTTGGATCATTCCGCCGGTTCGGAAGCTCTTCTGGAGGCATTGACTCGATTCAGCTCTTCCCGCACTCGCTCGCTTGGCGGCGCCGGCAAAGCTTCCGTATTCTCATTTCTTGGGGCCAAAGGCGGAGCCGGATGCACCACCGCGGCCGTCAACACTGCGCTTGCACTACAGCAAACTCACGGGGACGTCGTTCTCCTCGATTTCGCCCCCATTGGTCACACGGCTCTTCACCTGAATCTCCGGCCGCAGTTCGGCGTTCTCGATGCTCTGCAGAATTTGCATCGCATGGACGTTTCGTTGCTCGATGGCCTGATGACCCCGACGAAAGAAGGGCTACATCTTCTTGCCGGACCGCAGCAGCCGTACCCGACCGAACCGACCCCCGGAGAGTTAGCTCGCCTCTTCGATCTGCTGGTCAATCATTATCGCTTCGTCGTCGTCGATTGCTCGAGCCGTCTAGATCCAACGACGCGCCTCCTGTCCGATCTTTCCAACGCTGTTCTCGTCGTTGCACAAACCGACGTCGTGTCTCTCTGGAGTGCTGGGCGCATTCATGCGTTCCTCGAAGAGGGCACCGGACGCGATCGTCTGCGAATGGTGTTGAACCGCTACAAGAAAATTCCTGGATTCACCGACGAGGACGTTCAGCAGGTCACCAATTGCAGAGTTCTGTGGAAGGTTCCGAATGCCTACCAGATAATCTCACCCTCAATCGATCACGGCACGCCAGTCGTGCTGCAGGAAGGTCCGGAAATCAGCCGCTCTTACAGAGGGTTGGCAGAAACGCTGGCGGAAGCGTCATCGAACTCCGAAGGCAGCCCCGATCTGGTATACGGTCATGAGGGCGCTCGCAAGAAAGTTGCCGGACGCCTCAGCCTGTCTCCTCTCCGCGCGGGACAATAGCCCTTTTATTTCCGCACTGCTGGCCCGGGGGTCGCATCCTGTGGGAACATCTTCAACACTACATCGCGCGAGTGCGAACTCATTTTCTTGTTCGCGTCGGTTAAGTTCTCGGTGAGCGCGCCTTTCAAAATGAAGTAAGCATCGTCCCCCGGCTTCTTGCCTTCGCCCCGCTCGAATGCACCTTTGAAATCGTAAGACAGCCCGTGCACGAGGTCCGTCGTGAAGGTTAGCTTGTTGCCTTCGAGCTTCCCCGCCTTAAAGAATTGATCCAGAAATGCGCCTTTATCGCTTTCCCCATCTCCAAAGCGCGAAATGAAACCCGTGACGCTTCCGCCATCTTCTACTGTGATCTGGACGAACTCGCCTTCCTTCAGGAAGCTGTACATGCCGGAGTAAGCTTTCGCGTCTTCTTCCTTCGACGGCTCGACCACTTTCGCGTCTGTAGATTCCTGCGGGCTCCGGGCAGCAGCGGTTACCACACACCAGCCGAACACGACGAGAAAGATACCAAGTTTCAATTTCATGTTTAAGCTCTCCGCGATATCGTACTACCCGCCGTTGCCGGACGAATAAATACGGTCGATAAACAAAAAGGCTCCAGCCGAAGCTGAAGCCAGTTTTACGAACAAACCGCTACTTCTTGGTTATCTTGGCTTCCATGAAGGGCATCCAGTTCGTGCCGTCCATGGAGATCTCGAATTTCATCATATAGCTCGTTGGGGACACTGTTTTCAGCGTCATCTTCTGCTTGATGTCCTGGCCTCCGTAGACCTGCGAACTGGTCCACGTCCAACTATCGCCACTCAGCGTCCCCTTCGAACGCTCACGCCGCCCCTGACTGTTGAACGAGTCGAAGGTGTACACGTTTTCGTCAGTGTCATACCCCATGATGGAAGTGTCTTTGCCGTCGCCACCGATTTCCGGGGGCATTTTGAAATCGCCATGGCTGACAAGGAAGAAATTCCCGTCCATCCATTCGGATGTTTCCGTCGAACTGAACTTGCCGCCAGCGCCCCACGGACCTTGCGCGATAGTTCCCTCCGTCGTCCAGGTTCCGACGAAGTAGTCCAGCTTCTTCACCTCGGGACCGGGCTTCACCGACATTTGCGGCCAGGCGAAAGCTGTTATGAAGAGCAGAAAGGCGGTTACTGCGAATTTTCGATTCACGTGTACGCTCCTTGGCTCAGGTTTCAACGCGGATTGAGCCTAGCGGCCCAAGAATGCTCCCGCCAGTGGGATTCGTCAACTTAGATACCTGACAAATGTCAGGTGAGCTGGGTTCTGAGTGCCGATGCTCGCTAAGTCTTCAATCCTGCCAGCACGTAAGCTGGTTTCAGCGGTAATCGCCGAATCGTCTTTCCGGTCGCATCGTGCAGAGCTGCCGCAATCGCTGGGGCCGCGAGGGCGTTCGCGGCTTCCGAACCTCCGCCGTACGCGCCGACCTTCGGATTATCGAGCAGCACGACTTTGACCTCGGGGATATCGGACATCGTCGCGATCGGATAGGTCGTCCAGTCATCCACGGTGATTCCGCTTTCGTCGAACATCACCTCTTCGAACAAAGCATGGCTGATGCCCATGACCGCGCCGCCTTCAACGTTCCGCTTCAACTGCATGGGATTCACAACAATCCCGGGATCGACCGCGGCCGTGTACTTCTCCACCACGATCTTTCCAGTGCTGGGATTGACGGCAACCTGGCAAACACAAGCCCAGTAGGTGCCGCTGCGCAGCATCAGCGAAACACCGCGACCGCGGATTGGAGCCGATCCCGTGGATGTGGCGTCGGGGCGCGGCGACGGACGCGTATCCCAACCCGAGGCCTCACGCACCGATTTCAGCACGCCGATGGCCCGCTCTTCGCTGGCATGATCGATGCGGAACTGAATCGCATCAGCGCCGGCGAGCGCGGCTGCCTCACTGATGGCCAACTCGCGCGGATAGTTCTGCTGGAACTGTCCCGGTGTGCGCATACTGTGATCGCGTAGCCCGACAGCAATCGGAGAAGCCTTTTGCCCGACCTGGAATGTGCCGTGGCCGCGCTCGATCACATTCGGCACCGGAGCGTACACCCAGGGATCTTCGAGTCCGTTGCCGATCGCTGTGACCCCACCGGAATGAACGTCAGGGGCGGACATGGTCGGCAGTCCCGCCAGCACGGCCCCGATTGGGCGATCGTCTTGCATCGCGGGCATGTAGTGGTCGATCTGATACGCGGCAATCTTCCCTTTTTCATCCAGCGCGATCTCGACATCGGAGAAGGCGGCGGCCGCTTGCGTGGACCACTGCAAATCATCGGCGCGCATCCATTGCACGCGCACAGGCTTACCTACGGCTTGGGATAACAGCACGGCTTCATCTTCGGCTCCGGCGTTTCCACCGTTCGATCTTCCATAGTGACCCGGGCCGGGATACGAATGCACGACGACATGGTCGGGTGTGGTGAGGAGCATCATCGCGATTTCCCCGCGCAGCGCCTGAGGATTCTGGTTGTGTGTGTAGACGTGCACAGAGCCGTCGGGCTTCACATCGGCAACCGCCATCGTTGGGCCGATCGGAGCGTGCTTCATATACGACAGTTGATATGTTCCGGAATGCTTTTTCTGCGCTGACGTCAGGGCCAGCCTCACGTCCCCTTTCGAGTCGTGACTCTTCTCGACGGGTGCAGCTTTCCAATCGCATTCTTCCCGTAGATGCCGGTAAAGCTTTGCGTTGCTGGGCAGGCCTTTCCAGTCGGTCCACTTCGTGCCGCTCGCTACCTGATCGGCGGCGTTGATGGCCTCCCATTCCGTCGGCGCAACTACTCCGACGAGATTGCCTTTTACGATCACCTGCGCATTCGGGAACTTGGATTTATCAAGTTGTCCGGCAGAAATGAGCGTCGATCCCAGCGTCTTCGGATGCACAATGCGCGCGTGCAACATGCCCGGAAGTCGCACATCAGTCGCCCACGTTTCTTGTGCCCGAACCTTCGAGCTGATGACCGAATTCTTGAACGACTTGCCGATGATCGTGTACTCACTTACGGGCTTCATCGGCGGATCGCCTTCGATCGTCAGACCGAAGATGCTGGTCAGGTCGCCCTTTACCGGGATCGTGAGCTTCAGTTGCTGGTTCTTGATCAAGTCGCCGTACGAAACGCTCTTGCCGCTCCCCGACACGACGCCCTCTTTCACCGAGAGCTTGTCTTTCGGCACGCCGAGTTTCTCTGACGCTAGGTCAAGCAGCGCCTGATAGGTGTAGGCCGCCGCTTTGCGAATGTTCGGCGTTCCGCGTCCGAGAAAGTCAAACGCGCCGCTCCCGTCAGGCGTGCGATCTGTGTCTCCGGAGACGACAGTCGTGATCGCCTCGAAGGGTACCCTCAACTCTTCGGCCACGATCTGCCTGTAGGCCGTGAAGGTTGAGCCCTGACCGAAATCGCTCTTTCCAGTTCGAATCAGTACTGTGTTGTCGGGATGAATCTCAACCCACGAACTGCCGAGCGTGGGATCGAGTGAGTTCTTCATCACCGCGGTCCTCGCCGTGTCTCCTTTCAGAAGCTCGGGCCCAACGAAGGTAAATCCGACGACAAGTACGCCACCCGCTTTGATGAATTGACGGCGAGAGAGAGTCGGTCCGAGAACGCTGGCTGGTTTTTCGCTGATAGTCGCCATGGCGTTAGCTCCTCTTCCCGATGATTGTGGCGGCGTGCTGCACAGCCTCAATGATTGCCAGATAAGTTCCGCAGCGGCAGAGATTCGGGGACGGCCCCGAGTTGGTATAGGCGTCTTTGATCTGTGCGACGGTCGGATTGGGATTGCTCTCGAGCAGTTCGGTCGCCTTGATCATCATTCCGTTCTGGCAGAAGCCGCATTGCGGAGTCTGCTCTTCGATCCAAGCCTGCTGCACCGGATGAAGTGTCGCCTTTGCTTCTTCAGCGGAAAGTCCTTTCTGCTTGGCCCACCGCGCGGGCAAACCCTCGAGGGTGGTGATCTCCTGATTGGCAACGCTCGCGACCGGCGTTACGCAGGATCTCGCTTCCTTACCATCAACCAAGACGGCGCATGCGCCACACTGCGCCAGTCCGCAGCCGAATTGTGGACCGACCAATCCCAAATCATTGCGCAACACGTAGAGCAACGGAGTGTCGTCGGGCACCAACACCTCGCGACGCACTCCATTCACATTGAGCGTGACCATAGAACGGCTCCTTCAACGCAGACCAAATGAATTAGTTGTAAACCCCAGCTGGCGGATTCCCCTTCCGCCACTCAGCAACGTGTGATGGCTTCAGCGGACTATACGCCCCCGTCTTCCCCGCCCGCAACCGGAGCCGACGGTTAGCCGCTCACGAGAGTAGCGTCCGGGAGCGCTTCTCATTTGCCTCATCCGCCGAATTCTTGACCCAGTTCTACGCGCCCTGCAAGCTATCTGAATTCCGTGCCATATCTGCGGGCAATCTCGTTGATCTGCGCTCGGGTGAACGTCTTGGCCGGGACGCCTGGAGGACTGCACAGTTCGCGAAACAGGCCTTCCAGCCCCGGTGGTGAAACGATCCAGAGCAGCAACAGTTCGTGATCAGGGTTCTCAAATCCGTGCCAGGAATTCCTGGGTATGAAGATCGTTGCGCCCCTCTCGAACGAGTGACGTACGTCGTCCAGTAGCAAAGTGCCACTGCCATCCAGAACGTAAAAGGATTCATCCATGGCAAAGTGCCGGTGAATGGAAATGCCGGAACCGGCCATGACTTGCTGTGTTCCCAAGGCGACATTATCGGAGCCGGTACTGGGACCGGTTTTGAGGAAGATGTTGCCATGATCTCGAAAATGGACAAGATGCTCGCCCTCGCTGCTACCGAGGATGAAGCCTTTCGGCTGCGTGCCCTGGGCCGCCATTGTGCGCTGCGGCAATATTTGGCTCATACCAAGTGCTCCAAAGCTGAACAGTAAGATCGCCGTATCCTGGCAAACCGGTTCATCGTAGTTTTTTGTGAGTGCATGGGCTCTAGACTATTTCTCCAGGGCCGCCGCGAATGCATCGAGCGACAACGACCGCAGCAGGTTCCTGCGCAGCCCGCGCTCTACTTCGGCGAGACGGTCTGACGCGGCAGTGATCCAGGCAAAATCCGCGGACTCGGCCAAACGCGTCAGGTCTGTGGCAATATCGCTGTTGCGAACCAAGTCCGAGGCGCCCGAGTCGATGAACACCAGGTCGCGCAGAAGCGAATAAAGCGTCTTAATCAGGGCTTCAATCTTTTCTCGTCCTTCAGCTCCGGGACGGTACGACTCGGTAATCTTGAACAGGTCGCTATGCTCTCCACCGCGCAATGCTGAACCAAGAATCGCCAGCGCGTGGGTGCGCGCCGCAGTGTACGCCTCGATATCAAAATCGCGGGCCCGCCCGACGCATCCTTCGCAAAGGCGGGCCACCAGTGCCCGCTGGGCCGGCTTCCACTCCGGACGATGTTTGCTCAGATCCTTTTCGATCTCGTCGGATGTTAGTGCGGCAAGCGTAAAGACCATCGACCGTGAGCGGATCGTAGCCAGCAGTTCCCCCGGATTTTCCGTCAGCAGAATGATAGTTGCGAACTCCGGAGGTTCCTCAAGCACCTTCAGCAGCGAGTTCGCCGCCTCTTTCATGAACGCCGAGTCCGTGAAGATGTACACCTTTTCCTTCCCTTCGGCCGGACGGTAATAAATGGTCTCGATGACCCGACGCACTTGATCGACCTTGATCATCATCTGCGGAGGATCGGGTGGGATGACCAGTAGATCAGGATGTGTTTGCACGAGAATGCGGGTTTCTTTTTTATCGGTCTCGCGCAGGTTCTCGCGAGCCTCCACCGCTTCGTTGAAGCGCGCATCAAGGTCAGCGGATTGGGCGACGCGCCTGCAATTGGCGCACTCTCCGCAGAAATCGGGCAATCCGTCGCTCTGCGGAGGATTCAGGCAGTTCAGCGTCTCCGCCAGCATCAACGCGAGCGTGTACTTCCCTGACCCTTCTCCTCCGGAAAGCACGATGGCATGCGGCAAGTGATCGCGCGCAATCATCTCGCGCAAGCGATGAACGATTTCGTTGTTGCCGTGAAAATCGGAAAACATTGCAGAACTCAGAATACAGCAGCCGAATCCTATTCACATGCAGAGCCGGAGAGGAGTGCCATCACGCCATTCGCGCGCCGAGCTTGACTCTGGTACGCACGACCAGCCGGATGTTCTCATGCGTCTGCCCCGGCGTTCCTCGCGCATCGATGATCACAACTCGCCCCGGCTCGCGCTTCGCAATCGCCATGTATCCCTCACGCACTCTCCCGAAGAACGCCCGCGTCTCTCGCTCAAACCGGTTCTCGTCATGACCTTTGGTTGAGTTCTTCGAGTCGCGCTCGTTCCGGCGGCGGGCCCGGCTCACGCTGGCGTGCGGGTCCGAGTCGAGCAGCAAAGTGAGATCGGGCTGCAAACCGCCACACAATACGCGATGCAGTTCCAGCACCGAATCACTCCCCAGCCGGCGTCCGCTTCCCTGGTAGGCCTCCGTCGAATCGGTAAAGCGGTCGCAGAGTACGGTGGCGCCCGCTGCGAGCCCCGGCTCGATTACTTCGGCGATGTGCTGCGCGCGCGACGCGAACATGAGAGCCATCTCCGCCATAGGATCAAGCCCCGCAGTTCCGGAGTCGAGCAACAGCTTCCTTATCTTCTCGCCGGTCGCAGTGCCGCCCGGCTCACGCGTTTCCACCACTTTCTGCCCGGCCTCGCGCAGGGCGGCCGCGAGCTTGCGCATCTGCGTGCTCTTGCCCGTCCCGTCCAGCCCTTCGAAGGTGATGAACTTCCCGCGCCGCGACATGCAGCGGAATGATAGCAGCGCCGCTTGCCAGGGAGAAGCAGTCGAGTAAAACTGCGCCTCGACGACGTACACCGCAAGCCGTTCCCGTCCACCGCATCGAACCCTCCCGCCGTCGTATGGTCCCTCACCGCGGCTTCGCCGCCGTTCAGGATGACAGGCCCGAACTCCTGTTAGCATGTCTGCGGCTCATACTCGACCATCCATGATCCGCATCTCGTTCTTGCTCGCTACCTCGATCTCTTTGAGCGCCGGGTTGCACGCCCAATCCATCCTTGGATTTACACCGCAATCTGCGGCTCGTGAATCCACTCTCGAAGAGAAATTTCAATCCATCCCCACTCCCGACGAAGAACGCCGCCAGCACCGCATCTTCACGCAGGAACCGCATGTCGCCGGATCGAAGCGCAACAACGAACTCGCCGAATACATCCGCGACGAATGGAAGAAGCAGGGACTCGAAGACGTCATCATCCGCCGCTACGACGTGTACGGCACGAATCCCAAGAGCACGTTACTGGAAGTGACTGCGCCTATGCACTACGTGGCGACACTGCGCGAAGTGCCATTAGACGCCGATCCCGACTCGAAGAATCCCGCGATTAGCGCAGCATGGCTCGGGATGTCGATCTCCGGCGAAGTCAGTGCCCCAGTGGTTTACGCCCACAGCGGCAATCCTGAAGATTACGATCTGCTCCGCAAAAACGGCATCAGCGTGAAAGGCAAGATTGTGCTGGTGCGCTACTCGAATCCGTACAGCTATCGCGGATTCAAAGCGCTCACAGCCCAACGCGAAGGCGCGGCCGCACTTCTGATCTACAGCGATCCGCAGGAAGACGGTTACAAGCAAGGCAAGGTCGATCCCGATGGGCCCTGGGGCCCGGAGTATCACATTCAACGCGGCGCAATTACCTACGACTTCATGGTGCCCGGCGATCCGCTCACTCCGGGATGGGCATCCCTTCCCGGCGCGAAGCGCATTCCCATCGAGCAGGCGATCTCGGTGCCGAAGATCATGGCGCTCCCGCTCTCGTGGCACGACGCCAAGCCGCTGCTCGAAAATCTCGGTGGCCCGGCCGCACCAGAGGACTGGCAAGGCGGATTGGGATTTTCCTATCATCTGGGTGGCGAACGCGTGAAAGTCCATCTCAAAATCGAGATGGATAACGGCGTTCAGCCGTATTACGTGGTCGAAGGCCGCATCCGCGGCTCAGATTTGCCGAACGAATGGGTCGTGCTCGGTAACCATCGTGATGCCTGGGCCTTTGGCGGAGTCGATCCCTCGAGCGGCACGGCCAGCATGATGGAACTCACCCGCGCTCTTGGCCAGCTGAAACAGCAAGGCATGCGCCCGCGCCGCACCATCATTGTTTGCAGTTGGGACGGCGAAGAAGTCGGCCTCACCGGTTCCACGGAATGGGGGGAACAATTTGCGAATGACCTGCGCAATAAAGCAGTCGCTTACATCAACGTCGATGAAGCGACCTCCGGCCCTGACTTCCACGGACAGGCCGTAGCATCGCTCGCCCCGATGCTCGTCGAAGCGACGAAAAGCTTGCCGGATCCCTCAGGCAAGACCCTGTACGACGCGTGGAAGGCTACGGTTGAAAAAGAGAGGCAAGGCAAGAAAGCAACACAATTCAGCGACTCCGGTATCGCGAGTGACACGCTGGCCGACACTCGCATCGGGAGTGGCAGCGATCACACCGTCTTTCTTAACTTCATCGGCGTGCCAGTGCTCGGACTCGGATTCGAAGGCGACTACGGCGTCTATCACTCCGCTTACGATGACTTTTTCTGGATGAATCACTTCGGAGATCCGGGATACCGGTATCACACGCTCATGTCGCAATTGTGGGGGGTCACCGCTCTACGCCTCGCAAATGCCGATCTGTTGCCTTTCAACTTCGAAACGTACGCGAAAAACATTCGCCAATTCGTAAACGAACTCACGAAGGCCAACGAGAAGAACATGCGGGGACAGCCGCCCCTGGCTGCTCAGTCGAGCGTAGCTCGACAGCAACTGAAGCTGGATCTGAAACCGGTGCTCAACTCCATCGACGCATTCGAAGAGGCAGGCAAGAAACTGGATGGTGCCATAAGCCGCAAGCTCGCCTCAGGTTCCCTCGATCCAAAACTCGCCACCGATCTCAACCGCGGCATGATGCAGGTCGAACGCAACTGGCTAAACCCGGACGGCATCCCCGGACGCCCCTGGTTCAAGCACATCCTCTACGGCGCGCGCTACACTTACGCGCACCTCGAACTGCCCGGTCTGACCGAAGCAGTGGAAGAGCAAAACTGGCCCACAGCCAAGCGGCAAGCGCAAATCCTGGAGCGTGCGCTGCAGGCAAACACAAACTCATTAGAAAATTTGGCCGCCCGGCTAAAGCAGTAAGCTGGACAGGGCCGAGGCATCCAGAGGGTGCCCCACCGTCCCACCCTGCTCGCGTATTTTGCGAGACGCTGGGGATTTTGACTTTCTTAATAACGCCGGTCTACTCCAGCGCGTACAGGTTTCCATCGGTACTTCCAAAATACAGTGTGTGTCCCACTACCACCGGCGATGACAGGATTGTTCCCATCGTGAACAGCTTGTGCACTACCAGCACCATGTCGTCGTAGAAGGGCTTGGGCGAAGTAAAAACCCTCTCGAACTTTATGCTGCCATCCGCGTTGGTCATCGCCGATGCATTCTGTTCGGCGCCGTCCGTGTCGAACACCCATGCCGGCTTCTGTGTCTTCAGGTCGATGGCGGTGAGCTTCCCGCCAAAGTTGCCCATGTACAACATGTCTCCCGCGAGTGCTATCGAGGCGAATACCGGAGTTCCCGTCGGCAGATCGAACACGACCTTTCCCGTTTTCGCGTCCACCGCGTGCATAATGCCCGGAATCGAAGTACCGAAGTACGCTTTTCCGTCATGCACTGCTATCGAGTTGTTCACCCACGATCCGTCCGTCGAAAATTTCCAGAGTTGCTTGCCAGTCGCGGCATCCACCGCATAAGCAAACGAATCTCGCGATCCGAAATAGACGACGCCATCCATCACTGACGGTGAGGACTGGATGCCCACGTGGTTGTGAATCTCCGGATCATCACCAGTCTTGAAGCGCCATTGCTCTTTCCCTGTTTGCGCTTCAGGCGCGTAAAGATATGTGTCCCAGCTTCCGATGTAGAGAATCCCATCTGCGATTGCCGGACACGAGTGCACAACATCGCCGGTCTGCATCTTCCACCTCAGCGCTCCAGAAGCTGCATCCAGTGCATAGACATTCCCGTCGCTGCTGCCGAAATACACCGCCCCATTCCAGACGCTCGGCGACGACAAGAAGAAGTCCCAGGGGTCCGGCATCGGCTCAGCAGCCGGCTCGAGGTGATGCAGATGCTTTCCGACGTACCGGTGTTCGCCGCCGGTCTGGAACTTCCATTTCTCCTGCCCCGTACTCGCGTCCACCGATAGAAGTTGCTGTCATAGCTCCCGAAATAAACGATGCCATTCACGACCGCAGGCGACGAAACCGCCCAGCTCCCAGTCGGAAATTTCCACTTCGCCGAGCCGGTTGCCGCATCGAGTGCGTACAAATTACAGTCGGTGCTGCCCACGTAAATCACTCCTGCGACGATCGCAGGTGAAGAGATCACACGTCCGTCGCTATGGAACTTCCATTTGACGCCACGCAGCTTCGGAACACCGGGCGAATCATACGCGCCCGTATGTTGCAGGTTGCCCCGAAACATCGGCGCATCCTGCGCCAGCATCGAAATCACGGAACAAAGCAGGGCGGAAAGAACAGCCATCAGCGGTACACGTTTCATGAGAAATCGCTCCGCAGCATGGCTACACGAAAGGCACGCAGAAAGTCAGTGAGTCAACGCACACATGAATGAACAAACCGCAGGCGAGAAATAGCAGGACCACGTTGCCGCCGCATCCTTCCAGCAAGCATGGTGACTTAGGACTTCGGACTTCCACATTCTACTTCGCCTTCATCTCCCGCTCCATCATTTGGCGTAACGCCTGGTTAATGCGGGTCTGATAACGTCTGCCGTCCTTCTTGAACCATGCCAAAACGTCCGCGTCGAGCCGCAGCGTGACTGGTTTTTTCAGCGGGCGATAGAAATCGGCAATCTTCATGCCCTGTAGTGAAAAAGCGCTCTTCTTCGCCTTCCCGCCGGACGCTCCATCCGCGCTCTTGCGGCGTGCGCTGCGGGCACCGGCGGAGCTCCGGGCACGGCTTTTCGAAGCTCTGGGGCTGGCGGAACCTCCGCGAACCGCCGATTCATTCTGCGTAAGTCTCTGAATTCGCGTCATTTGTCATCGTACCGTTTCATTGTTATGTATGATTTCCTGCTTGATAAGGTCGTGCGAGAACACCATGCAGAGTCAGGGCGGCAGTCTAGCCGGCGAGGTCTTCGGCCGTAACCTCCTGTAACGCGGCAGCCTGCGGGGAAGCCTCATCCATGAAGGCGAACGCCTCTTGGGGCACAGGGTTCTGCCACACCGGCGCGAATGACTGCCGGTGCAGCGGCGTCGGGCCCAACTCGCGCAGCGCCATCAGATGTTTCGGCGCGCTATATCCCTTGTGCGATGCCAGACCGTACGCCGGAAAAACCGCATCCCACTCGCACATGATGCGGTCGCGTTCTACCTTCGCCAGGATCGACGCCGCCGCGATGGATGCTGACAGCGCATCGCCATGAATGATGGCGTTCTGCGGCAGGTCGCAGTCGATCTTCATGGCGTCTACCAGCAGATGGTCGGCGGCCGGTGCGAGTTTCAGGACCGCTTCGCGCATCGCGAGCCGCGACGCATGATAAATGTTAATCTGGTCGATCCGCGCAGCGTCGACTGCCGCTACAGCCCAGGCGATAGCGTGCTCGCGAATGCGATCCGCCAGCACCTCGCGCCGATCCCGCAGTAGCAGCTTCGAATCACGCAGTCCGCGAATACGATACCTCGGATCGAGAATCACGGCCCCCGCTACCACGCATCCGAACAAAGATCCGCGGCCGACTTCATCCACCCCAGCCACAAGTCTCGCCCCTGCCGCCCACGCCGTCTTCTCGTACCGCAACGTGCAGCGCAGGCTCTTGAGCAGGCGCAACTTAGCAGCCGAAGGCGACAGCGGGCGGGCAGACGGTGAGTTGAGCAGCGAAGACTTCATCCCGGGATATTTCTCGCGAACGCTAGGAGTTGTCTTCATCTTCCCCGAGTCAGCCAAATCCTGCAAGCGGAGAATTCATGTAGGCAAGAACTGGCATGCACGATCCCGAAAGCGCCTTCCTCGGCGCATTCGCGACTCCCAACTATAAACATCTGGCCTTTTTCATGGCTGCCAATGAACCCCACGTAGGTAACGCCACCCCGTAACCCGCCCTGCGGTTACGAGCGTACATTGCCCACTAGGACATGTACTGGTAACTTGGGGCTCGAAGCCGTCATGGGAGCCACACCCAACACGCCGCAAGACGGACTGCTCACAAGCAAGGTCATCCACATTGCTCTACCCGTGCGCTGGAGTATCGTCGGGCAAGAAGGGCGCGGTCCGGTCGAGATGGCATGTACGTACGATATTTATCCGCAAGGCGCGCGCCTGCTAGGCACGCGCAGCCTCAGTGTCGGCGACCTGGTGACGGTCGAACGCGGCCGTAATAAGGCCATCTGCCAGGTCGTCTGGTCTGCCGGTTCGGACTCGCCTCTGCGCGGCCAGTTCACCGTCCAGTGCGTCGAAGGCAAGACACCATGGGACGACGAGTTGCGGCAGATGCAAGAGCAGTACCAGCCGCTCATGCTTGATGCAGACAAGGGCCGCGCGTCCACCCGCGGCTTCGCCCATCCTGAAGCGAACCGTCGTCGCAGTCCGCGATTCCATGTCGAGGGACAGGCGGAGGTGATCGAGGGTGTGCAGCACCTTACCGGCGAGGTGGACCAGATCTCAGAGTTTGGAGCGCGGATCACCGCGGCGGAATCTTTGCGTCCGGGAACTGATTTCCGGCTTATGCTGAATGTTTTCGACGTGAGCTTGGCCCTCAGGGCAGAGGTCAAATATCTGATCGAGAGCTTCGGTATGGGGGTAGAGTTCCGGGAGATCCGTCGCGGTGACCGCCCTATGCTCAGCTATATTCTGAGCCGCCTACGCTCGAACAAGGTAGCAGAGTTTGCGCGTGTCGAGGTCGTCAACGAACCCCTGGTCGCCGGCGCGCACTGAGGTTGCACCACCCTTGTCCCGCGCTCCCTGCGGACAGGCTCGGGACTTTGATTCTCCGTACTCGCGTTTCTCCCTGGCATCCAAAAAAAGTGGCGGGACAGCCGGCGCCCGCTTCCGGAACGCCTGCC
>C688J18823_10000787_pt1 | contig 18906 bp, 23 predicted proteins | sample HopSoiMetagenom1_FD_18823 | JGI IMG/M metagenome (IMG submission 18823) | reverse complement strand
GAGCCGGTTCAGGGTCTACTCGCCGTTCGCTGCGTCGAACTGGACAACGCTCGGCACTGACCTGTGGCGGGCTAGGGTCACCAGTACCCTCACAGACTGGCTGGGCCCCTACACAGCCACCGTCCCCGACATCGGCAGCGTCACTGTCACTGGCGTCGACACGACGTTCACTGGCGGTGGGGCAGCATCGGTTACCGCCGACATCGCGACCCCTACGTTCACCGGCGTCACCCCCACTCTCAGCGGCTCCGGTACAGCGACGGTCACCGCCGACATCGGGGTCATCGCCAACACAGGAATCGACCCGTCTACCGCAGGGTCCGGTGCTGTCACCGTCACAGCGGACATCGCCACCCTCACTACAACAGGGATCGACAGCACCCTCTCCACACCCACACCGCTCGACCCTGGCGCAGTCACGGTCACCGGTGTCACCCCGACATTCACAGCCACCGGGTCAGCGACCATTACCGTCGACACAGCGGTCGCTGCTGTCGCGGGAGTAGACACCACCCCCACCGGTGTAGGTGACGCCACCATCAGCGTCGACCCCGCTGCTCTGACCACGGCTAGTCCCACACCTGGGTTCACGGGCACCGGGGCCACCTCGACTGCTACTGATCCTGGCCTCTTGGCTCCGACGGCTGCGGTGCCTACAATCTCCGGTACCGGGGCCGGAAGCGTAAGCGCCGACCCCGGACTGTTGCCCTTCAGTGGAACAGAACTCGTCCTCGACGCCAGTATCATCGCGGTCGTCGACACCGGTTTCTTCAGTCTTGCAACAGTCGACGCAGACCTGTCCGGTGCTGCCACCGCCACCCTTCCGGTGACTCCTGGCGTCCTGACCTGGGAAGGCGAAGAGACAGGATTCCAGGCCGGGCGAGTAGCCATCATCGAACCCGGCGTCTTCTCGCTCACAGGTACTGACGTCGACTTCGTCGGGGAAGGTGACACCGAACTCTCCGTCGACACCGGGTTCCTCACCCTCACCACCACAGAGACCGCTGCTGACGGCTCCGGAACGGTACTAGTGGCAGTGGAACCCGCGACGCTGCTGTGGAGTCCGCAGAGCCCCGGATTCGCGATCCTCAACATCACCGGTGGTGTCATCAAGGTCGGTGTTGTCGGCCTGCGAGGATTCGAGCATGTCACCGGCATCAAGAACACTGGTTTGAGGGCTCGGGCACGCGACAATAGCCCTACCGTGAACACCGTGGGTCAGAACCTGCGGGTCGTGGCGGTACGATCCGAGAGTCTGACAGGAGAGACAGATGCCGAACTGTGATGTCTTCCGGGTGGAGATCCACCCCCAGGAGCGGAAGGCGATCATCCCCACGCTCTCCTACGTCTCCATCGACGGGACAGAGATCCTCTCGACAGACTGGGAGGCCAGCATCGACGGTGGCACCAGTTGGAAGGCTGCCCACGACTCCAGCGGGCTGCCGTTGTGGACTGTCGCCGCCCCCGGCTACCCCGGCCCCGGTGACGAATCCAACCCGACTGTCACCGACTTCGTGATCACCCGTGGCCGCACCAGGATGAAGATCCGTGTGGTTGACGGGCTGGTCACGGAGATCACCGACGAGATCGAGATCGTGCTGCTCCCATGAGCAAGTTGACTGCGCTCCTCGTAGACCTCCAGGCCGCTGCCGCCACAGAACTTGCTGTGGACGGTCAGCCTGCCGAACACAAGGTCATCATCAACGGGAACCTTGCCTGGGACTTCCTGTGCGGCGGCTACCTGTACGTCCGCTACGCCTCTGCGACTGGTGTCGGCGGGAACGGTGCCTGTGCTGTGCCGTTCGTGGACCACAGCATCTACGTCGGTGTCCTGCGGTGCATCGAAACCGTGGACGACGAGGGGAACGCGCCGTCGACAGAGACGATGACCGAGGAGGCGTTGACAGCGGTCGTGGACTCGGAGGCCCTGTACCGGGCTATCACCTGTGACATCGACTGGTCGGCGTACGACAAGAACAAGACAATCGTCGGGTGGACGGCTCTGGACGGCAACGGCGGAATGATGGGCGGCGAGTGGCAGATCGTCGTCCGGTTCGTCGGCTGATGTAGTCTACGAACTGACAACCGCTAGAAAGGGACCACCGTGGCTGACGACCTGGTATTCAGGACTGCGAAGAAGCGCCGTGAGGAAGTCGAGTTCACTCTCGACGACCGCACCTACAAGTTCAACCCCCCGAAGATCGCCCGTGCGATGCTCCCTGTCGTGGACGACGGCGAGTCGGAGGCGAAGGCGACACTCGACTGGCTCCGTGCCGGTCTCTCTGACGAGGACTACGAGACGCTCGCCGCCCGCATGAAGGACGAGAACGACGACTTCGACTTCGACGACATCGCGGCGGTCGCTGAGGCGCTCATCGAGAAGGTCGTCACGGGACGCCCTACTTCGTAGTCCAGCGTCTCCTGAACACCATCGGGAGGTACTGGACTCGGTTCGACGGACAGTTCGCAATCGAGAACGGTGGACTTGACCCTCTCGACCTTCCGCTGGACCGTCTGCTGAACGCTGCCTACTACTGGCTCATCAAGGACCGGGACGAGACAGAGGTGGCGAAGTTCGACGCGAAGTTGTGGATCCCCCCGAAGGGTGCACCGATCCCTGAGGCGTCGCCTTGGTCGGCTGAGAACGAGAAGAAGGCGTTCAGCCAGTTCGCGAAGGAAGCGACAGGTAAGTGAGTTTCAGACTGAAACTCGGTTACCATCGGAGTGCAGCCCGGATGCGCCTGCTCGACTGAGGAGAGAGATGGCGGTCTACAGGAGTGGCGCTGTGGTCCTCCGCATCGACGAGGCGAAGATGCGGAAGTACATGAAGGAGCGGGCTGACCTCGCTGCTGCTCGTGGTGCCTACGCCACCGCCAACCACGCCCGTGATGCTGTCCGGCAGGCAGCCCTCATCAACAAGGGTGTCCTCCTGAACTCGATCTCTGTCCAGAAGGGCGGAACAGGCCGGAACATCGGGGCCTGGTATCGGGTGTTCACTGACGTGTCGTCGTCTCCTTACGCTGGGATGCACCACTCCGGTTCGGGGCCGATCTACCCGAAGAACGGGAAGTTGCTGTTCCTGCAGTACCGGAAGAACAGCGGCCGGAAGGCCCGTACTAGCGGCGGCACGGCGTGGACAGCGAAGTCGACGACCGGCTATGCGGCTGTCCCGTTCATGAAGATCGGCGCGTCACGGCTGAAGATCTCAGAACTCACCAACGGGATGCCATCCTCGAAGCCAATCTCCAAGAGCAAGCAGCCTGCGGCGAAGGTCGGCGGGTTCTCTGCTGCCCTGAAGTCTGGCGCACTGAAGGGAGGTAGGTACTGATGGCTGAGAAGGTCGGCGATCTCTATGTAGACCTCCAGGTGCGGATGGACGACACGTCCAAGGCTGTCTCCGCGCTGAACCGGGCGTTCGGTCGGCTCGCCAAGTCGTCCCTGTCTCTGCGTCCCAGGATCGACAAGGGTGCGCTCGCGGACATCGGCAAGGCCGGGTCCCAGATGACCGCTGGGTTGAAGAAGTCGTTCGACCAGTTGGGGAAGATCAGCGCCTGGAAGACGATGGAGCGCAACGCGACCGGGGCGTTGAAGAACACCGAGTCTGAGGTGAAGCGTCTCGACGCTGCGATCATGGAGGCCGCGAAGACCTCTCGTAAGGGCGCAGTGTACGTCGCCGCTTTGGGTAAGGGCACCCCTGAGCAGATGGCTAAGGCTCGGAAGGCGTACGACGACTACATCTCGACGGTGTCGAAGGGCCGCAACACTGCGGTCACGGCTGCTGTCGCTGAGCGGAACGCGATCGAGTCGGTCCGGGTGGCTCAGTCGTCTCTCGCGTCGGCGGCTACGTCGAAGTTGGCGTCTGTCCCGGCGAAGTACCAGGCCATCTCCACTGCGCTGGGTCGTATCCCAGGGGCTACCCGTGTCGCCAACGGCGCGCTGGGGATGCTTGGTGCTGGGTTCGACCGGATGGCTGCCTCGGCTGAACGGTCCTCTGGTCGTGCTGCCGGTGCGCTGGACCGGATGGGTAGCCAGGGTCAGAAGGCGTTCGGTGTCCTCCGGTTCCTCTCCTACCAGGTCATCACTGCTGTCGAACGGATGGCTGGCGCGTTCATCCGCTCCGGGTTCGAGTCCGCTGCCGCCATCGGGTACACGTCGGCTGCGTTGAAGCAGATCCAGAAGAACATCAACCTGGCTGCGAACGGCTACAACGACCTGTCGAACGCACAGAAGAAGTCGGCGAAGGGGCAGGCGCTGTACACGTCTGCCACGGCGAAGGCCGGTAAGGCATCGGACCGGATGACACAGTCGTTCATCCAGTTCGCCCAGAACACTCCGTTCGCGCTGGACCAGATCCAGGAACTCGGGCAGCAGTTGCTGCTCGCCCAGTCGGGCCTGAAGGCCACCACTGGTTCGACGTTCGACCTGCTTCCGGTGATGCGGTCTCTCGGTGACATCGCTGCCGCGACCGGCAAGGGTGTCGAGGGTATGCGGACCGCCGCGTACGTGTTGCAGCAGATCGGCCAGTCGGGTCAGATCATGGGCGACGACCTGCGGCAGTTGCACAACGCGATCCCCAACTGGAAGAACATCATCGCGAAGCAGATGGGGATCCCCGTCAAGGATCTGACCAACGATGTCGCGAAGTCCACGAAGGGCATCAACGCGCTGTTCAAGGGCCTCTCCACTGGCGACATCGGCAACTTCGGTGGCGTCCTCGCCGCACAGAACCGCACCGTCGCGGGCCAGTTCCAGAGGATGAAGGAGTCGGTGTCGAACGGCATCGGCCAGATCATCAACGCGTTCGGGCCTGTGCTGCAGCCTGCCCTCCACGCTGCCGGTGACATGTTCTACTCGTTCTCGCAGCGGGCCACGAAGGCGCTGAAGGACCCTGCCACTCAGGCGGCGATGAAGGGGTTCGTGAAGAACGTCAAGACGACGTTCGCTGGGTTGCAGGCCAGCGGTAAGTCGTCGGGCCTGTTCGATGCGCTCGGCGCTGGCGCTGAGGGTGCACAGAAGCGCTTGAAGGCTGCGATGGGCGGCATCCAGGCGCTGATGGCGAACTTCTCGAAGGGGTTCGGTGGTGCTGGTGGGTCGTCGGCGCTGACGGGTGTCATCGACAACCTGAAGGTCGCGTTCCAGACTCTCGCACCGATCGTGGACGGCACCGGCAAGAAGATCATGGGTGTCCTGGGTCCGGCGTTCACCCAGATCGGTGCCCTCATCGGTGGGCAACTCCTCCCGGCTATCCAGCGGTTCATCCCGGCTATCACCCCGATCGCGGGGTTCCTGATCCGTATCTTCGGCGGGGCGGTGATCGGTGCACTGAAGGGTGTCGTCAACGTCGTCGAGGGTGTCATCAAGATCATCACCGGCGTCCTCAACGTGTTCACCGGCCTCCTGACTGGCAACTGGTCGCTGGCATGGAGTGGCCTGAAGCAGATCGTCGTGGGCGCTCTGCAGGGCATCCTGGGTGTCATCCAGGTGTGGTTGAACGTCAGCGTCATCAACTTCCTGCGCGGCGGGTTCCTGAAGATCATCCCCGACATCCTCCGGGCTGGTTGGGGGTTGGCTCGCGCTACTACATCGGCGGCGATCAAGGGCATTGGTGCGCTGGTTCGGGCGCTGCCTGGGATCCTGCGTGGTGCCGCCTCTAGCGGTATGCGGGCCCTGTTGGCGGCGTTCTCGTCCGGTAGGTCGAAGGCCATCTCTCTGATGCGTGCGCTGCCGGGGCTGATGGCTGCCGCGCTGCGTGCCCTCGGTGGGCTGCTGGCGGCTGTCGGACGGGCTGCGATGACCGCGCTGGCTGCGGCGATCAAGGGCTACGTCCACGTCGTCCTGTCGGCGTTGAAGATCATCGTCACCAAGGTGCCGGGGGCGTTCGCTGGCCTGGCTGGGACGATGGTCGGGATCGGACACGACATCATCGCCGGTGTAGCCCGTGGTATCTACGGTGCGGTCGGTGCAGTCGAGGCTGCCGTCAAGAGCCTCGCCTCTCACATCCCCGGCTGGGCGAAGAAGATGCTGGGCATCGGCTCACCGTCGAAGGTCATGGCGAAGGAAGTGGGCCGCTGGATCCCTGCCGGTATCGCTGTCGGCATCCTGTCGAACGCGAAGACCGTCGAGAAGGCGATGATCGCCCTCGCCATCAAGGTCGGCAAGGCAGGAGAGAAGGGCGGCTCCAGGGTCGTCAAGGCGTTCGCGGGCCGCATGAACGGGCTCGCCGCCTCGCTCGACACGGTGAACAAGAAGTCGACGGCGGCGAAGGCTCTCCTGAAGACCGTCACGGACCTGCGGAACTCCTACGTCGACATGTTCAAGGGCTGGGAGGACGTGTCGTCTCTGGGTGCCGGGACGGACGCGAACGGCAACTCGATCTTCTCGTTCTCGAAGGCCCTCACCGACATCGAGGCAGCGAAGAAGCAGGTCAAGGACATCGCCAGCCTGTCGAAGCGTGCCCTGTCGCTGGGCATCTCGAAGGACACTCTCGACGCGGTGTTGAACCTGGGGCCGGAGAAGGCGCAGCAGTGGTTCAACGGGATCATCTCTGGCGGCAAGGCTGTCGCCCGTGAGGTGAACTCCTACTTCTCGACGTTCACGTCCGCTGGCGGTGCGTTGGGCGACAACGTGACCCGCGCGTTCAACGGTGCGACCGTCAAGTCGGCGACCGCGTTCGTCAACGCCCTGGGGGCGAAGCAGTCGGTCCTGCAGGCTCAGTTCGCGTCGCTGGCGCACACGTTCACCACGACCCTGATCGCTGAGTTGAACTCGACGAAGAAGGGCATCAACGTCGGCTACGGTCCGAAGAAGAAGCCGAAGAAGAAGCCGAAGAAGCACGCGGCTGGGTCGATCTCGTTCCGTGGCGGTATGGCTATCGCCGGTGAGAACGGGCCGGAGTTGCTGGACCTGCCGCCTCGGACACGGATCCACACTGCCCCGGAGACTGAGCGGATGATGAACAATGGGCCTGTGGAACTGTCGGAGGAGTCGGTGCAGCGTCTCGCTGCCGCTATCCTCGCTGGTGCGGCCCGTGTGTCTACTACTGCCGTGCAGGGAGCCCTGACTGGATTGGCGGTTCGTACGTGAGTACTTTCACTGCTACCCCGGTGCCTGACGCTCGCCCTCCGTACGTTGAGTTGAAGTGGGCGACTGGTGCGTCGGACACGCAGGTGTATTCGGCGTCGATCACCCGTGACGGTCAGGCGGTGCGGATCCCTGCATCGGTGACCCCGACGACTACGGCGGTGTGGAAGGACTACGACGCACCGTACGACAGCAGTGTCATCTACGTGGCGACGATCGGTTCGTCGACTGCCCCGACTGGTGTGTCGAACGAGACGTGGTCTTCGGCTCCGTCAGCGAACGGGTGGACGTCGGTCCAGAACATCACGACAGCGACGAGCGTGGTGCGGACGAACCGTGCCACGAACCCGTCGTTCGAGACGAACGTAACCTCCGGTACCGCAGCGGTGGGGACGGTGGCGCTGACCCGTTCAACCACGGAACACTACCTGGGTACCGCGTCGGCGGGGATCACGGCCCTCCCCACCACCTACACCAACCTCGTCACGGACCCCGGGTTCGCTGGCACCAACCCTGGATGGACTGCCGGTTCCGGTTCACTGGGAGTCGACTACAACTCGTCGTTCTCTCCGTACGGCAACAACAAGTTGGCGGTCTACGGTGCGAACACGGGCGGCAACTCGTACACCCAGTCCCCGAACTACCCGGTCACCGCTGGGAAGCGCTACTACTTCGGCATGAGCCTGGGTCGTCGCGGTGCTGCCGGAACGGTCGGGAAGACAGGGTTCATCTACCGGTGGTTCAACAGCGGTGGAGGTCAGATCGGAGGCGACGTCACCCTCGGGTTCGACTACCACGACAACGCCACCGCCGCACAAGCCACCAACGCGGTCGCACCTTCGGGTGCCGTGAACCTGCGTCTCCTGCCGTACACCGAGAAGGTGTTCGTCAACAACGTCAAGAACCCGGCGTTCAGCGCCTACTACGGTGACTTCGTTGTCGACGCCCTCTACGTTTCAGACGGAAACACGGGGTTCTTCCATGGCAACAGCACCGACACGGCTGACTACCGGTACGACTGGACTGGCGCAGCCAACGCCTCCACGTCGACCCGGAAGACTGTCACCCTCAACAGTGGCGTGCGGGTCAACTTCACCGGCATCACCCCTGGCCGGAAGGTCGCCGTCTCCTACTACGCCAAGATCTCCGCTGGCACCACCACAACTAGTGCCGACCCGTCCTGGTCTACCACCGCGTCGGGTTCGCTGGGGACGGTGACGACAGCGTGGAAGCGGTACTCGACCATCGTCACCGCGCCGTCCAGTACACCGACCAGCGGGTACGTCGACATCAAGGCCGCGAACCTGGGGTTCGGTGACGTCACCTTGTACGTCGACAACATCCTCATCGAAGTCAGCGACTCAGTGGGCTTCTACTTCGACGGCGACTTCAACGAGATCCCCTCACCTGCTCCGCTGGGTGCCTGGCAGAACACGTGGAGTGGCGCTACCGGCGTGTCCCCGTCGTACGCGTCGTTCAACAAGACCATCGTCTCCTCAGCGACCCCCGCATCTGGGTGGAGTCTGATCAAGACGTTCTCGTTCCTGTCGTCGTCTCTGCGGTTCCTCGGGTTCGTGGTGCCCAGCAACGGGTCGGCGCTGGTGCACATCACGTTCGGGACCATCTACATCGACGTCATCGTCGCCACCACACCGTCGGGGTACGCGTACACGATCACCGACGGGTCCAGCAACGCCACCCTCACCCGTGAGGCACCGTTCACCGGCGAGATTGACTTGGCGTTCCTCAACGGACGCGCCTACCTGAACCACCTCGACAGCGGCACCAGCATCAGCATCCCCCACACCGGCAGTACCAGGGTCACAGGCATCAACATCGTCCTGACTGGCGGGTCGATCATGCTGCCGTTCCAGATGGTGCCCGGTCTGATCCTGAACACCGAGGTCCTGCAGGACGAAGCGACCCTGAGCCCGGCTGGGGCGTGGCTGATCCACCCGTACAACCCGTCGTCGTCGTTGGAGGTCGACGCGGGGCAGGGCTGCCAGGACGTGTTCGCGACCGCTGAGTCGGCGCGAGAGATGACCCGTACTTCCAACACGTCGCTGCTGGCCCCGATCGGGTCGAAGCGGATGCTGGCGATCACCCTGGGTTCCCGGAAGGACCCGGCGTGGGCGATGGAGGTGTCGACGAAGAGTGTCGACTCCTACGATGCGATGGTGGACCTTCTCGACGACTCTGCTCCGCTGCGGTTCGACTACCCCGAGTCGTTGGGGTCTTCTTCTGCGCTGTGCAACCGAGGGATGCGGATCCCGAAGGGCTGGTTCTCTGTCGGCGACGTGGTCGAGGCACGCGACGGGGACAACTGGAGTTCCCCGGCTCGCCGGTGGAGTCTGCCGCTCGACCCGGTGTCGGCTCCGTCTGCGTACCCGGTGGACTGAGATGCTGCCGGTCTCTGCTGACTTTCTGTCGACGATCCGTGGATCCCATGAACGTCTCCTGGTGGGAACCATCCAGACTCCTGCCGTCTCCGGTGGAGTACTGACGGATCCTCTGGAGTTCCAGATCTCTAACGGTTCGGTGCGTGCCCAGTACCAGAACGGTCAGAGGTACGAGGCGACGCTAACCATCGCACCTGATGACACCCGTAAGTGGTCCGACGTGCTGTTGACCCCTGGGGCTCTGTTCAAGTTGCAGGTTCTCGTCCGGACCAGTGGTAGCGCCTACGAGCCGGTGACGATGTTCACGGGTGAACTGTCGTCGGCTCCCACGGTGTCGTTCTACGGAGACTCATTCGACCTGACGATGCAGGACCAGTGGGTGCGGCTGGACCGCTGCCGTTTCGTGTCCCCGTACACAACCCCAGCCGCGTTGAGGTCGGCGATCATCACCACTGTCGTCACGGGTGCGATCCCGTACGTCAGTGTCGTCACGTCACCCTCAGCGTCCGCTACCCACGCTGGTGGGGTCATCGCAGACAAGATGCGGACCGACCTGATCATCGACCTCGCCAACGACTCGGCACCCGACTACTCGGTGGGGTTCTCTGCTGAAGGGAACTTCCTGATCGACACACAGCCGCCGATCGACGTCGCAGAGGCCGTGTACAACGTCACCGACGGAGAGAACGGGACACTGGTCGACTTCCAGTCCGTCAAGGAGGTCGACCGCATGTACAACACGGTGGTCGTGAAGCCTGCCTCCGACACTCAGACGTGGACTCAGGTGGTGGTGGAGATCGCTGACCCGACTCACCCGCGCCACAAGTCGAAGATCGGTGTCGTCCCCTACTTCCAGAACGCCCCTACCGCTACTTCGACAGCGGTCGCCCGGAACATCGGCACGTTGACGTTGCAGCGGATCGTGCAGGAACAGTCGTCTCTGCGGATCGTCGCCGTCGACAACCCTGCCCTGGAGCCGGGCGACGTGATCACCGTGACCGTGTCCACTGGCCCGAACACGGGCGACATCATCCCCTGTATGTTGACGTCGATCACTCGTGACCTGACGGCTGGGACCATGGAACTCGAAGGCCAGCAGGACATCGTCGTGGACGTGGAGGAGGCGGTCTGATGGCGATCCTCGACGACTTCGTCCGGTCGATCAAGATCCGCATCGACTCGTCTCTGGAGCAGTGGTTCAAGATGGTGCCGGTCACCATCGCCTCTGTCGCCACCGACGGGTCCTGCCTGGTCACCATCCAAGGGTCCACGGACACCTATCCGGCTGTGTTGATGGCCGGTCAGACCGGCACCGTCGGGGACTCCGGGTACGGCCTGTGGCACCCCGGACGTACCCGGATGATGGTCATCAAGGCCGCGAACAAGAACGTCCCCACAGACATCGACTGGACTGCGCTGGCAACGACTGGCGGAACAGCCCGGTACATGGTGTTGGCGGGAATGTGCACGGTGCAACTCAACGTCACGTTCCCTTCGACGGGCGCATCAGCGAACGTCTCCGCTATCGCCTCCGGGCTGCCTGTCGGTGTCCGGCCAGTCTCGAACATCCTCGCCGTTGGTTTCGGGTCATCGGTGAACAACATCGCCCGCATCGACGTCACGAACACAGGCAACGTCAACGCCACCCCGCTCACGGGTACGATGTCTGCTGCAGTGAGCATGTTCTCGTTCCCAGCCGGAAAGTAGCGACATGACGTACTCATCCATCGCCTCCATCGTCGACTCCAGCAGCCTGAGGCGACGGATCCTCGCTGCCGCCGCACAAGAGAACGTCACCAACGCGGAACTGTGGGTGACCCAGAACATCTGGAAGATCGCCGCCGAACCGGGGTGGGCTGAGGCGTGGGACTACGCCACCGCGAACCAGACCCTCGACGACAACCCTGACACCGGGATCCGACCGGGTGTGATCAGCGACGTCATGATCCGCGACGCGATCGTGGCGTTGAACGTCTGACTTTCAGACTGAAAGAAGAGAGAGATGACTGAGATCCGTTTCCGGCGTTACGAGCAGACCGACCCGCGCCTGGGCCGTAACGTCAAGCACGACTCCCGTTCGCTGGAGTACCAGGTGGAGGCTGCGCCGCTGACCACCTTGAAGACGGTGAACCACAAGGTCAACATCGGTGTACTGAACCAGGGGCAACTCGGGTCGTGCACCGGCAACGCTGGGACAGCGAACCTCGCGGCCAACGACCTGTGGGAGAACTACGGGAAGGTCCTGACCCTCGACGAGAAGTACGCGGTCGGCCTGTACTCGCGTGCCACCGCCGTGGACGACTACCAGGGAACGTACCCGCCCACCGACACTGGTTCGGACGGGCTGAGCATCGCGAAGGTGTTGAAGGAGCGGAAGTTCATCGACTCCTACCAGCACGCAACTTCTCTGCCTGCGACGTTGACGGCTCTGCAGACGCAGGCGGTCATCACCGGCACCGAGTGGCGCGACGACATGTTCAACCCAGACAAGGACGGACGTATCCATATCACGGGTTCTGTCGCCGGTGGGCACGAGTACCTGCTGCGTGGTGTGGACGTGGAGAACAAGCGGGTCTGGATGCGGAACTCGTGGGGCAAGAACTGGGGTGTCGCCGGGGAGGCGTACTTCACGTGGGACGACTTCGAGGCTCTGCTCCACGCTGAGGGCGACGTGACGGTCATGCACGCGGCTCCTGTGCCGACTCCGATCCCTGACCCGGACACCGAACTGTCGGCTGCCCTGTCGAAGTACGTGTCGCGGAACCAGACTCCTCACTACCTGATCGACGCCGCGAAGAAGTGGCTCGCCCGGTAACGAACTTCCGGGGCGTACTCTGGTGCAAGAGAGAGGAGTGGACTATGTCTGAACTGAGCGTGGAGTTCGGGGACCAGTACCCGGACGAACTGGCTGGTGACGAGGTGCAGGACGACCTGGGTCTCAACTACACAGCGTTCGAGGACGAGGGGGGCGGCGATGAGTAGTTACTTCCTGGCCCCGTCTCTCGTCGAGTTCCGGGACGAGATCAACGCGCACTGGCCTGCCCGCGACAAGTCGTCGGACGGGTGGATCGGTGACCCGTCCCATGCGGCGAGGGTGTCGTCGCACAACCCGTTGTGGTCGGCTCCCGGCAAGTGGTCTGGTGTCGTGAGGGCGATCGACGTCGACAACGACGGTGTCCTGAACGAGTACACGCCGCTGGTGAAGGACGTGATGTCGGCTGCGATCGGCGACCCGCGTGTCTGGTACGTCATCTACTCGCGGAAGATCTACTCCCGCACCTTCGGGTGGGCTCCCCGCTACTACGGCGGCGAGAACCCCCACGACCACCACGTGCACATCTCGCTGCGGGAAACCATCGACGCCTGGTCTGACACGTCTGCGTGGCTCGACAAGACCCGCCCGAGGCCCACGAAGTCTCCGTACGTCGACCTGTCGCGTGTGCGTGACGAGTTCCGCAAGGCCCTCGGTGTCGAGGACGGTGCGTTGATCGACCGGCCTGGTGTGCGTCTGGTGAAGCAGGCGCTGGCTGAGGACTACGGGTTCTCTCTCCACGACGACGGCTACGTGGGCGGTCAGACGATCAAGGCGTGGACTTTCCACGAACACCGTGTCGGGGTGGAGGGTCGACCGCAGGTCCCTGACGCTCGTACTCTCGCGGCCCTGTCGCGTGGCCGGTGGAGGATCGTCCCGTGACCGCCCGGCGTCAGACAGTGGTGGTGGCGAACATCCGTTCCACTCCGCGTATGTCACGGAAGGAGGAGCGGGCTGCCGTGCAGGGGGTGTTCGAGTGGGCGAAGACCCTGGATGCTGACTTCGTGTTCGGCTGCGAGATCGACCACCCGAGGCTGCGTCGCATCTGGCGGAACCGTGCCCACGCACACGGGTTCTCGACGGCGGGCGCGAAGCGTGGTTCAGAGAACACGATCTCTGTAAAGAACTCGGAGTGGACACAGAAGTCGTTCGTGTCGAAGTTCATCTCGCGGGGAGTGGACCACATCACCCCGACGCGTACGGTCGCGATCGAGGACGTTGTCGACAACGCTTCGACCTGGAACCTGCAGAGGCTGATGTCGACGCATCTGGTGTCGCAGTGGCAGGAGTACGCCAGGCAGTACGCCTCGCAGTGGAACCTGCGGAACCGGCTGGGTCGCCGGTCAGTGAAGCGCCTCTCGGCGGTCATCGAGGACGGGTTGGCGAAGGGCTACGTCTGCGTCCTGGGTGGCGACTTGAACGCGCTGGTGGACATCCAGTTCGACCACGACCAGGTCCAGTTGGTGGGGGTGGAGGCGAAGGCCAGGAACAACCTGGGGAAGATGATGCAGGTTGTCGCTGTCGCCCCTGAGGGCAAGACGGTGCGTCTGATCCGGAACTACACGCAGGCCCCTGTGTGTACCGACCACCCGTACCGTGCTGCGTTGTACGAGGTGACCCTGTGAGGGTGGTGGTCCTCCCGGCCGACAACACTGGTTGTGGGACGCTGCGTCTCCTGTGGCCTGCCCAGGTCGCTGCGAAGGTGCGCCCTGACTGGAAGGTCGAGGTGTATGAGCCTGCGTCGGTGAAGGTCGCCACCGACGACAAGGGTCGTCTGATCAAGATGCAGGGCATCCCGGACCCGTGGAACGTGGACATGGTGGTGATGCAGCGGATCGGTATGCCGCCGTCGCTGCAACTGCTGCAGTGGTTCGCCCAGCAGGGCACCGCTGTGGTGGTCGACTCGGACGACGCCATGTGGGCGATCGAACGGGACAACATCGCCTTCAACGCGTGGAACGGCGGCTCCTACCACTGGAAGTGGCTGGACAAGGCGTGTGAGACAGCGGACCTTGTCACGGTGACGACGGAGCGGCTGGCACGCCGGTACGGTCGCCACGGTCGGGTGGAGGTGCTGCCGAACTGTGTCCCTGAGGCTGTGTTCTCTCTGGAGTCACGGAGAGGAGAGTTCGACCCGAAGGTGACGATCGGCTGGTCTGGTTTCGTCGCCACCCACCCTGGCGACCTGCGGGCCGCTGGGACCGCTGTCCACGACGTCGTGCAGGCTACTGGAGCGGCTGTCAGGGTCATCGGGGACGCTAGGGGCGCTGAGAGCGAGTGGGGGCTCCCTGAGGGGACTGTGGAGCAGGCGGGGCCGTTCAAGTTGGGGCCTGACTACTACCAGGGTTTGACGACGGTGGACGTGGCGGCTGTGCCTTTGCAGGACAGTACGTTCAACCACGCGAAGTCTTGGCTGAAGGCGTTAGAGTTCTCGGCGATGGGTGTGCCGGTGGTGGCTTCGGCTACGGAGGACAACCGTCGTCTGGCGAGGACTGTGCCGATCATCTTGGCTGACAGCGAGTCTGAGTTCCGTGAGGGGCTGCGGCTGCTGGTGGAGGACGAGGTGGAGCGGCGTGAGCGTGGTGCTGCTGCACGTGAGGCGGTGGCGGCGAACTTCACGTTCGAGCAGAACGCGGAGAAGTGGGCGTCGGCCTGGGAGCGGGCGGTAGCCCGGAAGCGTAAACTCGTCGGCGTATGACCTGACAAGGCCGGACGCACAAAGACCCCCGATCCACTAGGACCGGGGGTCTTTGTTTTCAGTCTGAAACTAGAGGCCCTTCATGAAGCGGCCGAGGAGAAAGTTGAGTACCACCATCCACAGCGGGTCAGGGTCGATGGGGTAGGGGTAGATGTCGTCGATGATCTTGTGACGCTTCATTCGTCACACTCTGCTGCATGGAGAGCCTCTTGCAGTTTCTCAGCGAAGTGCAGAGGCCACTTGGCCTCGTTACTCTCTGTGTCGGGGGTGTAGATGTCGGGACCGGGGTGACTCCATCCACAGGTACATCCGTCATGGGTTTCACAGTCCCGGTCGTAGTCCTCGTGGTGGGCTTCGATCGTCTCCAGGTACACCTCCCACTTGGTCTTCATGCCTCCTCACCTCCTGCTCGACAGATGTTCGCGGGGTGTACCTGGCGCATGGTCTTGCACGCCTCGGGGGCATGTTCAGGACAGTCAGGGAGAGCCTGACCTGCGATCACAAAGCCGCAGGGAGCCTTGGGACACTGGCAGGCATCCTCCAGCGGATGCCCCGACCAGGACCTTGCGATGTGATACGAGTCGATGTCCATCAGAACTCCTTGAAGAACGTCGCCGTGTTCTGGAAGCCACGCCACGCCACGAACGGGCCGTAGTCGGCGGTGATGGAGTCAGCGTCGAGGTCTTCCTGCAGGTGCGCCTCGTACGGGTTCTCAGTGCCTTCCTGGGGCCAGTGGATGATCGGCACGGAGATCATCGCGTACTTGGCGTTCCGGGAGGCCCAGTCCCACACGGCGAGAGACTCTTCCCTGGTCATGTGTTCGAGGACGTCACCGAAGATGATGAGGTCGTAGCCACTGATGTCGCGACGACTGCCCTTCGCCACGTTGCGGATGTCTTCGATGTAGACGACGTCGTAGTGACGGTTCAGGTGGTACTGCTCCACGTAGGGCTGCCACACTTCGACGGCGTCCAGGCGTTCCAGGTTCTTCCGGGCACCGGGGTTGTCGCGGAGGATGCGGGCGTAGGTCCCGAACCCTGGCCCGACGTCGAGGACCGTCTTGATCTCATGGGAGGCGACGAACCTCGTGAAGTAGTCGTTGTTCTCTCTCAGACTGAAAGGCATCAGAAAGGCTTCCTCTCTTGGGTCTTCAACCGTGCCCGACGGACACGCTCGTCTTCTCGGTGACACGCCTTGCATGAGCGTGTCCCGTTCTTCTTGATCCTCGTGTTCGCTGGCGTGTACTCGTGCCCACGGACACAGTGGGTCTGCTCGGCCGCGTAGGACCGTTCAGCGTTGACCTTCGCGGTGACGTGTTCGAGATGGTCTGGCCGGACACAGCACCGGTTCTTGCAGAGATGGTCGAGGACTTCACCTCGGAACTCGTTGAAGTCGTAGCCGTTGGCGCGACAGAACGACCACCTGTGTGCCCGGACGGTCCAGCCTGTGCGGATGACGAACAGGCCGTACCCGTCTTCGTCGCAGAACCGTGTCCAGATCCAACAGTCACCGCCCACCCTCTCGGGGTGCGGGTTGGGTGCTGTCCGGACGTTGGGCCAGAACTTCTGGTCAGGGGAGAGCGCCATAGAAACTCCGTGCCAACGCCGGTAGACCGCTGGTGTTCGCGCCGTGGTGCCGCCACACCCAGGTGATCTCAGGGGTGTGTGCGAACTTCGCTCCAGCAGCAGAGAGAGCGTTCCACAGCCGCCAGTCTTCCCCGGCTACGGTGCGGCTCGGGTCGTTGGGGTCCGGCTGGGACGCTGTGTCTTCGTCGAACCCTCCGACTTCGAGGAACGCTGCCCTGCGGACCATCGCCGTGATCGGGAAGATGTGTGGGCTGGTGCGGTCCCACTGTCGTCCCCGGTTCTCGGGGAACGGGTCGGTGCCTCCGGAGACTTTGAACCACGGCCACACCACGTCAGCGTCGGTCTCTTCCTGCAGGTTGACGAGGGTTTCGATGTGGTGGTTGAGGAGGTAGTCGTCGTCGTCAAGGAACGCGATCCACTCGGTTTCGGCTTCGGCGACCAGCATGTTCCTGATGTGTGCTGGCCCTTGCCCTGCTTCGTCGATGGCGACCGACACGTCGAGTTGGGCGTCTTCGACGTTCTGGTTGATCGCTGACTTCCATGCCCGCTGCCGGTCGACATCGCGGCCGGGGATGGAGGGGATGCAGATGGTGACGCTCATTGTTCCCTCATCCATTCGTCCCACTCTGTCGCGACGTCATCGCCCCACGAGACGAGGAACCTGCGAGCCTCCTGCTCGTTGAGGTCACCATGCTGGATCCTAGTGAAGATCGCGCCGAACGCCCTGTCGAGCGCTTGTTCCATGGTCGAGTCGACGATGTACTGGCCTCGTGAGGCGCTCATCGGATCCACCCACAGCAACGGGGGCACGCCAGGGCGAATCCCTTCGGCTTCTTGTGGAGGCAGCCGATGCAGAACCACTTCATGACTCCTCCTTCCTGAGCCCCTGGAGTGCGGCGATGTGAGTCATGACGGTGGTCTGACCGCCAGCCTTGGCGGCGTAGAACCATGTGAAGAGGACTCCGATGCAGATGGTGGTCAGCACGATGAGGAGTCCGATGGCTACGTAGTTGTTCACGATGTTCTCTCTTTCAGTCTGAAACGTGGATGGAAGACGGTGGGGCGCAGGTCGGGCGTAGTGAGGGGCCGAAAGGAGGAGGAGCCGCGATCCCTCTAGGCATGGCCTAGAAAACCCCCGCAGCCCGCCTTCGCATTGTCATACTTGGTGCCATTTCGTCGGGGACCAGCACTCCGACGTCGCGGTCTTTTCAACGCGTTGACGCCCCACCGTCAAGTCTGTAGTTGTCTGTCAGTCAGGGTATTCGGTCGGCTGTCGGTCTAGGTCGGTCCCACTCCGGGTACCGTCGTTGTCATGACTACCATCCTGTGGATCCTGCTGGTGATCGCTGTGATCGCGTTCATCGTGTGGCTGCTCCGTCGGGCCTGAGAACTTTTCAGTCACCCTTCAGGGCATACCACTCGCTGAGGTGGACACGTTCCCACAGCGAGTGGTCGACGCCTGTCACCTTGTCGGCGGGACAGCCCCAGGTGAAGTAGACGTAGCCGTCGATCTCCTCGATGCCTGGTGAGTAGACGCGGGGGGCGTCGATGTCCATCGCTTGTTCGGGTATCCCGGGGTAGTTGGGCCTGGGGTTGCTGTTCTCCTTGAACAGCAGGTTGATCTGCTTCCCGCGCCATGTCGACTTGTGGGGTACGAGGAACCGGCGAGTCCCGTCGAACCGTAGCCCCTCAGGTGGGTGGTCACGGTCGTCGTCCTTGTCGCGGAACCCGACGACGATCTGCCCGCTGATCCCGGCACGGGTGAAGAGGACTTCCCGGCCGAACTCTGCTTCCAGTTCGTCCACGAACTCCATGAACCTGTCGTGGCCTTCCTTCCAGGTGCGCCAGACGTCCATGACTGGTTCCTGGTTGGAGCGGAACACTGACTGCACGCTCATGACTTCTTCCCTCTCGGTGCCTTGGCGAGCGACAACTTCCTGTAGCCCGCACGGTCGAACTCGACGTGCCCGCCAGGGACATCTACCCAGCGGACGATGTGAGTGCCGGTGGATCCACTGACACCCTTCAACAGAGCCTCCGACTCTGCCTTCAGACGCTTCGCGATGGCGTCATGCTCACGGGCCTCCAGCCGCATCTCCACAGCCTGCAGGACCTCCGGGTCGGTGATCAGCCCTTCGGCGTCTGTGTCCAACGCACGGCAGGTGTTGAACAACCCGCAGTAGTCGGCGCAGAACTCACGCGACGGTTCCTTCCGCGCTTCCTCGTTGTTGAGGTAGGCGTACACGACGTTGGCGAGCCACTCCTCAGCCTCGTGGACTACGTCGACAGAGAATGGCTCTGTGCGGCAGTAGAACTCCTTCGACGTGGCGG
>C688J18823_10000786_pt1 | contig 18913 bp, 16 predicted proteins | sample HopSoiMetagenom1_FD_18823 | JGI IMG/M metagenome (IMG submission 18823) | reverse complement strand
GATGTCCCAGAGTCCGTCGGCGCGCTTGTAGCCCTCATAGCGCACACGCCGTGTGTGGGTGAGCTCGCGCTCGACCTCGGAAACCGGAAGGGGCATGGGCGCGGATTTTAGCATCGGCCTCATTTTTCACTGCGCTAGACTTTGCCGATGCGTTACGTCCTTGCGCTGGATCAAGGCACCACCAGCTCGCGCGCCATCCTGTTCAACGAGGAAGGCGCGATCGTCTCGGTCTCGCAGCGCGAGTTCGAGCAGATCTATCCGCAGCCCGGCTGGGTGGAGCACGATCCGAAAGAGATTTTCCGCACGCAACGCGAGACCGCGCGCGAGGCAGTGCGCAAAGCGAACGTGCCGATGAAAGACATCATGGCAGTGGGCATCGCCAACCAACGCGAGACGACAATCGTGTGGGATCGGCAGAGCGGCCAGCCGATCCACAACGCGATCGTGTGGCAGGACCGGCGCACCGCGCCGATGTGCGCGGAGCTGAAGGAAGTCGGCGCCGAGAGCCTGGTGCGCGAGCGCACCGGCCTCGTCATCGATCCGTACTTCAGCGGCACCAAGATCGCCTGGCTCCTCGACAACGTGCCGGGCGCCCGAGCAAAGGCGGAGCGCGGCGAGCTCGCGTTCGGCACGGTCGATACGTGGCTCGTCTGGCAGTTCACCGGCAACCGCACCCACGTCACCGATCCATCGAACGCCTCGCGCACGCTGCTGTTCAACATCCACATGAACGACTGGGATCCGGAGCTGCTGGATCTCTTCAAGGTCCCGCGCGCCATCCTGCCGGAGGTGCAGCCGTCGGCGAGCGCGTTCGGCATGCTGCCCGCGAGCGTGCTCGACGAGCCGCTCATCATCGGCGGCATCGCCGGCGATCAGCAGGCGGCGATGTTCGGCCAGATCTGCCACCAGGCTGGCACGGCGAAGAACACATACGGAACGGGCTGCTTCATGCTGCTTCACACCGGCGATCGCGTAGTCCAGTCCGAGCACGGGCTCGTGGCGACAGCGTGCGCACAATTGCCGGATATGAAGGAGTACGCGCTCGAGGGCAGCGTCTTCATCGGCGGCGCGGTCGTGCAATGGCTGCGCGATCAGCTCGAGTTCTTCGCCAGCTCCCGCGAGGTCGAGGCTCTCGCCAATTCAGTCCTGGATTCCGACGGCGTGTACCTCGTCCCGGCGTTCACGGGGCTCGGAGCGCCGTACTGGGACCCTCACGCGCGCGGCGCGCTGCTCGGCCTGACGCGCGGCACCTCCAAAGCCCACATCGCCCGCGCGGCGCTCGAATCGATCGCCTACCAGAGCGCCGAGCTGCTCGACGCGATGCAGAAAGACTCGAGCCAGAAGCTCACCGAGCTGCGCGTCGACGGCGGCGCCGCGGCAAACGATCTACTCATGCAGTTCCAGGCCGACCTGCTAGGCGTGCCGGTGCTGCGGCCGAGGGTGCTGGAAACTACGGCACTCGGCGCCGCCTATCTGGCGGGGCTGGCGGTCAATCTTTGGAAGTCGCGGGAAGAGCTCGCCGCGCACTGGAAGCTCGACCGTCGCTTCGAGCCCCGCATGGATCGCAAGGAAGCGCAGGACAAGATGGCGCGCTGGCGCGAGGCGGTAAAGCGCTCGCTTGGGTGGGCGCGCGTATGATGGGCTGGCGTTCGTAGGGAAGGACGTCCAGTCAACCTGCCGCAATCCCAAAAGGGGATCATCATGAAATCGCGCATCGCAATCGCTGTCGGCGTCACCGCTGGCTTCATCCTCGGCGCCGCCAGTATCCACACCCTGCATGCGCAGGCGAAGCCGCCCGCTTTCCTGGTTGTCGAAGTCGACGTGACCAACGCAGAGCTGTTCGCACGCGATTACGCGCCGAAAGCAGGTGAGATGAGCCGAAAATACGGTGGCAGGGTGCTCGCGGCGAGCAACAACGTGACGACCCTCTCCGGAGCCCCGGCTAAGCGCATGGCCATCGTCCAGCACGACAGCGTTGAGCAGATCATGGCTTGGAACGCCGCGCCCGAGCAGCAGGAGCTGCGCAAGGTAGGCGAGTCCCACGCCAGATTCCGTTTCAACGTGCTACCGGGCCTGCCGCTGCAATAGCGCACCAGGTTGCTCGTCAACGGCCGCGGCGGATGAACTCCAGGATCTCGCGCCCGAGCGCGTCGTCGGCGGTATTGAACTGGTAGACCTCCGACAGGTGGTTGTGCTTCTCCATGCGCGTGAAGCGCGGGCAAGCCCGGTCGCGCTCGCAAAGCGCGGCGAGCAGCATCGCTCCCTGCGTGTCGAGATCGGGATTGTCGTACTCGGCTATCACGATGAAGGTCGGCAAACGCGACGCGCTGCTCACGTGTGAGATCGGCGAGCGCGCCGGGTATTGCGCGCGATCGGTGCCGAAGTACGCCTGGAAGTTCTTCACGTTGGGGTCCGATGGATGCGGATCGAAGTGATAGCGGCCGCTGATGAGCACAATGCCGGCGAGGCCGGGGCCTTGCGCCGGCTGCAGCTCCTTCAGGTACGCGTAGGTGGCGACATGCGTGGCGCCTGCCGAATGGCCGATCAGGTAGATGCGATTCGGGTCGCCGCCGTAGCGCGCGGCATTGGACTTGAGCCAAGCGACGAGCCTGGCCACGTCCTGCGCGGCGGCCGGCCACTGCGCCGCCGGCGCCAGGCGATAAGTCGCATTGACGCCGAGCATTCCCTGGCGCGCGAAGTACATCGGCACATTGCCGTAGACCTCGGCATTGATGTCGCGATCGCCGCGCACGTACGCACCCCCGTGCAGGAAAACCACCACCGGTGCGTTCTTCAGGCCATCGGCGCGAAAGAGGTCGGCGCGATGCCGCGCTTCGGGTCCATAAGCAAGATTGCGCTCGACGCTAACGCCCTGCTTCGGCGCGACGGAGAGAAGCGGGGTGTACACCTCGAGCGTCTTCTCGATGTTGCCGCCGATGTCCTTGCCCCATCCCGGCCCTACCTCGGCGAGCCGCTGCTGCACCTGCGCTGGCATGTTCGTCACCTGCGCGAACGCCGGCGCGGCCGTCAACAACAGCATGGCGAGCTTCACGCCAGGTGCTTCTTGAATAAAGCCACCGTGCGCTCCCAGGAAAGCTTCGCCGCCGCTTCGTTGTAGCGCGGCGTCGAGTTGTTGTGGAAGCCGTGTTGCGTGCCGGGGTATTGGTGCACCTCGAAGCGCACGCCAGCCTTCTTCAATTCCTGCTCGTACGTCGGATAGGTCTCGTTCACGCGCGGATCGTTCTCGGCGATATGGCAGAGAAGCGCTGCCTTGATCTTCGACACTTCGCTTGTCGCTGCCGCCACGCCGTAATAAGGCGCCGCTGCTTGCAAATCTGTGCCGAGCGTCGTGGCGAGCCAGTTCGTCGTGCCGCCGCCCCAGCAGAAACCGGTGGCGCCAAGCTTGCCGGTCGAAAGCTTGTGGCTTTTCACGAAGCGCGCGCCATTCAACATGTCGGTACGCAGCTTCGCTTGATCGAGCTTCGCCTGCAAATCGCGCCCGTCGTCGTCATTGCCGGGATAACCCCCGAGCGGCGCGAGGCCATCGGGCGCTAGCGCAAGGAAGCCTTCTACGGCCGCCCGGCGGGCCACGTCCTCGATATATGGATTGAGGCCGCGGTTCTCGTGGATTACCAGCACCGCCGGGAACGGTCCATTGCCGGCGGGATGCACGAGATAGCCGCGGATCTTGTCGGCGTTGCCGCCAGGCGAAGGATAGGTGACGTACTGCGCCTTGATGCGCGAATCGGTGAACGAGATGGTCTGAGCGCGCGCGTAATCGGGCAGCAGCGCAAGCGCGAACGCGGTTGCCCCCAGCGCGCCGGCGCGCTTCAGGAACTCGCGCCGGTCAATGCGGCCGTGGCAGTACTCGTCGTAGAGGTCGAACACCTGCTGGTCGATCTCGGGTTGCGTGATGGCGGTCATGCGTTCTCCGTGGTGGTGGACTGCTGGGCAGGCTAGCCCTTCAACTGGCTCCTGAACTTCTCGGCCACCTGCTCGCGCAGTTGCTTCGATGCCTGCACCACGGGCGGGAAGTCCTTGAGCATGTCGTAAGGTCGGCAAGCGTCGATCAGGCCGCGCGAGTTCCACGTCGTGCCCTTCGGTAGCCGCGGGTCGAGCGGCCCGCTCCAGGTGCGCCGCACGATGTCGATGTCCTCCGCCGGGTCGCAGCGCGTGCACATCGCCCAGATCACTTCGTCGAGATTCGTCGGATCGACGTCCTCGTCGACCACCACGACGAAGCGGCCGAGGTAGGAGCCCGACTGGCAGCTCGCGGCCAGGAGCGCGGCCTGCTTCGAATGGCCGGCGAATGCCTGCTTGATGGCGATGACGTTGAACATGCGCGCGCAACCCGCTTCATGCACCCAGACGCCTTTCACGCCGCCGAGGCCGGCGCGCTCGACCTCGTCCCAGATCATGCCGGCCTTCATCACGCACTTCGAGTACGAGAAGTCCGAAGGCGGCACCATCGGACAGGCGAGGCCGAGGATCGGATCGTGGCGGTGATAGACGCGCTCGACACGCACCACCGGCTGGTTCGAGCGGCCGCCGGCGTAATAGCCGGTGAATTCGCCGAACGGACCTTCCGGCATCGTCTCGTCCGCATGCATCACGCCTTCGATGACGATCTCGGCGTGCGCGGGCATTGGAAGACCATAGAGCTCGCTTTCGATCACCTCATAAGACGCGCCGCGATGTCCGGCGGCGTAGTCGTACTCCGAGAGGCCGTAGCGCAGCTCGTTGCCGCCGGCGAGGAAGAGAAGCGGGTCGTGGCCGCACGAGATGAGCACCGGGCAGGGCTTGCCCTGCTTCCAGTACTTCTCGCGGATCTGGCGGCCGTGCTTGCCGGGCGAGATCCACAGTCCCAGCCGATCGGGTCCCTGCACCATCGAGCGGTAGGTGCCGCAGTTCACCCACCCTTCTTCGGGGTCGCGCATGATGACGAGGTCGTCGGTACCGAGGTAGCGGCCGCCGTCGTGCTCATGGAGCAGCGGCGCCGGGAACTTCAGCACGTCGATGCCGGACTTCACAATGTTCTGCAGCACCGGGCCATCCTTCACCACGCGCGGCGGAATCGGCTTGTGCGTCTTCATGCGGTCGCGATAGGCGCGCACCACGTCTAGCGGATGCGAAGGCGTCGGGAAGCCGAGCACGATCGCCAGGCGCTTGGCGGAATTCGTCGCGCCCGACATGGCACGGAAGCCTTTTGGATAACCCGGAATGTCCTCGAACAGGATGGCGGGCGGATTCGGCTGCCGATAGACGATCTCGGCCAGCGTGCCCATCTCGAGCTTCCAGTCGGCGCCTTTGATGCGCAGGAGCTCGCCCGCGCGCTCGAAGCGGTCCAGCGCCTCGCGAAGATCGCCGTGCGGGCCGGCGTACTCGTTCCAGGCTTTTACTTCGAGAGGCTTGTTCAGTAGTTGCCTCGGAACGCGTCGTGGCCGTACTGGTAGGTCATGTTGGTGATGCCGTGGTTGCGGTTCACGAGCGGCCGGTTGAAAAGAGGGTGCTTCATGCTGCGAACTTCGTGCTCGATCTGGAAGAGCTTCCTGCCATCGCGCGGATCGACAATCCACTGGAAGCGCCATTCGTTGGCGTCGGTTTCCATGTTGATCAAGTCGCGCGTCTTCAGCCACTCGTAAGGGGTGGAGAAGTCGGCGATGTAGACCTGGATGTGATGGCCGTCGTATGCCGGCAGCTCGCTCTTCGTCTCGGTGTAGTAGAGCTTCTGGTTGCGGCCGATGCCCACCGTGGCGCGGCCGTTCTTCGCCGAGGCGGGCGCGCGCATCACTTCCGTGTAGAAGCGCGCTATGCCCTCGGCGGTGCCCGGCGGAACGTCGAAATCGACGTAGGCGATGCCGAGCTCGATCGGTCCGTACTCCGGCGAGGGCGCATGACAGCGCACGCGTGTGCCCCACGGGTCCGTCGCCTCGATGCAGTCTTTTTTCACCGTATAGGAAAAGTGGCGCGCATCGCCCACCACCCGTTTGATCTCCTTGCCGGCGTAATCCAGGCGCTTCGCGAGGTCCTCGAGGCTCGGCACGACAAGGCCGGCAGTACCGCGCAGCCGCTCGGCCTTCGGCGGCACCGCGCGGCTTGGCATATGCACCTGCGTGCGGCCGAAGTTAAGCCAGATGTTCTCGAGGCCGGGAAAGATATACGGGTCCCGCGTAGCGCCGAGGCCGACGACGTAGAACAGCACGGCGAGGCGCTGGTCGTCGATGCAGCAGTTGAAATGCTCGAGGTGGACGATGTTGCCGACCGTCTGGGCCGCCCGGTCGTACTGGCGGACTTTCTCGGGAGCGTTCATGCGCCTAGTTTATCCCCACACTCGGCGCGCGAAGTCGGTGTAGTCCGGCGCGATGCGCGCTGCCACGGTGTTGCGAAGCAGCGAGAGCTCGTCGGCTGTCGGTGCCGGCGTCACCTTCGGCTCCGTGACGTCGTATTCGAACCCAGTCGCGCCGCGCACCGCGTCCTCGGTGTGCGGCGGGTGCACGCTCTCCAACCGAAAGCGCCGCCGCTCGCGGTCCCAGGCGAAGAGCGCCTTGCCGGTGAGGAGCGCGACCGGGCCGCCGCGTCGAGCGATTTCGGGAGGACTCCAACCCGGGGCGGAGACGAACTCGACCTTCGGCACGAGGACGCGCGGCGAGTGCTCATCGCGGAAGAGGATCGTGCGGCAGGTGAAGTACATGAACGCCGAGCCGAACGAGCCGGGAAAGCGGCGGCCTTCGGCGCGCACGAGGTTGATGTTCGCGGCGCCGTCGATCTGCGCGCCGCCGAGGAAGAAGTAGTCGATGCGCCCCTGCCCCGCGAGGTCGAAGAGCTCGCGCGAGCCTTCGGTGAACGGATTGCCGGCACGCTTGTGAAGGCGCGTGACGCGGATCGGCTTGCCTTGCGCTCGCAGAAGCTCGCAAGCGGTGGCAGGGATCGGCGACGCGGCACCGACGGCAACATGGCGCGCGTCGGCGATGAGCCGCGCGATCACGCAGGCAAGGAGCTCTTCCGTCCTTGCCAAACGAATTCGTCCAAGTACTGCTGGAAGCCTTCGAGACTGCGCGCGCGCTTCGCGTACATCGCGAGATGGGCGTCGTCGATTGCATACATATCTGCGACGCCGAGCGGCGAGGCGCCTCGCGGCGCGACTGCAGTGCCGGTGATGTAGACCGATGAGATAACGCCCGGCGCGAGCAGCTCGTCCTCGAGCATGTCGCCGTCGCGCATCTCTTCCACAGTTACATACGTGTTCCGGGCAGCGTGCGCGAGGGTGGCGAGCTCGCGCCGCCGGCCGACCCACACGTTGCCCGCTTCGTCGGCCCAGCGCGCGTGGAAGAGCGCGATGTCGGGCACGATCGCAGCGACGAACAGGATCGGATCGTTCGCGCTGGAGAAAGGATTCTGCGCAACCTGCCAGTCGGCGTGACCCGCGACGAGATCGGAGCCGAGCACGCCGCGCAACGGCATGAACGGCACGCCTTTCTCGGTCGCCTGCAGCGCCGTATGCACCGCCGGGCAGGTGTAGTCGACCACCTTGATCGCGCCGCGCTCCGCGGCTTCGCTGAAACGCGGCGCGAGCCCGGCTTCGCCGAGCGACACGGCGCTCGAATGCACTTCCGCCACGCAGCCGGCGCCGATGAGGAGGTCTGCCGATAGGCCGAGCACGGGCACGCCCAGTAATTTCAACCCGCGCGCGTTGCGGCGGATGAGCGCGTGCACCGTCGCCATCGACGGCAACGAGTAATCCGGCGGCAGCGCGACGAGCGCGCCGTCCGGGATCTGGCCCGCTAGATCTTCAGGCCGTGCCGCCAACCGTCAGTCCGTCGATCTTGAGCGTGGGCTGGCCGACGCCGACCGGAACGCTCTGCCCTTCCTTGCCGCAGGTGCCGATGCCGGTGTCGAGCGCGAGATCGTTGCCGATCATGCTGACCCGCGTGAGCGCGTCGGGGCCGTTACCGATCAAGGTGGCGCCCTTCACCGGGTGCGTCACTTTGCCGTCCTCGATCATGTACGCCTCGGCGGCGGAAAAGACGAACTTGCCGTTCGTGATGTCCACTTGGCCGCCGCCGAAGTTGGTCGCGTAGAGCCCCTTCTTCACGCTGCGGATGATGTCGTTCGGATCGTGCGGGCCGGCGAGCATGTACGTGTTGGTCATGCGCGGCATCGTAAGGTGCGCGAACGATTCGCGCCGTGCATTGCCGGTGAGCGGCATCTTCATGAGCCGCGCGTTCAGGCTGTCCTGCAGGTAGCCGCGCAGCACGCCGTCCTCGATGAGCACATTGCGTTGGCTCGGCGTGCCTTCGTCGTCGACGGTGAGCGAGCCGCGCCGGCCCGGCATCGTGCCGTCGTCGACTACGGTCACGCCCGGCGAGGCGACGCGCTGGCCGAGGCGCCCCGAGAAGGCGGAGCTGCCTTTACGGTTGAAGTCGCCTTCGAGCCCGTGGCCGACCGCTTCGTGCAGCAATACCCCCGGCCATCCGGGGCCGAGGACGACCGTCATGGTCCCCGCGGGCGCCGGACGCGCATCCAAGTTGGTCAGTGCCTGCGATACGGCCTGCTTCGCGTACGAGTCGAGCACATCGTCCGTGAAGTGCGAGAAGTCGGTGCGTCCGCCGCCGCCGCCCGAGCCGGTCTCGCGGCGGCCGTTCGATTCGGCGATCACCTGCACCGAGAGCCGCACGAGCGGCCGCACATCCGCGGCGAGCTGACCGTCGGCGCGCGCGATGAGCACCACCTCGTACTCGCCGCCCAGGCTCGCCATCACCTGATTGATGCGCGGGTCCAGCGCGCGGCATTTGCGCTCGATCTTTTCCAGCAGCGCGACCTTGGCTTCCGACGGCAGCGACGCGATGGGGTCGATGGCCGCGTAGAGCGGTTGCGGCAGCTTCCGAGAGCCGGCCTTCACCCTGCGCGCCTGGCCGGCCGATGCGATGGCGCGCGTGGCCTTCGCCGCATCTTCCAGCGCGTCGAAGCTGATTTCGTCGGAGTAGGCGAAGGCGGTCTTTTCGCCCGACACCGCGCGCACGCCTACGCCTTGCTCGATGTTGAAGCTGCCCGACTTGACGATGCCTTCCTCGAGGCTCCAGCCCTCCGAACGCGAGTACTGGAAATAGAGGTCGGCGTAGTCGACCTTGCGCGCCGAGAGCGTGCCGAAGATGCGCTCGAGCTTGCGGCTCTCGAGGTCGAAGGGCTCGAGGAGCGTGGTGGTAGCCGTTTCAAGGATCAATGCATTCTCCTGTTGGCGTGCGCGGGCAGTGACGATTGGACCTCGCGGATGCGCGCGAGATCCATGTCGGCGACAACGATGCCCTCGCCTTCTTCCTGCTTGGCGAGGATCTCGCCCCACGGATCGATGATCATCGTGTGGCCGTACGTGCGCCGGCCGCCGGCGTGCGTGCCGCCCTGCGCTGGGGCGACGACGTAAGCCTGATTCTCGATCGCGCGGGCGCGCAGCAAAGTTTCCCAGTGCGCGGCGCCGGTCGGAACGGTGAAAGCGGAAGGTACGAACAAGGCATCGAATTCGCCGAGCGAGCGATACAGCTCGGGATAGCGCACATCGTAGCAAACCGAAAGGGCGAGCCGGCCGAAGGGGCTTTCGATGGCGAGCGGCGCCGTGCCATGCTCCACCGTGCGTGTCTCGTCGTAGCGCTCGTTGCCGGCGGCGAAGCGGAAGAGGTGCATCTTGTCGTAGCGCGCGACGCGCCGGCCATCGTCATCGAACACCAGGCAGGCGCTGCGGATGCGCGCCGGGTCGGCGCATTCGATCGGCGCCGTGCCGCCGACGATCCAGACGCGATGCGTGCGCGCCGCGCGGGCGAGGAAATCCTGAATCGGGCCGGAGCCGTCGCGCTCGCGCAGCTTCACCTTGTCGCTTTCGTGACGTCCGATGATGTAGAAATTTTCGGGTAGCGCCGCCAAGCTCGCACCGTCTCGCGCGGCCTGCGCGATCAGCCTCTCGGCCGCCGCCAGATTACCCGCCACCTCCGGGCCCGAAACCATCTGGACGGCGGCGATGCGCGTCTTGCTCAAGGCGAGGCGATCGGGTTCGCCGGCACGACGGCGATCAAGCGCGCGACCTTCGGTTCGGCCCAGGCCCCACTTACTGCGAACTCGGCGGCGAACATCTGGCCGAGCGGGTTCTTCAGCACGTGCTGCGCCACCGCGGCGGCAACGCCCGCGACCGGGTTGACGATCGCGACGGCAGTGGCGGCCGATCCGCCCAGGCTCGGCACGACGCGCACGCGCAAGTCTTGCGTCTCGCGCGCTACATCGACTTTGCCCGACATCGCCACGTCCGCCGCGGGCCCGCGCATGCGGAATTCGCTGATGTCCATCACGCCGCGCTCGACGCTCGCATTGGCCTCGATGCGATCGAAACGGAATCCCTTCGAGAACACGTCGCGGAAGTCGAGCGCGATGCGCCGCGGCAGCGCCTGCAGGTTCATGAGCGAGATGAGCTTGCCGAGGCCCGGATCGATCTCGAGGAATTCACCCTCCTCGGCGCTCATCTTGAGCTCGCCGGCGAGGCTCGGATAGTCGAGCGCGGTGAGCTCGCCGTTCCAGCGCAGCGCTCCTTGCAGCTCCGCCTTGCCGCCCAGCACGGTCTTGGGATAGCCGACGCGCGTCATGAACTGGCCGACTTCGGCCACCTCGAGACGAAACTCGAGCTCGCTCATCGTGCGCACTCCGTCGCGCCAGCGGCCGGTGCCGAGGAAGGTGGCATCCGAGTTGAGGATCGCGAGGCGGTCGATGCGCCAGTCGGCGCCGCTCTTCTGCCCGACGAGCTCGACGCGGCCGAGCGGTTTGCCGCGCAAGGTAAAGCGCTCGGCGACGAAGTCCAGCCCGGGGAGGTCGGACGGCTTCGCGCTCGAAGCCGATTTCTCTTCGTCGAGCGAATCAGGGACGGTGAAATGCAAAAGGCGCGCGGTGAGCTTGCCGCCCGCTTGGCGGCGGTAAGTGAGCTGGCCGGCGAGCTCGTCGGCGTCCACGGTCGCCGCCCAGCCGGCCGCGTCCGCCGAGCCGCGCAGCGCCAGGTTGGTGACGCGCTTCCCGGAAACATCGAAGCGCGCGATGCGAAGGTCGATCGCCGCGGGCAGCCTTTCGCCGTCGTCGTCGCCGAGCGCCGCGCGCCACCGGTCCGCATCGAATGCGGTGAGCGCGCCGTAGATAAGCACGGTCCCTCGCTCCGGTACGCGCACGGCCTGCCCCGCCACCGGGCCGAACCAGATCGCGCCGCGTTGCAGCTGCATGGCATCGCCTTCGCGCCGGCGCACGAGGTCGATCGCGGCGGCGCGGCCCAGTGTCACGCCGATGCGCTGGCTCGCGCCAGCTTCAGAAGGCACGAACTCGACCCTCAGGGGCAGCGTCTCGGCGGCGGCTTTCTCGAAGGGCGGCGGCAGCTTGCTCGTCACACCCCTGAGCGAGCTGTCCACCACCACGCTCTGCACGCCGCCGCTGCGCAGCCTCACCGTCGCCGTATAAGCCGCGGTGCCGCTCAGCGAGCGGCGCAGGGGATGATCGAAGAGCGGTCCCAGCGCCGCCGGCTGGGCCTCGCCGCGAGCCTGGAAATCGAGCTGCCCGTTCGCGCGCGTGCTGCCACTCACCGCGACCGGACCGCCAAAAATGCGTGCCCGCACCTGCGGCACGGAAAGGCTCCCTTCGGTAAAGGCCACCGTCCCCGTTGCATCGTCGAGCGGCGGCAATTCCGGCGTGAGGGTGAGACGGTTGGCGGCAAACTCATATTCGCCGGCGACTTTCGTCGCCGCGAGGTCGGTGATCGGCAAATCGAGGCGCAGCTTGAGCTGTCCTTCGCCGTTGGCGTCGAGCGTGGCGGTCGAGCGGCCGGCCGAATTCTTGAGCGGCGACTCCTGAAGGAAGCGCAGGAATTCCGCCGTCGGCCCGCGCGCCTCGCCGGCGACGTGCACGCGCAGGGCTCGGTCGCGCAGATGCGCGATGGCGACCTTCACGCCGCCAAGCTTCGCACCGAGGATTGTCCCCGCATGCCCGGTGATGTCCATCCGGTCGCCCTCGAAGACGAGCTGCGCATCGATGTCGCGGATGCGCGGCCAGCCTTCGCCGTAGTCGAGCTCGCCGTGGTGCACGCGCGCCGCGACGCGGAAGAATCCATGCGCTCGATCGGCGAAGGGAAACTGGGCGAGATCGCCTTGCAGCCGGACCTCGACGTCGCTCGCCTGGCCGGCGACGATGCCCCGGGCGAGCCAGGCGCGGGTCTTCTCGCCCATCAGCGCCCCGAGCGGCAGGTAGTGCGCCAAGTTCTTCGCATCGGCCCGGTTGAAGGTGGCCGACACGTCGATGCGTCCCGGCCCGCTGCCTTCGCGGACGTAAGTGCCGAACACATTGCCGCTCAGGTCCGCGTTGGCGAGCGTAAGAGACGGGACTTCCACGCGCAGACGCTCGCCCTCGCGCCGCCATTCGAGCTCGCCGGTGAGCGTGTCGAACACCGTGCGCGGCTCCGGGAATACGCGCGGCAGCTGCACCTCCGCGGCGCGCGAATCGAGATGCACGCGGCCGCTCGAGTCCGTAGCCTCGAACGTGCCGGCGAGTCCGGCAAAGCCCGGCACCTTGTCTCGCGGGCTCAATCCCAGGTCCGAAAAGCGCGCCACCGCGCGATAGCGCTCGGGAGCGGCCATGGCGCCCTGCCATTCGAAGCGCGCATCGGTGAGCTGGCCGCGGGGCTCGAGCTCGAGCGCGAGGCGCCGCAGCGCGAGCGGCAGCGGCAGCGATTCGGCGACGTGGGCTAGTGGCGCGAGCTCCAGCGCGTTCGCCACGGCGACGCCGCCGTCGGCCTTCCAGGCGAGCTGGAAGTCGACCGGCTTGAGCGGCGTGCCGCCTTGCGGCGTGAGCTGGAGGTTGCGCACCTCAAGCTCGTAGCCGCCGTCCCTGCGGCGCGCGTGCACGCGCCCGCTAGTCGAGGCGACTTCGAGCGCCGGTAACTCCGCGGCGAGCGTCGCCGCGACGTCGTTCAGCGCGATATCGGCGCTTACCTCGCGCACGTCGCCGGCAGCGATGGTCGCCCAGGCACGAAGGGCACCGTTGCCGCGATGGATCTCGAACGGGTACTGGAGCCAGGGCCGCCAGGCAGCGGCGTCGGTGTAGCCGAGCTCGGCGTAGACCTTGCCGTTCCATCCGTCGAGCTGTGCCAGCGTGTCGCCGCTCAGCTCGGCGCTCAGCTTGAGGCTGGAGCCGAGCTCCCCCGGCAAGCGCGCGACGAGGCCCACGAGATGATCATGGCCGCGGTTCGTCACGCGAACGTCGATTGCGCTCAGGACCAAGGGGGGCGCGGCGCGCACCTCGTCGCGCCATTCGACCTGCGCGCTTCGCACGACGATCTCGCGCTGATCGAAAAGCCAGTCGCCGAAAGCGCCGGAGCCGCCGGAGACGGCGAGCTTGACGCCGCCGATGTAGTACGCGCCGGCCGCGTCGCGGCGCACGGTGAGCTTGGGGCCTTCGATGTGCAATGCGTGCAGGCGCAGGTCGCCGTGCGCGAGCGAGCGCCATGAGAGAATGTTTTCGACCGACGAGACTTGGAGCGCCTCGCGGCCTTCGGCGTCGTAGATGCGCACGTCGGAGAGGTTGAGTTGCGGCCGCAGGCCATTCCACTCCGCCTCGATGCGGCCGATCTTGACCGGCAGGCCCACCGTGCGCGAAACGCTATCGACGATCTGGGGCCGGTAGCGCTCCACCTGCGGCAGCACGCCATAGCGCAGGCCGAGCACGCCCGCCGCGAGGACGAAAAACGTTCCCCAGGCAGCCAACTCGAGCGTCCGCCACAGTCGCTTCATATTGGAGATGGATTCCCTACACGGCATTCTAATCCGCAATGTCGCAGCCAATTGATCCCGCTCGCGTTTCCCGCTTCGCCGCCCGTCGGCTGGCGGCGCGGCCCGAGCTCGCCGCCGAGCTCGCCGGCGCCGTCGCATTCACGCGTGGCGAAATGGACGAGGCCCTGCAGGTCCCCGCCGGCGAGGACGAGGCCGCCTTCAAGCGGCGGCTGCGGCAATTGCGCGAGCGCGTCGTGCTGCGTGAGATGGCGCGCGACCTCGCCGGAGCCGCGCCCCTGGAGGAAGTGTGCGCGGCGATGAGCGACCTTGCCGAGGCGGCAATCGGCGCTGCGCTCGCCTGGCTCCAGGTCCCCGACCTCATCGTGGTCGGGATGGGAAAGCTCGGTGGCCGGGAGCTCAACGTTTCTTCCGACGTCGACCTCGTCTTCCTCCATCCCGGGCTCGAGCGCGCAGCGGCGCTCGAGCGTCCCGCGCGCCAGCTGATCCAGCTTCTCTCGCAGACGACCGAGGATGGCTTCGTGTTCCGCGTCGACATGCGGCTTCGCCCCTATGGCGATGCCGGCCCTCTCGTGTGCAACTTCGACTTCCTCGAGAACTATTTCGTCGCGCAGGGGCGCACCTGGGAACGTTATGCGTGGCTAAAAGCGCGAGCTATCAGCGGATCGCAACATCGCGAGCTCGACGCCATCGTGCGCCCTTTCGTGTTTCGCAAATATCTCGACTACGCGAGTTTGAGCGCGATGCGCGAGCTGCATGCGGAAGTGCGGCGCGACGTCGCGCGGCGCGAGCTGGCCGAGCACGTGAAGCTCGGCCCGGGCGGCATTCGCGAGGTCGAGTTCGTCGCGCAGGCATTGCAGCTGATCCGCGGCGGGCGCGACTCTGCCCTTACCGTGCGGCCTACGCTGCCCGCGCTCGCCGCCTTGGCGGAGAAGAACTTGCTGCCGGCGGCGGCGGCCAAGGAGCTCTCAGAGGCTTACGTCTTCCTACGCCGGGTCGAGCATGGCCTGCAATACCTCGACGATGACCAGCGCCACGAGCTGCCCGACGACGCGGAGGACCGCGGCCGCCTCGCGCAGATGCTGCGCTTCGGCGGTTGGAGCGCCTTTTGCGCCGAGCTCGACCGGCATCGCGCGGCGGTAACGCGGCACTTCGGCAACATCTTCGCCGAGCGCGCGGCCGACGAGGACGCCTGGCCGGATCATCCGAGACTCGCCGCGCTGCGCGCGAGCCAGCGCTATGCGTCGCTGCCGGAGGATTCCCGCCGCCGCCTCGATCGCGTGGTGCCCGCCTTCGCCAAGGCGGCGAGCCGAACTGCCGATCCGGACGCCACGCTGGTGCGCGGCATCGCGCTGCTTGAAGCGATTGCGAGTCGCGCCGCCTACCTCGCACTGCTCGCCGAGCATCCGGAGGCGCTCGAGCGGGTCGCTCGCATCATCGGTGCCTCGAGCTGGGCGGCCGAGTTCATCACCCGCCATCCGCTGCTCCTCGATGAGCTGCTGGACGACCGCCTGCTCTATGCCCCGCCCGACTTGCAAGGCATGGCAACGACCCTACGAGCGAGGCTTGGCGAGAGTTCGGACGACGTGGAGCGGCGCATGAACCTCCTCCGCGAGGGGCACCAGGCGCAGGTATTCCGCCTCCTCGCCCAGGACCTCGCCGGGCTGCTGACCGTCGAGCGGCTCGCCGACCATCTCTCCGCCCTGGCCGACTTGATGCTCGAGCTTGCGATCGATTGCGCGTGGCGGGACCTGCCGCGCAAGCACCGCCCGGATGCGCCGCGCTTCGCCGTAATCGGCTATGGCAAGCTCGGCGGCAAGGAGCTCGGCTACGCATCCGATCTCGACATCATTTTCCTGTACGACGATCCTCATGAGCCGGCCGGCGAGATTTACGCGCGCCTTGCGCAGCGCCTCAACACCTGGCTCAGCAGCCGCACCACCTCCGGCATCCTGTTCGAGACGGATCTGGAGCTGCGCCCGAGCGGCGCGTCGGGGCTGCTCGTATCGAGCGTCGCCGCTTTCGAGGACTACCAGCGCAGCCATGCCTGGGTCTGGGAGCACCAGGCGCTGACGCGCGCCCGCTATTGCGCCGGCGACAAGGCGGTCGGGGAAGCTTTCGAGCGCATAAGGCACGAGATCCTGACCCGGCCGCGAGAGGCGGGCCGGCTGGCGAAGGAGATCGTCGAGATGCGCGAGAAGATCCACCGGGCGCATCCGAACCGCAGTGGCCTTTTCGACGTGAAGCACGACCGTGGCGGCATGATCGACATCGAATTTGCCGTGCAATACCTCGTGCTTGCGCACGCGGCGCGCCATCCCGAGCTGACGAAAAACCTCGGCAACATCGCCCTCCTTGGCATGGCCGCCACGCTGGGCCTTCTATCGCCGGACATCGCTGCCCGATGCCAGGAGGCCTACCGCACCTATCGCCGGCTGCAGCACGCTCTGCGGCTGAATGGGGCGGCCTATGCGCGGGTGCCCGCGCCCGAGGTCGAGGCGAATGTCGCCGCCGTGCGGGAACTGTGGCGCGTCATTGCGGACTGAACTGCTTCACCTCGGGCGTGTCGGTGTCGAGCTTGCCTTCCTGGATCTTGCGCCGTGAGACGGCGGCGAGCTCGTGATAGGTCTTCAGGTAGCGCTCGAGCAGCTCGTCCTCGATCTCCTCCAGGTCGAGCAGCACGTTGTGCGCGCCCTTCGTGGCGCGGATCAGCTCGTCGAGCTTGAGCTGGATCGCGGCCGTATCGCGGTTCTGCGTGTTCTGGATGAGGAACACCATCAGGAAGGTGATGATGGTGGTGGAGGTGTTGATGACGAGCTGCCAGGTATCGCTGAACCCGAACAAAGGCCCCGTGACGGCCCACAGCAGGACCGCGCCCACTGCCAGCATGAAAGCGGCTGGGCGTCCGGACACCAGCGCGATGCGGCGGGCGATGTAAGAGAAGCGGAACGTGTTCATCGGCGTTTCCTTTTTTAAAGAGCGTCTCGCGGCTCGCGGCGCAACGGCCCGTCCACCTCGGAGGCGAAGCGCGCAAGCGCGTTGAGCAGCGTGTCGCGGTTGAGGCGGTAAAGGACGCGCTGTCCCTGGCGGGCGCCGGTGACGAGGCCGGCGCGCTCCAGCACAGCCAGGTGGCGGGACATCGCCGGGCGGCTCACCGCGAAGCGCTCCGCCAGGTCGGCGGTGGAGAGCGCGGTCTGCGACAGGAAGGCGATGACCCGCCGGCGCGGCAGCGAGGCGAGGGCAGCGAAGACGCGATCCATGATTAACAAAGATGTTAACACTATCGCGTATTGGGCCGGCTTGTGTTTAGAATCGCGCCACTTCCCGGAGAACTCTAACGATGGCTAAGGCAAATGCAGCGGCCAAGGGCGCGCCGCTTTCGATGGCGGACCGCGATGGCTCGATCTGGTACGACGGAAAACTGGTGCCATGGCGCGACGCAACGACCCACGTCCTCACGCACTCCCTGCATTACGGCCTGGCGGTGTTCGAGGGCGTGCGCGCCTACAAGACGTCGATCGGCACCGCAGTGTTCCGGCTGAAGGAGCACACCGAGCGCCTCTTCTCCTCGGCGCACATCTACATGATGAAGATCCCGTTCACGCGCGAGAAGCTAATGGAGGCGCAGCTCGAGGTGGTGCGCGCCAACGGCCACGAGGCGTGCTACATCCGGCCAATCGCCTTCTACGGCTCCGAGAAGATGGGCGTGTCGCCGATCGGCGCGCGCGTGCACGTCGCCATCGCCGCCTGGCCGTGGGGCGCCTATCTCGGCCCGGACGCACTGGAGAAGGGCATCCGCGTGAAGACGTCCTCCTACGCGCGGCATCACATCAACGTCACCATGGCGCGCGCCAAGATGTCCGGCACCTATCCCAATTCCGTGCTCGCCACGCTGGAGGCCACGCAGCACGGCTATGACGAAGGGCTGCTCCTCGACGTCGATGGCTTCGTCGCCGAAGGCGCGGGCGAAAACATCTTCATCGTCAAGGACGGCCGCATCTGGGAGCCGGAGCTCACCTCCGCGCTGACGGGCATCACCCGCTCTTCGGTCATCGACCTCGCCACCGACCTCGGCTACGAGGTGCGCGCCAAGCGCCTCACGCGCGACGACATCTACATAGCCGACGAGGCGTTCTTTACCGGCACCGCGGCCGAGGTGACGCCGATCCGCGAGCTCGACGGCCGCCAGATCGGCGCCGGCAAGGCGGGGCCGGTGACCAAAGCCATTCAGAAAGCGTTCTTCGACGTGGTCACCGGCAAGGACAAGAAGCGTCGCGCCTGGCTCACGCCGGTGAAAGGAAAGAAATGAGCCCCGATACGTCGAAGCAGGTCGAGGTGACGGAGAAGCAGCTGCCGCTGCATTGCCCGCTGCCCGGCTCGCCGCTCTGGTCGCGCCACCCGCGCGTGTTTCTCGACGTGGCGAAGGAAGGCGAGTCGCGCTGCCCGTACTGCGGCACGATGTACGTTTACAAGGGCGCGCCCGTTAAAGGACACTGAGGATCCGTGCAACGGATCCTGGTAATCGCACCGAATTGGATCGGCGATGCGCTCATGGCGCAGCCGCTTCTCGCTCGCCTGCGCGAGAAGCGTCCGGACATGAAGCTGGATGTGCTCGCGCCGGAATGGGTGGCGCCCGTCGCACGGCGCATGCCCGAAGTGGACGAAGTGATCCCCGTCCCCTTCCGCCACGGCTCGCTCCAGATCGGCAGCCGCTGGAAGCTCGGCCGCGCTCTGCGACGCCGATACGACGAGGCGATCGTGCTGCCGAACAGCTGGAAGGCGGCGATCGTGCCGTTCCTCGCCGACATCCCGGTGCGCAGCGGCTACGTCGGCGAATCGCGCTATGGGCTGCTGAACCGGCTCTATCGCAAGCCCGACCGCCGCATGCGCGAACACTATGCGCGCCTGGCCGAAGCGCCCGGCGACGAGCCGCGTCAACCGCTGCCGCAATCGTGCCTCGAAACGGATTCGGCCCAAGTGGCGGCGACCTGCCGCAAGTTCCAAGTACAGCCGCCGTACGCCGTGCTATGTCCCGGCGCGGAGTACGGTCCGGCCAAGCGCTGGCCCTATTTCGCCGACCTCGCGCGGCGGCTGCCGATTCCCGCCGTGCTGCTCGGCTC
>C688J18823_10000785_pt1 | contig 18921 bp, 17 predicted proteins | sample HopSoiMetagenom1_FD_18823 | JGI IMG/M metagenome (IMG submission 18823) | reverse complement strand
TAGATGATAAAAAACACAATGGCAAAAATAGCAGCGACTAGCATAGCCTTTTTATGAGCTTCAATCTTCCCTTTACGAATCAAATACCAGCCAATCGCAACCATTATAGCACTTAGTACGATAAATGTAGTACTGATTGTAGGTAAAATCGGCAATGAATATTCCATAGTTACATCCTCTCTACTCTTGTTAAAATCTTTATCTTTCAGAAAGATTTATTTCTATGTATCTTTTATTATTCTAGTAGAGAAACCAATATTTTTCAATAATTATAAGTATTCTCACATGAATTTTTGTGAACAATTTCATTGTTTAACCTTTTGTTCAATAAATAAACCTCTCATCGACTTTGATGTGAGAGGTTATGTTCAGGACTTTTATTCAACTGGATATGGGCGATAAGCATTTCGTTCAGCCTCTGATTCTTTTTGATCTTGGCGATACCATTCAAAAAAAACTCGCCCTAACAGAAATCCATATACGGTTTCCTGTATCACCTTCATTAATACACCTCCGAGTTGCTGATCGTGTAGCAATGACATAGAAGTAAACATTTCTGGTCCACTTAAATTTAAATTGGCTAACATACTAGCTGGAACACAAAGCTCCAGAGATTTCCCCCATGCTGCAGGATCTGAATAGGTTAGATACATTGGATGATCATTAAAAATAATAAGTGCACATGCAGGCAATATCAGCGCTCCGCTAGCAAATATATAGGCAACCTTCTTTAGACCTGTAATGCTTTTATACACATCGATTTTATTGACAAGCGGCCACCACATAAATAAGGCTAAAAGAAATAATAAACTTGTATAGGATTCATGAAGCCATATATTTGTTTTAATCACATCAAAAAGGAGTGGTATGTGGTATAAAGAAAACAAAGCATTAAACGTTATTAAGGCAATAATCGGTCTAGTAAAAAAGGTTACTATTTTATTAACGAATGCTTTTGACAAAATACAATTCCAAAGCCACTCCGGTATTGCGAGAATCAATAAAGGTGGAATGATAAATAATAAAAAAGCCATTTGAACCATATGTGCATAAAACATTAAGTGACCCATTAAATCGAGAGGTCCACCTTTAATAAGATACAAGAGTACCATCGCAAAAACAAAAAGACTACTTTGAGATGTCGTTAAAGGTTTGCTGTCTTTGAATAAATGTCTAAATTTAATCGTTAGTAGAAAATAACCAACTGTAATCAATAGAACAGCCATGAAAAAATAAGGACTCCACAAAGCCCTAAACCCAAAAATGCTCAAAGACATAATACTTTCACCTCTATCCCTCTTACGAATTTTCATCCTTAGGAACTATGGTAAAAAGGAAATCAGCCAAGCCGATTTCCTTTTTACTACCTCCTAAAAAACAAGGCATATACACGTCGCCTCTACCACCAAATAATGGTTACAAATGTTAAAACTGTAAGAAATGCAACAAGTATTCCACTATACATAAATATCGCAGGCATTTCATGTCCTTTATGACTCATATGCATAAAATAGTAAAGCTGATACGCAACTTGTATAACAGCAAGAAGCAAAATAAATGGGATTGTAAACCAACTTGAAAATCCATCATAAGCAACGGCAGTGAAAGCGATTAATGTAAGAAAAATCATCAAAGCAAATGTTATGACTTGATGTTTCATTTCCTCTGCATTTTTTTTGCGACGATAGTTGAAATCATTGCCCGGATTAACTGAGTTCATTTTTTCATTTGTCATCAGATTATCCCACCATTCCCATTAAATATACGACAGTAAAGATAAACACCCATACAACATCGATAAAATGCCAGTAAAGACTGGATAAATAAAACTTTGGAGCATTATACAGATTTAAACCTCTTTTTGCATTACGTACCATTAATGTCACAATCCAGATAAGGCCAAACGCCACGTGTGCTCCATGAAATCCTGTTAGTGTAAAAAATGCTGAACCAAAAGCACTACTTGTAAATGTATGATGAAATTCATGGACATAGTGATTAAACTCATAAATTTCAAGTACAAGAAACGATGCACCCAATGCAACTGTTACACCTAACCAAAGCATCATTTTTCTAAACTGAAAATTCTTCATATGATACATAGCGTAAACACTTGTTAAAGAACTCGTTAACAAAATCATCGTCGTTGCAAAAACAAGTGGAAGTTCAAATATATCTTTTGCTAACGCATGCTCGGGGCTTGGTACCTTATCTTTTAATGCAAGATAAGTGGCAAAAAGTGTAGCAAAAAGAACTGTCTCTCCACCTAAAAACAACCAAAACCCGATAAATTTATTTTTCCCTTCGAGAGTTTGCCTCTCTGGCGAGGCAGGCCACGTTTCAGCTGTCCATTTTTCTTCAGCTTGCATTATGCCTTCCCCCCCTTATCCTCATCCTGTAAGTCTTCTTTATGAATGTGAAATCCATGGTCATCCTTAACAGAACGGAAAATCATTGAACCAAATGTAATAAGTAAACCAATAATAAATACAATGATCCCTGCCTGATTTGCAAAAACATCATCTGTTTTTAGATCGTATTGATAGATGGCACCAAACGCTGCAATAAACAATCCTAAGCTGATCATGAATGGTGTAAAAGATGAATTGGGCATATGAATATCACCTAGCGGTTCAGCAGGAGTTAATCCTTTTTTGCCTTCCATTTTTTCAATCCAATACGTATCCAATCCACGTACAAGCGGTGTTTGCTTAAAATTATAGAAAGGTGGGGGAGAAGAAATTGCCCACTCTAAGGTACGGCCATCTTCCCATGGATCGTTACCAACCTTTTCATTTTTCACAGATGTAATGATTACGTTTATTAACAATACGATAACGGCAACAGCCATAACAAATGCACCGATTGTACTAATCAAGTTTGCCGTTTCCCACCCTTGATCTGGAAGGAATGTAAACACTCGTCTTGGCATTCCCATTAATCCAAGGAAATGTTGGACAAAGAACGTTAAGTGAAAACCAATTAAAAATAACCAAAATGTCACTTTTCCAAGTTTCTCGCTCAACATTGTACCAAACATTTTCGGCCAATAGAAATGCGTGGCTGCTAGTAAAGCTAATACCACCCCGCCAACAATTACATAGTGAAAATGTGCAACGATAAAATAACTATCATGATATTGGTAGTCAGCTGGAGCTGCCGCTTGCATGACTCCTGTAACACCACCCATTACGAAAGATGGAATAAAGGCGACTGCATATAGCATTGGCGTTGTAAACTTGACACTTCCACCCCACATGGTAAATAACCAGTTAAAGATTTTGATTCCTGTTGGAACGGCAATAGCCATTGTAGCAACAGCAAAGATTGCATTGGCGATTGGGCCAAGACCCGTTGTAAACATATGGTGTGCCCAAACCATGAATCCAAAGAATCCAATTAACATCGTAGCAAAAACCATCGATGAATAACCAAAAAGTCTTTTTCTTGCGAATGTTGGGAAAATTTCAGAGAAAATTCCAAATGCAGGAAGTATTAAGATATACACTTCCGGGTGACCAAAAATCCAGAAAATATGTTCATAAATAATTGTATTTCCCCCGCCTGCTACATCAAAGAAATTCGCTCCAAACAACCGGTCAAAAGTTAATAGAAATAAACCAACTGCAAGTGGAGTAAACGCGAATAATATTAATGTTGATGCAACAAACGTAGTCCATGTGAACAATGGCATACGCATAAATGTCATACCTGGGGCACGCATATTAATAATAGTCACAAGGAAATTAATCCCCGACATCAATGTGCCAAACCCTGATATTTGAAGTCCAATTGTATAAAAGTCAATACCATGTCCAGGTGATTCAAGTGATAAAGAAGCATATGAAGTCCACCCGGCATCAGGTGCTCCACCTAAAAACCAAGAACAATTTAAAAAAAGTCCACCAGCTAAAAATAGCCAAAATCCTAATGAGTTTATAAATGGAAAAGCAACATCGCGAGCACCAATTTGTAATGGTACAATAGCATTCATGAAAGCGAATAACAGTGGAGTAGCTGCTAAGAATATCATGGTTGTACCATGCATTGTAATAATTTCATTATACAGTCCAGCACTGACAAAGTTACTATCAGGTTGAATGAGCTGAACTCGAATGATCATCGCTTCCAGCCCGCCGATTACAAAAAACAGTGCACCGGCAATTAAATAAAGATGAGCAATTTTTTTATGGTCAACCGTTGTTAAATAGTCCCATAAAAACGCTCCAAGTCCTTTTTGTTGAGCATAGGTACTCACTATTTTACCTCCCTTTTACACAATATCCCCTAATAATCTTTTCATTCATTTATTCTTGAGTTTTTAAGTTCATTAAATATTCTGTCAATGAATTGAGTTCCTGTTCGTCTAACTCCTCGATTTTGTATTGTCCAGTCATCTTATTGCCTGGCTTATAGGTTTCAGGATCTTGAAGCCATTTCTTTAAATTTTCTTCATTATGTTCTAATACCCCGGCAATTGTCGTACGATCACCAAAGTTAGATAAATTGGGTGCTATTCTTGCCGCCTCCGGTGAAGAATTTGTTGGTGTAACAGCATGACAACCAATACAACTAGCATTATAGATTTCTTGACCTTGCTGTGCTGAGGCTGTTTTTGCTTGTTTAGGTTCAGTTACACTTTGCATGTCACCTACCCATCCATCATACTCAGCGCGAGAGACCGCTTTCACTTTAAAGTCCATTAACGCATGCGAAGGTCCACAAAGCTCTGCACATTTCCCATAAAATAGATTTCCAGCTTCAGCAGCCTTTTGACTATCAAATTCAAGCCAAAACTTATTCGTATTGTCTACATTAGTATCTATTTTTCCGCCAACAGCAGGAACCCAGAAGGAATGTTTTACATCAGAAGCCTTTAAGTTAAAATAAACTTTTTCATCAGTTGGCACCACTAACTCCTGACTCGTAACAATCTTTTCATTTGGATACTCAAATTCCCACCAATACAAACTAGCACGGACATTAACCACTACCGCATCACTATTTTCCTTTTCCATTTCTGCGGTATCAGCTAAATCAAATGTAGCTGCTACTGTAGGAATAGCTAAAACTACTAATAACAGTATTGGGATTATAGTCCAAATAATTTCTAATTTATGACTTCCCTCAACTTGTTTAGGAATAATATCGTCTTTTCGTCTGAATTTGAAAATTACATACAAGAAAATCAAGACAACAACAATAATTACTCCCACCATGATTGCCGTACTTAATAACATTAAATCATACTGTGTTTTTGCCACTTCCCCTGCAGGTTGTAAAGTGGATAGAAACGGTTTACCACATCCAGCAAGAACAAACGTCATTACCGATAAAAACAGAATTTGACGCCATTTTGATAGCCATTTCATAGCTTGACCATACCCCCTCTTTCATGAAAAATTTTTACTAAATAATATGGATAAATTCAAACTGCCCTTATTTTGTAAGAGCAGGAAAGAACTTCCTCATAGCATCAAAGGAAACGCCACTCATCCCCTTTAACAATTGAGTGACGCACTTTTATTTTGATTAATCTTGATGTGAATGTTCCCAAAAGAATCAGATAAGTGTTACGATAACCATCGCGACAAATATGACCGTTAAATACTGTAGAGAATAAATAAACATCGTTTTTGCCCACTTCATATGATCATTAAATCTATTAGCATAAATCCCTGTAATAATCCAACCCAAATTTAACACTGTGGCTAGCGTTAAAAATGGAATTCCCAATTCAATCATAAAAAACGGAATTGGGATTAATACAAGGATCCATAAATAAATGTGTTTTTTTGTTTTTCCAAACCCTTTCACTACTGGAAGCATTGGAATCCCTGCAGCTCGATATTCCTCTACCCGTCTCATTGCCAATGCATAAAAATGAGGCGGTTGCCAAGCAAACATGATCAAAAATAACATCCATGCCATTACATCCAAGTTCGGATCAACAGCCGCCCAACCAATTAATGGAGGAACTGCTCCAGACACACTTCCCACAATTGTATTCGAAACATGCTTACGCTTAGACCACATAGAATAGACCACTACATAACTAAAGACACCAATGAATCCAATGGCTACAGCCGTTAAAGTTGTCATCAGTAGAAAGATCATACCCATTGTAATAAAAACGATCCCCATAATGGCAACCATAGTTGGGTTCACTTTACCAGTAACAGTTGGTCTTGCTTTTGTTCGCTCCATTAAGTGGTCAATATCTCGATCAATATAATTATTAAGACTACATGATCCAGCCATGATCAATGCAGAACCAACTAACGTAAAGAATACAATATGTAAATTTCCAAGGAACCCTTTATTAGAAAAATGTAACGCTAACCATATTCCTGTAAAGGTTGTAATCATATTAGAATTGACAATACCAATTTTAATGAGTGCAAGGAAGTCTCTCCATACCGTAGTAACAGGTATATTTGATTGTAAACTTCCGTCTTTACTTGTCATAATATTCTCTGAAATAATCCTAGAACTAGACACGCTCGTTCCTCCTTTTACGTTCATCAAGTACCGCTTAATATATCAACTATAATAAAATGAATGATTAGATGGTTTAAGTTTTATAAAGCAAAATCACAATTAATTTGCTCGTATTTTTCCACCTTATCTATATTTCTAACAAACTACTTTATAAGTTTCAACCATTTTCACCGTTTTTATCGTAATTTTTTTTATAAAATCGTAAATATAAATAGATAGATAATATTGTAATAAGTGGATATTCTATATTATTTTTTGAAATAATCTGATATTATGTAATTATATCACTATTTTGTATATATTTATATAGTTCTTAATAAAAGTAAAACAAAAACACTTTAGCGAACAAAAACTAAGTAGGTGAAGAAAAATTGCATCGCTCTCTTAAATGGTTTTCTGTATTCACAACAATCGGTATGCTCTTTATTTTACTAGGTGGAGCTCTTGTTACGAAAACCGATTCCGGGATGGGATGCGGACGCACATGGCCCCTTTGTAACGGTCAACTCATTCCCGATGAAATTACAATTGAATTAGTTATTGAATTTGCTCACCGTATTGTTTCTGGAGTGGTTGGACTCATGGTTGTAATCCTTTCTGTATGGTCATGGCGGTCGATTGGTCATATTAGAGAAACAAAATTTCTTTCCGCCACATCTTTCTTCTTTCTACTCTTTCAAGGATTAGTTGGTGCGGCTGCTGTTATATGGGGCCAATCGGATTTTGTACTCGCCATTCATTTCGGTATTTCCCTTATATCTTTTTCCACCGTTTTTTTGTTAACCCTTCTAATATTTGAAGTAGACAAAAAATTCGAAGCCGAAAAACTTGTTCTTGATACTCGAATGAGGCGCCAAATTATTGGAGTTACGATTTACAGTTTTATAGTTGTGTACACTGGTGCACTCGTACGGCATGTTAATGCAAGCCTAGTTTGTCGTGATTGGCCGCTTTGTATTAATAATCAATTTGCCCTTCCAACAAATTTATACGAATGGGTTCAAATGGGGCACCGTACAGCTGCTGGGATCATATTTATCTGGATCGGTTACATTATGTATTTAGCAATCAAACATTATCAGCATCAAAAAATAGTTTATTGGGGTTGGATCATTACTTTTAGTCTGGTCACTTTACAAGTTATTGCAGGTGCTTTTATTATTTTTACAAAAGGAAACCTCTTATTAGCCCTGACTCATGCTTTCTTAATTGCTTGTCTGTTTGGTATCTTAAGTTATTTTGTTCTACTCACGTATAGAAGTAAATCAAATGAAGTTCTTTTAAATACCCACATAGATTCGTCAAGTAATACCCAATAAGATCTATTCAAAATCACGTAAAAAAGGAGTTACAGCTCAGCTGTAACTCCTTTTTTACCCTTATTTAGTTAATTCAATGAGAAGATCTCCATTTTGAATTGCTTCACCATCTTTAACATAAATATCTTTAACAATACCTGTAAACGGAGCTTGAACAGTGGTCTCCATTTTCATGGCTTCTGTTATTAATAAATGATCCCCTTTTTCAACCTTCTCACCTTTTTCTACAACCACTTTAATAACTGTACCAGGCATTGTAGCGGAAATGTGATTAGGATTTTTTGGATCACCTTTTACTTTTGTAGCTACAGATGATTTAATGCTTTCATCTTTTATGACAACTTCACGAGATTGACCATTTAATTCAAAGTACACGACTCTTGTTCCATCAGCTCGCGGTTGGCTAACTGTAAGTAGCTTAACAATTAGTGTTATTCCTGTTTCAATCTCAATTTCAATTTCTTCACCCAAACGTAATCCATAAAAATAGGTTGGTGTATCCAAAACTGAAAGATCACCATATTGCGCCACAGCTTTTCTATACTCTAAAAACACCTTAGGATAAAGCGCATAGGCAAGCACTTCAAAGTTTGTTGCTTCCCTACCTAATTCTTTAAGGAGCTCCCCTTTTAATGCTTTAAAATCAACAGGTTCAAGCAACTCTCCAGGGCGAACTGTAATCGCTTCTTTCCCTTTAAGAATTACTTTTTGCAAGTCTTCAGGGAAACCTCCGTATGGTTGACCGAGATATCCGGTGAATAATTCAATAACGGAGTCAGGAAAATCGATTGTTTGTCCTTTCGTTAAAACATCTTCTTCCGTTAAGTTATTTTGCACCATAAATAATGCCATATCACCAACAACTTTAGATGAAGGCGTAACTTTTACAATATCGCCAAACATTTGATTGACACGGGAATACATGGTTTTAACATCTTCCCATTCTTCACCAAGCCCTACTGCTTTAGCTTGTTGTTGTAAATTACTATATTGTCCACCAGGCATTTCGTGCTGATAGATTTCTGAATGAGGAGACTTCATACCCGATTCGAAATCTTGATAATATTTACGAACATCTTCCCAATAATAAGAAAGTTTTTCAAAAGAATCCACGTTAACATTTGGTTGGCGTTCAGTATTTTCCAATGCATAGAAGAGTGTACTAGCACTTGGTTGGGAAGTTAAACCTGACATTGAGCCCATAGCAACATCAACGATATCAACACCCGCTTCTATCGCTTTTGCATAAGTATAGATCCCATTGCCGCTTGTATCATGTGTATGCAAGTGAATTGGGATATCGACTGTATCTTTCAATTCGGAAATCAATCGATAGGCGGCTTGTGGTTTTAATAATCCCGCCATATCTTTAATAGCTAATATATGAGCACCTTGCTCCTGAAGTTCTTTAGCAATATTTTTATAATAAGTTATATCATATTTAGTTCTAGTTGGGTCCAAAATGTCGCCAGTATAACAAACAGCTGCTTCAGCTATTTTTCCCGATTGTCTAACAGCATCAATGGCCACTTCCATACTTTGAACCCAGTTTAAACTATCAAATATACGGAACACATCGATTCCAGCATTGGCAGATTTATCTACAAATTCACGAATGACATTATCAGGATAATTTTTATAACCGACTGCATTCGAAGCTCTTAACAACATTTGGAACATGACATTTGGAACTTGTTTTCTTAATGTCAATAAACGATCCCATGGATCTTCCTTTAAGAAGCGATAAGCAACATCAAATGTAGCCCCACCCCACATTTCCATAGAGAACAATTCAGGAATAAGCTTAGATGTTGGTTCAGCAATTTGTCTAAAGTCATTCGTTCTTATTCTCGTTGCTAATAATGATTGGTGAGCATCACGAAATGTTGTATCTGTTAATAATACTTCTTTTTGATCTTTCACCCACTGCACAAGTCCATCTGCGCCTTGTGCATCTAAAATTTGCTTAGTCCCACTCTTGGGTTCTAAGCCAAATGGAACTTTCGGAATCCTTGGTTGATCAAAAACAGGTCTTTTTCGTTTTTCAATTCCAGGAAATCCATTGATTGACACATTTCCAATATAAGTAAGTATTTTCGTACCGCGGTCTTGTCTGACTGGAAAATCAAATAATTCCGGTGTGTCATCAATAAAAGATGTATCATATTTGCCATTACGGAATTTTTCATGCTTAACAACATTTAATAAGAATGGAATATTGGTCTTAATACCACGGATTCTAAACTCTTGTAGATTTCGGACCATTTTTATTGCTGCTTGTTCAAATGTGTGAGCATGTGTTGTAACCTTCACAAGTAAGGAATCATAATAAGGTGTGATGACAGATCCTGGGAATGCACTACCTGCATCGAGACGTACACCAAAACCACCACTAGAACGATACGCATTAATTCTACCTGTATCAGGCATAAAATTATTTAATGGATCTTCTGATGTAACACGTGATTGAATAGCAAAGCCACTAATTTTCAAATCCTCTTGAAGTGGTATTTGAATTTCCTTACCATGGAGATCATGTCCTTCAGCAACAAGAATTTGTGTTTGAACAATATCAAGACCGGTGATCATTTCAGTAATGGTATGTTCTACTTGAACGCGCGGATTTACTTCAATAAAATAAAACTCTTCATTTGCCACTAAAAATTCAACAGTACCTGCATTAAGGTAGTTGACCTTTTTCATCAAACTAACTGCGGATTCACAAATACGTTTACGCAAGTCAACAGTAAGTGAAACACTTGGAGCAATCTCCACAACTTTTTGATGACGACGTTGTATTGAACAATCTCGTTCGTAAAGATGGACAAGATTGCCATGTGAATCACCAATGATTTGAACTTCAATGTGTTTAGGTCTGTTAATATATTTTTCTACATATACTTCATCGTTTCCAAAAGCTGCCTTTGCTTCTGATTTTGCACGGTTAAACGATTCTGATACTTCACTTAGATCATTTACGATCCTCATACCACGTCCGCCACCGCCGAGAGAGGCTTTTATAATAATCGGGAAACCGTATGTATTCCCAAAACTTTCAACTTCTTCTACACTATTTACTGGACCATCAGTACCTGGAATAACAGGTATATTCGCTTTGATCGCTTGTTCTCTTGCTTTAACCTTGTCACCAAACATGTCAAGATGGTCTGATTTAGGTCCGATAAAAATAATACCCTCTTCTTCACANCGTCTAGCAAAATGAATGTTTTCAGATANAAATCCATAACCTGGATGAATAGCATCGACATCGCTTTTCTTAGCTATTTCAATAATTCCGTCAATATCGAGATATGCATCAATTGGCTTTTTTCCTTCTCCTACAAGATAGGCCTCATCCGCCTTATTACGATGTAATGATCCTGAATCCTCTTTAGAATAAATTGCAACAGTGCGAATATTTAGCTCAGTACAAGCCCTAAAAACACGTATCGCAATTTCACCTCTATTAGCAACTAGCACTTTGTTGATGCGTTGGCTCACATAAAACACCTCATCTATTAAGTATATATATTTTAAAGAAGCAAGGGGCATTTATACCCCACGCCTATTTACAAATGGAAAACGCTTGTCAGATTCTTGATTGATTTTATTAGGCTGTTTTTTAGTATCTCGATTCTTATAATTAGTCTCATAATTAACAAACATGGATACATTAACTAAAATACCCATTGCAAGAGATAATTGCAACAAGGAGGAACCACCGTAGCTGACAAAAGGTAATGGTACTCCTGTTAATGGAATAATCCCTGAAATCCCTCCAAGATTAATAAAAGATTGAATACCAACCATCGAAGAAATCCCTATTGCTAAAAGACTACCAAATGGATCTTTACATTTTACTCCAATAAAAATTCCTTTTAATATAATATACCCTATACATAACAACACAAAACATACTCCAAATAGACCTAATTCTTCAGCAATAACTGCCATAATAAAATCTGTGTGTGATTCTGGTAAATACCCCAATTTTTGTATACCTTGCCCTAGGCCAAGCCCTTTAAGACCTCCGGAGCCAAGAGCAATGTATGAATTAGCTAACTGCCACCCAATCCCTTTTACATTTTCAGCACTAAAAGGATCTTGAAAGGCAAGGAACCGACCTACTCTCACATCTGAGAATAAGAATTCTTGTATCAAGAATAGGAGTGGAATGGCAAAGAGCAAACCTATTCCTCCTAGTCTGAAAATGTTGCGAAAACTCATACCTGAAGAAAAAATAATCATACTTCCAATTAATAGAATGATCATCGCAGTACCAACATCAGGTTGTATTGCTACTAACACAATGACAAGAACTAAATAGACTAATGGGGGTACAACCCCTTTATTGAATTCATTTATATAGGCCTGTTTCTTAGCATATACAGCAGACAAGTAAATAATAACACATAACTTGACAAATTCTGAAGGTTGTAAACTTGATGTTCCAACTTTAAACCAACTTTGGGCATTACCAGCTACATGTCCAAAAACAAATAAACCACCTAATCCAAATAAAGACAGAAAAACAATAGGAACTAATACTTTTTTACTTTGCAGTATTTTATATGGAACTAATGCTGTGAAAATAAATACAAACATTGAAATAATAATGTTCGTTTTCTGTTTTTGATAGAAGAAATCACTCTCCCATCCATATCGTTGAACCGCAGAAACCATACTTGCACTATAAATCATAATAAGGCCAAAAATTGTTAACATGGCTAGAACGACAATTAAGGAATAATCATATGATTTTAAGATTCTTTTTAACATCCAACCTCTTCCCTCGTCTTCTAAAGTTGTTATATTTATTCTACTATACTATCAAATATCCTGCCTACTGAGAGAAGAAAATGATTATTTAAAGAGGAAAATTGCATTTTACTTATCGTACTAATCTCATGAATACGACGCCATGGTTACTTGTAATTTTTAAAGAATTAATACATTATTTACATACACTTTCTAACACTATGTATAGATCTCATAGGTAAAAAGACTCAAACAAGATCCATTGAATGTTTGAGTCCTTTCGTTATTTTTTTATTGACGACTCATGTAACAGTAAAAGTTCTGTTTCTAATTCATCTAAAAGAATTTTTCCGTTCTTTTCATCAATAAGTCCAAGACGAACTGCAAAATCTATTTCTCGTGATAAACCAAACATTTGTGTATCCAATACATCTTCATAAAGAGGGCATTGTGGCATGGTGAGATTATCCATCTGCACTTTAATCAGTTTTAGTATTTTATTAGCATCTGCTTTTAATATGGCATTTGCTTTTTCTTTATGATCAATGGTCATTTCAGAAGCCAATTTTGACCCCCCCGTTTCCGAGCGATTATCTTGTCTTTAAATTTTAAACGTTAATATTGAAAAATGCAAGAAATAATAGAGAAAGACTCTGACGAAGTTGAACAAGCAGGGTTAAAACGTCACCTTTTATATTTTACACTAACCCTGATTCCATGACAGTCACCTTTTAATGAGGTATAATTTTTTATGAGTCATGTATAATGGGAGGACAAAATGGAGAATATTATTTTGGTTAATGGAAAGGTTAAATTTTCGATTACGCTCGATCCAAGCGTTTGGATCTTTGATGAAAGAAAACTGGAATTAACTACCTTTTTTGATAAAAGGAAAAACAAAGTCAATGAATTAGAGGAATATACTAAATCAATCTCTAAGCATTGGGATCGCGAAATTACGGAAGGTGCTATGGTTCCTTCTGTAGTAAAACCTAAAAAAAAATATGTGAAAGAGCTTCTATTAACTGGAACGTTTGGAATTCGTTTTGAGCCCTTCTTGCAAAACGCAGAGCCTTATGAGGAAGCAAAAACGGTTGTGATCGAAAGTATTGACAACAAGTATCCAATTCCAATTGAAGAGGCAAAAGAACTTATTCTTTGCTTTTCAAGTATTGGAAAACCACTTAAAGAGGACGGTCCTATCCATGTATACTTCGGTGATGGTAGTAATAAACAAAATCCAATTAAAAATGTTAGAAATTTCTGCATCGAATAGAAATTATTAAAAAAGAAGAGAAAGCACTAGCTTTCTCTTCTTTTTTCTCTCCTTACAATAAATCTGCAGCTAACTGGGCTAAACCGGATCGCTCTCCCTTAACTAGCCTTACATGACCTGCTATTTTTTGATCCTTAAACTTTTCGACCACATATGTAAGGCCGTTATTATAGGCATCCAAATAAGGATGGTCGATTTGTTCAGGATCTCCCATTAAAACAATTTTACTTCCTTCCCCTACCCTTGTTAGAATCGTTTTTACTTCATGTTTAGATAAATTTTGTGCTTCATCAATAATAATATATTGATCTGGGATACTTCTCCCACGTATATAAGTTAATGCCTCGACCTCAATCGAGCCCATTCCTGCAAGAATGGCTTCTAATTCACCTGGCTTCTTTGCATTAAATAAGTACTCCAAATTATCATAGATCGGTTGCATCCATGGTCTCAACTTCTCTTGTTTTTCTCCAGGAAGATAGCCCAAATCTTTTCCAACTGGTACAATCGGTCGTGCAACAAGTAACTTTTTAAAATCACCCAAATCCTCAGTCTGCATTAAACCTGCTGCAAGAGCTAATAGTGTTTTTCCAGTTCCTGCTTTCCCAATGAGTGTTACAAGCGGTAAATCCTTTCTTAACAATAGTTCTACAGCCATGGTTTGTTGAACATTTCGCGGTTTAATTCCCCAAATGTGGTCATGGTCAAAGATTAGTTTTTTCACTTTTTGTGCCATTTGATCAACAATACCAATAGCTGAGGACGATGAACCTAGAGCATCCTTAATCAGAATAAACTGGTTTGGATAAAAAGGATGGTTCGCAATATCTGTTAAGGGCAGTTCACCTTGTTCATAAAATCGATTTAGTAATTCCGTTTCTATATAGATATTTAAAAACCCTGTATAAATATGATCATTTTCTACAACTCGATCACTAAGAAAATCCTCCGAAACCAGTCCAATCGCATCTGCCTTAACTCTGACAAGTGCATCCTTACTAACTAAGATAACCTGTCGACCATTTTCTTTTGTTTCTTCTTCAAGTGATAAATTTTTGGCAACAGCTAGTATGCGATTATCATTAGTTTTTTCAATAAATATTTCTTGAAGTTGATGAAAAGATCGATGATTTAATTCAATTCTAATTTGCCCACCATTTTCCAATAGAACACCTTCATGAAGTTTTCCAGTTTCGCGCATATTATCAATGAGTCTTGCAACTTGCCTAGCATTTCGACCAATTTCATCCATATAACGTTTTTTGGAATCAACTTCTTCAAGCACGACAGCAGGTATAATCACTTCATTTTCTTCAAATGAAAAAATGGAATTCGGATCCTGTAGTAACACATTCGTATCTAACACGTATATTTTACTCAATTAGATGCCTCCTGCTCCTATGTGTTCTTTGTGCTATGATGCGCTTTTCTTTTTTCTCTTTGACGAACAGTTGCGTTTAGACCCTTTCTCCTGCATTCTTTCTCACAGTGTCACTGTTCATCCGTTATACGCATAAGTTTATATACTATATCTTCACAGAGCCCTAAATTGAAATACATACCTTCTCAGGTTGTCACATCCCTTCGCCTCATATTTCTAGTACAGAGCAGTTAGAACTTTGTTAAAATATATGAATTCCCGTATAAAGTTAGAAGGTATTTTGCACAATAACTAGTAATGATTCTAGGAATTATTAAAAAAGGTTTAATCCCGTAAGGTGAAATGGGTGCACTATTTTTAGGAGGTGTTTATTTTGAAGGCTTATCTTTTCCTTTTTATTTGTTTATTAACGATTTGTGGATGTAGTGCTACCAAAAACGAAGTTGCCGAAACAAAGCAAAATGTTGTAAGTGTTAAAAACACCACGTTTCAAGATGTTGATAAACAAACAGGGCAAAAGATTTCTCAACATTTAGTGGAGCTTTCCACAAGCATTCCAAATGTGAATGATGCAACAGCAGTTGTTTTAGGCCCTTATGCCATTGTAGGAATTGATGTTAATAAAAATTTAGATCGATCAGAGGTTGGATCCATTAAATATTCAGTTACAGAAAGCTTAAAAAATGATCCACACGGAGCAACAGCGATTGTAGTGGCTGATCCTGATTTAAATGCACGTTTAAAAGAAGTCGGTGAAGATATTCGTAACGGCGAGCCTATCCAAGGTATATTGAATGAGTTAGCAGATATCTCTGGACGTCTAATGCCTGAAATTCCTGCTGACTTGGTAAATCCCAAATCCCAAAATACTTCAGAAAAACTAAATAACAAAGAAGAACAAAAACTTGAGAAATATCAACAGGAACAATCCAATCATCAAAAGTAGCTTAGTCAAATGACTAAGCTTTTTGCATGGCATTCATAACTTGATGATCCAGTCTTGAAGCGGCCTCCAGATCATATGTTTTACCATACTCAGGCTGTATCGTAATTTTCGACCCGTAAAACATAACATCTCTAACCTCTTTTATATTTAGCTTTATGAGCGCCAATGGTAACGGGATTCCACTAATTTTTTCCTCTTGAATGGTGACGTACCCACTAATGGAATAGGATGATTCTTCAACAATTACATTAATCACCACTTTATTGTTATGTTTGATATTTTGAATTATACGAGAACGATTATCAACGGCAAAAACAATGGTTTGTTTATTCTTTGCAAGCACCCAAGACAGCGCACTTACATTTGGTCCCCCTGTTTCGAAATCAACAGTAGAAAGCAGTACAAAGCGTTCCTTTTGTAAATAATCAAATAATTGCTGAGTTAAACATGGTTCTACTTGGTTTACCATTAAAAACCCCTCCTTTTTACTACTTAATCATATTATCAAAACTTCATACTTGCAACCATCCCATTAAAAAACGAGAATTTAAAAAAAATTCGAAAGAAATGTAAACATAATATATAATATAAGTAAATAGGATGAATGACAGTATGAAGTATTTGGATAAACTTTGAAGTGAGAAAAAGTATATTATCTTCTTTTTTAGAGAAAAATCGAATTGAATTTTATGAGGTGTACGTTTATGAAAGTGAAATGCGTGATATGTGATAAAATCGAAAACCTTAAGGATGATTCCTTTCAAGCCAAACGGCTACGAAATAGACCAATATCCACTTATATGTGTGAATCTTGCTCAAGTCGAATTACTGCAAGAACAGAACAAAGAATAGCAACCGGAAATTTCCAACTATATCGGAGTAAGAAACAGCAGAATGAATGGGATTAATCACGGATAAAAAAGTCTCTACACTATGTAGAGACTTTTAATTTGGGTAATTCACATACTTTTCTGGAGANTCNTTTATTTGATTAATCATNACTTCNATTAATTCCCTNGGAAAACGCGTTTTAAATATTTCCTTGCCCTTAACATAAGAAATATGATACATGACATCATCAACTTCAATCGTAATATCAGATACCNTATGNTCCTCTTCTAANATGGCTAAAAACATACTTTCTGTTTCCACTGCAGCTTTATCTGTCGGTCTTTCATCACAAACAACTTTAATCGTCAGCCAATTATACAATGCATCCTGAACAGAATTCATCAATTTTCTCCGTCTCCTATCCCGCATGATTTTCGTATTTTTTATATCGATAAAGGCGAATTTTATAAACAATCAAAATAAGCGATGCCACAACTAGCCCCTCTGTAATTGGAAGGAAGATGCCTAGAAACGTTAAAAATGAACAACCAAAACCAAGAAAAAGATAAATAATAACGGATTTTAACAAAGGGAGCTTTTGAGCAAAACCTAATTTAAAAACGAGAATACTAAGGAATAAAATCGTCAAATATAAAAGCCACATCCCCAAATCGGAATTTTCATCCACCTTATATAAGGCAGCAAAAAAAGATAGTCTTTCTGATATATCCATTGCCTTTTATCCCCCAGTTCATCTGTTTATCTAAAATTTACTATACTCTATTTATTCAGAAAATTGCAAGCGTTGCTAATTAAATACATCAAACACATGGCCTCTTATTTTATACACATAAAAAAGGAAGACAAAACGTCTCCCTTTTTGTATTTCTATATTATGCCTCTACAGACTTTTTCCTTTTTCCTGATTTTTCACGTTCATTCTTATCAAGAATTTTTTTGCGCAAACGAATCGATTCTGGTGTAACTTCACAATATTCGTCTTCATTTAAATATGCCAATGATTCTTCCAATGTTAAAATACGTGGTTTTTTCATTACATTTGTCATATCCTTGTTAGCAGAGCGAACATTTGTCTTTTGTTTCGCTTTTGTAATGTTAACGGTAAGGTCATTTTCACGGCTATGTTCACCGACAATCATTCCTTCATAGATTTCAGTGCCTGCATCCACAAAAATAATACCACGATCTTCTACTCCCATAATCCCATAAGTAGTTGATTTGCCATTTTCCATTGAAACAAGGACACCTTGACGTCTACCACCTACCTGACCTGATGCCATCGGTTGATAGCTGTCAAATGTATGGTTCATAATACCATATCCACGCGTTAACGTTAAAAATTCAGTAGTATACCCAATCAAGCCTCTTGCAGGTACATTAAAGATAAGACGAACTTGCCCACTTCCATTGTTAATCATATCAAGCATTTCACCTTTACGAGCACCCATCGATTCTATAACCGATCCTGTATGCTCTTCAGGTACATCAATTTGAACTCGTTCAACCGGTTCGCATCGAACACCATCAATAAGTCTAACAATTACTTCTGGTTTAGATACTTGAATTTCAAAACCTTCACGACGCATGTTTTCAATCAGAATGGACAAATGTAATTCACCGCGTCCAGAAACGATCCATGCATCAGGAGAATCCGTATTATCAACACGCAAACTCACATCCGTTTGAAGTTGCGCACGAAGTCTTTCTTCAATTTTTCGTGAAGTCACATATTTTCCCTCACGACCAGCAAACGGGCTATTATTAACAACAAATTCCATTTGTAATGTAGGCTCGTCAATCCTTAATATTGGTAATGTTTCCTGATGCTCAACTGGACAAACCGTTTCACCAACATTAATATCTTCCATACCGGAAACAGCGATTAAAT